>Ga0335397_10010110_pt1 | contig 11692 bp, 8 predicted proteins | sample MAT04_FD_205740 | JGI IMG/M metagenome (GOLD analysis project Ga0335397, IMG submission 205740) | Freshwater microbial communities from Lake Fryxell liftoff mats and glacier meltwater in Antarctica - MAT-04 (spades assembly) (version 2) ...
GGCGCCTGCACGCCTACCGACCCGCCGCAGGGCTCGACGACGTGTGGCGCGCCACGATCGAGGCCTACGAGTTCGAACCCGAGCTGCAGGCCCGCCTGCTCGACCCCACTGCCGTGTACGACGCGCTACACGAACTGCACCCCGACACTGCCACCATGCTGCACGCCTGCAGCCACACCACGTTCTCGCCGAACGTGGTGCACGGCGGCGTGAAGAGCAATGTCATCCCCGACACTGTCGAACTCGATGTCGACATTCGCACGCTGCCGGGTGTCACCGGCGACGAGGTCGACTCGGCGCTACGTGAGGCCATCGGCGACCTGGCCCATCGGGTGCAGATCAGCCGATTGATCGACGATCGATCCACGTCGTCGGCGTTCGACAACGCGCTGTGGGACTCGCTGACACGCCGTGTGCAGGCTGCCTACCCGGGCTCGACGTTGTTGCCACAGCTGGAGATCGGTGCCACCGACTCGCGCTTCTTTTGCGCCAAGGGCACTGTGGCGTACGGCACCGGGCTGTTCAGCGCCAACGTCACCTACGAGGACATGATCTCGCGGTTCCACGGCCACGACGAGCGCATCGACGTCGACTCGCTCACCCTCACCACCGAACTGTGGCTGGGCGTCGCGCGCGAGCTGCTGACCTGAACTGACCTGACCGGAACGTGGTGGCAGGGGGCACCCCCGATGGCACCCCCTACCACTCCAGCTCGCGACGTCGCGGGAGCGCGGCGTCCGGCGGCGACCGAAGTTTCTCGATGGGGCGAGACAACTTCTTCGGCACCCCAGGTCTACGCCCACACCCGTGGAGCGTGTAGAGGCGAACGTCCCCATGCCCCATGCCCCATGCCCCATGCCTTCTGCCGGGTGAGCAGCTCGTCAGCCCACGCTCTACAGTCAGTTCGCCATGGCGACCGTCGAAGACCCGATCGTGGACGTGACCGAACTCGTCCTTCGTTACCCGCTGGTGCCGTGGCCACAGCAGCTCGAGCCCGGCGAGGGCTCGCTACACCTTTCGAGTCGGTCGCGGGTGGTGCTCGGCGCTGGCTTCGACGCGCTGCCCGCGCTGGCAGGCCACCTGGTGGCCGACGTGCAGCGCGCCACCGGGCTGCACCTGCTGCACACCACTGACGCGGCGGTCCCCGGCGACGTGAAGCTGCAGTTGCTGCCGGCGCTCGCCGCCCAACTCGGCCCTGAGGGGTACGAGCTCACCGTCGACGCGCAGGTCGCGGTGCTGAGCGCTGCCACGCTGCACGGGCTCTGGAACGCGACGCGCACGCTGGTGCAGCTGTTCCCTCACGAACCCGGTCGCGCCGAGCTGCCGGTGGTGCGCATCGTCGACCGGCCGCGCTTCGAGTGGCGCGGCGCCATGCTCGACGTGGCCCGCCACTTCTTCTCCGTCGACCACGTGCTGCGGTTCATCGAGTTGCTGGCCCGGTTCAAGCTCAACCGGCTGCACCTGCACCTCACCGACGATCAGGGCTGGCGGCTGGCCATCGACGGGTGGCCGGCCCTCACCGACGTGGGCGCCGCCAGCTGTGTTGGCGGTGGCCCGGGTGGCCACTTCAGCCGCGCCGACTATCGCGAGATCGTGGCGCACGCCGCGCACCACTACATCACGGTGGTACCAGAGGTCGACATGCCCGGCCACACGAACGCGGCGCTGGCTTCCATCGCCCAGCTGAACCTCGACGGTGTCGCGCCGGCGTCGTACACGGGCACCGGCGTGGGCTTCAGCTCGCTGCACCTTGCGGCGCCGGCCACCGAGCCCTTCGTGCGCGACGTGATCGCGCAGTTGGCCGCCGACACGCCCGGCGAGTACCTGCACATCGGTGGCGACGAGGCGCACGCCACCGACTCGGGCGAGTACGCGCAATTCCTGCGGTTCGTGCAAGGGGTCGTGCACCACCACGGTAAGCGGATGATCGGCTGGGAGGAGATCGCCACCACGCCGCTGGCACCCGGCACGCTCGTGCAGCACTGGCTGCAGTCGGCCGTTGCGGGCGCAGCCTCGGCGGGCACGAGGTTCGTGATGTCGCCCGCGCAGTACACCTACCTCGACATGAAGCACACCCCGGAATGCCCGGTGGGGCGGCGATGGGCGGGCTTCATCGACCTCGACACCATCTACGGCTGGAACCCGGCGGCGTTGGTCGCCGGGGTCGGCGACGACCGCATTGCCGGGGTAGAGGCACCGCTGTGGACCGAGAAGGTCCGCACCTTCGACCAGGTCGAGTACCTCAGCTTCCCTCGACTTGCGTGCCTGGCGGAGGTCGGGTGGACTCCGCAGGATCAGCGTGACTGGGGGCATGCCCGGCCGCGGCTGCTGGTGCACACGCAGCGGCTGGCGGCCATCGGCGTGAGTGCCTACGAGCGAGTGTCGAGCGCCTGATGTTCGCCGATGTCGAAGGCCCCCTTCCCAATGTGCCGGGGTCGGCGCATCATGCAGCCATGAGGCGAACCAATGCACTCCTTGCCGTCGTGTTGCTCCTCGCTGCCTGCTCCAGCGACCGCTCGTCCGACGCTTCCACCGTCACCACCACCGCCGCTGTCGCCGCCACCAGCGTCGAGGCGACCACTACCACCGACGGCTCGGCAGCATCGTCCACCACGATGGGCCCGTCCACCACCACCACCGGCGCGACGATGACCACCGTGACGCCCACGACGCCGACCACCGCCGTGCCACCTCCGACCGCCGCGTGCGCTCCGGCCGGGGACACTGTCGCCAAGGGCGAACCGGGCGTGCTCACCATGTCGAGCATGGTCGGGGTCGACATCCGGGTGGGCAGCCACACGTGTTACGAGCGGGTGGTCATCGAGTTCGGTGGGCCCGGCGAATTCCCCGGCTGGGGTGTCGAGTACGTCACCGACCCGGTACGGCTGGGTGAGAGCGACGAGTTCACGGTTATCGAGGGCGACGCCACGCTGCTGCTGCGAATGGGCATGTGGATGCCGGCGCTCGAAGAGCCCGGTGGTTACGACGGCCCCAACCAGTTCTTCCCGGCCAACGTCGACCACATCGTCGAGCTGCGCCAGACGGACAACTTCGAAGGCATCACCATCTGGGCCATCGGCCTCGATGACCAGTACCCGTTCACCGTCACCGAGCTGTCGTCGCCGGCCCGGCTGGTGATCGACTTCCAGGTCGCCGGGTAGCTCGCTCCGTCGGTTCCGGAAGCGTGAGATCACGGCTTCCGTGATGTGCGGCTTCCGCAACTCGCGGCACGCAAGTTGGCGGAGGCACATCGGCAGCCGATACCCCAGCGCCAACCTGACCACGGTACACACAGGAAGCAGTCACAAAACTTGAGTCATGTCGTAGCAACTTTCAACTGCACCTTGTAGCGTGCCCTCATGGCGCTGGACCCGAAGAAGTGGACGCTCAAGACCAACGAAGCCTTCGCGGCGGCTATTGACCAGGCGAAGGCGCTCAGCAACCCCGAACTCACGCCCGATCACCTGATGGCTGCGCTCATGCGGCAAGACGACACCATCGTGCCGGCAGTGCTGGCCAAGCTGGGCCTGGCCCCGCTGATGATGCGCAACAAGGCCGACGAGGCAGTCGCCAAGCTGCCCAAGGCCTATGGCGGGCAAGACCCGCGGATGAGCCGCGAACTCGACAACACGGTGCAGAACGCGCAGAAGTACCAGAGCGACCTGAAGGACGACTTCCTGTCGGTCGAGCACCTGCTGCTGGCGATGAACTCGCGGCTCGGCGTTGGCAGCGAGGAACTGCTGGTGGCGCTGAAAGACGTGCGCGGTAGCCACCGCGTCACGTCGCAGAACCCGGAGGAGAACTTCGCCGCGCTGGAGAAGTACGGCCAGGACCTCACCCAGCGAGCACGCGACGGCAAGATCGACCCGGTCATCGGGCGCGACGACGAGATCCGCCGGGTCATCCAGGTGCTCAGTCGGCGCACAAAGAACAACCCCGTGCTCATCGGCGAGCCGGGTGTCGGCAAGACCGCCATCGTCGAAGGGTTGGCTCGCCGCATCGCCGACGGCGACGTGCCGGAGGGCCTGAAGAACAAGCGGCTGATCAGCCTCGACATCGGCAGCATGTTGGCGGGCGCGAAGTACCGCGGCGAGTTCGAAGAGCGGCTGAAGGCCGTGCTCAAGGAGATCACCGACGCGGCCGGTGAGGTCATCACGTTCGTCGACGAGATCCACACCATCGTCGGCGCCGGCGGTGCCGAGGGCGCGATGGACGCGGGCAACATGATCAAGCCGATGCTGGCTCGTGGCGAACTGCGCATGGTCGGCGCCACCACGCTCGACGAGTACCGCAAGTACGTCGAGAAAGACCCCGCGCTCGAGCGTCGATTCCAGCAGGTGTACGTCGGCGAGCCGACGGTGGAAGACACCATCGGCATCCTGCGCGGCCTCAAGGAGCGCTACGAAGTGCACCACGGCGTGCGCATCCAAGACAGCGCGCTCGTGTCTGCGGCGGTGCTCTCCAACCGCTACCTCACCAACCGCTTCCTGCCCGACAAGGCCATCGACCTGATGGACGAAGCGGCCAGCAAGCTGCGCATCGAGATCGATTCGCTGCCCACCGAGATCGACATCGTGCAGCGCCGCATCCTGCAGCTGGAGATCGAGGAAGTCGCGCTGGCGAAGGAAACCGATGCACGTTCGAAGGAGCGGCTCGACACCATCGTCGACGAACTGGCCACGCTCAACGCGCAGGCGCACGGCATGAGGGCGCACTGGGAGAATGAGAAGCAGGCCATCGATGCAATTCGCTCGCTCAAGGAAGAGTTCGAACAGCTGCGCACGCAGGTGGAGCGCGAGACGGACCTGTCGGTAGCCGCCGAGATCCGCTACGGCCGCATCCCCGAGCTCGAGCGGCGCATCCTCGAAGCCACCACCCACCTCGACGAGCTACAGCTGGGCAACCGAATGCTGAAGGAAGAGGTCGACGCGGAAGACATCGCCGAGGTCGTCAGCAAGTGGACTGGCGTGCCGGTCAGTCGACTGATGGAAGGCGAGATGGCCAAGCTCATCCACCTCGAAGACCAACTGCACCAGCGCGTCATCGGGCAGGACGACGCGGTCACCGCGGTGGCCAACGCCATCCGCCGGTCGCGCGCCGGCCTCTCCGACCCCAACCGGCCGATCGGTTCGTTCATGTTCCTCGGGCCTACGGGCGTCGGCAAGACCGAGCTGGCCCGGGCCGTGGCCGAGTACCTGTTCGACGACGAGAAGTCGATGGTGCGCATCGACATGAGCGAGTACATGGAGAAGTTCTCCGTCACCAGGCTCATCGGCGCCCCCCCCGGCTACGTGGGGTACGACGAAGGTGGACAGCTCACCGAAGCGGTGCGCCGGCGCCCGTACAGCGTCATCCTGCTCGACGAGATCGAGAAGGCACACCCCGACGTGTTCAACGTGCTGCTGCAGGTGCTCGACGACGGCCGCCTCACCGACGGCCAGGGCCGCACGGTCGACTTCACCAACGTGGTGCTGATCATGACGTCGAACCTGCCGGGCGACCCCTCGAGCTTCTTCAAGCCCGAGTTCATCAACCGTGTCGACGACATCATCCGCTTCCGGGCACTCACCGAGGCCGACCTGCAGCGCATCGTCACCATCCAGCTCGAGCGGTTGCGTCAGCGCATGGCCGACCGGCGCATCACGCTCACCATCAGCGACGAGGCCATGAACTGGCTGGCGCACGAGGGCTACGACCCGTCGTTCGGCGCCCGCCCGCTGAAGCGTGTCATCCAGCGCGAGTTGGCCGACCCTGCAGCCATGCTCATCTTGGGCGGCACCGTGGGCGAAGGCGACACCGTGACGGTCGGCGTCGCCGACGGCAAGATCACCCTCACCGCGTCCAGTCCCGCCTGAGTGCCGCTGAGCCACGTCTGTGGCACGTCCGAGCCACGTCTGAGCCACTTCTGTGGCACACCACAGAAGTACGTTGCTCAGTGGTGTGCCACAGAACGCTGTGAGGGGCGTACGGATCTCGCAGTTCACGCTCGTCCCTGAACCTGAACCAGGCCCGGGAGAAGTGCCGCCACCGGAATCGTGTGGAACCGCGACTGGCCGGGTGGCGTCTATTGCTGCATGAAGCAGACGCTCACACCTCGCACCATCCTCGGCCGTCGTGCCCGACTCGCACTGTCGGCGGTGCTGCTGCCGCTCGGCCTGGCCACCGGATGCGGCGGTGGGCTCACCGATTCGCCGGTCACCACCACCACACAGCCGGAGATGATCGTGGTGGAGGGCCGCCCGCTGCGCCGCCGCAACGGTCGCCTGCATCGTGCGCGCAGCCGTCGTGGCCACTCGCGGCTCACCGATCGCCAGGCGCTGTGGTTGTCGCCGTCGGTGCGCGAGGCGTTGGGCAACCACTGGCGCAGCCAAGGCGAACTCGAGCATGCGTCGGTGGTTGCGTTCGACGACCTGGCTCACCGGCTGGCCATGGTCGACGCCCCCGCCGACCTGCTGCGCCGGTCGCTGCAGGCCGCAGCCCAGGAGGCCGACCATGCCGAACGCTGCTTCGAGCTGGCAGGCCGCTACCTGGGTGAGAGCCTGCGCCCCGGTCGCTTGCGCCGACCGATGCGGCTGCCGCGCTCACGCGAGAGTGAGCTGATCCGCCTGGCGCAGGAGGCACTGCGCGACGGAGTGCTCAACGAGGGCTACGCGGCCTGGCTGGCCACACAGCAACTGCGGCGGGCACGCGACCAACGCGTACAGGACACGCTGGCGGTCATCGCCCGCGACGAGGCCCATCACGCGGAGCTCTCCGCCGACGTGCTGGCATGGTGCTGCGCCGTGGGCGGGCGGGCCGTGGTCGACGCGGTGCACGCGCTGGCCGATTCGTTGCCCGCGCGGATGGTCGCGTGCGTGCCGCCCGCCGGCATCGACCCCAAGGCCCTCGCCGACCACGGCCTGCTCGACAGTGACCCCGACGGCGCCGGCTACCGGCAGGTGCTCGCCGACACCCTCGCCCTCGTGTTTCAGAGCGACCGCCTCGCCGCCTGAGCGCGTGTCAGCGGAGGTCGGCCACCACCGCAGTGCTGCGGTTGAAGCACGCTTCCAATTGTTTGCGCAGGGTGCCGGTGATGGTGGGGTCGAAGAGGCTGTTCACGCCGGGGTACACCTTGCGGCTGCCGGTGACGTTGCACAGCAGCACCGTCCATGGCTCCGTTCGGAACGTGCCGTCGGCCTGCTCGGTGAAGCGCACAGTGGCCATCAACCCGTCGAGCGTGCGTGGGTCGCTGTACTTGTCGCGTCCGGCCACGCCCATGCCGGAGATGAAGTTGCCCAGGCTCCAATAGACCAGCGTATTGCCAACCCGCTCGACGGGCTGCACCACGTGCGGGCCGTGGATGAGGATGAGGTCGGGCTTGGCCTGCGCCACGATCTGGCCCACCAGCGCCCGGTCGGCAGCAGTGGGCGCCTTCTGCATTTCCACGTAGACGTGCAGGCTGACGATGACCACCTCGGCACCAGCAGCCCGTGCCGCTGCAATGTCGTTGATGACGTTGGTGGCGGTGACGGCCTGGCGCACCTTCCAGGGGTCGGAGGGGAAGCCCGTGTTCGAGTTGCGGGCGAACGACAGGTGCGCAACCTGTACACCGTTGACGACGAACGGCACCGGCACACCTTCGGCAGCGGAGCGGGCGGTGCCGGTGTGGGTGATGCCCACCTCATCGAAGGCCTGCAGCGTGGTGCCGATGCCGGCGGTGCCCATGTCATAGGAATGGTTCGAGGCGGTGCTGCACCGGTCGAAACCGACGCGCTGCAGGTCGCGGGCGGCCTCGTAGGGTGCGGCGATGAGGCTGGTGCCGTAGGCGCTGCGGCCGAGGAACCCGGCCTTGCCGCCGGGCGCTCCGATTGGAATCTCCATGTGGCAGATGGCCAGGTCGGCGCTGCCGATGATGGGCGCGATGGGGCGCAGCAGCGGCTCGTGGTCGTAGCGCACGCCGGGCGGCGCCGCGGCCGCGGCGGCGTTGTTGACGAGCCCCTCGGAGAGCCAGTCGCCGACGGCGACGATGTCGAACGTGCGACCCGGTGGGTTCAGTCGCTGAGCGCCGGTGCCGACCGTGGCACTGGTGGCGACTACCGCCGACTCGTCGACGGGCTCACCCGCCGCGCTCGCGGCGCCGGGTAACGGGCTGTTGGCGACGAGCATCGCGCAGGCCGCCGCCACCGCCGCCAATGCCCGCGTGTTGCCCATGCCACCAGCGTAGGTGCTGCTCGGCTGCCCGGTTGAACGCTGCAGCAGCGGCTGGGCGATTCAGCTGCGGCGGAACTGGCGCACGGCCAGCGGGGCCAGCACGGCGGTGATGCCGAGCGACCAGGCGATGGAGCCCCACACGTACGACATCGACTCCGAGCCCAGCATCAGTGCCCGCACTCCGCTGACCGTGACGCTGAGCGGCTGCCGCTCGGCCCACCATTGCAGCCAGTCGGGCATGGTGCTGGACGGCACGAACGCGTTGGACGCAAACGTGAGCGGGGCGAGGATGGGGAACGCCGCCGCCTGTGCGGCCTCGCCATTGGTGACTGCCAGCCCGATGAGGGCGAAGATCCAGCACACGGCGAACCCGAACAGCACCATCAGCCCTACACCGCCAATGACCTTGAGCACGTTGGTGTGCGTGTTGAACCCCACGAGGAAGCCGACGAGCAACATCATCGTGACGACGAACACGTTGCGAGTGGTGTCGGCCAGCACGCGACCACCGAGCACCGCCGAGCGGCTCATCGGCAGCGACTTGAGCCGTTCGATGAGGCCCTTGTTCTTGTCCTCGGCCAGACCGACCGCCGTGTTGATGGCCCCGAACGTGACGGTCTGCAGGAAGATGCCGGGCATCAGGTAGTCGACGTATGGCAGGCCGGCAGCGCCACTGGAGATGGCACCGCCGAACACGTAGCGGAACATGAACACGAAGATCAGCGGCTGCACCAGCGCGAACACCAGCAACTGCGGCACTCGCCGCAGCACGGTGAGGTTGCGCCACACCATCGCCTGCGTGTCCTTCACCGCCCACAGCAGGCCGCTGCCGGCCCGAGTGGAGATGATCGGTGGGTGGGTGGGTGCGGTGGTGGCGGTCATGAGTTCACTCCGGAGGTGCCGGTGAGGCTGAGGAAGACGTCGTCGAGCGTGGGTTCGCGGAGCGCGACGTGGGCGGGTGCGATGCCGGCGGTGGTGAGCTGGTTGAGCGCGTCGCGCAACGTGGCGGGGCCGTCGCTCATCACCAGTCGCACGATGGTGCCCGCAGCCAGCGTGCCGCCGATGAGCTCGGCGGCGCGGGCGGCCTCGTCGGCGGTGTGCAACTCGAACTCGATGAAGGTGTCGCCGAGTCGCGACTTCAACTGCTTGGCGGTGCCTTCAGCGGCGATGAGGCCTTTGTCGATGACCACGATGTTGTCGGCCAGGCGGTCGGCCTCTTCCAGGTATTGCGTGGTGAGCAGCACGGTGGTGCCGTCGGACACGAGCGTCTCGATGACGTCCCACAGGTCGAGTCGGCTGGCCGGGTCGAGGCCGGTGGTGGGCTCGTCGAGGAACAAAATCGGCGGGTGGTTCACGAGGGCGGCACCCAGGTCGAGCCGTCGGCGCATGCCACCCGAGTAGGTGCGCACCGGGCGCTTGCCGGCCTCGACCAGGTGGAACTGGGCGAGCAGCTCGTCGGCGCGAGTGCGAGCGACGGCCTTCGACAGGTGGTTGAGTCGGCCCACCAGTACGAGGTTCTCGCGCCCGGTGAGGTTCTCGTCGACCGCGGCGTACTGCCCGGCCAGGCCGATGCTGCGCCGCACGGCCTGCGGCTGGCGCTGCACGTCGAAGCCGTTGACCATGCCGCTGCCACTGTCGGGCAGCAGCACGGTGGTGAGCATGCGCACCATGGTGGTCTTGCCAGCGCCGTTCGCTCCGAGTAGCCCGAGCACCGTGCCGCGCGGCACGGCGAGCGAGATGTGGTCGACAGCAACTACGTCGCCGAACGTCTTGCGAAGGTTGTCCGCGAGGATTGCGATGTCCGTCATGACGGTTGACTGTACACAATGGTTGACCACTATCAACTATTTACTCAGGTCACGTTGTTGGTAGAGTGGCACTGTGCCAGACACCGAAGAGCAGATGGCTGAAACATGGCTGCGAATGATGTCGCTGTTCTTCGCTCGTCGCGACCAGTTTTTTGCCACATTGCGGCAACTGTCGCTCACTCCGCCACATGGGCACGCGCTCATCTCGCTGCGCCGCGGCCCGGTTCGCATGCGCGACATGGCGGAGCTCATGGCGTGCGACGCGTCCTACGTCACCGCGGTCGCTGATCGGCTCGACGAGCTGGGCCTCGCCAAGCGTCGAAACGCTGCCGACGATCGTCGGGTTCGCGAGCTGGCGCTGACGCCGAAGGGTGTGCGTGTGGCGCAGCAACTCGACGAGGTGTTCACCGCGCCGCCCGACGTACTGTTGTCGCTGTCTGCCGCCGACCGCGCCACGCTGCTGCGCATCATGCGCAAGCTCGGTGAACCCGCCGAAGGCGATTGGATGCCCAGCCGCTCAATGCGCTGACCAGGCCAACCTCCATGCGTCGTGTGCGCTGTGGACCTTCCGGCGCTTCAGAGCGCACTCGACGCTCCGCGGTCGCTGCCACCACCGAGCTGGCTGCACTGCGCGGCAACCGCCGCGGCCTGCTCTGACCTGCCCCGCTCAGCGGGTGACGCGGCGCCAGGTGACCGCCTGCATGATGCCCAGCAGCACGGCGATGCCGGCCACCACGGCCAACCCCGGCACCCATGCACCGAGCGCACACAATCCGGCCGCGGCCACGATGGCGACCGGCCGTTCGGGAATCACCCGGCGGGCGAAACGCCAATGGTTCGCCATCTGGCCGCCGACGAACAGCGCCACCGACAAGCCCAGCAACCAGCGGTCATCGGCGGCGAGCGTGCCGTCAGGGTGCGCCACGAGGTGCTTCACGACCACCGCATAGAGGATGAGGCCGAAGACCAGTGGGAAGTGACCAAAGGTGAAGATGTCGCGGGCCATGGTGCCGCGCGCTGTCCCCTTCACCGCGCGCAGGGATTGCTCCATCACCTGCGGCAGGAAGCCGAAGTACACCCACCACCACATGCACGCCACGGCGACCGACACGATAATGGCGAACGCGGTGAGGCGGTCGAGCCCGCTGTTGGTGGCGGCGCCACCCGCGGCCACCAGCACCTCGCCCAGCGAGATGATGATGAACAGCGAGTGCCGTTCCACGAAGTGCTCGGGCACGATGTTCCATTCGCTGCCGGTGGCGCGAAGGCCAGCGAGCACGTTGAGGAGCGCGGCGAGCACCCACGCCGCGATTTGGGCGGTGCCGTGGAGGAACCCGCCGACGAACACCATCACCGGCGCGATGGCGGCCAGCGAGGCGTAGCGCAGGAAACCAGTTCGGATGCGTGGGTCGGCGAGTGCTTCGGTGGCGTGCATGCCGAGCACCAGTAGTTGCACGCCGAGGTAGGCGCTGCCGAACCAGATGCCGGTGCTGTGGAACACCTCAGGGATGCTGATGGTCATCAGCAGTGCGAACGGGATGCACCCAAGCACGAGGACCCGGGTGCGCGCGTTCTTCTCCAGGTCGATGGCGGTGCCAGCCCAGGTGAACTGCGACCACTGCCACCACACCAGCATGGCGATGAGCAGCCCCTTGGCGGTGCCGCTGCCGACGGGTTCGTGGCTGATCAGTGAG
>Ga0335397_10010118_pt1 | contig 11688 bp, 6 predicted proteins | sample MAT04_FD_205740 | JGI IMG/M metagenome (GOLD analysis project Ga0335397, IMG submission 205740) | Freshwater microbial communities from Lake Fryxell liftoff mats and glacier meltwater in Antarctica - MAT-04 (spades assembly) (version 2) ...
TCACTCAACCCGCTCCAATCCAAGCGCGTCGGACTCTTCACCGGGCCTGTTCAACCATGGATTGATGCGGGCTCGGGCCGCATCAATCCTTTGCGTTTAGGCGTTGCGGTCATTTGGGTTGGATCATTGTGCTGGAAAAAATGATGTGCTGCGTTCAGTGCCGCCACCAAATGACTCGGCGTGAAAGACAAACACGGACTGAAGCCCCGCGGGCTGTGGTGCAAAGCGTGGTGTGAAGGTATAGCTGGTATGACGCTCCGCAAGCTTGAGGGTGTCGCCAGCGCGAAGCGAGAACGACTCTCCGAAAGATGATAAACGTGGCTTCTGGTTATTGAAAATCACGAGCCAACGCTTGTCCTTCGGGAGCGTGGCGACGACGGTCTGCTCTCGCACCGAAAGGGATTGCCAAGGCGAATCGGCGTCCTTGGCGTTGCTGCTCACGACAAGCGCGAAAAAACAGAGGACTAGAACAGTGGCTTTCAAGTTTCAGGTTGAGATTTGGTTGACTTGTTTGGTGTGCATTACTGGGACGCGCGTAGCAACGCCTAACTTTGTATTATACGAAACTTCGATTCGCCTAGTTCAGATTTTTGTCTCATTTTAAAGAGAAGGGATTTGTCTAATTCGCTTTCGCGTTAATCTGTTGCCCTTAGCAGCCAATCACCGCCGCTTGCTGTATGGCGATGCTGCCGAGCACTTGCTTCATCTGGACGACGTCTTTGACGTTGGCGTGGATGGCGGAGAGGGTGCCGGTCGCAGGGGACTCGACGGCGACAATCGCTTTATCGGTCTCCACTTCGACGATGACTTCGTCCTGCTCCACGCTGTCGCCGATATTCTTGAGCCAGCGGACAATGGTGCCTTCGGTGACGGTGAGATCCTGGTTGGGGATGTGAATTGGCACTTCGCTGCCGTCGCCGGATGGCGCGGCTGTCGCTGCGGCGGGAGCCGATGCGCTGGAGACGGGCGTTGGCGTGAAGACACGTTGTTCGGCGCGCATGGCGGAACCGAGGGCGCGACGCGGGGTGATGGGCTGTCCAGCCATGACGGCTTGCGCGGAGGCGACGATTTTTTCCACGGAGACATTGGTCTCGGCTTCGAGCGACGGACCAAACGGCTGCGCCATCGGATCGGGATGCAGACGGCCGACTGGTGCGCGGAGGCTGCTGAAACCTTGTTCCATGACGCACGCGCTGATTTCCGCGCCGATGCCGCACATAGAGAACGCCTCGTCCACGACGAGCAGATAGCCGGTCTTGGCGACGCTTTCCAAAATGGTGTCCACGTCGAGCGGGACGATCGTGCGCAAGTCCACGATTTCGCAATCAATGCCTTCTTTTTCCAAAATGGCGGCTGCTTCGAGGGAGCGACGGACGAGCTCGCCGCAGGTGACGATCGTGAGATTGTCGCCGGGACGAACGATGGCTGCCTGACCAAACGGAACGTAATGCTCCTCGGTTGGCACCGGGCCTTTGCTGCTGAAAAGTAGTTTGTGCTCGAGGAAAATGACGGGATCGGAGCAGCGGAGCGCTGTCTTCATGAGACCTTTGGCGTCGGCTGGATTCGACGGGACGGCGACGATCAAGCCCGGGCAATGCGCCCAGATCGGATGGTAGCAGCCGCTGTGATGCGGGCCGGTATTTTTCACCACGCCCATTCCGGCGCGGACGATCATTGGCACCTCCACCTGGCCGTTGCTCATGTAGCGGAGCTTGCCGCCCTGATGAATAATCTGGCTCGCGGATTCAAAGAGGAAGTCGGCAAACATCATGTCAGCCACCGCACGGCAGCCGGTCGCCGCTGCGCCTACGCACGCGCCGAGGAAGCCGAGCTCGGCGATCGGCGTATCAATCACGCGCTCGCCGCCAAATTCGCTCCAGAGATTTTTGGTGTGTGCAAAGCTGCCGCCGCGTTCGCCGATGCCTTCGCCGAGATAGATGATGTGTTTGTCGCGGCGCATTTCCTCGGCGACGCCGTCGCGCACTGCGTCCAACCAGCCCATTTCAACCGTCTTCGCTTTGGAGCCGATGGTGTAATCCAGCTCCTTCGGATTGATCGGGTCCGCCCACACGTTGACGTGCGCGCTTGCGCCCGGTGCGAGAGGAGCGGCTTCTGCGAATTTGATCACTTCCGCCATGTCTGCCGTGACGCGCTTTTCGATCTCCTCGAGCTGTTCGGCGGTCGCCAGCTTATTCTCGATCAATTTCGTGCGGAAGCGAAGGATCGGGCATTGTTGCTTCCAGGAATCCAGCTCTTCCTGCGAGCGATACACCCCGACGAGCGGGTCGCCTTCGTGGTGGCCGACCGTGCGGTAGGTTTTCGCTTCGATCAAAGTCGGGCCGCCGCCGCTGCGAGCGCGTTCGGTTGCCACACGCATCGCTTCCCACATGGCGAGGACGTCATTGCCGTCCACTGCCACGCCGGGCAGACCGTAAGCGGCGGCTTTCGAGGCGATCTCCACGTTTTTCGTGGCGTAAGTAAGCGGAGTTGCTGTGGCGTAGAGGTTGTTTTCGCAGATGAAGACGACAGGCGCGTTTTGCACCGTCGCGAAATTGACCGACTCATGGAAAGTGCCGTGGCTCGTCGCGCCGTCGCCGAAAAATGCCACCGCGACCTGATCCGTCTTGCGCACCGCTGCGCTGATGCCGACGCCGACGGTTGCCGGGAGGCCGCCACCTACGAAGCCGTTCGTGCCGAAAAGACCGGATTTCCGATCATAGAGATGCATGCTGCCGCCGCGTCCGCCGCAGCAACCCGCTTCCTTGCCGTAAAGCTCGGCCATGATGGATTTGGGATCGCAGCCTTTGGCGAGGGCGTGTCCGTGACCGCGATGCGTGCTGGTGATCCAGTCGTCATTCCGAAGATGCGCGCAGGCGCCAACCGCAACCGCTTCTTCGCCGATATAGAGATGGATGAATCCGGGCATCCGTCCGGCCTTGTAGTTTTTCTGAGCGGCGAGCTCGAATTGCCGCAGGAGGACCATTTGTTCGAAAAGAGCGATTTGGGCGGAGGTGTCGGGAGTCATGGAAGGGTCTTTTTAATAAAGATACCCGAGGGCGTGCAACGAAGGATTTATGGATTTAAGAATTAAGATTTAGGAATTAGGATTTGGGGCGGCAGGTTTCTCTATGAATGGAGCGAATCGAGGGTGTGATTGGAAGTGGTAAGAAAAGCGAAGCAGACGGAGGATAGGATTGACCAAAAGATGGATAAAGCGCGCCGAAGGATCGCGGACGGGGCACAGTCCGTCTCGGCTGTGGGCCTGCCCGCAACGCTTCGCGTAGCGATGTAGGCGGGGCTGGCGGGCGTCTCACCTGGCGAAACGGGACAGGATTCCCAAGTGGTAAAACGGTACACAGCCTTTAATGAAACCTCGCTTCATCAGGCGGGACGCCCGATGGCCCCACAGCCGAGACGGTCTGTGCCCCTATGGAGCGGCTTCGCCGATCAAGCTACCTTTCTTTGCGGCTTCGCGTCTTTGCGTGAGACCGTTTCAGCCTACTCTGGGCGAGACGCCCAAACTACGAACGATTTTTGATCTGTTTGATCATACGACGGACGTGGGCGTGTTTTTCGCGGGGTCCCAGGATGGCGAGACTGCGGGAGGTATCGCCCCATTCGATGATTTCGATGGTGACATGACGCACGCCCCATTGGTTCATGGCGGAGCGGGATGGTTTGTAGAGATCAATCGTGTTGGTGCCCGCGAGCGCCCAGCCGTAATCGTCCACCTTGAAGTATTCGCCGGTTTCCTGAATGCGGAAGACCGTGCCTGCCGGCCAGCGCGACCAGTCGGCGGCGGCGCTGCTGACCTCACCGCAGCAGAGCGTGGTGCCCATTGCGGTGGAACGTCCGTGTTTGATGTGATCATCCTCCGTATGCGTGTAAGCAGTGGTGCGGACACTTTGCACACTGGTTCGAGCGATGGGTTTTTCGTATTTGGGCAGCTTGCGCGTGGAGCAACCGGTGATACAGGTCAGGGCGAGAACAGCGAGGAGTGGGATGTAACGCATCGCGTGGAAATACACGGGGGAGTTTTAAGTGCCGAGTTTTAAGTTTTAAGAAAATGCAGGCGGTGCAGGCGGGAACTCGTCTAACCGACGTAGCAGGAACTAAAATGGAAAGGAAAAGGAAAGAATAAGGACGAAGGTTGAGGCGCTTTGCGCATGTCTAAAAAGGCGTTTTCTAATCACTCCTCTCCACTCCATCTCCGGACTTTCCTTCGTGCTCTTCGTGGTTCATCCCTGTCCTGGTCTTCGTGGTTTATTCCGCTCTTGGCAGGATTCAGTTCGCCGCTACTTTCTCCGGACCATGAAAGACCCTCGCTACGATCTGCTCGCTAAAAATCTCGTCAATTTTTCCACCGGAATGAAGAAGGGGGAGAAAATCCTGCTCGATATGTTTGATATTCCCGACGAGATGACCGTGGCGTTGATTCGTGCCGTGAGGGCTGCGGGAGCGGTGCCGCTGGTGCAACTGCATCATGGACGTGTTGGGCGTGAGATGGCGATGGGTGCGCAGGAGGCGGGGCTTGAGCTGCAATCCAGCATGCAGCTCGCGCAGATGAAGAAGATTCAGGGCTACATTGCGTTTCGGGGCGGGCAAAACGTTACGGAGAGCGCGGACGTTCCGGCTGAGAAGATGAAGCTGCTTTCCAAAAAGATGAAGCCGGTGCTGGACTGGCGCGTGAAGAAAACCAAATGGTGCGTGCTTCGCTGGCCGAGTCCGAGCATGGCGCAGCTTGCGGGAATGAGCACGGAGGCGTTTGAGAATTTCTATTTCGATGTCTGCACGCTGGATTACGCGAAGATGATTCCGGGGATGAAGGCGCTTTCCGAACTGATGATGAAAACGGATCGCGTTCATATCAAAGGCCCGGGCACCGATTTACATTTCAGCATCAAAGGCATCGCGGCGGTTCCGTGTGGCGGCAAGCATAACATCCCGGATGGGGAGGTGTTCACCGCGCCTGTAAAAACGAGCGTGCAGGGTGTGGTGCAATATAACGCGCCGACGATTTATCAGGGCACGGCTTTTGATAATGTGCGACTGGTTTTCAAGGACGGCGAAATCGTGGAGGCGACCTCCAGCAATACGAAGAAGCTAAACGAGATTCTCAATAGCGACCCGGGCGCGCGTTACATCGGCGAGTTTGCGCTTGGGTTTAATCCGCACGTGATGAATCCGATGCGCGACATTCTTTTCGACGAGAAAATCGCGGGCAGCTTTCACTTTACGCCGGGTCAGTGCTACGAAAACACCGACAACGGCAATCGCTCGCAGGTGCACTGGGATCTGGTGTGCATCCAGCGCAAGGACTGGGGCGGCGGCGAGATTTACTTCGACGGAAAGCTCATTCGTAAAGACGGCGTGTTCCTTCCGAAAGGTGTGCAGGCGCTGAATCGCGAGCAGTTGCTGAAATAGATAAGGAGTAACCGGGGTTTAAGTTAATTTGACGCATTACCATCACCTGCCGCTGCTTAACACTTAACACTCGGCTACTACATCATGTCTTCGCCAGTTCGCTTAGCGCTTGTTGGAACCGGAAATATCGCCGCCTTTCACGCGCAGGCGATTGCGCTGGTGCCGGAAGCGAAACTAGTCGCGGCGTTCAGTCGAAGCAATCCCGCTGCATTTGCAGGAAAGCACGCATGCGAACCTGTGAACTCCTTGGAAACCCTGCTTGCCCGGCGCGATGTGGATGCGATCTGTATTACCACGCCGAGCGGTGCACACGGAGCTCCGGCAATCGCCGCGATGCGGGCGGGAAAACATGTGCTTTGTGAAAAGCCGATGGAAATCACGGCGGCTCGGGTAGATGAAATGCTGGCGGTCGCAAAGGAGACGGGACGGATTCTCGGGGCGATTTTTCAAAGCCGATTCGGGCGTGGCGCGGTGACTTTAAAGAAAGCGATCGAGGAGGGACGTTTCGGAAGGCTCACCGTTTGCAGCGCGTATATTAAATGGTGGCGCACGCAGGCGTATTACGATTCGGGCGCGTGGCGTGGAACCTGGGAGCTGGATGGCGGCGGGGCGTTGATGAACCAGGGCATTCACGCGATTGATCTCCTGCAATGGCTGGTGGGGCTTCCGGCGGAAGTGTCGGCCTTTAGCGCCACTCTGGCGCATAAGCGGATTGCCGTGGAGGATACGGCGGTCGCTACATTACGGTTTTCCAATGGCGCGCTGGGTGTGATCGAAGCGGCAACGAGTGCGTTTCCAGGGGCGAAAAAGCGGATTGAGATCAGTGGCGAAAAAGGCACAGCCGTGCTGGAGGATGACACGCTGACGACCTGGGCTTTTGAAAATGAGCTACCGGAGGATGCCGAGATCCGTTCGCCTAGAGATGGAGCCGGAATTGGCGGGGGCGCTGCAAACCCGATGGATATCGGAGTGGAAGGGCATCGTCTGCAAATCGCAGATTTTTGCACTGCGATTCAGCAAGGGAGCGCTCCAGCGATTGCGGGCGGCGAAGCGCGGAACGCTGTGGCGCTGATCAATGCCATTTACGACAGTGTAAAAAAAGGGACGCCGGTGAGCGTCGGAGAATATTAGCTGGAAGCAGCCTGTTACGTTTCCCCTAGCCTGTTGGGAAGACGGGAATTTGTGAAAAGAGTAGATCACTGGGCAACTGGGTAGGGCACTCTCTTTTTTTGCCGAAAACAAATCGCCGCTTGCTAGATAGAGGCAAGCCCTTATTCTCGCGCGCTTTTTATCCCCATAATTAATCCCTACTAACCATGGTTCTTACCCCGGCCTCAGCGGCTCCCCTTATTGAAAACGGTATTTTGATCTCGATGGCCTGCGGCGCTGTCGCCCTCGTTTTCGCTCTCTGGCTCATCAAAACCTTGCTCGCGATCCCTCCCGGCACGGACAAAATGCAGTTCATCGCCAATGCGATCGAACAAGGCGCTAAAGCCTACCTGCACCGGCAGTTTATCTCCATTTCCGTCATGGGACTCATCATCGCGGGATTGCTCTTCTGGAAAAAGGACGTGCCGACTTCCGTTGGGTTCTTGGTCGGCGCAATCTGCTCGCTTGTAGCCGGTTTCATCGGAATGCGCGTCGCGGTAAAAGCCAATGTCCGCACGGCACAAGGCGCGCGTGAGAGCGCCAAGAAAGCGCTGCGGGCGGCATTCAGTGGCGGCGCAGTGACAGGACTCCTCGTGGTCGGTCTCGCACTGCTTTCGGTCGGCGGTTTCTACCTTATCGTCAGCAAGATGTTCCCCGCGGTGGACGGCAAAACACCAGTCGCCATCTCCAGTCTGATTGGTCTCGCCCTTGGTTCCTCGCTTATCTCGGTTTTCGCCCGTCTCGGCGGCGGTATTTACACAAAGGCAGCAGACGTCGGCGCGGATCTCGTCGGCAAAGTGGAGCAGAATCTTGAAGAAGATGATCCAAGAAACCCGGCAACCATCGCAGACAACGTCGGTGACAACGTCGGTGACTGTGCGGGTATGGCAGCAGACGTTTTTGAAACCTACGCCGTCAGCCTCATCGGTGCGATACTGGTCGGTGCACTCACCGTAGCCACAGGTGCTTCCACAGCCGCTATCGTCTATCCGTTCCTCATCGGCGGCGCGGCCATCATCGCCTCCATCATTGGCGTCGTGTATGTAAACATGACCAATTCCAAGCCATCCGCCGCGCTCATGGGTGGCGTACTGGTGAGCAGTGTGCTCTCCGCCGTGGCGTTTTGGCCGATCACCCAACAGTTTTTCCCGAACGGTCTCGAGCTGAAAAGCGGTGTCATTCTTTCCGCAAATGGCATCTTCGGCAGCACCATCGTCGGTCTCGTCATGACCGGCCTCGCGGTGATGATTACCAATTACTACACGTCCACGGCTTACGGCCCGGTGCGTAAAATCGCAAAGGCGTCGGAAACCGGGCACGCCACAAATATCATCGCAGGCATCGCAATCGGCCAGGGTGCAACCGCTCCCATGGTGCTCAGCATCGGCGGTGCAATCTGGGCGAGCTACGCGTTTGCAGGTCTCTACGGAATCGCCATCGCAGTCATGGCGATGCTCAGCATGTCGGGCATTATCATCTCACTCGATGCGTTCGGACCGATCACCGACAACGCGGGCGGCATCGCCGTCATGAGCGGTCTCCCGCCGGAAGTGCGCGCAACCACCGATGAGCTCGACGCCGTCGGCAACACGATGAAAGCCGTGACCAAGGGTTATGCAATCGCCAGTGCCGGTCTTGCTGCAGTGGTGCTTTTCGGAAGCTACTTTGTGGATTTACAGGATCACCTTCTGCATGGAATCAAAACGTTGGAGGCGCTACCAACCACCACTCCCGAACTGCTGATTGCAGCCAGGGAGAAAATGGCGGATTCACTCTCCTTCTCGTTGAACGATCCAAAAGTGATAATCGGCCTCTTCATCGGCGGTCTGTTGCCTTATCTCTTCAGCGCATTCAGCATGAGTGCCGTGGGCCGCGCAGCAGGCGCAGTCGTGAATGAAGTACGCCGCCAGCTCGCACTTCACCCCGGCATTTTGAAAGGCACCGACACACCGGATTACGGCGCTTGCGTGGACATCGTCACCAAAGCCGCGCTCAAGGAAATGATCATCCCCGCGCTTCTCCCGATCGTCGCAGTCATCGCAGTCGCTGCGCTGCCCGATGGTGCCAAAATTCTCGGCGGTGTTCTCGTCGGCAGTATTGTCACCGGTCTATTCATGGGTATCGCAATGACCAGCAGCGGCGGCGCATGGGACAACGCGAAGAAATACATCGAGGAAGGCAATCACGGGGGCAAGGGCAGCGAAGCCCACAAAGCGAGCGTCACCGGCGACACCGTCGGCGATCCTTACAAGGACACCAGCGGCCCCGCGATCAATCCGATGATCAAGGTCATCAACATCGTCGCGATCCTGATCATCCCGATCTTCTTTTAAGCGACTGCTAAAATAGTCAGCGATGCATTGCACAGGGGTGAAATCCTACTCTTTGTCTTGCTCTTACTCGCTCACAGTAGCCAAGTTTTAAGTGTGAAGTTTTAAGAAAAGACAGCGCTCATCCATTGTCTTTCAGGCGAGCGATCTTGATGCAGCCAAAGCGATCGCGCTCCAAAGTCCTGCCCACAAAGGAGGCGGTTTCTCGTTAACAAGCTCTGGCTTGGTAATGACAGTGGGAGCGATGGCTCTGCCTCGCATGGCGGGAGTGTCGGCGTGTGGGTTGCGCATGAGTCACAAACTTCAACTGTCGATCCCATACCTCGAAAAGCAGGAGCTTTTCCCACAATTGCGTTACCAAGCAGGAGCTCATTTCAAAACTTTGCGTCATGGCGTCTTTGCGCGAGAACACTCATGAAGTCCCACCTTACTCCGAAGCATCCGGCTGCCCCCCGGCTACATTCAAATACGAGAGCGCTTCTCCCACTAAAAAGAGCGAACCCGTGATCAAAACACGCTCTTTGTAACCTTGCGCCAGGTCGAGTGCGCCAGAGAGACTGTCGGCTATCTCACACTCCAATCCCGGCGCAACCCGTCTGACAATCCCCGCAAGTGCACCGGGAGTCAGCGCACGATAACTTCTCACCGGGACGACAATGCAGCGCTTTGCCAGCGGCGCGAGCGCTTTGCAGACGCCTTCCACATCCTTGTCTCCCAGAACGCCCAAAACGAGCGTGTAGAATTCAGCTCCAAATTCCTCGCGCCATGTCTGCACCAATCGCGCCGCTGCCTGTGGATTGTGCGCGCCATCGAGAATGATTCGATCCCCCAGTCTTTGAAAACGTCCCGGCCAGACCACCTTTTCCAACGCAACACGCGCATTAAGCTCCAGCGCCGGAATCTGCAAAATTCGAAGTGCTTCCAGCGCCAGCGCAGCATTCCAGCGCTGATGACTGCCCGCCAGACTCAGCTTCCAGTCCGCCGCAACCGGCTCTTTGACAAAGCGAATGAGCGAGGCGGTCGCATGCGCCTTCTCAGAAAAAACAGCTTCCACCGACGGTTTCTGCCCGGATGAAACCACCGGCACGCCTGGCTTGATAATCCCGGCTTTCTCTCCGGCAATCAGCTCAATCGTCTCTCCAAGATATTTGGTGTGATCCAGACCGATCTGGGTAATCACCGAGACCGATGGCGTGACGACATTCGTGGAATCCAGCCGCCCGCCCATTCCCGTCTCCAAAACAATTACCTCCGCGCCCTTTTGCTCAAACCACCACAATGCCAGCGCGGTGCAGACTTCAAAGTAAGTCGAAGGCTGATCCCACGCTTCAGTCGCCTTTTGAATCTGCCCGATTCCTTCAGCGACGTCGTCTTCAGGAATCAGGGTTCCGTTCAGCTGAATTCGCTCCCGAAAACTAACAAGATGAGGCGACGTAAAAAGTCCGGTCCTGAATCCTGCTTCCTGACAAATCGCCGCCATCATCGCGCAGACTGATCCCTTGCCGTTGGTTCCTGCCACGTGAATAAAACGGCTCTTCTCCGAGCTGACCGTCTGCACGCCCAGTACATGCGTCAGTTTCTCGATCTGCTCCAGTCCCAGCTTGATCCCCATCCCCTGCAAGCCGTGGAGCCACTCATATGCCTCGCGATAATTCATAGAAGGCAACAGAAGTAGCGGTTACATTTCACGATCCTGACACCCTCTATTACTCTTTGTCTTGCTCTTGATCTTACTCCAAACCCAGCATGACCGAGTAAGATCAAGAGCAAGACAAAGAGTAAGAACATACAAAATTTACTTCGCGGTCAGCAACTCACCCGCATGCACCAACGCGGAATCCGTCTTTCCGCCCAGCATCCGGGCGATTTCCTCCACGCGGGCTTTGCCTTTCACTTCAGTCAGCTGCGAGATGGTGCGCCCGCTGGTAATATCCTTGGAAACCACAAACTGCGCCTGCCCCGCTGCGGCAACCTGCGGCAGATGACTGATCGCGATCACCTGACGTTCCTTCGCAATCGCCCGCATCTTTGCGCCGACCGCATGCGCGATTTCTCCGCCGACATTCGCATCGATCTCATCGAACACGAGCAGCCCGACCGTATCCTGAGACGCGAGAGCGGATTTGACAGCAAGCATCACGCGCGAGATTTCGCCGCTCGATGCAATGGCTTTCAGCGGCTTCGCAGGCTCCCCGGGATTCGGCGCAAAAACAAATTCCACGGACTCCAAACCTCCGGAAGCGGGCGCAGGGAGCGCAGCAAGCGCGACTTCAAAGTCCGACTTCTTAAATCCAAGATCCGTGAGATGCACAGCGATGGATTTTGCGAGCTTGGGCGCTGCTTTCTTTCGCTTCGCAGAAAGCTCATCCGCCACTTTCATCATCGCCTTGCGCGTCTGCTCTATCTCTCGCCCGAGACGCTCCACTTCTTCACCACGCGATTCGATGGTCTGAAGTCTTGCCGCCGCCTGCTCCCCAAAAGCAACCACCTCGGAGATCGTTCCTCCATACTTGCGCTTCAATGTCTCAAACAGGGAAACACGCTTCTCCATCTCCGCAAGCGCTCCCGGCTCCACCTCCAGATCGTCCACGTAACGCTGCAAACCGCTGATCAATTCATCCAGTTCCGCTGTCGCCCGGTGCAGTGAGTCTGAAAAGCGCGAAGCGCCGGGATCAATCCGCTCAAGGTCGCGCAGCAGCTTGACTGATTCCGCGATGCGATTGGTCGCAGCATCTTCCGATTCAGAAATCCGATCCAGCACCGCGCTCGAAAGTTCCAGCAGACG
>Ga0335397_10010121_pt1 | contig 11687 bp, 10 predicted proteins | sample MAT04_FD_205740 | JGI IMG/M metagenome (GOLD analysis project Ga0335397, IMG submission 205740) | Freshwater microbial communities from Lake Fryxell liftoff mats and glacier meltwater in Antarctica - MAT-04 (spades assembly) (version 2) ...
GCCATGATGACCTCGGGCTCGGCCAGGTCCAGCGTGGCCACCAGCTGCTCGACCTGGCGCACCACCTCGGCGGTGTCGCGCACCACCAGCACGTTGAGCCGGTCGTCGGCGTACAGGTCACGCGTTTTGGTCATCGTGCGCACCAGCGTCAGCACCTGCTTGGCCTCGGCATTGCCCAGGTACAGGCTGCGGGTGACCAGCTCCTGGTGCTCGCGCTGCTTGGCGGCGGTGTTGGGATAGACCAGCACGGTGCTGTCGTTGAGCAGCTTGCGGTCCAGCTGCTGGGTGGCCAGGATCACCCGCATGGCTTCATCGAGCGTGACGTTGCGCAGGAACACGGTGACCTTGGCGTCGCCGCGCACATCCTTGTCGAAGACGAAGTTGACGCCGGTGCTGCGCGCCAGCGACTCGAACACCTGGCGCAGCGGCGCGTCGCGAAACTCCAGCGCCACCGGCTTTTGATAGGCCGCGGCCAGTGCCGGCGGCAGCAGCGGCGCCGGCAGCGGGGCGTTGGCGCGGGCGCTGGCCTCGGCCTGCTGCTGCACGCGCAGCGCGGCGCTGCGCTGCTGCTCGCGGCGGGCAGCGGTGAGCTGGTGGCTGACCGTGCCCAGCCGCGGCTGCGCCGGGTCGATGGTGCGCACCCGTTCGATCAGCCGCTCGGCCTCGTCGACACGGCCACCGGCCAGGGCCACCTCGGCGCGTGCCAAGGCCTGCATCACCACCCGGTCGCGTTGTTGGCTGTGCGCGGTGCGCAGCGCGTTGTTGTCGGGCTGGCGGCGCAAGGCCTCGTCGAGCCGGGCGTAGGCTTCTTCATAGCGGCCGGCACGCGACAGGTTTTCGGCCTCGTCGACCGCCGGGCTGGCGCAGCCTGCCAGCAGCCCGGCCAGCGTGGCCGAGATCAGCACGGATCGCCACCGGGCGATGACGATGGCGGCGCGGGCCGAATCGGGGCAGGGCATGTGGGTGCGTGACGGCGGGCAAGGGTGCATGGGGTCGGGCTGAACCGGCGTGTGGGCGCGGTGGTGAAGGGCGGCTGGCGGACGGGCCCGCTGGCGAAGTGCTGATGTCATGGCTTGTCATCAACAGGCGCGCCGCGCACGGCAACCTTGTCGCCGGTGGCCAGGTAGACGGCCTGCAGCGCACCGCTGGCATCACGCTCCAGCCGCCAGCGCTTGTCGAGCATGTCGCCCAGGCGAACCCCCACGCTGCGCTGCGCACTGGCCAGCAGCAGTTGCGGCGCGCCGCCGTCGTCGAGTTGGCCGATCCACCGGTAGGGGAACTCGGGCACGGCGGGGCGTGCGGGCAGGGCCGGGCCAGCGGCCAGCCTGGCTGCGGCCACCGGCGGTGGTGGTGGTGGCGGGCCCTGCCAGGCCGCCAGCGCCTCGCGGTGGGGCGCGGGCCAGTCGGCGGCGCGGGTGGGCAGCATGGGCGGGGCAGTGGTGGTGGCCGTGGTCTGGGCCGCGGGCGTGGCACCAGACGAAGAAGTGGCAAGGGGCGCTGCCGGCGAGGCGGCTGGCGGCGCTACCGACGATGCGGCAAGGGGTGCTGCGGGTGCCGCCACAGGCACCGTGGCCGCCCTGCCGGCGCGGTGGCCGGCGCCCTCGCTGTCGTCGTCGGTCGGCCACAGCGCCAGGCCTGCGGCCGCAGCCAGGCTGGCGACCAGCGCCCACACCAGGGCCGGCCTCATGGGCGCGCCCGTTCGGCTTGGCCTGCGGCCACCGATGCCACACCGCGGTCACGCGGCAGCGCCAACGCGCCGCCGGGCGGGCGCTGCAGCAGGGTCCACTGCAGGTCGGCGTTCAGCTCCCGGGCGGTGGGCTGGCTGCGGTTGATCCGCAACTGGTCCAGCAGCAACGCGTCGTCGTGTTGCAGCGCCTCGGCCACAAACCCGCGCAGGGCGCTGTACGGGCCACGTGCCGCCAGCGCCAGCGGCACCTGCTGCAGGGGCAACGCGCTGGCACGGTTGTCGGCGCCCCGGGTATCGCCCTGGCGCACGGCGTCCACCGTCAAACCGTGGCGCGTGGCCAGTTCAAGCAGCGCGGCGATGCGGCCGGGGCTGTCGTCGGCCGATGGCAGCGCCTGCAGCAGGCGTTGCTCGTCGCGGGCTGGCTCGGCCACCGGCCGGGCCGCCCGCGCCCGGTCGGCCGCCCGCACCGCCGCCTGCAGCGCCTGATCGGCCTGCGCCTGCTCGGCTCGCCAGCGCGGCGTGAGCCCCAGTGCCAGCAGCGCCGCCAGCAGCAGGCCGATGGCGCCCGCCACCACCGGCCGGCTCAGCGTGCCGGCGCCGGGCCAGGGGATGGCACGCGAGGTCAAGCGATCGCTCATCGCGGGGCCTCGGCGGCAGTTGCCAATTGCGCGGTGATCTCGAAGCGTTGGCCCTCGGGCACCCGCTCCAGCCGCGACAGCACCACCGTGCGCCAGACCGCGCCCCCGCCATCACCTTGCGCCCGCAGGGCTTGCGCGGCCTCATGCGGCAACCCGGCATCGGGCGCCAGCCCGTTCAGGCGCAGGCTGGTCCGCCCGTCATGGTCAAAGCCCAGCCAGGCGATGCCGCTGGCGCTGGCGCCTTCGCTGGCGGCCCACACGGCCGGCCAGGGATGGGCCAGGCGCTGCAGCCAGCGGCGGGCCTCGGCCTGGCGCAGTTCGGCCGGCGGCACGGCGGTGCTGGGCCGTGTCGCGGGCGCTTGCCTGCTGCCAGGGCCATCGGCAGCCGATGTGCTGCCAGCCAACGCCATCACCGCCCGCGGCGCATCCACCCGCTGCTGGGCAGCGGCCAGGCGCTGCTGCGCTTGCTGCCGGTCGAGCCAGGCCGCGCGTGCGTCCAGGCCCGCTGCTGCCAGCACCAACATGCCGGTGCCACACCAGGCCCAGGCCAGCGCGCTGGGGCCCTGCATCGGCCGCAGGAAGTCGGGCTGGGGCGACAACGGGCTCACGCCAAAACCTGCCATCGGTCACCAGCCGCCGAAGCCCACAGCGCCGCGGGCGCTTCGCCGTGCAGGCTGCCCAGCAGGGTGATGGGCGGGCCGGGCGGCGCAGCGGCATCGGCCGCCGGTGCCTGCAGGCCATGCCCCATTGCGCAACAGACCGTTTGATGGGCATCGTCGATCAGTGTCTGCAGTTCGGCGTGGCTGGGCGCGGCCAGCCGGCGTTGCTGCAAGCCGACCAGCCCGCCACGCGCCAGGTCGATCTGCGTCACCAGCCGGCCGTCGACCACCAGCAGCCGGGCCGCTTCGGCGCTGGCCAGCGTCGGCCGCTGCTGCAGTGCCAGGGCCAGCGCCACGCTCCACCAGGGCCGTACCGCGCGCAGGCCCACGCCGGCCTGCCTGGCCTGCGCCTGCAGCGTGTGCAGGCTGAGCGCGTGCAGCGCGCTGACACCCCGCCGGCCGGCGGCCTGCCAGGCGGCCAGCGGCCATTGCAGCGCCGCGTCGCCGTGGTAGTGCTGCAGCACGCCACGCGCGTAGGCCAGGCGGGCCCGGTCATCGGCCAGGGGCAGTTCAGGGTCGAGCAGCAGCTCATGCACCAGCCAGCCCGACAACACCACCGTGCAGGCGCGCCCGGCGTGGGCCTGGCCCCAGGCCTCGAAGCTGGTGTGGTGCAACGGTGCCCCGCGCAATGCCGGGCGGGCGCCGAAGGGCTGCCAGCCCGGCAACGGGCCGAAATCCCACACCCCGCCGTCGCCCAGCCACAGGCCGTGCGGCGTGGCCAGGCGGGTGCGCCAGGCGTGCCAGGCGGGCAGGGCGGGCCGGGCGGGCCCGGCGGGGCGCTCAGTCAGGGCCGACAACACGCTCGATCTCCTCCAGCGTGGTGCGGCCGGCGCGCACCGCCGCCAGCGCGGCACTGCGCAGCGGCAGCAGGCCGCGTTCGCGGGCCGCCTGCTTGATGGCCGACATCGGCGCGCGGGCGGCGATCAGGTCACGCAGGCCGTCGTCCATGCGCAGCAGTTCGGCCACCGCCTGGCGGCCGCGGTAGCCCGTGCCGTGGCAGAGCGCACAGCCGCGGCCACGCTGCATGCGCCATTGCGGCGGCGCACCACCATCGTTGTCGTCGAGCAGCGCGCGCTCGGCAGTGGTGGCAGCCACCGGCTCGGCGCAGGCGCTGCACACCTGGCGCAGCAGGCGCTGCGCCAGCACGGCGTTCAGCGCGGCCACCACGTTGTACAAGTCCAGCCCCATGTGCATGAAGCGGCCGATCACGTCGAAGGCGCTGTTGGCATGCACGGTGGAAAACACCCCGTGGCCGGTGAGCGCGGCCTGCACCGCGATCTGCGCAGTGTCGGCGTCGCGGATCTCGCCCACCATCACCCGGTCGGGGTCGTGCCGCAGGATCGAGCGCAGGCCGCGCGCAAACGTCAGCCCCTTCTTGTCGTTGACGGGGATCTGCACCACGCCGGCCAGCTGGTATTCCACCGGGTCTTCGATGGTGATGATCTTCTCGCGGCCGCTGTGCACCTCGGTGATCGCGGCATACAGCGTGGTGGTTTTGCCGCTGCCGGTGGGGCCGGTGACCAGCAACATGCCGTGCGGCGCGCGCGCCAGGCCGGTGATCGCCGCGCGCATGGCCGGGGCAAAGCCCAGCGCGGCCAGGGTCAGCGCTGCGCCGCCCTGGGCCAGTGCGCCGCGGTCGAGCACCCGGATCACCGCGTCCTCGCCAAACACGCTGGGCATGATGGAGAGCCGAAAGTCGACCTCGCGGCCCTGCACCCGCAGCTTGAAGCGGCCGTCCTGCGGCAGCCGGCGCTCGCCGATGTCGAGCTCGGCCATCACCTTCAGCCGCGACACCATTTGCTCGGCCAGCGCCACGCCGTCGATGCGGCGCATGGCCTGCATCACGCCGTCGCGGCGCAAGCGCACCTCGGCGCCACGCGGCTGGTTTTCAATGTGGATGTCGCTGGCGCCGTCCTTCAACGCATCGAACAGCACCGCATCGAGCAAGCGCACCGCCGGGCTGGCCTCGGCGGTCAGGCCGGCCAACGTCAGCTCCTGGGTGGCCGGTTCGTGCGGCACGGTGTCGCCAGCGCCCGGGCCGGCCAGCGCATCGAGCGCCCGGCCGTCCTGCTCGCCCTGGGCCAGCCAGGCATCCAGCGCCGCGGCATCACACTGCTGCCAGCGCACCGGGGCGGCCAGCCTGGCTTCTGCGGCCTGCAGCAGAAACAGGTCGGGCGCCCGGTCGGCCAGCAGGCAGGCGCTGCCGTCATCGGCCAGCGCCAGCAGCGCGCGGTGGCGCAGCGCCTGGGCCTGCGGCCAGCGTGCATGGTCGAAGCGCGGCGGGCGGGCCAGGGCTTCCACTGGCGCGCGGTTCATCTCGAAACCTCCATGCTTCGCATTGCGGTGGTTTCGCCTTTCGGGCGGCCGGGCAGGCTCACTGCACCTGCTCCATCAAGGTGAAGATCGGCAGGTACATCAGCACCACGATGCCGCCGATCACCACGCCCATCACCAGCATCAGCACCGGGTTGACGAGGCGGGTGACCAGGTCGGACAGGCGGGCGATCTGCTCGTCGTGGAAGGCCGCGGCGCGGGCCAGCATCTCGGGCACCTCGCCGCTGCTCTCGCCCACCCGCAACATGCGCCAGGCCACCGGCGTGGCCAGGCCTTCGTCCTGCATGCACTGCGACAGCCGCTGGCCGGTGCTGACACCCTGCAACACCCGCTGCAGCGCCGGCCGCAGCGGCGCGGCCAGCACGCCATCCACCAGGCGCAGCGCGGCCGGCGCCGGCACACCGGCGGCCAGCGTCAGGCTCAGCGCCCGATACAGCCGGGCCAGCGCCACCAGCCGCAAGCGCGGGCCCAGGCCCGGGCTGCGCCACAGCCAGCGCGCACCCAGCGCACGGCTGGCCGGCAGGCGTGCCGCCAGCAGCACCGCCAGCGGTAGCCCCAAGGCCAGGCCCAGCGAGGCCAGCGGGTGCGCCGCGGCCAGCACGCCCAGGTCGATCAGCCAGCGTGAGGCCAGCGGCAGCTCGCGCCCCAGGCCGTCGAAGACGCCGGCAAAGCGCGGCAGCACGTAGAGCAGCAGGAACAGGATCACCGCGCCGCCGGCCGCCAGCAGCAGCAGCGGGTAGACCAGCGCGGCGCGCAGCCGGGCCTTCAACTCGCCGCTCCAGCGCAGGTAGGCCGCGTGGTCGCGCAGGGTTTCAGCCAGTTGGCCGCTGCGCTCGCTGGCGGCCACCAGGGCGATGAACAACGGGTCGAAGGCCTCGGGCGCGCTGGCCAGCGCGGCCGAGATCGACAGGCCTTCGCGCAGCTCGGCGATCACGGTGTCGAGCGGGCTGCCGGTAGGGCCCGAGGGCGGCGCGCCGGCCGGGCCGGGCGTGTCCTTCTCGCGCAGGGTCTGCAGTGCTTCCAGCAAGGGGATGCCAGCGTGCAGCAGCACCGCCAATTCCTGGCTGAACAGGCGCAGGTCGAAGGCCGGGCGGCGGGCCAGCGAAAGCCGCCGCGTGGCGCTGCGCACCGGCGTGACCGACAGCAGGTGCATCGGCGCAACGCCCAGCGCTGCGCTCACCGCCTGGGCGTGCTCGGCCAACACCTTGCCCTGGCGCAGGCGGGCGGGCGCGCTGGCCGTGGCCGGCTCAACCCACTGAACCAGAAATTGCTGCACCACCGGTCACCAGCTCGTGAGGTCGGTGTTGTCACCATCGCCGCCGGGCTGGCCGTCGCGGCCATACGACACCAGGTCGTAGTCGCCATGCTGGCCCGGCATCGTGTACAGGTACGGCCGGCCCCAGGGGTCGGCGGGCACGGCCTTGGCGAGATACGGCCCGGTCCAGCGCGGCTCGTCGGCGGGCTTGTTGACCAGCGCGGCCAGGCCTTGCTCGGCGCTGGGGTAGCGGCCGATGTCGATGCGGTACTGGTCCAGCGCCTTTTGCAGCGCGTCGATCTGCGCCCGGGTGACCTTGGTCTCCGACTTGCCGATCTGCGCAAACAGCTTGGGGCCGACATAACCTGCCAGCAGGCCGATGATGACCATCACCACCAGCAGCTCGAGCAGCGTGAAGCCGCGCCGGGGGCAATTGCCGCCGCCCGGGCGAAACGCCGGGGCAGGGGGAGAAACGGGCAGGCAGGGCTGGGGCACGGCGGTGACTTCTGGCGACAACCGGCTCAGACTACAGACCGCTTGTGACGGGGGCGTGATGATTCACCCCCCGCAGTTGCGGGCCATGAGCCGTTCGGCTCATGGTGGGGCCAGGCCGTCACAGGGAGAGCCATGGTGGCTGCCTACAGTCGCCCAATGAACTTTCCTGCCCGATTTGCATGTTGTGTCGCCGCCATCGGCGCAGCAGCCACCTTGTTGGCCGCCACGGCCGATGCCGCGCCCCCGGTGACCACCTTCATCGTTGAACTGCACGCCGACGCGGCCCTGCCGGCGGGGCAGAAGGGCATGGCGTCGGCGTCGGCGTCGGCGTCAAGCATGGCCACGGTGCTGGCCGAACGACAGTTGCCGTTGGCGTGGCAGCGATCGATCGGCGGGCGCTGGCATGCGCTGGCGGCCAGCGGCGCGCTCGACAGCGCCACCACCGCCGCGCTGCAGGCCCGGCTGCGGGCCGACCCGCGGGTGCGCTCGGTGGTGCCCGACGTGCGCGAGCAACGGCAGGACGCCACGCCCAACGACGCCCGCTTTGCACAGCAGTGGTGGCTGCAGGCGGTGGCCACCGGCAACACCGGCGCGGCGGGCTTTGCCAAGGCCTGGGACCGCAGCACCGGCGTGGCCGGCCTGGGCAACCCGGGCGCGGTGGTGGCGGTGCTGGATTCGGGCATCACCTCGCACATCGAGACCAACGCCCGGGTGCTGCCCGGTTTCGACTTCGTGGCCGACCCGGTGTATGCCGGCGACGGCAACGGCCGCGACAACGATCCGCAGGACCCGGGCGACGTGGTGACGGCGGCCGACCGGCTGGCCATGCCCGACAAGTTCAGTGGCTGCCCGCAAACGCTGCGGTCCAGCTGGCACGGCACCACCATCGCCGGCCAGTTGGCCGCCGTCACCAACAACGGCGAAGGTGTGGCCGCCGCCAACTGGCAGGGCCTGGTGCTGCCGGTGCGGGTGGCGGGCAAATGCGGTGCCGCGGTCAGCGACATCATCGACGGTTTGCGCTGGGCCGCCGGCCTGGCCGTCACCGGCGCACCGGCCAACCCCAACCCGGCGCGCCTGATCGTGCTGAGCTACGGCGGCCTGGATGCCTGCGACGCCGACAGCGCCGACCCGGCGGTGCGCGACACCTCACGTTTGTACGAGTCGGCCCTTGCCGAGCTGCGTGCCCAGGGCGCACTGGTGATCGTGGCCGCCGGCAACCAGCGCGGCGCGGTGGGCCGGCCGGCTAGCTGCCGTGGCGCGTTTGCGGTCACCTCGGTCAACCGCGAGGGCTACAAGGCCGCCTACGCCAACTTCGGCGCAGCCATCAAGTTGGCCACGCCGGGCGGTGACGACGCCAGCGGCGGTGATTGCGCCACCGGTGATGCCAACCTGCGCGACGGCGGGCTGGTGTCCACCGGCAACCTGGGCGAGCTGAGCCCAGGCGCTGCCGGTTACGTGGCGGCATCGGGCACCAGCTTTGCCGCGCCGGGCGTGGCGGCGGTGGCCTCGCTGATGTGGGCGCTGAACCCGGCGCTGACGCTGGCGCAAATCGAACAAGGCTTGGTCGTGAGCGCCCGGCCGCATGTGCTGGTGCCGCTGCTGGGCGCCTGCCTGCCCGGCGCCAACACCGGGCGCTGCGCCTGCACCACCAGCACCTGCGGCGCCGGCCTGCTGGATGCCGACCAGGCGCTGGCCTTCGCCGCCGCGCCCGACAGCTACCAGCCGCCGGTGCGAAGTGCCGTCGCGCTGGCCGATGACCGGCTGCGGGCCTGCGCGGTGGCCACCGGGCGGGCGGTCGAGCCGGTGCCGCCCACGCCGCCGGCCCCGGCCCCGGCCGTGGATGTGGGCAGCGGCAGTGGCGGCGGCGGGTTGGGCATCGGCTGGCTGATCGGCCTGCTGTGCGCGGTGCTGCTGCTGGCCAGGCCCAGATCAGGGGTCTGAGCCGGGGGCAGCGGGGCCGGCCGCCCCGCGCTCAGCCCGGCAATCGTGCGGCGCGTGGCAGCGGTGAACCCTGCTGGACGAGAGCGGCAGTGTGACGAACTGGCCCTCGCGGCAGGGCTCGAAGGCCACCCTGAAAGCCTGGCGCGCGCGCAGTTTTGAAACGCGCGGGGAGTGGCCCAATGTCGCGCGGGCGTTAGTGGCCTGGTCGTGGGTTGCACGACGCAATGGATACCCTGTGCGTTGCGGTCCAGGGCCTGCGGTGACCTGGATCTCGGCGCTGCTGCCGAGGGCAGCTTCGACGCGGCGGCCAGTCCGGACGGCCAAGTCGGGCCGCGTCACCGCGTTGCCATATTCAGCCATCAGACTCGACCAACGAGGGTGGGGCATGACAAAAACTGGGGTTGCGGCATCGCCAAAGAGTTGGGACGTCGATGAGGTGGCAAGCCTGATCGAAGACCTCTGGGCGCTACGCCGGTCGATGCTGGATCAGCAAACAAGGCTGGCGCCGTGGCTGGGCAATGTGGCCGCCGCGCACCGCCCCAGCGCCGTCAATCTTGCGCATTACCTGGCCATGCGGCAGGTTGACCTGCGGCACCTGCAGGACAGATTGGCCTGGCTGGGGGTGTCGTCGCTGGGCCGGGCGGAGTCCCACGTGCTGGCCAACGTCGACAAGGTGCTCGGCATCCTGCACCGCATTGCGGGCCTGGCCTGGTTGCCGCTGTCGCCCGAGGAGCCCGCAGGCTTCATGCGTGGCCGCGAGTTGCTGGCACAGCACGCCAAGCTGCTGTTCGGCGCCTCACCATCCGAGCGTGACGTCAGGATCATGGTGACCCTGCCCAGCGAAGCAGCACAGGATGAGCGCCTGGTCGAGACCCTGATGGCGGCCGGCATGGACATCGCCCGGATCAACTGCGCCCATGATGGCGCTGACCAGTGGGCGGCGATGGCCAAAAGCGTGCGCCGGGCCGCCAAGCGTGTGGGTCGCCCGGTTCGTGTGCTGATGGACCTGGCGGGGCCGAAGTTGCGAACCGGCCCGGTGGCCGCCGGGCCGGCGGTGCTGAGGATCAAGCCGACACGCGATGCCTTTGGCCAGGTGACGGCGCCGGGCCGTCTCGGGCTTCGACCTGCCGGGTCCATGCTGCCTGTCCTGGGTGCCAGCCATTGCCTGGGCGTCGATGCCGAGTGGCTGGGGCAACTCATGGTGGGCAGCCATTTCAACCTGACCGATCTGCGCGCTGCCCGGCGCCGGATGACGGTGGTGGCGTGTCAAAGCAGCGGGGTGCTGGTCGAGTGCTTGCGCACGGCCTACCTGACGGCCGACACCAGCCTGCGCCTGCACCGCCGGGGCCAGGACGTGCTCAAGACACGCCTTTACGACGTTCCGCAGCCGCCGGGCGAACTTCGGCTGCAGCGGGGTGACCTGCTGCACTTGGTGGCGGACGGCCTGGGGCATGACGCGCTGCCCGGCACAAAGGGCCGGCCTGGCAAGCCGGCGACCATTGCCTGCACCTTACCCGAGGCGCTGGCGCGGGTTCGCAAAGGTGAGCGCATCTGGTTCGACGATGGGCCCATCGGCGGTGTGGTGCGCCGCGCCACCGCCAAGCAGGTCGAGGTGGACATCATCGAGGCGCGTGACGGCGGCGAGCATCTGGCGGCCGACAAGGGCATCAACTTTCCCGACACACGCCTCAATCTGCCAGCGCTCACGGCCAAGGACCTGGCCGTTGTGCAGGTGGCGGCGCGTTTGGCCGACATCGTCGGCCTGTCGTTTGCCCAGTCGGCGTCGGATGTGTCGGCCCTGCGGCAGCAGTTGGTCGAGCAGGGCGCTGGCCAGGTGGGCATCCTCCTCAAGATCGAGACCCGGCGCGGCTTTGAGCACCTGCCCGAGATGCTGCTGGCCGCGATGGCCGGACCGGCGGCCGGCGTGATGATTGCGCGCGGTGATCTGGCAGTCGAGTGCGGCTATGAGCGCATGGCCGAAGTGCAGGAAGAAATCCTCTGGGCTTGCGAAGCGGCGCACATGCCGGTGGTCTGGGCCACGCAGGTGCTTGAGACACTGGCCAAGACCGGCCTGCCGTCTCGCGCCGAGATCACCGATGCCGCCATGGGCGGCCGCGCCGAATGCGTGATGCTCAACAAGGGGCCCCACATCCTGGACGCGATGCGCACCCTCAACAACATCCTTCAGCGCATGCAGGCCCACCAGTCGAAGAAGCGAACGCTGTTGCGCGCCTTGAAGGCGTGGGACGTGCCGGCCGCACCGTCAGGGCAAAAACCAGCCACCCAGTCCCGCCCCTTGCCGTCCGAGGCTCAACCGCTGGCGGATTGACCTGCCGCAACCCGCGGCGTGTGGGCAATGCCTGCGCGCTGTCGCCAGACCGGCTTCAAGAACCCGCGCGGTACTCGCGAACCAGCCCCAAGGCGCTGCGATTGTCGAACCACAGTTGCAGCCGTTGGCCGGGAGCCAACGACTCCAGGCCAGGACCCTTGGTGCTGCGCGTGACAGCCCAGGATCTGTCCTTCTCGTCGACCAGGTAGGCGATGCCCAACCTTGGCAACACTTCTTGAACGGTGGCGAAAACATCGACGCCGATCGGTTCGAGACTTGACGCGTTCATGGGATCTCCGCTTCTCGGACGTAACGGCATTTGAGATTTGTCAATCTCAAATGTGGACTT
>Ga0335397_10010122_pt1 | contig 11687 bp, 7 predicted proteins | sample MAT04_FD_205740 | JGI IMG/M metagenome (GOLD analysis project Ga0335397, IMG submission 205740) | Freshwater microbial communities from Lake Fryxell liftoff mats and glacier meltwater in Antarctica - MAT-04 (spades assembly) (version 2) ...
TTTGCGTTGTGCAGGGCAGAACAAGCCGCCGCTGCAACGGTGATCCATGCCCCCGCGTTCGCGCACCACGGTACTGGCGCACACCGGGCACTGCCGCGGCAGGTGGAAGTTGGGCACGTAGGCAGCCCGCCCGCCGGGGACACGGCCGACGACTTCGGGGATGACGTCACCAGCCCGCCGCACGATCACCGTGTCGCCCACACGCACACCCTTGCGCCGCAACTCAAACACGTTGTGCAAGGTGGCATTGCTGACGGTGGTGCCGCCCACAAACACCGGCTCCAGTTTGGCCACGGGTGTGAGCTTGCCGGTGCGGCCGACTTGGATGTCGATGCCGTTCAGCCGCGTCAACTGCTCCTGCGCCGGGTACTTGTGGGCCACGGCCCAGCGTGGTTCTCGCGTCACAAAGCCCAGGCGCTGCTGCAAGGCGATGCTGTTGACCTTGTAGACCACGCCATCGATGTCAAAGGCCAGGCTGTCGCGGCGTGCGCCCATTCGTTGGTGGAAGTCGGTCAAGCCGGCGGCCCCCAGCACAACCGCGCGGTCAGCACACACCGGCAGCCCCAGCGCAGCCAACGCATCCAGCGTGGCACTGTGCGTGGCCGGTTGCCCGGCTGAAAATGCCCAGCCTTGTACGTCACCCAGGCCGTAGGCGTAGAAACTCAAGGGCCGTTGCGCGGCGACGGCCGGGTCGAGTTGGCGCACGGCACCGGCAGCGGCATTGCGCGGGTTGACGAAGGTTTTGCCCGCCTTTTCGCGCTGGCGCTGGTTCAAGCGCTCGAACGCGTCGCGCCGCATGAATACTTCGCCGCGCACCTCCAGCACTGCTGGCGGCGCCTCTCCCGCAGGCAGCTTCAAACGCAAGGGAATGGCACCGATGGTGCGCACGTTCTGCGTCACATCCTCGCCCGTCTGCCCGTCTCCGCGGGTGGCGGCTTGTACCAGCACGCCGGCCTCGTAGCGCAGGTTCATGGCCAGGCCATCGAACTTCAACTCGGCGTTGTATTCAACCGGCGCGGCGTCGTCGGCCAGCCCGAGCTCGCGCCGCACCCGCGCATCAAAAGCCTTTGCGCCAGCCGGCGTGGTGTCGGTTTCGGTGCGGATACTGAGCATCGGCACGGTGTGCTGAACCGGCGCAAAGCCGTCCAGCACGCGGCCGAGGACACGCTGCGTGGGCGAGTCGAGCGTGACCAGTTCTGGATGAGCGGCTTCGATGGCCTGCAGCGCCTGATACAACCGGTCGTACTCTGCGTCAGGCACCTCCGGCGCGTCCAGCACGTAATAGCGGTGCGCGTGGTGGTGCAGCCGGTCGCGCAGGGCGGCGGCCTGATTGGCAGACGAAATCTGCGTGTCAGTGTCAGTGTCAATGTCAGCGGCCAAGGTCATCGGGCGAATTTTGCGTCACGACCCCACGCGCCAAACGCTGCAGCACCTGCTGCCCCGACAGCGCCACCTGCTGCATCGTGGCTTCGAGCAGAGCCATGTCGTGGAACGACTTCGCCAGGGCCTGCATTTGCACCGGCATGTCGCCCGCCAGAGCACCTGCTGGCTCGGCGCCGACCACCTGCTGCAAGGCCTCGGTCACGGCCACGAAGCTTTGCCGCAAACGCCCGACCTGCTCACGCATCACCTCGTTGGTAGCGCTTGACACAGCCGCAGCGTCCGGGCGGCTCGCCATCGCAGCGATGGCGTTCAAGGTGTGAGTGAGGCTGGCGTCCAGCGCCTGAAAAGCGCCAGTCTCATGACCTGCCCGTTGTCGAGCGGCCGACTGAGCTTGACCGATGCGCTGCTGCTCGCCCAGCGATGCCTTGCGCAAGTCATCGAGTTGCTGTTCCAGGCCGAGATTCAAGCTGCCCAGCCGCTGGCCGACGGTCACCACTTCACTGAGGATGCGGTCCAGGTCGCGCACCACCTGGCCGATACGGTCCAGAAAGTGGTTCAAGTCTTGCGCCAGTTCACCAAACTCGTCGTGAGTACGAACCTGCGCCCGTGGTGACAGGTCCATCACCCCTTTGGCCAGGCCAGACACCGTCGAACGCAGTGCCAACAGCGGCGCCATGCGCACCCGCAGCAACAGCAACAAGACGATGGTGTGGACCAGAATCTTCAAGCTCAGCGCACCCGCAGTCAGCCGCACCTCTTGCCACCACAGCGCTTCCTTGCGCGCCAGGTAACTGCGCACGGCGACGATGCCCAGCACGTCACCCACCTTGGCCTTGACGTGGCAGTTCAGGCAGAACTGCTCGGCCTGCACCGTCACCAGGCCCTGTTGGTACGTGCCATCGGGCCATTGCGGCATGAGGCCTTCCACCTCCATGTTGAAGGTGGCCCTCATCGACTCGACCGTCACGGTCGACGGCAGCACCGCGATCGACAAGCCCAGGTCCTCGTAGTTGCGGTTGAGGATCGGGTAGACGGTCTGCGCGGCCAGCGGGCCACCGGAGTTCAGCATGATGGCTTTGATGTCGCCGGCCAGCTTTTGGGTGGCGCTCTCGACCCGGGCTGGTTCATTGGTGGCGAAGTCATAGCGCAGCGCCAGGTAGCGGATCGTCAACTCGGCCACTGCCACCAGCAGCAGCAGCAAGAAGAAGTCGCGAATCATGTGGAACACGAACGACTGCTCGAAACCTCCTATCGTCGCCGCGTTGTTGATCCGCCCGACTGCTGCACTCTCTGCCATGCCCTGCCCCACATCTCAACACCAGCACCTGGGGTGATGCCCACGCACAGCTTGAATGATGGCTGAAACTGTCCGCGCAGTCCCCCCGGTGTAAGGTGCAGAGCACCGTTACCACCACCCGAGGATCTGCATGAACCATGACTTTGACCTGTTGGTGCTGGGTGCCGGCTCGGGTGGCGTGGCCGCATCGCGCCGTGCGGCGCGCTTTGGCGCGCGTGTGGCGGTGGTCGAGGACAGCCGCGTAGGCGGCACCTGTGTGATTCGCGGCTGCGTGCCCAAAAAGCTGCTGATGTACGCCGCGCAGCTGGGCGAGGGGCTGGCGCAGGCCCGCGGTTATGGCTGGGTCATAGGCGACACCCCATTTGAGATGGCCCGTTGGGCAGCGACCAAAGCCCGCGAAATCGACCGCCTGGAAGGCATCTACCGGAACATGCTGGCCGGCGGCCAGGTGACGCTGGTCGAAGGCCGAGGCCAGATCGTCGCTCCGCACACGGTCAGCGTGGGCCAGCGGCAGATCACGGCGCATCACATCCTGATCGCCACGGGCGCTGCGCCCGTGCGCGACAGCATCCCCGGGATTGAGGCCTGCGCCACGTCTGACGATCTGCTGGACCTGCAAACCTTGCCGCAGGAAGCGGCGGTCATCGGCGGGGGCTACATCGCCGTGGAATTTGCCAGCATGCTGGCCCGCCTGGGCGTGCGCGTGGCCATGTACTACCGCGACCGCCTGCCGCTGCGGGGCTTTGACGAGATGCTGCGCACGGGTGCTGCCGCTGCGCTGCAGGCCGCCGGCGTGGAACTGCACCCGGCCAATTCGCCCAAGGCTGTGCAACACAGCGGGACCGGGTTCGTGCTGCTGCTGGGGGCTGAACGTGTGCGCACCTTCCCCTGGGTCTTGAATGCAACCGGGCGCCGGCCCAACACCAGCGGCCTGGGCCTGGAGAACGTCGGCATCACGCTGGACGCAACGGGCGCCGTGCCGGTGAACGACACGCTGCAAACCACTGCTGCCAAGGTCTACGCCGTCGGCGACGTCACCAACCGCAAAAACCTCACACCCGTGGCCATTGCCGAAGGCCGGGCCGTGGCTGATGCGCTATACGGCCCGGGCGCGCGGCACATGAACTGGCAGCAGGTGGCCAGCGCGGTGTTCACCCTGCCGCCGATCGCCAGCGTCGGCCCCAGCGAAGAACAGGCACTGGCCGCAGGCCACCGCTTGCGCATCTTCGAAACCGACTTCAAGCCAATGAAACAGGCCTTCATCGGCGGGGCCGAATGCACGCAGTTGAAGCTGCTGGTGGACGCCGACACCGACCGCGTGCTGGCCATCCACATGCTGGGCGCCGACGCGCCGGAGATCGTGCAAAGCCTGGCGGTGGCGCTGACGGCGGGCGCCACCAAAGCACACTTTGACAGCACGGTGGCCGTGCACCCGACAGCGGCGGAAGAGTTCGTGTTGATGCGCGAGGTCAGCCGGACAGTCGAGCCGGTGGCTGCGGCGACGGCAGCCGACGATCCGGGACGCGCCCAGACGTCGTAGGGAAATCAGGAGAAGAGCCGCCTCGCGGCCGCGCTACCGGCTGCCAAGTCCAGGGCCTCGAGCTGGCCATACAACTGCTTCAAGTCTTTGGCGATGGTGGCGAAAGCCGCCAGGACAACGGGCTGTCCGTGGTCATCCACCAGCGTGGCGTCCATGTCACTGGCCAAGGCCGTGGCCGCGCCGTGCCAGGCCGGGTAAGGCTCGGCAGTCTGTGGTGTCTGGGGCACGTCCAACAGCAAGTTGACGCTGCGCACGCCAGTGGACTGCGCGGGGTCGTCGAGCTCGGCCAGTGCGGCCTGGGCATCCACCGTGAGTTGCAGCACTGGCGGTGCCCCATCCTCAGCCGATGGCAGCACAAAGCGGCCCGCACCCACGCCAGGCACAAAGCCATGGCGCGCGGCGCATTGCTGCACATAACGCACCGACCAGGCCACGCTGTTGCTGCGCAAGGTGAGCGTCAGTTGTGCGTCAAGTTCGCTGGTCAGGCCGTCGAGTTCGCGGGCACGCGCCACCACCTCGGTCATGTCGGGAAAGTCCGCCGCCGCACCGACGGCATCGGCAAAGGTGTTGATCGTCTGCACGAACTCGGAGTATTCAATCTGATTCAACGGCCCGGTGCGGTTGGCCAGTTGCACACCGGCTTGCAGCTCGCTGTAGCGGCGGCCGGCCTCGGGCCGTTCCCATTCGGCGCTGTAGCTGTCCAGGCCCTCGATGTAGAACGGCTTGGCACCGGCGCGGCGAGTGGCAGGCAGGTGGGCCAGCACCAGATCACCCGTGACGGGTGCTTCCAGCGCCAACGGCACCATTGCATCGATCAGGGCGTCCAGCCGGACGCCTGGGCGTGTGGTCGATCGGAACCCCGGTTCGCCAAGCTCGGGCTGTGTGTCCGGGCCCCCATCGGGGTGGGTGTCATCGTCTTCCGGGTTGGCGCCCAACGCGGGCTCCAGCCTTTCGCCAGGCGCAGTCAAAACCGGTTCTGCGGCCTTTTTGACGGCAGCGCGGCGCATCTTCCAGGCTGCTTGCAACAGCACGGCCAGCAGCACCAGGCCGGCCAGGATCATCAAGGACTGGGTCAGCGTCAGGGTGTTCATGCTGCGTTTGCGTTCACGGGTACGGCTGCCGGCCTCACGCGGCCTCGGCTTGGGCCACGGCGGCTTCCATGTCCACCGCCACGATGCGCGACACGCCCTGTTCCTGCATGGTCACCCCAATCAGCTGCTCGGCCATTTCCATGGCTATTTTGTTGTGGCTGATGAACAAGAACTGCGTGCCCCGGCTCATCTCGGTCACCAGCTTGCGGTAACGCTCGGTGTTGGCGTCGTCCAGCGGTGCGTCGACCTCGTCCAATAGACAAAACGGCGCCGGGTTGAGCTGGAAGATGGCAAACACCAGAGCAATCGCGGTCAGCGCTTTTTCGCCACCCGACAACAGATGAATGGTGCTGTTCTTCTTGCCCGGAGGCTGTGCCATGACCTGTACACCGGCATCCAGGATCTCGCCGCCAGTCATCACCAATTTGGCGTTGCCACCGCCAAACAGCGTGGGGAACATCCGGCCAAAGTGTTCATTCACCTGGTTGAAGGTGTTGGCCAGCAAGTCCCGCGTTTCGAGGTCGATCTTGTGGATGGCGTCTTCCAGGGTGGTGATGGCTTCGATCAGGTCGGCGTTCTGCGCATCCAGGAACGTCTTGCGTTCGCTCGCGGCACCCAACTCATCCAACGCCGCCAGATTGACCGCGCCGAGCGTCGCGATCTCTTTGTTGATGCGGTCGATCTCGGTCTGCAAACCCCAGAGCTTGACGCCACCGGCCTCGACACCTTGTGCAAGTGCTGCCAGGTCGGCCCCGGCTGCGCTGAGCTGCTCCAGGTATTGCGCACCGCCCAGCTGTGCGGCCTGCTGTTCCAGCTGCAACTGGGTGATGCGTTCGCGCAGCGGCGCCAGGCTTTGCTCGAAGCCCAGGCGTTGTTCGTCAGCCCGGCGCAACTGCGCACTCAAGTCGTCATAAAGGCTGCGGGCTGCGCCCAGATCTTGCTCGCGCTCGAGCTTCAGCGCCAGCGCCGTCTGCAAGCCGGCTGATGCGGCCTGGTCATCAAACGCGCTCAACTCCAACTGCAGTTGCTCGCCGGCTTGCAGGTTGGTGGCGACTTGCTGCGCAGCGGTCTGAATGCTGCGTTGCAACTCGGCTTGGCGTGCGCCCAGGCTGCGGGCCTGGAACTGCGCTTCCTGGGCTTGCCGTTCCAGCGCGCGTTGTTGTTCACGGGCGTCGCTCAGCTGACGCTCGGCGGCGATCACGGCGTCCTCCAACTCGGCGTGTCGTTGCTGCGCCGTGGCCAGGCCCATGTCAAGTTCGTCAAAGCGGCCTTCGCCCAGGACGCGGCGCTCCTGCAGGCCTTCCAGTTGGGCGTCGATCTCGGCCAGCTCATCGCTCAACTGGGCTTGGCGCGTCGTGGCAGCGTCGGCTTGCTGGCTCAAGCGCAGCAACTCCACGTTCAAGGCATGGGCACGGGTCTGCGCTTCGGTGGCGTCACGCCGCACGCTGGCCAGGCGTTGGCTGGCGTCGGTGTAGGCGGCTTCGAGTCGCACCGAGGCTGTCTTGCTGTCGTCCGCCAGCATCACCTGAGCGCGCTGTTGCCGGTCGAGGTTCTCGATCTCCTGCGCGCGGGCCAGCAGACCGGCTTGTTCGCTGTCGGGCGCGTAGAAGCTGACGGCGTGCTGCGACACGGCGTGGCCTTGCCGCGTCATGATGACTTGGCCGTGCGCCAAGGCATGCCGAGCTGCCAGAGCTTCTTCCATGCTGGCAGCGGTGAAGACACCCTCCAGCCACTCGCCCAGCAGCGATTTCAGGCCGGCATCGCCCAGGCGCAGCAGATCGGCCAGCAGCGGCAGGCTGGCAGGGGTGCGGGGCGTCTGGCCCAGGGGCAGTGCGTAAAACGCCAACTTGCCCGGTGGTGCATCAGCCGCAAAGGCCCGCACCATGTCGAGCTTGCCCACGGCCAGCGCGTTCAGCCGTTCGCGCAGGGCCGATTCAAGTGCGGGTTCCCAGCCTGCTTCGATGTGCAACTGCTTCCACAGGCCAGCCAGGCCCTCCAGCCCATGGCGCTGCAACCAGGGTTTGAGCTTGCCCTCGGTTTGAACCTTGTCCTGCAAGGCGCGCAAAGCGTCCAGCCGCGCTCCGACATCAGCCAGGCGGGCTGACTCCTGGCTGGCCACGGCTTGTGCGGCGCGCCGCTGTTCGTCCAGCGCCGGCACGTGTTCAGCCAGCTCTTGCAGCCGAGCCGCGCACTCTGCAAAGGTTTGTGCAGCGGCCGCGTCCTGGGCCTTGAGGGCCGACAACTTGTCGGCATCGGGCGCCTGCAGGCCTTTGCGTTCGAGCGCACGGCGTTCGCGCTGGGTTTGCAACTGGCGCGACTGTTCTTCGACATTGCGGCTGTCAGCCGCCAGCACCTGAATCTGCTGCTGCACCTGGCCCACAGCGGCACGCTGGGTGTTGCTGGTCACTTGGGCGCTGCGCACGGCGTCTTCCAGCGCCGGCAGCTCCAGCACCTGGTCTTCGGCCTGTGCCGCGAGCACGCCACTCTGTTCGTCAGCCGCTTCGATTTGTGAGGCGATGTCGTCCAGTTCCGCCCGCGCGGCTTGTTCGCGGCTGGCCCATTGCGCGTTTTGCGTCTGCAGCTCAGACAGGCGTGCCTGCGCGCGTTGCCGGCCCTCCACCACATAGCGGATGCGCTCTTCCAAACGGCTGACTTCCAGCGCAGCCTGGGCCAGGTGACCTTGTTTGTCGTGCAAAGCATCGCTGGCCGCGTAGTGGCCTTGGCGCACGGCCTCCAACTCAGCCTCAACGTGCCGCAATTCGGCCAGGCGGGCTTCCAGCGCGACTCCAGCCGCAGCGGCAGCGTCCTTCACCCGCGCTTCTTCACCCGCCGCGTCGCGCTGCTTCAAAAACCACAGCTGATGCAGCTTGAGCAGGCCATCGTCTTGCAGGCCGCGGTAGCGCTGGGCAACTTCGGCCTGAGACTGCAGCTTCTCGAGATTGCCGTTGAGTTCGCGCAGGATGTCGTCGACGCGTGTCAAGTTCTCGCGGGTGTCCTTCAGCCGGTTTTCAGTCTCGCGGCGACGCTCCTTGTACTTGCTGACACCGGCGGCTTCTTCCAGAAACAAACGCAACTCTTCAGGCCGGCTCTCGATGATGCGGCTGATGGTGCCTTGGCCGATGATGGCGTAGGCGCGTGGCCCCAGGCCAGTGCCTAAGAAGACGTCTTGCACATCACGCCGGCGCACCGGCTGGCTGTTGATGAAGTAGCTGCTGGTTCCGTCTCGCGTGAGCGTGCGCTTGACGGCGATCTCCGCGAAAGTGTTCCATTGCCCGCCGGCGCGCGCGTCCTGGTTGTCGAAAACCAGTTCAACGCTGGCGCGGCTGGCCGGTTTGCGATGGCCGCTGCCGTTGAAGATGACGTCCTGCATGGATTCGCCACGCAACTCGCTGGCCCGGCTTTCGCCCAGCACCCAGCGCACCGCGTCCATGATGTTGCTCTTGCCGCAACCGTTGGGGCCGACCACGCCCACCCGCTGGCCTGGCAGCGAAAAGGTGGTGGGTTCGGCAAACGACTTGAAGCCCGAGAGCTTGATCTGGTTCAGGCGCATGGGCGCGGTAGGGTGCTGGCTGGTGGCCTTGCGGCGGGCCTGGATCGGGTCTCCAGGCAGGCATTGCAAGTGCTTGATTTGATTGAAGAAAAACGCTTTTTTCGAGGGCGCCTGGGCGGCCGGATGATAGCATCGAGGCCCTGCTTTTTAACTCCAGCCAGCGCCCCAGTCGCGCGCCCGTTGCCGCCACACCATGCCGTCGAAAAAGTCCCCCGCCACCCGTGAGCGCCAAGCACCCCTGGTGCCGCCCAGTGCGCCCAGCAGAGAGCTTGAAGCCTTTGCAAACCCAGCCCCTGAACGCGACTACGTCATCCGCTTTGACGTGCCCGAATTCACCTGCCTGTGCCCGTTGACGGGCCAGCCCGACTTTGCGCACTTCACGATCGAGATCGTGGCCGACCAGCTGTGCGTGGAGACCAAGAGCCTGAAGCAGTACTTCTGGAGTTTTCGCAACGAGGGCGCGTTCCACGAACGGGTCACCAACACCATCTTGTCAGACCTGGTTTCGGCAATAGCGCCCCGTTTCGTCCGCATCCACGCCGACTGGTTTGTGCGCGGCGGTATCCGCACGTTCGTGACGGCTGAGCACCGAAAGAAGGGTTGGAAGCCGGCACCGAAGGTTGACCTGGCGTCGACATGAATGCAGCCACCGTGCGCCCGGCGTATCAAAAGTTTGATGTGGCCGTGCGGCCCAGCGCCATTGACGGCCAGGGCGCGTTCGCGGCCGAAGCTATTCCTCCGCGCTTGAAGATCGGCGAGATTCGCGGTGAAAGCATCAGCGTGGAGCAAGCGCGCATTCGCGCCACACGCAGTGAACGCATCATGATCGTGGAGTTGTCTGCGCGCAAAGCCATTGACTTCAGTCGGTCAGACGACCCCATGCGCTACACCAACCACAGTTGCCGGCCGAATGCGCGCCTGTGCATCCGCCAAGGGCGCGTGGAGTTCTATGCGCTGCGTTCGATTGCGCTGGGCGACGAGATCACCGTCAACTACGGCCAAACCCACCACGAAGGCCGTCTGGCCTGCCGCTGCGGGGCAATGGGCTGCATCGGCAAGCTGTAGGCCGACCTCGGGTCGAAAACCTGGCCCGAGATAATCGGCAGCATGAACCCGCTTTTAAGCCGCCTGCATCCGTACCCGTTCGAACGCTGGCGAGAGCTGACACGCGACATCACGCCCAGCCCTCAGCACACACCCATCAATCTTGGCATCGGCGAGCCGCGTCACGCCACACCGGCCTTGATCGAAGAAGCCCTGGTCAAAGCCTTACCGACCCTGTCCAGCTACCCCGCCACGGTGGGTGAACCGGCCCTGCGTGAGGCCATCGCCGGCTGGGTTGGACGCCGCTATGGCGTGGCGCTGAACGCGGCCACACAAGTGCTGCCGGTTTCGGGTTCTCGGGAGGCCTTGTTCGCCTTCGCACAAACGGTGGTCGACCCCACTCGGCCCGGCGCCATCGTCGTCTGCCCCAACCCTTTCTATCAAATCTACGAAGGTGCAGCTTTGCTGGCCGGCGCAGAAACGGCGTTTGTGGCGAGCGACCCCGAACTTGCAAAGGTGGGCAACTTCGCCGCCGATTGGACTTCTGTGTCCGAGGCCACCTGGGCTCGCACCCAACTGCTGTACGTCTGCTCGCCTGGCAACCCCACCGGCGCAGTGATGCCGATCAACGAGTGGCGGCACTTGTTCGAACTGAGCGACCGCCACGGTTTCGTGATTGCCAGTGACGAGTGTTATTCAGAGATCTATTTCCGCGACGAACCGCCGCTGGGCGCGCTGCAGGCCGCAGTCGCTCTCGGGCGCAGTGACTTCCGCAGCCTCGTGGCCTTCACCAGCCTGTCCAAACGCAGCAACGTGCCGGGTCTGCGTTCTGGTTTTGTGGCGGGTGATGCGCGACTGCTCAAGGCCTTCTTGCTCTACCGCACCTACCACGGCAGTGCCATGAGCCCACTGGTGCAACGCGCCAGCATCGCCGCCTGGAACGACGAGGCCCATGTGGTGGCCAACCGGGCTTTGTACCGGCGGAAGTTTGAGCAGGTCACGCCGCGCTTGGCGCAAGTGCTGGGCGTGGCCTTGCCCGACGCGGCCTTCTACCTGTGGGCGCAGGTGCCAACGCTGTCTGACAGTGGCTTGTCGGGCAGCGGCTTGTCTGGCAGCGGCTTGTCGGGCAGCGGCTCGTCCGGCGACCTTGACTTCGCCCGCGGCCTGCTCGCTCAATACAATGTGAACGTCCTGCCGGGCAGCCTGTTGGCGCGCACCATGAACGGCCCCGCAGGTCCCTTCAACCCCGGCACCGGCCGCATCCGCCTGGCCCTGGTCGCCAACCCTGACGAATGCCTGCAAGCCGCGCAGCGCATCGTTGCCTACACCGAAAGTCTCCGCTCATGAGCCATGCCTCTCAACCCATCATCGACCTGGCCTGGGAGAGCCGCAGCGAGATCAACGCGCTGAACGCCCCGGACGTGCGCGGCGCCGTGGAGCGCGTGATCACTGAACTGAACGCTGGCCGGCTGCGCGTGGCCGAGCGCCGCGGTGTGGGTGACTGGGTCGTGCACCAGTGGCTGAAGAAGGCCGTGCTGCTGAGTTTCCGGCTCAACGACAACCACATCATGCGGGCTGGCGACCTGGGCTTCTTCGACAAAGTCAAAACCAAGTTTGCGAACCTGGACGAAGCGCAGATGCGCGCCAGCGGCGTGCGCGTGGTGCCGCCGGCCGTGGCCCGGCGAGGCAGCTTCATCGGCAAGAACGTGGTGTTGATGCCCAGCTACGTGAACATTGGTGCCTATGTGGACGAAGGCACGATGGTCGACACCTGGGCCACTG
>Ga0335397_10010125_pt1 | contig 11684 bp, 12 predicted proteins | sample MAT04_FD_205740 | JGI IMG/M metagenome (GOLD analysis project Ga0335397, IMG submission 205740) | Freshwater microbial communities from Lake Fryxell liftoff mats and glacier meltwater in Antarctica - MAT-04 (spades assembly) (version 2) ...
GAAAGAGATCTGGATCGGTTCCAAGGTGGTCGACAAGTCCAATGTCGCTGACTGGGTGCCACCGGAGGAGCGAGCACAGGAGCCGATGGCGGTGGAGCTCGAGCAGCGCGACGGCAAGTCCTACGTCAAGGGCTCCTGAGGGCAGGGGGATGTCGAGCAGCGGCGTACCGGTGCTCGAAGCCCGTGGGCTCGGCAAGGACTTCGGCCGCGTCGTCGCCGTGGGCGAGGTCTCGTTGCAACTGTTCCCGGGCGAGGTGGTTGCTCTCGCCGGGGAGAACGGTTCCGGCAAGTCCACGCTCGCACGGATGCTCGCCGGCTCCGTGCGCCCGGAGCGGGGGACGGTGGCGCTGCGCGGCGAGCCCATGCAGTTCACCCGCCCGGGACGGGCACTCGACGTGGGTGTCGCGCTGGTCACCCAGGAACCGTTGGTCATCCCCGCCATGTCGGTCGCTGAGAACGTCATGTTGCACACGCTGCGCCGTGGGTTTCGGTGGACCCGACGTCGTGGTCTCGAGGAGCAGGCCGCCGCCGCCCTGGCGGCGGTGGGCTCGTCCATCGATCCTTCACGTCGCTTCGAGACCCTCGGTCCCGGTGAGTCCGAGCTGGTCGAGCTGGCCAAAGCCCTGGCCCTTGAGCCGGCCGTGCTGATCCTCGACGAGGTCACCACGCGGCTCCCGGATCCCGAGGAGGTGTTCGCAGTGATCGAGCACCACTGCCGTGCGCGGAGGATGGCGGTGCTGCTGATCACCCACCGGCTCCGTGAGATCACCCGGATGGCGGACCGTGCCGTGGTGCTGCGCGACGGAGCGCTCGTCGGAGAGCTCCCCCGGGCGGAGCTCGACGACCACCGGCTCAGCTCGATGATGGTCGGACGCGAGCTCGACGATCTGTACGCGAAGGCAGACGTCCCGCTCGGCGGGCGGGTGCTCGACGTTCGGGGGCTGGTCACCGATCGGTTTGCCAGTCCGATCGACCTGTCGGTGGCAGCAGGCGAGATCGTCGGCATCGCCGGCCTGGTGGGGTGCGGACGTACCGAAGTGCTCGAGACGATCGCCGGAGCCCGCCGGGCGGTCGAAGGCGACGTTCGGCTGCAGGGCGACAGACTCTCGTTGCGATCGCCGGCGGAGGGCATCGCCGCCGGCGTCGGCTTCGTGCCCGACGATCGCTGGGCTCAGGGGCTGTTGCCCCACCAGAGCGTCGTCGCCAACCTCGCGCTCTCGTCGCACCGGACCTTGCACAGGACCGATCGCGCCGGTGACCGACGTCGTGCCGAACGGGCTGCGGAGCGCCTCAACATCAAGATGCCTTCACCCGATGCGCCGGTGGCGTCGCTCTCCGGGGGCAACGCCCAGAAGGTGCTCCTGGCGCGGGTGCTGGACCGGAACCCACCCCTTCTGCTGCTGAGTGAGCCCACCCGGGGGGTCGACATCGGCGCCAAAGCCGAGATCTACCGCATCGTGGACGACCTCGTCGCCCGGGGGACCTCCATCGTCGTGTCCTCCTCGGATCTGCTTGAACTGATCGGGCTGTGCGACCGGATCCTGGTGATGCACGACGGCGAGCTCGTGGGTGAGCTGTCCCGTGCCGACGCGACCGAGGAGGCGGTGACGCTGCTGATGGGCGGATCCGAGCTCGCCGCATGACCGCGCCGATCGCGCCGACCGAACGTTCAGGCGACGGGTGGCGACGTCCCGGCGACCATCCCGCGTGGGGTGCGGCCCGGGCCGGCCAGATCCGCCACGCGGCGGGCAACTACCTCGGCGTCGGCGGGGTCCTCGTGGCGCTGTGCATCCTGCTGACGGTCACACAGGAGAGGTTCCTCACGTGGGCCAACTTCCTGAACATCGCCGAGGCCAACGCCGACCTGCTGATCGTTGCCGTCGGCATGACGATGGTGCTGCTCGTCGGCGGGTTCGACCTGTCGCTGGGCGGGCTGATGGCGCTGGTCGGCATCGCGCTCTGGGAACTGCTCGATGCGGGCGTCCCCTCGTGGGGGGCGGTGGCGCTGGTGATCCTCGGTGCTGGGTTGCTCGGAACGGTCCTCAACGGGTTCCTCATCGGCAAGGTCGGGCTGTCCTTCCTCGTGGTCACCCTGGCCACCGGCTCGATCTTCCGCGGACTCGCGCAGGTCCGCTCCGGTGGTCAGTCCCAATCGATGTACCAGTACCAGTTCCTCCTCGACATCGGCTCGGGGGAGTGGGCGGGGGTCCCCATCCCGGTGCTCATCGCCGGCGCCGCCCTCCTCGTCGGCATCGTCCTGCTCCGCTACACCGGCTTCGGTCGGATGATCTACGCCACCGGCGGCAACCGGGAGGCCGCACGCCTGGCCGGGATCAACGTCACCGGGGTCAGCGTGGCCGTCTTCGGCATCGCCGCGCTGCTCGCCGGGATCGCCGCCGTGATGAACACGGGCCGACTCACCTCTGCGTCGCCGACTGCCTCACTCGGCATCGAACTGACTGCCGGCGCAGCCGTGCTCCTCGGCGGCACGCGCTTCACGGGCGGTCGCGGCTCGCTCCTCGGGACGCTGATGGGCGTGGCCTTCCTGGGGGTGCTGTCCAACGGACTGACCCTCGCCGGGATAAACCCGTTCTGGCAGCCCGTGGTGCTCGGTGTCGTGCTGATCGCCGCCCTGCTCGTGGACCGGATCCGCGCCGGAGCCCCCGAAGCGCCCTGACGCTGCCCCTTCGCTCGGCACGAGCGCGAGCAGAACGACCCCCGAACCATGGTCAGGACGACGAACCACCGGCGCCCGATCCACGGTGGAGATCGGCGAGCGCGCTCGTGGCCGAGGCCAGCATGGCAGTGTCGCTGCCCACGGCAACGAACGACGCTCCCGCTGCGACGTAGGTCTGGGCGGCGTCGACCGACGTGGCGAACACCCCCACCGGTGTGCCCGTGCGGTGGATCACCTCGAGCGCGCCGGTGACCGCAGCCCGCACCTCGGGATGGGCGGCGTCGCCGATGTGTCCCATGGACGCCGCCAGGTCGGACGGTCCCACGAAGAGGGCATCGACGCCGTCGACCGCAGCGATGCGCTCGACGTGGTCCAGCGCTGCGGCGGACTCGATCTGCAGCACCAGGCAGAGCTCGCGCTCGGCGAGGTGCACGTAGTCGTCGATACGGTTCCACTGCGCGGCGCGCGACAACGACGTCCCGACCCCTCGAACGCCGGCGGGCGGATACCTGATCGCCGCCACGAGCTCCTCGGCCTGTTCGACCGACTCGCACATCGGCACCACCAGCGTCTGGGCGCCGAGGTCGAGGATGCGCTTGATCAAGGCGGTGTCCCCCTCGTAGGGGCGCACCAACACCGAGCACGGCGATGCGGCGGCGGCCTGCAACTGCACGAGCAACGTCCGCAGATCGTTCGGGCCGTGCTCGGTGTCGATCATGATCCAATCGAACCCGGCCCCGGCGGCGATCTCTGCGGCGATCGGATCGGCCAGCCCGACGAACATCCCGTACTGGACGTGCGGGCCGGCGAGCGCGGCCTTGAACCGGTTGCGGGGAAGGGCCGCGCCCGTCGCGCTCACGAGAACCTCAGTTGCAGCACGCCGTGCTCGCCGAAGTCGGCTTCGAAGTGGTCACCGGGGCGGCAGTCGACCGGCCGTGTGAAGGACCCGGCCAGGATCACCTGGCCCGCCTCGAGCGTCACGTCGTAGCCGGCCAGGCGGCGGGCCAGCCAGGCCACTCCGCGAGCGGGGTCGTCGAGCACGCCCGCCGCCAGGCCTGTCTCTTCCACGATGCCGTTGCGGCGCAGGATCGCGCCGACACGTCGCAGGTCGTGGCGATCCGGGTCGATCGACGCTGCTCCGAGGAGCACACCGGCATCGGCCGCGTTGTCGGCGATGGTGTCGCGGACGGTCCGGGTGGCTCCGTCGTCGGGGTCGACCCGGTGCGAGCGGGCGTCGATGAGCTCGAAGGCCGGCACGATGCGCTCGGTGGCGGCGAGCACGTCGCTCACGTCGATGTCCTCACCGGCCAACCGTTCGCCCAGGACGAAGGCGAGCTCGACCTCCAGCTTCGGGTCGAGGTAGTCCGTGGCGGAAACCGTGGCGCCTTCGTGGATGACCATGTCGTCGAGCAGGGCGCCGAAGTCGGGCTCGTCGATGTGCATCGCCTGTTGCATGGCGCGCGACGTCAGCCCGACCTTGTGGCCGATGATGCGGGCGCCGGCGGCGATCTGCAGATCGACCCACGCCTGTTGGCAGGCGTAGGCGTCGTCGAGGGTCATGCCGGGGTGCGCCAGCGTGACGCGCCGGATCGGGCGAACGCGGCGTCGAGCCTCGTCGTGCGCGGCGGCGACCGCACCGACCTGTTCGTCGGACAACGTCCGCTCGGACGAGCCCGATCGCGAGATCACGTCGGGACCCCGAGACGCATGGCCTGCACCGGTTCCCAGGCCACGGCGACGTTCTTCGTCTCCATGTAGAACTCGAAGCTCCAGTCTCCGCCATCGCGACCGACGCCGCTGCGCTTGACCCCGCCGAACGGCGTCGGCAGGTGTCGTACGTTGGCAGAGTTGACCCACACCATCCCGACGTCGAGTGACCCGGCCACGCGATGGGCCCGGCTCAGATCGTTGGTCCACACGTAGCCGGCCAGGCCGTACTCGACGTCGTTGGCGATCCTCACCGCGTCGGCCTCGGAGCGGAAGGGGATCGAGGTGAGGACGGGCCCGAAGATCTCCTCGCGGGCCACCCGCATGTTCGGTGTGGCTCCGGTGAAGACCATCGGTGCCACGTAGTTGGAGTCGACTGCCGCCTCACCGACCCTGCCGCCACCGTTGGCGAGCTCGCCCGGGAGGCGGGCACCGCGGAACACCGTGGCACCCTCGGCAAGGGCCAACTCCTTGTAGGACCGGACCTTGGCGCAGTGCACGGGATGGATCAGGGGGCCGACCTCGGTGGCGGGATCCAGGGGGTCCCCGACTCGCAACGAGGCCACGCGTTCGGCGAGACGCGCCTCGAACTCCTCACAGATCGACTGCTGGAGCAGCACCCGGCTGGAACTGGTGCACCGTTCGCCGTTCAGGCTGAAGATCATGAACACGACGGCATCGAGTGCCCGTTCCAGGTCGGCGTCGTCGAACACGATCACCGGGTTCTTGCCGCCGAGCTCGAGATGGAGACGCTTGAGCGTCGGCGCCCCTTGCGCCTGGATCATCGACCCGGTCGCAGACTCCCCGACGAAGGCGATGGCGGCGATGTCGGGGTGCTCGGTGAGCGCCCGACCGGCGTCTTCGCCCATTCCGTGCACCACGTTCAACACGCCGGGTGGAAGTCCGGCCTCGAGCGCGATCTCTCCGAGCATGGACGCGGTCAGCGGGCTCCACTCGGCCGGCTTGTGCACGACCGTGCATCCCGCCGCGAGCGCCGGGGCGATCTTCCACGTCGAGAGCATGAACGGCGTGTTCCACGGGGTGATCACACCGACCGGACCGATCGCGCAGCGGGTGGTGTAGTTCAGGTGTTCGCTGCTCGGCAGCGCCGAACCGTCGGCAGCACCGGGCGCTCGATCCGCGAAGAATCGGAAGTTCTCGGCGCCACGGGTCGCAGCCGCGGACATGAAGCGGATGGTCTGGCCGGTGTCGACGCATTCGACGAGGGCGATCTCCCTCGAGCGTGCCTCGATCAGATCGGCGATGCGGTGCAGCACCGCACGGCGTTCCTTCCCGGGGGTGTTCCGCCACGCCGAGAAGGCGGCGGCGGCGGCCTGCGCGGCGGCGTCGACGTCGGCGGGACCGCCGGCGGCGACGTGGGCGAGCGTGGCACCGTCGGTCGGCGAGGCCGTGGAGAAGGTCGCTCCGTCGGTGCTCGCACGCGGTGCGCCGTCGATCAGATGGAGCACGGGAGCCTCGGCGAAGCGTCGAAGCGAGCGCTCGGCATCGGCGACGTTCTCCTGGTACGTGTGGGTCGGCGTCGACCTCTGGGCCATCACGAGTCCTTCCGCAGTCCGTTGCGATTGATCCGCAACCGTGGGTCGATCAGTTGGTATTCGACGCTCAGCGCGGTGTCCGCCGCCACGTCGCCCAACTGGACGAGCATCGTGTCGACGAGGAGCTGCAGGAAGCGCTGTTGCTCCTCCTCGGTCCGCCCCGGACCGAGTCGGGCGGTGACCGCCACGTAGACGTTGTTCGGGTCACCATCGCCCACCTCGGCATGCCCGGCAGCGAGGGCACGGGTGCGCAGCCCGTCCGCGGGCACGATGCCGGAGTGCATGGCGGCCACGTGGACCGAGTGGACCAGCGCAGAAACGTCGATGCGTTCGGCGAGGTTGGGAGAGTGCTCGATGATCACGTGCGGCATCGTCACGAAGTCTATAACATGTTAAGTACTTTGGCCGCTGATTCTTCTTCCCCTCGCCTTCGTCTTCCTCGTCGACCCGTGCACGGCGGCACGCGACACTTAGGAGCCGAGCCGGTAGGCGAGGCGACCCATGTGACTGCGCCCTGTCGAGCGCAGCGAGACGAAGCTTCGAGCGTCACCAGGTTCACCTATCCGCTCGAGTCCTGATCTGGAGATTCCCATGCGCCTGTTGTCCTTCTCCATCGACCAGTCCGAACGCGTCGGCGCGCTCGACCCGTCCGGCGAAGGTGTCGTCGACGTCACCTCCCGGATCGACGACCTTCGCGACCTGACCGATGTCCTCGAACAGGACCGCGTCGACGAGGTGCGCCGCATCGTGGCGGGCGCGGAACCCGACCACGCCCTCGACGTCATCACCTACCGGGCGACCGTCCCCCGTCCGGGCCGGATCTTCTGCATCGGGGTGAACTACGGCGGGCGCAACGCCGAGTACGCCGACGGCGCCCCCGAGGCGTCGTTCCCCAGCGTGTTCGTGCGGTTCCCCTCGTCCTTGACCGGCCACGACCAGGATCTGGTTCGTCCGCCCGAGAGCGAGCAGCTCGACTACGAGGGCGAGATCGTCGCCGTCATCGGCACCGGCGGACGGCGGATCGCGGCGGCCGATGCACGGGAGCACCTGGCGGGTCTGACCCTGGGCAACGAGGGGACGATCCGCGACTGGGTCCGCCACGCAAAGTTCAACGTGACCCAGGGCAAGAACTGGGATGCCTCCGGGGCCATGGGGCCGTGGTTGGTCACGATGGACGAGATCGGCGATCTCGAAGACTTGACCTTGTCGACGCGTGTCAACGGAGAGCTTCGACAGCACGACTCGACAGCGACGATGGCGTATCCGATCACGCGACAGATCGAGTACCTGTCGACCTTCTGCACCCTCTCGGCCGGCGACGTGATCTTCACCGGGACGCCGACGGGCGCTGGCGCCCGCTTCGATCCGCCTCGCTGGCTGTCACCCGGCGACACCGTCGAGGTCGAGGTCCCGGGTATCGGCACCCTGCGCAACGGTGTGCGGGACGAATGATCCGTCCATGAACGCGGCCCGGGACGCACCGAACACGACCGATGCTGGGCTGCGGAGCTTCTCGCGGTCGTTGCCGATGGCGCTCATGCGGGCCCGCGAGGCGGTGATGGGCGAGTTCCGACCCCTGCTCGCCGAGCACGGACTCAGCGAGCAGCAGTGGCGCGTCCTGCGGGCATTGACCGAGGCCGCCGAACCGATGCTGGTCGGCGACCTCGCCACCGGGACGAACATCCTCGGCCCGAGCCTGTCGCGCATGCTCGTGTCGCTCGAGGAACGGGCGCTCGTGCGCCGTTCGCCGGTCGCTGGTGACCGCCGGCGCAGCACCGTGCGCCTGACCCCGGCAGGCCGGAGCCTGGTCCGACGCATCGGACCGCTCAGCGAGCAGCGCTACGCGGCGATCGAGGCACGCTTCGGCGCGGACCGTCTGCGCATGCTCGAGGACCTGCTCGCCGAGCTCTCCCAGATCGACGGGCGTCGGTCGGGTGAGGGAACGCGTCAGACCCTCGGGGGCGACAGCGAGTAGCTCGCCACCGTGCACCCGACGGCGAAGATCGGGATCGGTTGATAGAAGTGCACCGTGCCCGTTGCGCCGGCGGCGGCGGCGCTCACCGACAGGTAGGTGCGGATCTCGAAGCCCCCTTGACCGGCGTCGCGGTAGATCGCCGCATCGTCGTAGTCGAGCAGCGGTTCGCGGTCGTTGGCACACCAGCGCTCCAGGAAGTCTCGATCCCACGCCTCGTTGATCTTCCCGGAGTCCGGTGTTGCGGGCCAGTGGGAGATGCCGCCGGTGCCGACCAGGGCGATCCGCTCGGGCTGGGCGCGGATGGCCCGGCCGAGTGACTCGCCGAAGGCCCAGGCCCGGTGCAGCGGCGTGAGCGGCGGACCCTGGCAGTTGATGTTCACCGGCACGACCACCGTGGCGAAGTCCGGGGTCAGGAAGTGCAACGGCACCATGATCCCGTGGTCGAAACGCCACTCCTCGCTGTACGAGACGTCGGAGGTCTCCATGACCTCGGTGATGAGCCGGCGCGAGAGCGCGGCGTCGCCCGGGACCCGCCGCCGCTCGATGCCCAGCCAGTCCGGATCCTCGATCGGGCCGTCGTAGCCGTCGGCCATGCCGATGGCGAAGCTCGGCATGTTGTCCATGAAGAAGTTGGCGAAGTGCTCGGCGGCCACCACCACGATGGCTTCGGCCTCGGCGGCTTCGATCTCGTCGCGCATCGCCTCGAGCGCGGCGTAGAAGGCATCACGGGTGTCGGGATCGGCCTGGTCGGCACGCCCGGTGATGCCGGGACCGTGGCTGCACACCCCTGCGAACACCAGGCTCATGTCGTCTCCTGCGTTGTCATGGCGGGCCGTCCTCGGGCGTCGTGCTGCTTCGAGCACGCAATGCCGCCGCGTGGGCGTCGGTGCCTTCGTAGCCGGTGGTGGCGTAGACGCCCTCTCGTGGCTGGCCGAAGGTCGTGACTCCCTCGCGCATCCGCGCCAGGTAGTCGGACCACTCGATGCCGTGGAAGGCGGCGAAGTGCATGAGGATCTGTCCGTTCACCCCGAAGTGGTAGAGCCGGCCGATGTCGGGTTCCACGAGGGCGTCGAGCTCCTCGTCGGTGAGCTCGAGGCCCGCCAGCGAAGCCAGGCGGTCGTCCCGGTAGGCCTGCTGGACCGCCGGGTCGCGGTTCAACTGGAAGAGGAACTTCTGCACGGCGTAGAGGCTCACGTCGGGTCCCACCCGACGCGCAGTTCTCGCGGCCCGCGGAAGGTGATGTTCGGCGACCACGCCAGTTCCTGGTCTTCCACGAGCGCGAGCGAGGGGATGCGCTCGGCGAGGACCTCCAACACGACGCGAGCTTCGAGGCGGGCGAGTTTGGCCCCGAGGCAGTAGTGCACCCCCTTGCCGAACGAGATGTGGCCGCGGGCGTCGGAACGGTCGATGTCGAAGCGGTCCGGGTCGGCGAACCGACCGGGCTCCCGGTTCGCCGACGCGAAGTTCAACAACAACGGCATCCTCGCCGGGATGGCGACGCCACCCACCGTCGCGGGACCGGTCGTGATGCGGCGCCAAGAGATCTGGCTCGACTCGAACCGCAGCACCTCCTCCACGGCGGCAGGGATGCGCGAAGGGTCAGCAACGATCGCCTCCCAAGGCGCGCGGCCTTGGTCGGTGTGGCGACCCAGCAGGCACAGGAGTGCGTTGCACAGCAACGAGGTCACCGCCTCGTGGCCAGCGAACGACAGCCCGTAGATGACGGACTCGACCTCCCGGTAGCACAGCGCTTCGGGGTCGGTGCGGTGCGCGGCCAACAGTTCCGAGGTCAGGTCGTCGCGCGGATGGTGGCGTCGTTCGGCCACGAACTCGCGGCAGTACCTCCAATAGTCGAGCATCTGCTGTGCGATGCGGACCTGCTCGTCGGGCCTCGGCATTCCCCAGCTGAAGAGCTTGCGCCCACCGCACCACGACTTCAGCTGGTCGTCGTCCTCGGGAGGGAAGCCGATCAGTCGGAACACCGTTTCGCCGGGGAGCGGAAAGGCCAGCGCCGCCACGATCTCCACCGGTCCGCTGGTGGCGTGCATCGAGTCGACGAGCTCGTGGCAACGCCGACGGATCCAAGGTTCGAGCAACGACAGGCGACGGTTCGAGAAGGCTGCCGCGGTGTGCACCCTGATGCGACCGTGGTCGGGTTCGGGCCGGTTCGACATGACGGCGACCGGGTCGAAGTCCTCGGCCGCCAAGATCTCCGTCGCCTCGGCACACAACGGTGCGATCGGATCCTGCACGTTGGTCGAGGCGAAGGTTGCGTCATCGGTGAAGACGGCATCGAGATCACTTCGGCGGGTGAGCACGATGTGCCCGAGGCGTTCGTCGAAGAACACCGGGGTCGTCCGAGCGAGCGCGGCGGCGATGGGGTAGGGGTCGGCCAAGTACTCCTCACCCAACGGATCCCAGTCGGCGTGGGCTGGACAGCCCGGCGGCGCTTCTCGGCGAGCTTCGGCAGCGGAGTGGTAGCTGTTGGTTGCGACTGGTTCGGTCACCGTAGGTTCCACCGGGCCCTCCCCATCGTCGTGGCGATCCGCTCGTCGTGCTGATCACCGCCCAGCGTAGATCGAATCGGTGACGGTAGTCAGGAAAACAGTAGGGTGGCTCCGTGTCGACGTTCGCGCAGGAGACCGAGGTCACGCCGGCCGACGACGGCCGGTGGACCTGCTGGCTCACTGATGCATGGAGCATCGACGGCACCCCCAACGGCGGCTACGCGATCTCGCCCGTCCTGCGGGTCCTGCAGCAGGCCACCGGCCATCCCGACCCGCTGAGCATGACGGCGCACTTCCTGCGCCCGGCGATCGAGGGCGCCGCAGGCGTCGTGCGCGCCGAGGTCCTCCGCCCCGGGCGCAGCGTCTCCACGGCGACGGCCACGCTCGAACAAGGCGGCCGCGACAGGCTCGTCGTGCTCGGTGCGTTCGGTTCGCTCGAGAACCTCGCGGCGTCGGCTGACCCAGCGATTGCGCACTCGTCCGGACGGGGAGACGAACCGGCCCCGCCGCCGCTCGCCCACCCCGACGAGTGCGTCCCGGCCACGGCGCTCGAGGGCTCGACCCCCGTCACGATCCATTCCCGAGTGGAGGTCCGCCTCGACCCGTCCTGCGCAACCCCCGGCGGGTCGAGCGAGGCACGTCTCGTCGGCTGGGTCCGTCTCACCGACGACGCAGATCCGGACGTCATGACCCTCCCCCTGATCTGCGACGCACTCCCTCCGGCGCTCTACGCGCGACTGGGACGCTTCGGGTGGGTGCCGACGATCGAGCTCACCGTGCAGGTTCGCCGTCGTCCGGCTCCCGGCTGGCTTCGGGTGGAGCTCCACTGCGACGACGCAGCGGGCGGGTCGATGATCGAGAGCGGCACGTTGTGGGACTCCACCGATCGCGTCGTGGCGCGATCGCGTCAGCTCGGGCTGCTCCGCGGCCGTCCCGCGGCACCGCCTGAGGCCCCACCGCCGCACCCGCCTGCTGGCCCGCAGAGCGCTTGACATGGCGGAAGCGCCCGATCCGTCCGACCACCGAGACGCTCGTCGCCGCAGGGATCGACGTGCTCGCCGCCGAGCTGGAACCTGACCGGACGGCTGCGCCACTACCGGGCGCCGCCGTCGCCACCCATGTCCGTCAGATCGCCATCAGGCGGTGACCGCCGTTCGCGGTCAGGCGCCGAAGCCCTCGGGGATGTCGGTGGAGATCACCGATGCGTGCCAGCGTGCTTCGCGCCACCCGTCCGGTGTCGATTTCCAGATGATCGTGGCCAC
>Ga0335397_10010127_pt1 | contig 11683 bp, 15 predicted proteins | sample MAT04_FD_205740 | JGI IMG/M metagenome (GOLD analysis project Ga0335397, IMG submission 205740) | Freshwater microbial communities from Lake Fryxell liftoff mats and glacier meltwater in Antarctica - MAT-04 (spades assembly) (version 2) ...
ATATTCTTCCGAGGTCGACTCGCGGTGCTCCTGTTCATCGGCACGGCCTTGGGAGCTTGGGCGCTGGCGTTGGCGATCCTGATGGAGAATGCGGCCAAGCAACTTGTCTAGAGCGTGAACTCATAAACGAGCATGGCTAAATCATGCACATGTTTCTGCTCCCCAGGGCGAAAGCGGCCATTGTCGGCAACCATCATTATGTCGCAAAAGGGTCGATACTGTTGCAAAAGTCCCCGAATGCCACGTGACAATTTTTCCACCAAAAGACCTAACAAACAGTACTCGCTGGCCGATTTGCCCGCAAGTGTGCTGTCGAAGTCACTTGTTAGTTTAGCGAACAATGATGTAATCCCCTACCTAGTTTTCCGAACATCGTGCTGACGGCCCGGAAAATTTGTGCTCAGTGATGCATAAAGACTTTTGCAACAGTATTGGCCATGAGCGGAAATTAGCGGGTCATGACTTCAATCTCTTGAGCACGAAATCCTCGAGCGAATTTGTGACGGGGTCGTCTAACTTACGTTTAAGTAGAGAAACGTGAATATCGCTTAAATCTGGCAGAGCCTGATGTCTGATAACGTCAAGGTCTTGCGGGATCATAGCCCTGGGAAGCACTGTAATCCCCATATTGTGTAAAAACGCGTCCAACATTGACCCCACCGGAGACTGAAGGCATTGCATTGATAATACTAGGGTATCAACCTTTTCTTAGGGGTTCCTATTGGACGCGAAACGCAACTCCACAAAATCTAAGCTTTCCAAACCAAATCAATGAGTTGGTGGGACAATGGGGTGGGGTCAATGTTGGACGCGTTTTTACACCTCACGGCGCCAGATGCGCTGGACCCGGTCCTTGCCCACTTCAATGCCGCCTTGGTTCAGCAGGGCCGTCACCCGGCGGTAGCCATAGCGGCCATACTCCGAGGCAACATAGACGATGTTCCGGGTCAGCTCATCCTCATCAGGCTTAGCCGTGGGAACATATCTCTGTGTTCCCCGGGGCTGCCCGACGATCCGGCAGGCGGTGCGCTCACTCAGTGCATACTTCTCACGAGCAGCATCTACCGCCTGCCGGCGCCGTTCAGGGCTTACAAGTTTCCCTGTGCTATATCCTGCAGCACCTGTTTCTGAAGCGACAGGTCAGCCACCAGCTTCTTCAGCCTGCCGTTCTCGCTCTCAAGTTGCTTCAGGCGTTTGGCCTGGTCCACCCCAAGCCCGCCGTACTCTTTCCGCCAGCGGTAGTAGTTTTGCTCCGTCGTCCCGGCTTCCCTGCAGGCCACGGCAATGGTCTTGCCCTGTCCCTGCAGCACCTCGATCTGGCGCAGCTTTGTCACAATCTGCTCCGCCGCAAGTCTTTTCCTTGCCATCGTCTTTCTCCTTTCCAGTTCAATACTCTCATATCGCCTGGTTCAGAAAAAGCCGGTCAGGTCAATGGTATCCAGCGCAGTGGGAACTCGCCGACATGCATTTTGAACGTGAAGTTTCACCTTCTAACTACGCTGAGGGCTTGAAGTGGTGCCACTTGGCTGCCGAGCAAGGTGATGCCGATGCACAACTCGCTCTTGGTAAGATTTATAGCGAAGGTAAGCACGTGGTGCAGGACTATGTGCAGGCGCATATGTGGCTAAACCTTGCTGTCACCGAAACGGACCACTTGCATCGAGATGAACTTGCAATAAAGATGACCCGGAGGCAAATCGCCGAAGCTCAGCGACTTGCGCGAGACTGGCTATTGCTTCATCCGCCTGACTGAGAGAACGCATTCAACCGTCGCCACCTGAAGTGCAACAGCTGCAAAGCGTTTGGATTACGAGTCTCCGATAGGCCCCCATTCCACCTGCCAATACAGGCCCGCGGGCCGATATTCCACACGCGATTGACCCCCAAGTGAAACGGCAACGGAGCTGTTTATGACTTTCGAACCGAATCCCTGACGCTTTGGCGGGGCCTTGATTTTTGGTCCGCCCGACTCTTCCCACTCAAAGCGAACCCGCTTTTGGCCAGGATCACCCGTGCGTATCCATGCGATGGCAACGCGTCCACCGGGAACGCTGAGCGCCCCATATTTGAGAGAGTTGGTTGTCAACTCATGCAATGCCAAGCCTAGAGCTTCCGCAGCCGTAGCATTCACCGTGAAATCCGGGCCAGAGATCACAACGCTTTCCCTTGAAGCGTCCACCAAAATAGCCAACTGCGAACGCACCAATTCGTTTATCGGGATGTCTTGCCATTCCTGCCTGGATAGAATGTCGTGGGACGCGGACAATCCATGAAGCCGTTTGATGAATGCGTCTAGAAAACTATCAAGAGTTGTCGCACCACGCCTGGTCTGCTGGGCGATGGACTGGATAATCGCAAGCTGATTCTTTGTCCGGTGGGCCAATTCGCGCATCAGCAACTGCCGGTGGTCACGCGCGACCTTCCGCTCGGTGATGTCGCGGATGATGCTGGAATAAGCCATGATCGAGCCAAAGGAATCAACAACCGGGGCGGCCACAAATTCGACATCAATTTTGCTGCCGTCGCGTTTGAAGCGCACCGACTCGGCACGCACCGTTTCCCCAGCCAGTATTTGCTTGCGCTGGGCCACAAAACCCTGCATTTCGTCCTCCGGCACAAGGATCGATTTGGCACTTCCTATGATATCATCGGCGGGATAGCCGAATAGTTGTTCAGCACCCTTGTTCCAATTTTGAATTGTGCCATCAAGCCCCACAGTTATGATGGCGTCACCTGACGAGGCCACTAGAGCAACAAGCCTCGCCGATTGCTCCATCGCCCTGTCAAGCGAACTCCTGACCTCGTCAATTTCGAGGATGCGGTACTTTTCCGGCGGGATGGGCCGGCCGCTGGCCAATGCAGCAACGTAACGACTGAGGTTGGTCACGGGATCGGATATTCTCGCTGCCATAACTATTGCGGCAAGGATCGACAGTGCCAGCGCCGTCAAGCCACCCAGCAGGGTATAAGTCACGGCCCGCCACAGCGGCGCCTCAAGTTCCAACTTGGGCACGGCGACAACGGTGGTCCACAGGGTCAGATTTGAGCGCAGAAACGAATTCAAAACTGCTGTTCCCTCCAGTGTCACATTTTCGAAAGTGCCGGATGGGTTTGGCCCCCGCGCAGCAACAGCAAGTTCAGGACGGGCGACCGTGCCAACGCGTTTGTCATTGTCGAGACTTCGGGCCACGAAGCGCCCGTTCTGGTCGACCACGGCGGCCACCCAGTTTTTGCCCATCCCGGCATCGTCAAAGGCGCGGGCGAAATAGGAGGCGTTCACTTCGGCGGCCAAGCCGGATTCGACAGCATTGTCAGCGAATACCGGCATTGCGACCACAATGGTGGCCTGGCCGATGCCTTCGCCGGCAACGGTCGATGATACCGATTGACCCTCGAAGACCCGCGCAACAAACGCAGCATCCAAGGCACGGTTTGGAACCGATCCGGAGCCTGCTCCAAATTGCTCGAGGGATGCACCAGATTTTGAAAACGTCCACATCTTTACGATGCTGGACAGCTTGGCTTTTGTGGCCAGTTCTTGGGTTAAATCCTCCGGCGCACTTCGGCGCATTTCGAGGGATACCGCGATACCGGTGAGAACCCCTTGTAACCTGACAAAGTCCCGGTCAAGGGCAAAGGAAAGTTCACGGGTGGAAGAAAAACGCTGGAGTTCAATCGCCGTGCGGTTGGCCGTCGCCAAATTTATCGTCACGATGCCGAACATGAAAATCAGCGGCACGATGATGAAAATCACTAGGGCCACGATCCTGAACTTTATTGACTTGGATGGGACCCACCTCATGAGCGCATTGTGTCGCGTTGGTGGTCATTTTACAAGACCCGCGCCTACTAATGCTGGCCGCTGGGTGGCCGACCCTTCCGCCGGTCCCCTGTTTGATGCCGTCGAGCGCCTAAACCGCGATTTTATGTACAAGGCCACCTCGAAAAACGCTCCTATGACCGTAACCCGGATCAAGAACCAGATTGACTCAATGGAGAATCCTTAGTGCCTGTCCAATAATGAAATGAGTTGAGTGAAAGGGGTCAAATCAGATTCTTCGTATTTTGCAAAAAATATGGAGAATTCGGATGGTTTTGGTTGGGGCCAGGTCGGCTGCATCTTCAGCCATTGCGACGGATATCGTGCCGCTCGGCTACAAGGTCACGCTCGACGAGGGCGTGTACACGGTGACATTACCGAAGGGCCTCAAGAAGCCTTTGATCAAAAACCTTTCATAGCAACCCACACATTTCAAATTGAACGCCCTTCGGGGCGTTTTTTTTCGCTACGTTTTCTGAGTGCGTGGCTCTATTCGATCTGGAACGTTGTAGGCCTGAACGGTTATCATGATCTCACGATTTGCGTCATCCTTGTGGCCGAATAAATAGCTCCAACTCGTTTCCGAATTTTTTCTGGCGAGCTTTTTGTATCCCTCGTGCTTGGGGGTGACTTCCTCTATCTTTTGAAGAACTGCTGTGAAATCCACATTTCGATTAAACACAAGGACTGCGGCCTTCGTGTCCCGCCAACTCAGGTATGACAACGCCTGATCCAAAGTGTCAGAATAGCTTTGCTCGCCTTTCCAAAATTTGCACTCCCCGATAAAAATGTTGCGTCCGTCGACCTTTAGGAGAATGTCGGTCTTGCCTTCATAGTTAAAAGTCTCCCCTGTGGCTCCGCCCGAAAAGTGACCGTTGAGTTGAACCAGGAAATGCGACCGCAAAGTTTCTTCGTCCATTTTTTGGAATGCGCCTGGACTCAACTCCATCACTCGCACCATATTTTCAAGTACGCCAAGAATGTGTTCATAGTCATCAGTCAACAGCGTTGGTTCGGCTTTATAGGGTTCACGCGCGGCAGCGGGCTTTGTCGCTTGTGGACGGATGACGCGTTTGACTTGAGGTGCAGCATAGGTTTTTGGAATGCCGGGCCGTTCCTTCATCTTAAACCCAAGGCCGGACACTAGATTCTCGTCCTTCAGGAGCTTCTGTTTACGCCTTTCAATATGCTCATTCGCTAGGGAGTATAGACGGTCATTGTACCCTTTAACATCATTGCGGAGCCATGTTAGATGCTCGTTGATTGACGTAACCCTCTTATCTATTTCAGACTTGACGAAGCCCGGCTCTAAAGTTGTCCCCACTATCGAGAAATGGAGGATGCCCTGGCCTACAAAGGCACGCGGGTTGTTGAAGTTTCGCGTGGTCGGCTGAATTTGAAAGCAAATGGCCTCGCCTGTAAATGGAACTTCGACGGAAACGGCTGTTCCAGTAACATAAGTTGGTCCATCGTCACGAGTTGAGTATCTATAGTCTCTACTTGCATCCACGCGCGTTTCGTTTTGATCTACGACGAGATCATCTGATTGAAGCACAGGAACATCGACCGAGAATTTTTCCGAGTAATATTTTGCAAGATCGGCCGATGAGCTATTCAGAAGTTCATTTCCATTTTGTGCATCAATTTCTTGACGCATTTTTTGAACTTGCATCTCGGAAGCTGCGTGCCAGTCACCCTTATTAAATAAAAGGTCGTCGGACATACTGATCCATTTCATAAGGAAAGATTCGGACCACTGTACGCGAACGTGATGATTGTGACGAGGCATTTGACTCCCAAATCCAATCTGTTCTAGTTTTGGTCCTATTTGCACGAATCGAACCAGATGGCGTAAATCGTTTTTATCAATTAATCGGGGAGGCGTTCACTTTGCATGATATGTCCAGAAATAGCGGGGGCTTGTATCGTGATGATCACGCATCACGATACACGCAATAGATTCAAAGCACCTGAGCAGGGCTTGCGCGCATCTTGTAGACCATGCCCAGAACGGCGCCGAAAATGATATGCAGCACCAGCGTCATAATTGGTGCCATGAAACCCATGTTCAGACCGAACAGGCCAGCGCCTGCCATCGGCATCACCAATATCATCATGCCGAGCCATGCGGCGATACCAAAGACAATACCTTTTATCACAGCGCTATTGCCGGGGATAAAGCCATAGAGCACTGCAAATCCCCCACCCCAGGCAATTGTGCCGATCACGAAATGGATGATCCACCCGACGACGACGGACGCACCCATCATCAAGCCGATCATGGCCGCGACATCCAGTTCGGGCATTACACCCATCATGCCTTTGACGACCATCAACGCCGACAAGACGACAGTCGCAACGAACCCAGCGACAAAGCCGGCAGTTATGTTTTGCATTTCTGTATTCCTTTAATTGGGGCCTCAGCCTTCTGAGAGCGAGTTAAGATTGATCGATTTGGCAAGGCAGTTGTCGCTTCTGGACAACACGATATTACTCTCCTCTTGTGATTTTCTACACGTTTCACGACATCATGCTATACGGAGGTTTGATTTATTTTTGAGCCACGATACATAATTTCGTATATCACAAAATCAATCTGCAAGAAAATAGACTCAAACCCACGGGTTCCTACAATATCGAAACCTCAAACGGTCGGCCCTTTCAGAAAAACTCATCCAAGGCGTTGCTTGATTAGGTTGTCGAGCGATATTCGCCCTGGGCCCCACGCCATTATGGCGAGCGCCATGGCTGCCCAGGTCACATGGAGCGGCCAACCTCCTGGCACGGTTAGCTGCACGACAAGTGTCATCAGCAGAAGTCCAAGTGCGGAAAAGCGTGTAGCCAGACCGAGAACAAGAAAGATGGGTAACAGGATTTCAGCCGACCCCGCAGCAAACGCCACGACCGCCGGTGCGGGGAAGGGGTAGGGACCACCAGGCAGATGCAATTGGAATTCGGAACTGAAAAGCAGAATGGCGACATCGTTCAATTGAAGAAAGCCATCCCATTTATTGACACCGGAACGCCAGAACGGAATCGCGAGGCCTATGCGAAGGGCGAGTTGGGTGAGTGAGGGTTGGGCTGTCGCACAGACAATGGCGTCAGCCTTCGAGATTAGCCTGCCAATTCCCAGCTGATCGCCGCTGCTTTCGCGATGTGTCTCGTTTGCCATGGTTGTTATTCTCCTTGGGTAACGGAAGTGAAAGCGCCCGATTCAATCATTCCGGCGATGCTGGCGGGTAGGTCGAACTGCGAGTTTTCCTCAAATGCCGCCGAAGCTGCCGATCCCAACGTCTTGCCCGCGATGAGGTGCGAGAGGAACACTGCTCCACCCAAAGGCAGGTGCCGGACGACCACCTCAAAGCCGGGTCTTGTAATCAGCGCGTCCTCGGGCTCGGACGCCTCAATTTGGCTGACTGGATTGTCCTTCCGGTTTGCTGCAAAAATACTAATTGCCGGAAAGCCTGAGCAAACAATTCGCGTGGCAGGATGAGTCGTCAGAATACTTTCCGCCAGTCGCTCTGGGGGGATTGATGACAATCCCTGGGGCGAAAGCGGTGTCTCGTCCGCTGCGTGATAGGCGTCGAGCCAAGCGCGTTCAATCCGTGCAACATCGCCGAGCCAGGGCATCGCTTGGGCGTATTCGTAACGCTCAATGAAAGTGGGAAATTCGTGGCCGTATTCGAATAAGAGAGGTGAGGTGGGCGGTGTGGCCCGTACATGAAACCTTGCCATCGCACGAAAGAAGTCCACGCCTGTAATACGCTGCGTCGCCGGAAATGTCGCCGCCAGCGCGTTGATCAAGCTGACTGTGACGTTGTTACGATAGACGTTGTAGCGCTTGCCTGCGGCCTTGCCGTTTGGTCCAGAGACGACGGATGGCAGTGGCCTCTCTGGATCGAGGAGCGCAGGAGTGAAGTCCGACGCATAGCTACGGCGGTTTCCGAGAAAATGGATTTGGCGATCAACGGACTGCATTGGCTCTGCCCGACATCAATATTTGCGAATGGCGGTCGAGGATTGCCTGGGCGGCAACTGCCTCCGCCTTGAGAATAGGCCAATCCGGTATTGCGCTATCCCACTCCACCAGTGTGGGGATTGGGCCGCACTGTCCGATCACGATTTCAAATAGAATCCAAACTGCGTCTGCGACGGGTCCGTCATGGCTGTCTATCAGCAGCAGTTCACCCTCGTCATCAGCCTGCTTGGCGTGACCGGCCAGATGGATTTCTCCGATATGATCGAGTGGAAAATCTGCAAGATAGGTAAGAGCGGAATAGCCGTGGTTGGTGGCCGAAACGAATACATTGTTGATGTCGAGAAGCAATCCACAACCGGTGCGCCGGACAAGCCTGCGGATGAAATCCGTTTCGCTCATGGTAGATTGCGGGAAAACCACATAAGTCGACGGATTCTCAAGGAGTATCGGGCGTCGGATCACTTCTTGCACTTGGTCAATATGATCGGCAACGCGGGCGAGTGTTTCCGCAGTATAGGGCAAAGGCAATAAATCGTTGAAGTAGGTTGTGTTGTGGGTTGACCACGCGAGGTGCTCGGAAACAAGCGCAGGCTCATAACGATCAATGAGGGCCTTGAACCGCGCAAGGTGGGTCTTGTCCAGCGATTGCGGCCCTCCGATTGACATGCAGACGCCGTGTAGCGACACGGGGTAATCGCGGCGGATAAGGGCAAGCGAGTGATGGGGAGGCCCGCCAGCCCCCATGTAGTTTTCCGCATGGGCCTCAAAGAAGCCGCTTTGCGTGTCGTCGGCGAGGATCGAAAGCAGATGCTCAGGCTTCAGGCTGGTACCTGCAAGACCTGCTATGGAATGTGCCGGAAAGCGAAGGTCCGCCAATGCACGTGCGGCTCGAGGAATAACAAGTTCGTTCATCGTGGTCTTCGCTTTCCGGCAAGCTACAAGTGATTACGCTGGGACGTCGCGTGTCAAGGGCTCAGGCGAACCGTTGCGGTCACCTGGTACCTTGATTGAGGCACAGGTTCCGCCCGCTGCGAATTTCCAGGCATTGCCCTGGAAGTCAACGGTTGAAGTGCCCTGGCAGGTCGTGCCCGGACCCGCCGCGCAGTCGTTTTGGCCTGCGAGCGCGATTCCGTAGCATTTCTCCTTGCCAGCGGCCATCGCCGCCTTGCCTTCCTCTGGGGTTAATGGACCTGCGACCGCAAAGGACGCAAGGGCTGCCGTAACGGCGCCGGCCAGCATGGCCGCGCCCACTGTTGATCTTGTCGACATGTTTTTCATCTCCCATGGGTTTGGACTGCACCCGCTCACCGGGCGCGTGATAGTTATTCGATCCGAGGGGGCCGATGTTACATCTCGGAGGTCACACGAATTCGTGATTGGTCGCCCGTTGCTTGGACAAAATTTTTCCAGCCATGTAACAATGGGCGGTCCACCGACGTATTTGGAGGAAGGAAGATTTGGAACGCAGGGATGAAGCAGAACTGGCCCGGCTCATGCGCGCCGCTATTTCAGGAGACGAGAATGCCTATGGCGATTTTCTTCAACAGGCGGCGTGTCTCGTGCGCGGCATGGCCCGTCAAAAGATCGTTTATGGCGGAATCGATCCGGAGGACATAGTGCAGGAAACGTTGCTGGCGATCCATTTGAAGCGTCATACCTGGCGACAGGATGCGCCCATTATGCCGTGGCTTTATGCAATCGCGAAATACAAGCTCATCGACGTCTTCCGTCAACGCGGACGTCGGATGGAGATCGAGATTGGCGAGATCGCTGAAACTCTTGCTGCGCCCACATCTCAGTCCGTCAGCGACCGGGAGATTAGTCGGGCGTTGGCAACACTCTCGCCTGGACAGCGCTCCGTCGTGGCGGCGATTTCAGTCGACGGACGTTCCATCAGTGAGACGGCAAAATGGCTTGACTTGAGCGAAGCAGCAGTGCGGGTCGCATTCCATCGCGGCATTGCGGCGATAACAATGCGTTTCAGTCGGACGCTTAGTGGATACGAGTAAGCTAATCAAGGCGTTGGCCTCGGACTCAAGAGGTCCGGCAATGCCGCTATTGGCCGTGTGGTCGTGGGCAGTCGGTTTCTCGATTGCAATTTCGGCCGTCGTTTTTCTAACGGTATTCGGCCCGAGACCCGATATTGCAACAGCCATCGAAACACCTCGTTTTCTGTTTAAGTTTTTGGTGACTATCACACTAGCTGTAAGTGCGTTCTACTGTGTTCGCGCACTGGCGCGACCGGGCGAGAGCGGGCGAAATACTATCTTGTGTCTCGCAGCTGCACCCGCGCTCATTGTGACAGCGGTCGTCGTTGAACTCTTTATACTGCCGCCGGATATATGGTCAGCAACGATGATTGGTACGAACAGCATCGTCTGCCTGATCTATATTCCCCTGATTGGCTTAGGTCCGCTCGTTATCCTCATGTTGGCGCTGCGCCACAGCGCGCCAACTAGGCCGGGGTTGGCTGGCGCGGTCGCAGGGGTTCTCGCGGGAGGCATCGCTGCTACCTTTTATGCCGCCCAATGCAACAATGACTCGCCACTTTTCGTTGCAACTTGGTACACAATCGCGATAACCGGGCTTGCTGTCCTTGGCGCAATTGGAGCAAACCAGTTGGCCCGTTGGTAGACCTCGTTAAGGCAACACAGTAAAACTCAAAATGTGACCGCGTTTGAATTCCTGTTACTTCCGCTAAGGGTCATTAGCGACCAGTTCGAACCGGCGGTAAGCCCGGCCATGCCCGCTATTGTGCTGAAAGCGGAAGTAAATCCAGGGCGGTGGCGACATTGCGTCGGGCTATTGCCGGTTAATGGCGCTGCCCGGGATATGATGGGGCTTAAAAACCAGCCGCAAACTCAATCAAACTTCGGGAATTTACCCTTGCCCGTGTTCTCAATCGCCTTCTGCGCCTTTTTGATCATGCGTGAGGTGGCTGACGTCAATGAGGCCATTTCTGCGGTGTGCGGCCTGCTGATTTCAATTGCCATCCGCTCCTTCCAATCAATTTTCTTGCCTTTTACCCAGTCATTCGCTGCTAGGTCTACCCGCCTGCCAATGTCCCATAGAGGTACCTGAGGATAGATTTTCCTAAGCTCATAGGCAGTCAACATCTTCCAAAGTGAGACAATGACGAAGTGCTGGTGAATTTTGTACGCCGCCTCACTTTTCGGATAGGCCCTTCTCCCAGGGGTTCCAGGGTGATGCTCCTTCAATATCTGTTGCACTCGCTTTAAGATCAAGGATTGTGGGGCATCGGTGGGGACCAGAATAAGCAGCGGTTGCTCCTTCATCCGCTTCAGCACGCTGACATCATCTGGTGCAACTAATTGTGTTTTATACATAGGCTGAGGCTCTGCAAAGCAGTCCACCCCTCTCTCTAACCACCAATCTCTGAATACAAGCGCGTGGATGTTGCCAAAGGCCTTATAGAGTTTTGCATAGGGCCCAGAGCCGCCCCTCTGGCAACATTGCCGGTAGCCCTCGTGATGATGCATAAAACGCCACCACCAGTAATAGACTGTTTCCTCATCGGGCATGACATAGGTGTTGCCAAAATTGGGATGTGCTGGGCGCGGATGTCGCCAAAACCTTAGCGGAACTTGCAGTGGCATTTACCCATCCTCTTAACATCCCAAATTAGCAGGATATGTAGACCGTTGTTAGTACCCACGATTAGTATAGGTTGGCAACTCCTCCCACACTAAGCGTTTCACCCTCACATCAACAGCAAAAAGGCCACCGCATGATTCATGCCGCACCACTTCCTTGCTCGTTTCCTGTCGCCATCAACGCAGTAGCTACCGCAAAGCTCAACTGCGACTCCGACCAAAAACAATCCATTGAATTCCTTTTGCACCTCTTAGAGCGGTTTCCGTTTA
>Ga0335397_10010129_pt1 | contig 11681 bp, 10 predicted proteins | sample MAT04_FD_205740 | JGI IMG/M metagenome (GOLD analysis project Ga0335397, IMG submission 205740) | Freshwater microbial communities from Lake Fryxell liftoff mats and glacier meltwater in Antarctica - MAT-04 (spades assembly) (version 2) ...
CGGCGGCGGCGCCAGGCGCTGACCTGGAGCACGCGTCGGCGAGCGCGCTTACGTAACGTCGTGGCATGTCGCCACCTTGAGCGCGCGGGGCGATGCCTCTAGACTCCTGCGTCATGCCGGCGAACACCCGCGCGTTCTCACTTTTCTTGGCGACGGCGATCTTCTCCGCGTCACTCCTCACACCGCTGGCGTCGGCGGACGATCCGCCCGCGATGCGCACCATCCGCTTCCGCTTTCATCCGGCGGAGCGCGCGCAGATCGCAGTCTGGGTCGAGCGCGAAGGTGCGACGTTCTTTCACACCGTGCGCCTGACGCAGGCGGTCGCGCGGCGCGGCATCGGCAATCGACCGGGCGCGCTGCAGATGAACAGCGGCTTCCGCTGGCCGTACGGCCGCCGCGAGAGCGCGCTGCCGGTGTGGGCACATCGTCGCGTCGAGGTGGGCGCGCAGGAGCCGTTCCGCCGCGTCATCTTCCGCGATCGCGTGAGCGAAGGCGACGCCTCGCAGTTTTCGGCGGGCACGTTCCCGACCGAGGGCTATCGCGACAACCCCGACGACTACTTCTGCCTCTCGTTCCGCCGCGAGCTCAGCGCGAAGGACGCGCTCGACGCGGTGGCGTGCGCGACGCTGTTCAACAGCGACAAGGGCCGCTACGTCGCGCCGATGGATCTCGCCGCGAACTACGCCGAGCCGTACGTCGACGCGAGCGGCACCGGCGTGATGCGGCCGCTCGGCGCGGACTCCTTCTATCCGCCGCGCCGCGATCTGAGCTGCGCGCGCGGTGATGGCTGCGGCAACCACCCCGACGTCGCGCAGTACACCGCCGATGCGCGACGCGTGATGCCCGAGATCGACACCGCGACGATCGCGACCCTTCCGAGCAGCGAGTACAGCTTCCCGTTCCAGGTGCCCAACGAGTGGCCCGACGGCGAGTACGTCGCCTACCTCGAGGTCAACGTCGAGGGCGACTACAACGAGCGCTTCAACGAGCGCACGTTCCCGACACCGGTCACGCCGACCGGCCTGTGGGACTCGTGGGCGATGGGCTACGGCTATGCGTACCGCGGCCAGCCGTCGGTCGTGTACCGCGTGCCATTCACGCTCGGCGCGGACGAAGCGAACGACTCCGCTGCGCCTACGGCCTACAGCGAGGTGAACGGCGCCGACGGCGAGATGCGGCCGATGACCGACGGCGCGATCACGGATGACCCGACCGCCGCACGCGGCAGCGGCGCCGACCGCGTGTTCCTCGCCGACGACGGCTGGCGCTTCCGCGTCGAAGTGACCTCGCCCGCGTTCTGCATCGGCAACCTGCCGCCTGAGCCGATCACCGATTTCGCGGTGACGCCGGTGGAGGACGAGCAGCACTCGCACCAGTGGGCCGCGTTACGCTTTACCGTTCCCTTCGAGGACAAGGCGCTCGACCGCTACGAGGTGCGCGTCAGCAGCTCGCCGATCACCGATGAGGCGAGCTTTCTCGCCGGTCAGCCTGCGAACGCCGCGTCGCTCGAGGACGTCGCGCTCGACATCCCGATCGACGGCGCCGCGGGTGAGCTCGTCACCGTGCTGCTCGGCGGCCTGACGCCACAGGCGCGCTTCTACGTCGGCATTCGCGCCGTCGACGCGTGCGGTCAGGTCGGCCCGATCGCGACCGCCGAGGTTCACACCACGATGATCAACTTCACCGTCGTGTCGCCATGCTTCGTCGCGACGGCCGCGTACGGCACGCCGATGGCCACCGAGATCGGCGCGCTACGCCGCTTCCGCGATCGACACCTGCTCACGAATCGCCCGGGACGCGCGCTCGTCGCCGCGTATTACGCCGTCGGCCCCACGCTCGCCGCGACGCTGCGCGAGCACCCGCTGCTGCGCGACGTCACCCGCGCGATGCTCGGTCCAGTCGTCACGCTCGCCGACGGAATCGACAGCGAACCCTGATGGCGCGGACGATCTCGCTCATCCTCGCGCTGCTCGTGGCGTGCGCGCTCGGCGCAGGCTGCGTTCATGTCGCGCCGTACGAGCGCGAGCACCTCGCACGGCCGAGCATGGACTTCAGCCGCGAGGGCCGCGAGGTCGCATTCCGCTCGCACGTGCACGAGTCGCGCGAGGGCGCGATGGGCGGCAACGGCGCATCGGGCGGCGGCTGCGGCTGCAATTGAGAGCGCATCGAGTGCCAACGCACAGCTCGCATCGATCCTCCGCGCTGCGCAACGCGCTCGCGCTCGGCGCGCTCACGCTGCTGCTCGCGAGCGCGGTGCACGCCGACGAGACCACCGGCACCTGGACCGGCGCCGTCGAGCTGCGCGGCAACTACTACTGGGAGCGCTCGACCCGCGTCTACGCGCCGGCGGTGCACGGCGAGCTCGCCTCGCCCGATGGCGTGCGCCTCTCGGTCGACTATCTGGTCGATGCGATCACCAGCGCGAGCGTCGCCGCCGGAGTGAACGCGGACGTGCGCTTCACCGAGATCCGCCACGACCTCGGCGTCGGTGCGGGCTACGAGTTCGACGTCGGCAACGGCGCGACGCTGCTGTCGACGCTGCGGCTGCGCTGGAGCGAAGAGCCGGACTACTCGTCGCGCGGGATCACCTGGTCCAATCAGCTCGCGCTCAACGATCGCTCGACGCTGCTCACGCTCAACACGAGCTATCTGTTCGACGACGTGCGCATGCGCATCATGGGCGGCCCGCGCATGGGCATCTACGACGTCGACGCGATGTCCACCGTGAAGCAGACGAACCCGTGGGACGTCGACTTCAACGTCGCCGCGCTCACGCTCGGCGTGACGCAGACGCTCTCGCCCACGCTGCTGCTCGATGTCGGCTACGACTTCGCCTACCTCGACGGCTTTCAGAACAACGTCTATCGCCAGGTGCCCGTCGCTGGCACGCCGCGCGCCGAGAACCATCCGCGCGAGCGCATCCGCCACGCGATCTACGCGCGCCTCGCCTGGTACCTGCCGGCGACGCGCACCTCGCTGCAGGCGCTCTATCGCGCGTACATCGACTCGTGGGACGTCGCCGCGCTGACGCCGGAGGCGCGCATCTACCAAGAGATCACCGATCTCGCGCAGCTGCGCCTGCGCTACCGCTTCTATTCGCAGACGCGCGCGTACTTCTACCAGCCGGACAACTCGAACTACGCCGCCGACGACGCGTTCGTCACCGCCGATCCGAAGATGAGCGCGTTTCACAGCCATCTCGTCGGGCTGCAGCTCACGCTCGGGCTCGACTTCCTCGATGGCTCGAGCCTCGGCTTCGCGCGCGGCGGTGCGCTCGACTTCGGCGTCGACTACCTCTGGCAGACCAGCCGCTTCGGCAACGCCGTGATCGCCCAGATGGGCCTGCGCGTCCCGTTCTGAGCGCTGAAGCTCGCGACGACGCCTCGTCGAGACCACGCCGACTCAGACGTCCGCGAAGCCTTGCGCGCCGACCAGCGGCACGTAGCGACACGCCTCGTGATCTTCGACGTGGAGCGCGCCAGCGGCTCCGTGCGTGACGACGCGCATGCGCTGCAGCTCGCGCTCACCCGTCGGGATCACCAAGCGCCCGCGGGGCGCGAGCTGCGCGACCAGCGCCGGCGGGATCGCGGGCGCGGCTGCGGTGACGACGATCGCGTCGTACGGCGCGCGCTCCGAGAAGCCGAGCGAGCCGTCGCCCACGTGCACCTCGACGTTGGTGATCCCGGCCGCCGCGAGCGACTCGCGCGCACGCTCGGCGAGCGACGCATGGCGCTCGATCGAGACCACCAACCCAGCGAGCTGCGCAAGGACGGCGGCTTGATAGCCGGAGCCCGTGCCGATCTCGAGCACGCGACTCCCGGGTGCGATGCGCGCGAGGCTGGTCGACAACGCGACCATGTACGGCTGCGAGATCGTCTGGCCCGCACCGATCGGCAGCGGACTATCGCCGTACGCGTCGCCGACGAGCGCCTCCGGAACGAAGCGCTCCCGCGGGACACGCGCCATCGCCTCGAGCACGCGCACATCGCTGATGCCACGCGCGCGCAGCTGGTCCGCGACCATGCGCTGCCGATCCGCCGCTGTCGTCTCATGTGTCATACACGATACTCTATGCACGGTGGGACCGATGCGCCAGAGCCGCGGCAGCGGTGGGCGCGTCAGCTCGGATGTTGTGCGCGATGCAGCGCCTGCTCGAGCTCGTGCGGCAGGGGCGCGCTGACGACCAGCGGCTGGCGCGTCTTCGGGTGCTTGAGCGTGAGCTGTGCGGCGTGGAGGAAGTGGCGCGAGAGGCCCGGCAGCGCTGGGCCGCCATAGAGCAAGTCGCCCGCCAGCGGATGGCCCGCCGCCGCGAGATGCGCGCGAATTTGGTGCCTTCCGGCGACCGGTGCCTCGATGACCAGCCGCGTGAACGCGCCAACCGGAGTCGCCTCGACGATGTGCGTGATCGCGTCGCGCGCGCGCAGGCGAATCGCGTCGCGCTCCTCGACACACGCCATGACCTTGCGCGGATCGCGCGGATGCGTCGCGAGCGGATAGGTGAGCGTCGTCGGCGCGCTCAAGCTGCCCTCGACCAGCGCGATGTAGCGCTTCGAGATCACGCCCTCACGCAGCGCCTCGCGCAGCGCGTCGAACGTGTCGGTATCGCGCGCCGCCAGCAAGACGCCCGATGTATCGGTGTCGATACGATTGACCAGGCCCGGCTCGCGACCGCGATAGCCGACGCCCGCCATCTCCGGATAGCGCGCGACGAGCGCGTTGGCGACGCTGCCCAGCTCGTCTTGCCGCAGCGGATGGCTCGGCACGCCCGCGTCTTTGTCGACGATGACCAGCTGCGCGTCCTCGTAGGCGATGCGCAGCGCGAGCGCGTCGTCCGGCAGCGCAGCGAAGTCGGTCGGCTGCGCGAGCTCGTCGAGTGACACGACGTCACCGAGCGCGACGACCGCGCCCTTGCGCGCGCGCCGCCCATTGATGCGCACCTTGCCCTCTTCGCTGAGCTTGCGCGCCTTCGCGCGGCTCATGTCGGCGGCGCGACGCACCAGCACGACGTCGACGCGCGCGCCCGCATCTTCGGCGCTGATGGTGAAGCTCGCGGCGTCGTTCGTCTCGGCGGCGTCGTTGTTTGCGGCGGTGGGCGCTGCGGGATCGGTCACTCGCGACGTGTCGCACGCGGCCGATGCCAGCGCCAGCGCGGAACCAATGGCGTCGTCCCGAAGCGCCCGGCTGCAACGTGACCCGGCGGCCCTTTGCGTGGCGCGCGCACGCACTTATGCTCCGCCTGCCGATGGCTGCACAGCACGACTACTACGAAGTCTTGGGTGTCGTTCGCGACGCCTCCTCCGAAGATCTCAAGCGCGCGTACAGAAAGAAGGCGGTCGAGCTGCACCCCGACCGCAATCCGGGCGACGCCGAGGCAGAAGACCGCTTCAAAGAGGCGAGCCAGGCGTACACGGTGCTGAGCGACGCGGACAAGCGTCGCCGCTACGATCGCGTCGGTCACGCCGCCTTCACCACGACGGGCAGCGGCGGCGCGGGCTTTGAGCCGATGGACTTCGGCGCGGTGAGCGAGATCCTCGAGGGGCTGCTCGGCGACGTGCTGCGCAGCGGCCGCGCGAAGAAGCGCCAAGGCAACGATGTGCGCTTCGACGTCAGCGTGACGTTCGAAGAGGCTGCGCTCGGCGCCGAGAAGACGATCGAGGTGACGCGCCCGGCGACCTGCGCGGCGTGCACCGGCACTGGCGCCGAGCCGGGCTCGCGAGTCGAGCCGTGCACCGCGTGCAGCGGTCGCGGCGAGCAGCGCTTTCAGCGGGGATTCTTCGTCTCTACGCGGCCGTGCGAGGCGTGTCGCGCGAGCGGCAAGCGCATCGAGAAGCCGTGTGCGACGTGCAAGGGCGCGGGCTCGGTGGCGCGCAAAGAGCCGCTCGTCGTGCGCGTGCCGCCGGGCGTCGAGGACGGCTCGGTGCGCACCGTCCGCGGCGGCGGCGAGGCGGCGCTTGGCGGCGCCGGCGATCTGCACGTCTACGTCAACGTCACGCCGCATCCGCTGTTCACGCGCGAAGGCGCCGACGTCTTGTGCTCGGTGCCGGTGAGCTTTCCGCAGGCGGTGCTCGGCGCGCAGATCGACGTGCCGACGCTCGAGGGCAAGGTGAAGATGAAGCTGCCCGCGGGCTCACCCTCGGGAAAGATCTTCCGCCTGCGTGGCAAGGGCATTCAGGTGTTCGGCGGCGTCGGCAAGGGCGATCAGCTGGTGAAGGTCGTCGTCGAAGTGCCGGAGCCCGAGCAGCTGTCGAAGAACGCGCAGCGCTTGGTCGAAGAGCTCGCCCGCGAGCTCGGCGAGACGCCGCTGCCCGAACAGCGCGGCTTTCTCGACAAGCTGAAAGGTCTCTTCGAGTGACGATCGACATCTCGCGCTTCGACCGGGCGCTCGCGGACGCCGATCCGCTGCGCGTCGAAGGCCGCGTGCGCGCGCTCGTCGGCCTCGGGATCCGCGCAGCGATCCCCGGCGTGCGGGCGCGCGAAGTCGTCGAGATCATGCGCCGCGGCGCCGAGCCCCTGCTCGCCGAGGTGGTCGGCTTCGTCGAAGATGACGCAATGTTGCTGCCGCTCGGCAAAGCGGACGGCGTCGGCGCAGATGATCCGGTGCGCCCGACCGGCCGACCATTCGCGGTGCGCGTCGGCGCGTCGCTGCTCGGCCGTGTGGTCGACGGACTCGGCCAGCCGATCGACGGCGGTCCGCCCATCGAGGGCGAGCTCTACGAGGTGATGCGCCCACCGCCGAACCCGATGACGCGCGCAAGAATCACCCGTCCACTCGCGCTCGGCGTGCGCGCGCTCGATGGCCTCCTGACCGTCGGTGAAGGCCAGCGCGTCGGTCTGTTCGCAGGCTCGGGAGTCGGCAAATCGACGCTGATGGGACAGATCGCCCGGCAGGCCGAGGCCGACGTGTTCGTCGTCTGTCTGATTGGCGAGCGTGGCCGCGAAGTGCGTGAGTTCCTCGAAGACGCGCTCGGCGTCGAGGGGCGCAAGCGCGGTGTCGTCGTTTGCGCGACCAGCGACGCGCCTGCGCTGGTGCGCCTCGAGAGTGCCTATGTCGCGACCGCGATCGCAGAGTGGTTTCGCGATCGCGGCCAGCGCGTCCTCTTGATGATGGACTCCGTCACGCGATTCGCGCGCGCCGGCCGTGAAGTCGGACTCGCGGCCGGTGAGCCTCCCGCCCGGCGCGGCTATCCCCCGAGCGTATTCGCGGCATTACCCGGACTCCTCGAGCGCAGCGGCACCAGCGAAAACGGCTCGATCACGGCGTTCTATACCGTGCTCGTCGAGGGCAGCGACATGGAAGAGCCGATCGCCGACGAGGTGCGCGGCATTCTCGATGGACACGTCGTGCTCGATCGCGCGCTCGGTGCGCGCGGTCGCTGGCCTGCGATCGACGTGCTCGCCTCGCTGTCGCGCGTGATGGAGGCGGTGACGAGCGAGGCACAGCAGAAGTCGGCGCAGAAGCTGCGCGAGCTGCTGTCGCTCTACGAGCAGAAGCGTGATCTCGTCTCGCTCGGCGCGTACAAGAAGGGCAGTGATCCAAAGCTCGATCTGGCGCTGTCGAAGATCGACGCGATCGAGACCTTCCTCCGCCAGGGCCGCCACGAGCGCACGCCGTTCGACGAGACGGTGGCGCGCCTGGCGAAGCTCGCATGAGCGCACCGACTGCCACGCTCGATGCCGACATCGTCATTGCCGGCGCGGGGCTCTCCGGCCTCTCGCTTGCCGTCGCGCTGCTCGACGCCGGACTGCCCGCCTCCGCGCGTATTGTACTGATTGATCCGCGAGAGTCCCTCAGCGGCCACGATCGCACGTGGTGCTACTTCGACGTGGAGCCACATGCATTCGAGTCTGCGGTCTCCCATCGCTGGAGTCGCTGGCGCGTACGCGACGCCGGCGCCACAGTCGTCCGCGCGAGCGCGGGTATCACCTATTGCCACATTCCCGGCCCGCGCTTCTACGAACACGCACTGGCGCGCATCGCCGTCGCGGGACCACAGGTGCGGCTCCTGCTCGGCACACGGGTGCACGCGCTCGACGATCGCGGCGCACACGTCGAGGTCCAGACGAGCCGCGGAGTCTTGCGGACACGACTCGCGATGGACTCGCGGCCTCCGGCGATCAGCGACGCCCCCGCAAGAGATGCGCGTGATGCTGCGCGCAATCCCGCGCACATCCAGCTGCTGCAGCACTTCCGCGGCCGCTTCGTGCACTGCGCGACACCGGTGTTCGACGCCGACACGGTCACGCTGATGGACTTCGACGTCATGCGCAACGAAGGGATCCACTTCGTGTACGTGTTGCCCTTCGATGCGCACACGGCGCTCGTCGAGAGCACGTTCTTCACCGATCGCGTCCTTCACCCAAGCGTCTACGAAGCGGCCATCGATCGCTGGCTGGCAGAGCGCCTACCGGGGCATGCTTTCGAGACGCGCAGGGAGGAACAAGGAGTGATCCCGATGACGACAGCACCGTTCGACGCCTGGCCGAGCCCGCGGGTGGTGCGCATCGGCACGGCTGGTGGCCACGCCAAGCCCTCGACGGGATATGTCTTCCTCGCGGTGCAGCGCTTCGTACGCGCGTTCGCTCCGCGCGTCATCGCGGCGCTGCGCACCGACACCTACGCGGAGCCGCCCGCGGTGCGCAGTGTCCGGACGACGGCGCTCGACGCGATCTTTCTCTCCTATCTGCGCCGACACCCGGAGCGCGCCGCACACACGTTCTTTCACCTCTTCGACCGGGTCAGTCCGGCGTCGCTCGTGCGCTTCCTCTCCGACGCGGGCTCGCTCTCCGACGATCTCCGGGTCATGCGGGCGGGCGACCTCGGGCGAATGACCCTCGAGACCGCGCTCGCGACGCCTCTGTTTCGCGGAATGATGCGATGAAACCGACTGCCCTTCTCCGACGCTTCCTCGAGCCACGCACCCTGCTGCACTTCGGCCGTCAGCCCGAGTCGAGATATCCGCCGAGCGCGAATGCCAATGATCCCGACTGGATTCAAGCGAGCCCGGTGCGCATTCAGCGCGCGCTCGATCGGGCGCTCGCGCTGCCCTCGGGCGGCTGGTACGTCGTCGGCGCCACACGCGCGATAGGCGACACTCCGGAGCGCCACGTCATCAATGGTCGCGAGCTGGTCGCGTGGCGCGGCGCGGATGGCGCGCCGCGCATCGCGCCGGCCGAGTGTCCACACATGGGCGCCGATCTCGCCTGTGGGCGCGTCGAGAAAGGCACGCTGATCTGCCCGTGGCATGGACTCGCGCTCGGCGACGCGGGGCACGGCCGCTGGAAGCCTTGCAAGGTGCACGACGACGGCGTGCTCACCTGGGTACGCCTCGCCGGTCCGCAGGACGCGGTGACGGAGACTCCCATCCTCGCGCCGCGGCCAGCTCACTTCTTCGACGGTGTCATTCGCCTCGATGCGCAGTGCGAGCCTGCAGACGTACTCGCCAATCGGCTCGATCCCTGGCATGGCGCCTGGTATCACCCGCACTCGTTCGGACGCCTGCGCGTGCTCGAAGAGCGTGAAGACTCCGTGCTCGTGCGCGTGAGCTTTCGTGTGCTCGGACCGCTCGCTGTCGAGGTCGACGCGACGTTTCACTGCCCCGATCCGCGCACCATCGTGATGACGATCGTCGAAGGCGAAGGGACTGGCAGCGTGGTCGAGACGCACGCGACGCCGATCGGCCCAGGACGCACGGCCGTCATCGAGGCGACGCTCGCCACGAGCGAGCGCGAGGGATTTCTCGGCGCGCTCGGCGCACGCGCGCTGGTGCGGCCGCTGATCGAGGCGCGCGCGCGGCGCCTGTGGATCGAAGACACCGCCTATGCCGAGCGCACCTACGCGGTCCGCTCTCGGACGCACCTGACGGTGCTCAGACCGTCAGCATCCCCCGCCGCGGAATCGTCGCCACGCGCTCTGCCGCGGCGCCCCACTGACTGAGAAACAGGTTCGCCGCCATTGTCCCGCTCGTCGCGGCGCGCTCCATCAGCGCGGTCGGCGTCGGCAGCTTCACGAAGTCGCCGGCGAGCGCGAGATTCGCGATCGACGTCTCGACAGTCGGCCGCAGCGCGTGCGAGCCCGGCGCAAACGACGGACAGTCGCGGCGGAGTAGCCAGCGGTCCTCGAGGATCGTCGCGCGCTTCGTCTCGGGATAGAGCGCGTGCAGCGTGGCGAGCAGATCGCGCTGCACCGCCTCGCGCTCGAGCTCCTCCGGCACCGCATACGCGTGCAGCTCGACGATGCTGCCGCCGGTGCGCGCGGCCCAAGCGCGACTCTCGTCCTCGAACAGATGAAACAGCGAGATATTGTCGCAGAGTCCCATTCCCGTGGTCCCTACGAACGCAGTGCGGCCCGGCGCGCTCGGTGTGTCGAGCCACAGCCGCCACACCGCAAATGGCAACGTTACGTCGAGCGAGTCGACCTGACGCGCGAGCGTGCGGTCGCGGCCGAGATCGGGCGACGCAGCCACCAGCCGCTGCAGCGCAGGAACGGTAGCCGCAAGTACCACCGCGTCCGCGGTCAGCGCGCCCTGTGCATCGGAGTCCGTCTCGACGCGAAATCCGCCATCTACCGTGCGCGCGACTTGGCTCGCGGACACGCCCAGCTGCACGTCGACACCGAGACCACCGAGGTAGCGCTCGAATGGCTTCCACAGCCCGGTGGAGAACGGCTGACGGAGCACGTCGAACACCAACCCTTCGGGGTTTCCCGTGAAATAGAAGTGGAACATGTGCAGCAGCTCGGCAGCGCTGTAGTCCTCCTCCGGATTGAAGAAGGAGTGTGCGAAGACATCGAACAACATGTGGCGCGCCTCGGCGGGAAAGTTGAGCCCATCGAGATAAGTCTTCGCCGTCACGTCATCGAGCTTGTCGAAGGTGCGCTGTGGATCGAAGCGCAGCATATCGAGCGCCGCGCTCGGCTTGACGTTGCGCAGATCGGAGAGCCGTAGCGTCCCCCCGCGGCGGAATACGCTGCGTGCGATCAGCGACAGCAGGTTGAACGGCACTCGCTTCGGCAGTCCGGAGAACGACTGGGAGCGACCGTCCGGCCCGAGCAGCGGATAGTCGTGGAGCGGCTGCAGCTTGCTCAGCTGTGGGTCGACGCGGCGCAGCAGGGCACGCAGGTTGTAGTACTGACGAAAGAACGCGTGAAAGCCACGCTCCATCTCGAACTTCTCGCCGTTCTTCAGCTGGTCGGTCCACGCCCCCGCGCGTCCGCCGAGAAAGCGCTCCTTCTCGAGCAGCACGACCGATACGCCGTGTTCGGCGAGGATGGTCGCCGCAGCGATTCCGGCGATCCCGCCGCCGACGACGACGACCCGCTTGCCACGCACACGCGCGGAAGGGCTCACACGCGCCGAGGTGCTCATGGTGCCACGCACACGCGCCGACCCGCTCATGGACGCCTGGCGAGAAAGCTGTGCACTACGCCGCGCTGCCAGCCGTCCATCGGCTCGGTGTGGACGTCTACGAATCCATGTCTACGCAAGCGCTGCTCGAAAGCGCGGACTCCGTCGAATTCGTTCACGCTCTTCTTCAGATATCGATAGATGTCCGAAGAGCGCGCGGTGACCAAGCCGCCTGGGATGATCACCGCGTTGGCGACGACGTTCCACAGCAGCTGAGCGCGCTTGCTGTCGGCGACCGAATATTCGTGAAAGCAGAGTGTGCCGCCCGGCCGCAGCAGC
>Ga0335397_10010133_pt1 | contig 11678 bp, 1 predicted proteins | sample MAT04_FD_205740 | JGI IMG/M metagenome (GOLD analysis project Ga0335397, IMG submission 205740) | Freshwater microbial communities from Lake Fryxell liftoff mats and glacier meltwater in Antarctica - MAT-04 (spades assembly) (version 2) ...
GACCTTGAGTTCCGAGCGCAGTTTCACCGGCGACGCGACCCATCAACTGCGCACCGGGCTCACCGGGATCGCGCTGCAATTGCAACTGCTGGCACTCCACGACGACGAGAACGTCAAAGCCGACGCAGCCCAAGCCCTGGCCCAGACCGATCGGCTGGCAGCGACCCTCGACGAGTTGCTCGACCTCGCCCGCGGCGGCCGGGGCAGCCAGCGGATGATCGTCCACCTCCACGACATCGCCCTCGAACACCGAGGCGACTGGATGCAGCGATACCAGCTTCGCAAGCGCAACCTGATCTATTCGGGCAGCGGCTCATCGGTCGTCGCCACGCCCGGCTTCGTCGGCCAGATCATCGACATCCTGATGGACAACGCGCTCAACCACGGTCGAGGCGATGTGCATATGGACGTCTCCGGACGGCAATTGCAGATCAGCGACGAAGGCATCATCGACGAAGAGACGGCCGAGGGGCTGTTCCGAGGATCCGACGACCCGGCGGCTCCCCACGGTCGCGGGCTCGCACTCTCACGACGATTGGCGCAGGCCGACGGCGGACGGCTGGAACTCGTGTCCCGCGCGCCGGCCACGTTCGTCCTGACGTTCCCGGCTGCCCACCCGACCTGACCGAGCGCCGTGAACCGTCACGTGTGGCCACCGGGAGTGGCCGGGCGACCAAAAACGATGCGCCAGGAGAGGTACTCTGGAACGATGAGGCGTCGAATCATTCGGCTCAGCGCGGCCGTGGTGTGCTTGACGGCACTCCCCGTACTGACCACCATCACCCCGTCAGCATCACCGGCAGCAGCGGCGGCGGGCACCCCATCGGCATTCACGGCACTGCCGACACCGCTGCGCCTGGCGGACACCCGTGAGACCGGAGCGGTCGGCGAAGGGGTGACGGTCAGCGTTGCGGTGACGGGCGGCGGCAAGCTGCCGGCAGCCGGCACCGTGAGCGCTGCCGTGCTGAACGTGACCGTCGTCGGTCCCGCCGGCACCGGCTTCTGGACCGTGTTCCCTCACGGCGGCGCGCGGCCGGAAGCCTCGAACATCAACGTCGATCCGGTGGCGTCGTTCTCGGGCGGCGCACTCGCCCTGGCGAACCTCGTCACGGTCCCCGTGAACGCCGACGGCATCGTCGACATCTTCTCCCAGCGCGGCGGCCACGTGGTGGTCGACTTCCTCGGCTACTACTCGCCGACGGCTTCGTCGGCGGCTGGTCGATTCGTGCCGCTGGCCAAGCCGAGCCGGATGCTCGACACCCGCAACGGCGGCACGCCGCTCGCCTCCACCGAGACCCGCACCTACGCCGCACCCGGCGCCGCAGGGGCATCCGCGGTCGCGATCAACGTCACCGCGATCGGCGCCCAGGCCGGCTTCTGGCAGGTCTTTCCGACCGGCGCCGCGCAGCCCAGTTCGTCGAACCTCAATGCGCTCGCTGCTGGCCACGTCACCACCAACCAGGTGATCGTGCCCGTCGACGCCGCTGGTCAGTTCTCGGTGTTCTCCCAGGGCGGCGGCAACCTCGTGATCGACATCGTCGGCACGTTCACCGGGCCTACTGCACCGGAGTCGACCGAGGGACTGTTCGTGCCGCTCACCACGCCGACTCGCTTTCTCGACACTCGGGTCGCCGCGCTCAACCCGTTGGTGCCGACCTCTCGGCTGCTCCCTGGCTGGAACGTCGAAGTCGCCGTGACGGCCAACCCGGCCGTCAACCGCACCGATGTGTCCGCTGTCGTACTCAACCTGACCGCGACCGACACCTTCTCGGCGAGCTATCTGAGCGTCACGCCGGCCGGATCCAGCGATCCTGCCGTCAAGTCCCGCGAGACGAGCAACCTGGCTGTCGCCCGCGGCGGACAGACGATTGCGAACCATGCGATCGTGCCGGTGTCTGGTCGCGGCTTCGACGTGTTCTCACTCAACCCGACCCAGGCCATTGCGGACGTGAGCGGCTACTTCCTCGGCGCCGCCGCACCGGCACCGTTCGGAACACCCCAGAACGTTGATCCGACCCCGGCGTTCTGTCTGTCGTTCACGAGCGAGGCGATCCTGCCCGCCGCCCAGGGCGCCAACAGCTCCAACGTCCGGGTTGCCCAGCAGCGGCTGTTGGATCTCGGGTTCTGGTTGCAGTCCGTCGACGGCGCCTACGGCCTCAGCACCCAACAGGCCGTGATGGCCTACCAGAAGTACTTCGGACTCACGTCGAGCGGCAAGATCGATGGCGCTACCGCCCAGCGGCTCAGCTACCCGAACTGTCGCCCGATGGCCGGCACGAACTCGGGCACGCTGATGGAAGTCGACAAGGGCAAGCAGCTCGGCATCTTCATCAAGGACGGCAAACTGCTGTGGATCCTGAACGTGTCCACTGGCGGCAACTACTTCTACGAAGACGAGATCAACGGCGTGGTCTACCGCGACAAGGCCTACACCGATGTCGGCAACTTCAACATCTACCGGGTGAGTGACCAAGCCCGCTACGAAGGTTCGCTGGGTTCGATGTACCGGCCTCGGTTCCTCGTGCGTGGTATCGCCGTCCACGGCGCTCCGAACATCCCCAACTACCCCGCCTCACACGGGTGCATCCGGGTCAGCAACTCGGCGATGGACATGGTCTGGGCCACCAACCTGCTACCGATGGGTGGCCGGGTGTGGGTCCACGAGTGAGCGACTGACCGTGTGAACGGCTGACCGGCTGACCGACTGACCGACTGACCGACTGACCGACTGACCGTGTGAACGGGGTGGGACCTGCTACTGCTGGTCCGACCCTCGGACTCACTGGCTTCGTGTCCTTCAGGTGATTCGTCGTTCGGCGGTTCGCAGGCCCCACTTGCACCCGCTCACGCACATCTGTGGCGTTGCCCCGATCCCCGCATCATCCGCCAAGACCACCACCGGCTTCACCCCGAAAATCACTTGACATCCACAAGAGCATCGTCTCGGCGGCTGGGCAGAAATCGCCATCGGTGTTGACCGCAATGGCGGGTGCGCCCCGCAACGGCTGAGCACCGCTGAAGAAGGGGAAGGACGGCAAAGCACGGCGCCCGCCCATCAGTGCCTGGCGGAGCACTGATGGGCGGGCGCCCCCAACCAGATTCGGTCCGAGATCAGCCGAGGTTTTCGTGACGGCGGCGGCGGGCCACCACCAGGCACCAGCCGGCTGCCAGCAGGGCGAATGCGATCGCCAAGACCCGGCCGAGCTCCGTGCCGGTGATCGGCAGGCTGGGGACCACGTCGGGGATTGTCGGGGCCGGCGGCTGGACCACGACCACGCCGGTCAACACGGTGTCGGCGTCCTCGTTGTTGGTGAGGTCCGGGTCCGGCGTCGACGAGGTGACCTTGGCAACGTTCTCGATGCTCTGGGCACCCAATCCGGCCGGCACCGAGACCGTGATCGTGACCAGTCCCTGCTCCCCGGTCACCATCGAGGACTTGGTGCAGGTGACGGCATTGCCGACCGCCGAGCAACTGAACTCCGCGGAGTTGACGGCGGTCACGACAACCCGGTCCGGGACCTGGTCGGTGATGACCACCGAAAAGGCGGTCTGAGTACCGTTGTTCGTGACCTGAAGGATCCAGTTGAACGTGCTACCCGCACCCGGAATTGCGTTCGATGACGTCTTGAGGATCGCCAGGTCGGCGGAGACGACGACCGGAGTTTGCTCGTCGTCTTCGTCGGTCGTGGCGTCGTCGTCGGAGGGGTCTGGTGTGCCCTTGTCGTCAACGGTGGCACGAGCGACCGCGACGTTGTCGACGACCGTGCCGAGGTAACCGGCGTCGAGGGTGACGGTGATCGTCACCGCAGGTGCCGAGGCACCCGGGGCGAGCGTGCCGCTCCAGGAGCAACCGATCGGATCGGTTGCTCCACAGGTCCAGCCCGAACCCGCCGCTGACACCAAGGCCAGCATCGACGGCAGGTCGTCGCTGATCGTCACCCGGTCGACGCTCGACGGACCGTTGTTGGTCACGACAATGTCGTAGCTGTAGGTCTGGCCGGGACGGATCGGCTCCGTGACGGAGTCGGTCTTGGTCACCGTGATCGTCGCCGAACGGGTACCGGTCGTTGGTTCGCAGTCGACGTTGTTCCCGGAGTTGTCGGCGGCTATGGAGGGGACATCGTTGTTGGCGGGGCATTCCGGGACGCAGCCGGTGCCGACGCATGCCGGATCGTCCTGCGTGGTCACGAACGCCTTGTTGACGTAGATGCCGGACTGCGATCCCGCTGCGAGCCGCACCGACAGCGTGATGACCACCGGGTCTGCGCCGACAGCGAGCTTGGCGGGATCGATCGAGCAGGTTGCCGTCTGGCCGCTCGTCGAGCAGTTCGCCGGAACCGATGCGAAGGTGAGGCCGGCGGGCAACTGATCGGTGACCACGACCGGCTCGTCGAGATCTGCGTCACGGACGCCGACGTTGGCGACCGTGATCGTGTAGTCGTAGGCCGGGCCGCCGGCGACGGCGATCGCGCCGCCATCGTCCTTGGTGAGCTGCAGGTCGACGGGATCATCGTCGTTGACGATCACGCAGACCGCGTCGGTGGCTTCGAGCACCGTCACGACTCCGTTGTTCACCGTTGCGCCGACGCACTGCCAGGTGCCGGCGGTGTAGCCGTCAGTCTGGGTCTCGGCGAGCGTGTAGCTGCCGGCGACCACAGCGGCACCGATGCCGACCGAGGTGGAGGCGTCCGGGTCGACACCCGAGATCACAGCGACCGCATCGGCCGGCTTGGTCGGAACAGCCGAGAGCACGAAGTCGGCCAGCACGGCGTCACCGCCGCTGTCGTTGACGAGCACCTTGTTGAGGGTGAGCGTGCTGAACGGCGCACACGCCGTGGCGGGCGGGCCGGACACACCGTCGACCGTGATGACGGCCCGGTTGAGGAATCCGGTGCCCGGGTCGTTGCCGACCACACAGTCACCCTGGCCGGCTGCGCCGGGGGCCACGGTCGCGGTGACCGTCACCGTGTAGACGTGAACCCCACCGGCGTTGAGCGTGCCCTCGGCGAGCAGCGGCTTGGAAGCACCGTTGAAGTCGGCCTTGACGACGACCCCGGGGGTGACACCGCTCGGGGTGACACTGGTGACCGTGACGCCACCGCCGAACTGCAGCGTGTCGTTGATCGAGTAGGTACCCGGTCCCCCATCGGCAGCGTTGGCGGCGGTCACGCTGTAGGCAATGGTCCACACCCCGACTTCGTTGCGCACCGGAGCGCTGCTCACCGTCTTGGCGACAGTGATCTTGGGCGCCGGGATCGGCGTGCATGCCGTGGCGTCGTCGAATCCGCTGCGGGAGGTGACCGTCACGGTGTTGAGCGTGCCGGTGGCGGTGGTGCCGACGCAGTCACGGTCGGCCGGGGTGATGGTCGGGGCGACATCGAACACGACCCGCACGGTGTAGCTGTGCTGGGACCGAGCGGCGATCAGACCGTCATCGACCAGCAGGGTGGCCGCTTGACCGTTCCAACCGCCGACGAGCGTGATCGAGGCGGGCTTGGTCAGCACCGTCGCTGACACGATCAACGTGTTGGGGCCGAACGATAGCGCATCGACGACGTCGTAGGTCTCGGCGACGTAGCTCTCGTTCTTGGCCACGATCGAGTAATCGACGCTGTAGCGATTGCCGGAGACGAGCGTGACCGCACCGGCGGTCTTGTCGACCATGACCGCACCCTGCTTGGAGTTCGTGAACGTACAGGTGATGGAATCGCCGGCCTTCAGGGTGATGGTGGCCGCCGAACCGGCGACCGCCGCTGCGCTGCCGAGCACGCCGGCCGGGCAGGTGAGCCCGGTCAGCTGCCAACCGGCTTCGGCGAGCTCTTTGACCGTGTATGTACCGGGGACGAGCAGGCCGGAGTTGAACGGTTCGGCGATGCCGGTGAGCGAGAACGGGTTGGCTCCGAGCTCGAAGTCGAACGATGTTTCGTCGCCGGTCGGGTCGGTCACCTTGTCGACGATGATCGTCGACCGTTGGGTGTTGGTGAACGTACAGGTGACGGTCTCGCCGGCCTCGAGCTTGATCGAACCGACGAGGTCGGTGACCTCGGTGTTGGCGGTGCCACTCTCCGAACAGATCAACCGTCCGTCGTAACCAACGGGCACGTTGAGCTCGGTGAGGCTATAAGGGCCGGCCGTGATGTCGTTGAACGTCCGGATCCCGGTGCCGCCGGTTGCGTCACCCGTTGTGGTGATCGGGAACCCGATGGGGCTGGCGAATGAACCCTGGAAGTCGAACGTTCCGTTGGCGCCCTCGACGTTCTTGACGACGATGATGGTGCCCTTCTTGGTGTTCGTGATCGCACACGTGATCGTGTCGCCCGGCAGCACCGTGAACGTGGTCGGCAGAAGCACCGATTCGTTGGCGCCGACCCGCCGGACTGCACAGGACATGGTCCCTGCGATCCAGGCTGCACCCGGATCAACTTCCGATACGGCGTAGGAGCGGCCCGGGGTGAGCGCCTGGACGCCGGTTGTCCCGGTTCCGTTGGACGTGGCGCTGGCGCCAGTGGTGACAGCGCTGAGGCTGATGTCGGCAGCGCCACTTTGACCGTCGAGCAGGAAGCCGAACGTTCCGTCACCCCCCACCGTCGTCTTGTCGATCGTGATGGTCGCATCGGCGGCCCGGTTGTCGAACGTACAGGACACGGTCTCGCCGGCTGCCAGCTTGATGTTGGCCGCACCGGAACCGGTCGAATCACCGGTTGGATCGATGCAGACGATGCTCTCGAGTGCCCAACCGGGGAGCGTCGTCTCACTGACCGCGTACATGCCGGGGCTGAGGCCACCGAAGGTGATCGTGTTCGGTGTGTCCGACACCGGGTCCACGTCGAGTACGAACGACGCCAGACCATTGCCGGTGGTGGTGAAAGCGAAGTCGTCGGCGAGCACCGGGGTTGCGACCTTGGTGATCGTGATCGTGCCCTGCTTGGCGTTGGTGAACGTACACGTCACGGTCTCGCCCGCTTCGGCCTTGATGTTGGCCTGGCGGCCGCCGAGAACGACCGTCGACATGACGCTCGAGTTGGTGCCATCGACACAGACGATCGAAGCGAGATCCCAGCCAGTCGCTGCGGCCTCGGTGACCGTATAAGAACCCGGGGCGACATTGGCAGCGGTGAAGGTGCCGGGCGTACCCGTCGTGGAGGCGATGGTGGTCAGACCTGGCACGGTGCCGGTGAAGGTGAAGGTTCCGTCGGCACCCTGGACGACCTTGCGGACGATGACCGTTGCCTGCTTGGTGTTGGTGATGGTGCAGCGATAGGCCGCTCCTGGCTTGGCGGTGAACGGCAGCGTGATCGTTGCGGGGGGCGGAGTGCCTGCGGGGTCCTCGGTGCACACGAGCGCTCCGGCGGCCCAGCCTGCACCGGGGTCGATCTCGGCGAGGTTGTACTGGCGGCCGGTGACGAGGCCGGGCAGAACACCCGTCGACACGGCGACACCCGTGGTGGCGGTCGTGACGCTGAGGCCGGTGATGTCGGCCGGGGTCAGCGTGAAGCCGAACTTGCCGGTGTCGCCGACGGTCGTCTTGACTACTTCGAGCGTCGGTGCGACCGGGGTGTTGACTGCGGCGCAGGTGATCGCTTGGAGGCCGGCCTTGAAGGTGACCGAGTTGTCGTCTTTGCCGTCGGTGTCGGTGGCGCCGGCGCACGTGAGCACCGAGGTCCAACCAACGGGCACGGTCTCATTGATCGTGTATGTGAGGCCGGGGACGAGGTTGGTCCACGTCTTGGACGTGCCGGTCGTGGAACCCGTACCGGTCAGCGTGGCGGGACCGGTCTGACCCTGCGGCACCGGCGAGATCGCGAAGTTGAACGACCAGGCCAGCGTCGACGCAACCGAGGTGGCGCTCTTGCTGAGCGTGACCTGGGTGGTGGGCACGTTCGAGCAAGCGTCGTCGCTGGTGGTACGACCGGCGACGGTGAGTGTGGCGAGGTTGAACAGACCGGAGTCAGCGCTGGTGCCGGAACAGGTCATCTGGCCGGGCGTCTCGTCGCCGTCGAGCACGACCCGCACCGAGACGACATAGACGTGGCTGGTCGGCGTGCCGACCGTGCCGGCGGCGATTGCCCGGTTGTTGGCGAGCACGTTGTTCGGGGTGACCCCGGTGAACCCGACAACCGGAGTCGAAACCGCAGCACCCGCTCCGTCGACGTCGAAGCTTGCGCTGGCGTTGACGATTTGCACGGTCGAGGCGAAGTCGAACGCATCGAGCAGGTCGTACGACGTGGCGACACCCCTGTTGGTGACCGTCACCGAGTACGTGGTGTCGAACTGACCGGCGGCGCCGGTCACCGGGGTCGCCGTCGCAGGAGCGGTCTTGACCACCGTGACGTTCGGCAGATCGACACAGCCCTTGTCGGTGTCGGTGCCGCCGGGGAACGTGATCGTTGCCTGGTTGGCGAGACCACCGGTCGGGTTGCTTTCGCTGCCGCACTCGTACTGGAAACCGGTCGCGGCGGGATCGACCGTGAACGTGACCTTGGCGTTGTAGTTGGCCGAGCCGCCAGGCTGAATCACTGTGTCGACCGTCGGAATCGGGTCGAGGACGACCGTGCCCGGCGTGACGCCAGCGTCAGCGAGGGCTGCGTCGGTGAGCGTGAACTGGGTCGCCACGGTGCCGGTGTTGGTGACCTTGATCGTGTAATCGACGGTGTATGTGTTCGGACCTGTCGCAACGAGCGAACCCGGCACCGCGGTCTTGAGCACCGTGACGATCGGCTTCGGCACCGACAAACAACCCTTGTCGCTGATCTGGCTGCCGCTGACGGTGATCGTGGCCGTGTTGACCTGGCCCTTGCCGTCGATCGGCGTACCGGTCGCGCAGTCGAAGTTGAGGATCGTCGTCGATGTCACCGGCGCGACGGTGAACTTCACCGTCACCGTGTAGGTGTGCGTCACGTTGGCGCCGATGGCCTGGTTCGTGACGATCGCTGCACCCGATGTGTACGACGCGATGTTCACGGCAGGGGTGGTCGCCGTCACGGCGACCGACGTGATCGTCGTCCCGGCGACGGCGACGGGCGCGTCGGCCAGCGTGTAGAGCCCGGGGGCTGCACCGGAGTTGATCACCTTGACGGTGTACGTCGCCGTGAACACACCGGCCACGGGACCGGTAGCGGCGCCGGCATCGGGGGTCTTCTCGATCGTGATCGCCGGCTTGGGCAGGCTGGAGCACGCAGTGTCGGACGCGGAGTACCCGGTGATCGAAACCGTTGCCTGGTTGAACAGACCACGATCTCCGACTTCGGTGGCCGCGCAGGTCGTGGCGTTGGCCGATTCGTCGCCGTCGAGCCGAACTCGGACCGTGATGATCCAGCGGTGCTGCGTTGGCAGGGTCGCGGTTCCGGCGGCGATCGGAACGTTCGATGCGGTGACGCCCGAGGTGTTCGCAATGAACGCGGGGTCGGCGGTGTCGGTCGGGGTAGCGACGAAGCTGACCGAGTCGACACCGACGACCTCTACCGACGAGGCGAAGTCGAACGCATCGACCAGGTTGTAGGTGTTGGCGGCGCTCTTGTTGATGACGTCGACGGTGTAGCTGGTGGTGTACTCACCAGCGGTCCCCGATGCTGTTGCGCTGGCGGGCGCCGACTTGACGATGCTGATGTCCGGCACCGTCGCACAAGCGGTGGATGTGTCGGTGCCGTTCTGCCATGTGACGAGAGCGGTGTTGCTGACTCCGCCGTTCGGGCAGACGAGCGCCGGGGTCGCACCGCTGACCGTGAAGGTCACCGTGACGCTGTAGTTGTCGGTCGCACCGACGGCGAGGCTCTTGCCGGCCGCGAGCGCCAAGGAGAACGGCGAGTCCGAGTCCACGAGCGCACCAGAGGTGAGCTTGGTGACCACGATCCCGGCGCCGACGTTCGGCGTGTCAGTGAGTGTGTACTGGGTGGGGACGATCGAGCCGGTTGCGTGGGTGACGGCGACGTTGTATGTCACAGTCCAGACACCGGCGGCGAACGTCGGGCCGGAGGTGACGGTTTTGGCCACATCGAGCGCGGGTGGCGGCAGCTGCAAGCAGCCGTCGTCGGTGCTCGGCGTGCCGATGTTCGGCGTGACCGTTGCAGCGTTGTACGTGCCGGTGCCGATGTTGGTCGATTCCTTGGTGCAGTCACGCGTCGTGGCCGTGGAGGCAGCGCCCGCATCCCCCGCCTTGAAGGCGAACGTGACACGGATCTTGTAGGAATGGGCGGTGGGCGTCGAGACGCTGCCCGGGGCGATGGTCCGGTCGGTGACAACGGTCAGCGACGTGGTGCCGGGCGACGGTGTACTGATCGACGGGTTCGAAGAGATCAGCTCGACCTTGGAGACCGTCACCGACGGATCGAAGGCAGGGGTGTCGACGAGCGAGTAGGTACCGGCGCCGGCGCCGGTGTTACGGACAACGACGTCGTAGTCGATGGTCCAGGTGCCGGCGGACTGGGTCAACGATCCAGCGACCGGCGTCTTGTCGACGGTGATGGTCGGGTTCGGCAGCGTGGCGCAGGCCGTGTCGTCGACGGTCGTGCCGTCCCACGTCAGCGACGCCTTGTTGTAGGCGCCGCGATCGATCATGTCCGTTGCGGCGCAGGTGCGGGCATCAGCCGAAGCTGAGGCGGCAACGGTGACCCGGAGCACGATCGTGTAGGTGTACGTCTTGCCGCCGGCGATGGTGCCGCCGGCAAGGTTGATGACGTTCGATCCGACCCACGCCGCGTTGATCGGCGAACCCATCGGGACGACAGACGCCGAAGTCTTCTGGAACGTGACGCCGGTTCCCATGTCCGGGGTGTCGGTGAGGGTGAACGTCTCCGTCGCCGTGCCAGGGTTTGTCACGGCGACGGTGTAGGTGACATCAAAGACACCGGACTGACCGCTGACTGCGGCAGAACTGATGAAGGTCTTGTCGATCGTGAGCGGCGCCCGCTTGGAGTTCGTGAACGTGCAGGTGACGTTCGCACCGGCAATGAGGTTGATGGTCGCGACACGCGTGGCGGTGCTGCCGGCACCTCCCGTCGTACAGGTCAGCCCGGTGAGTGCCCAACCCGCCGTGATGCCCTCGGTGACCGTGTAGTTGCCTGGGGCCAGGTTGACGAACTTCGCGGTGTTGCTCAGAGCCGCATCAGCGTCGTCATCCAAGCTGAAGGCACTGAGATTGGCGCCAGTGGTGGTGAAAGCAAAATCTTGGGCGTTGTTCGGATCAGCGTCCTTGATGATCGTGATCGAGCCGGGGCGTTTGTTGACGATGGTGCACTTGACGATGTCGCCCGACTTGATCTTGCCGTCGAACCCTGCGGGTGTATTCGCTTTGAACGCAAACGTCACGGTCTGGCCGCCGGTCGGAACCATTGGGCTCGGTGCCAGATCTACGAAGAAGTCCTGGATCGCCCCGGTGCTGGTGAGGCGCTGTACGGCACAGGTGGGCAAACTGTTGGCGGTCCAGCCCGGCGTCCACCCCACCGGCATCGTTTCCGTGAACGAGGCAACGGAGTCCCACGGCCTCGGGTCCGTGCGCGTGTTCGGCGTCCATTGGAACAAGACGCTGCCGTTGCTGTTGGTGGTTTGGGTCTTCATCGACGGCAGCGGGGTGGTGATGCCGAGGTCCGGGCTGATCCAATCAAGCCGGTCGAGCCCACCCGTATCGGGGTTGACATCGACGGTCGCAGTGAAGTTGAACCCGCTGACCGCCGCGCCGGATT
>Ga0335397_10010134_pt1 | contig 11678 bp, 9 predicted proteins | sample MAT04_FD_205740 | JGI IMG/M metagenome (GOLD analysis project Ga0335397, IMG submission 205740) | Freshwater microbial communities from Lake Fryxell liftoff mats and glacier meltwater in Antarctica - MAT-04 (spades assembly) (version 2) ...
TTCCACGAGGCGGGCGTGAAGCTCATGGCCGGCTCCGACTCGCCCTGGGGGCGGTTCAGGCCTGGGCGCGGCTGGCTGGAGCTGGACGCGTTCACGGACGCCGGACTGTCCAACGCGGAGGCGATCGTGACGGGCACCAGCGGTTCCGCGGAGGCGATCGGCGTGGGTGACAACGCAGGCCGCCTTGCGCACGGCCGGCACGCGGACATCCTGGTCGTGCCGGGCGACCCGCTCGCGGACCTGTCCGCGCTCGGCCGACCCATGGCGGTCTACCAGGCGGGACACGCGGTCGCGGGTGCGGGCGCGCGCGGCGGGCTCCCGGCGTGAGCACGGTCGGGGAGGCGGTCGCGGCGACGCTCGCGGCGCACGGGGTCACGGACCTGTTCGGCATCCCGGGCGTCCATACCCTGGCGCTGTACGACGGGCTCGTGCGGCAGCCGGAGCTGCGCCACATCGTGACACGCCACGAGCAGGGCGCCGCGTTCGCCGCAGACGGCTACGCGCGGGTCTCCGGCCGGCCGGGGGTCGCAAGCGTGACCACCGGGCCGGGCGCGTTCAACGCCCTGACGGCGGTCGCGGAGGCATGGGCCGACTCGTCGCGCGTGCTGCTCCTCGCGGGCCAGGTGGCGACCCACGAGATGGGCCGCCGGACGGGCGTGCTCCACGAGACACCCGACCAGCCGGCGGCCTTCCGCGCCGTGACCGCGTACACCGGCTGCCCGCGATCGGATGCCGAGGTCCCGGCCGCCGTCAGCGAGGCATTCCGGGCGATGTCCGCGGCACGGCCCCGGCCAGCGTACGTGGAGCTGCCCAACGACCTGCTGCGGGCCGAGCTGCCGGGGTTCGCGCCCGCGGTACACGCCCCCACGCCGCCCGTGATCCCCGCAGCGGAGGACATCCGGCGGGCAGCCGCGATGCTGGGGTCCGCTCGCCGGCCCCTGATCCTGCTCGGCGCGGGCGTCACCGTCAGCCGCGGGGAGGATGAGCTGCGGCGGCTCGCGGAGCGCCTCGGTGCCCCGGTCCTGCCCACGGGGCCCGCCATGGGCACGCTGCCCGACGATCACCCCCTGTGTGGCGACTTCATCTCCAGCGCCAACCCCGCCCACGCGAGCCTGTTCGCGGAGGCGGACGTGGTGCTCGCCGCGGGCGCCCACCTGGGCTTCAACTCCACGGCGTCCTGGACGGTGCCGCTGACCCGGCTCATCCATCTGAACATCGAGGCGGATGTGATCGGCCGCAGCTACCCCGCCGAGGTGGGCCTCGTGGGTGATGCGAAGGCGGGCCTCGGGGCGTTGCTGGACGAGCTGGGCGCGGGCGCGCCGGCGTCCGATGCCGCCTGGGGTGCGCCACGCGCCGCGCGTGCCCGCCGCGAGCTGCGTGCCACCTTCCGGCCGGAGGTCGGCCGCATCGACCGGGCGATGCTCGAGGCGCGCACCGCCCTGCCGAGGGAGTCGGTCGTCAGCCACGATGCCGCGGGCTTCAACTTCTGGTCGGCGTACGCATGGCCTGCGTACTGCCCGGCCGGGAGCCTCTGGCCGTGGGGGTCGGCGACGCTGGGCTTCGCGCTGCCGACCGCGATCGGGGCGGCGGTCGCACTCGGCGGTACGACGCCGGTGATGGCCGCCTGCGGCGACGGCGGCTTCCTGTTCACGGCCATGGAGCTCGCCACGGCCGTGATGCAGTCGCTGCCCGTGATCGTGCTGGTCCACAACGACCAGGGATTCCGGTCCATCGGCCACCACCAGATCAAGGACTACGGCGGACGGCTCATCGGCACGGAGCTGGTCAACCCCGACCTGGTCGCGTTCGCGGGCTCGTTCGGGGTGCACACGGACCGTGTCGAGGACATCGGCGGGCTGCCCGCTGCGGTGCGCCGCGCGGTGGCCACGCAGGGGCCCGCGGTCATCGAGATCACCGATCCGCTGGGGAGGCCCTGGGCATGAGCGCGCCCGCCCCGCCCGCCGCGCCCGCTCCGCTCGCCCTCCACCGCACGTGTCATTCCTCCACCGCACGTGGAGGTCTTCCACCTGCGGTGGACGGATGGCATCTGACGTGGACCGGGGCGCGGGTGGGACTCGGCGTGGCGGCAGTGAGTCACAGGCAAGCCGCCGATGAGCCGTGGTGCATCGGTCACTGCTTGGATGCCGCACATGGCCGCACGACGACCCAGCCCGCCCACCCCCGACGACACGAAGCTCGAGCTGGGTCGGACGTGTCGTCGCCTGGGCGGCGCGATCCGGGCCGCCCGGCACGCGCGCGGCTGGACGCTCGAGGACGTCGCCACGGCAGCGTCACTGTCGCGCTCGGCCGTGGCCCGTGTCGAATCCGGGCAGCCAGGCGGCTTGATGACCTACCTGCGCCTCAGCGATGCGCTGGGTCTGCGACTGACGTGGCATCTGCCGGTCGTGACCACCACGCTCGAGACCGAGGATGCCGTGCACGCCGTGATGGGCGAGGTCCAGGCGCGTCGCTTCGGCACCGGGTCGCGGCGGGTCCTGATCGATGAGCCCTACCAGCGGTTCCGCTTCGCCGGGCGCGGAGACCTCGTTGTGGTCGACCGGGAGCGGCGTGCCGTGCATCACTCCGAGAACAAGACGCGCATCGTCAACGTCGGAGAGCTGGGCGGCAGCTTCAACGCCAAGTGCCTGTGGCTTCCGGGACATGTGGCGGGGCGGATGGGTATCCGTCGGTTCGCGAGCGAGACGCATACGCTGGTGCTGCTCTGGTCCGAGGAGGTCCTCGCCGCGGCCCGATCGCTGGGCAGGACGCTGCATGCGTTGGGCCCGGACGCAACGAAGCCCTTCGCGGCGTGGTGGGACGGGACGCCACTCCCCGGGGTGCACCGGTGTGTCGTGGTCTTCGACCCCATCGATCGAGCCAGCTCGCAGCCGCCGTGGGTCGGGCTGGACGAGGCACTCTCGATGCGCCCCCGGTATCGCGGGGATGCGGTCGTGGTGGAACCGATGATCAAGGAGGCGCCCGCGCTCGGCTCACGGACCGCGTTGCCGGAGCAGGGTGCCTCCGCAGCGGAGATCGAGGCGCGCTTCGACGCCCTCGCGGTGCACGATCTGACCGACTGGGAGGCTCGCCTCATGGCGGGCGGCACCTACCCCGCGGGTGACGAGGTGCTGGAGGTGGCGAAGGCCGCCTACCTGCGCTTCTTCTCCACCAACCCGCTGTATGCGTCGACCGTGTTCCCCAGCCTCACGGCCATGGAGCGCGAGATCGTGGCCATGACCGCGGACCTGCTGCATGCGCCCGACGGCCAGGGGTCGGTGACCTCGGGCGGCTCGGAGTCGATCCTGATGGGCATCAAGATCGCCCGGGATCGGGCGCGCCAGCTGCACCCGGAGATCACCGAGCCGGAGATGGTGGTGCCGCTGTCCGCGCACCCGGCGTTCTGGAAGGGCGCCCACTACTTCGGGTTGAAGCTCGTCCGGGCACCGCTTCGCGACGACTTCCAGCTGGACGTGGAGGCGTACCAGCGCCTCATCACGCCCGATACGGTGTTGCTCGTGGGGTCTGCGCCGTCGCTGACCATCGGCATGGTCGATCCCATCGAGCAGCTGGCACCCATGGCGCTTGAGCGGGGCATCAGCTTCCACGTGGACTCCTGCGTGGGTGGCTACTTTCTGCCATTCGCGGAGCAGATCGGCCGGCCCATCCCCCGCTTCGACTTCCGGGTGCCGGGCGTGACCACCATCAGCGCCGACCTGCACAAGTTCGGGTATGCCGCGAAGGGCGCTTCGTGCATCATCAGTCGTGATGCAGACATCTTCCGCCACCAGGGGTTCCGGTTCGGGGCGCCGGAGCGGCCGGACGACTGGTACGTGACGCCCTCCATGACCGGCACTCGGCCCGGCGGCGCCATCGCTGCGGCGTGGGCGGTGCTCAACCATCTCGGCGTGGACGGCTACCGCCGGCTGACCGCCCAGGCGATGGCCTACATGGACCGGTTCTGGGCGGGCATCAACGCCATCGAGGGCCTGCATGTCCTGGGCACGCCCGCCATGACGCTGTTCGGCTACGCCTCGGACACGCTGGACATCTTCGCCATCGCCAAGGGCCTCACCGAGCGCGGTTGGCTGGTGTTCCCCGACGAGTGGCCCGTGCGCACCATCCGCTTCATGCAGTCGCCCGGCCATGAGCCCTACATCGACCGCTACCTGGCCGACCTTCGTGAGGTGGCCGAGCTGGTCCGCAGCGGACAGCTGGTCGCCGATGGCGGCCGGGCGCAGTACACCTAGAGGGGGCCATGGAGCGCATCATCCTGCGCGGCGCGCGCATCGTCGACGGTCGCGGGCTGCAGCACGAGCGGGCGGACCTGCTCATCGAGGGTGAGCGGATCGAGGCCATCGAGCCCGGCGGCATGCCCGAGGAAGCGTTCGCGATGGCCGGCGTCCGGGTGGTGGACCTCGCGGGCCTGACCCTCGTGCCGGGCCTCATGAATGCGCACGCCCACATCACGCTCGATGGCTCCGCGGATCCCGACGCCACGCTGCGCGCGGAGTCGCCCGTGGAGACGGCCGTGCGTGCTGAGCGGCGCCTGCGCGAGATCGTGGCCAAGGGAGTGACCACGATCCGAGACGTGGGCGGCGTGCACGGCATCGCCATCGCCCTGGCGCGCATGGTCGAGCGGGGCGAGATCCCGGGGCCGCGCACCCTCGCGGCGGGGAACGTGATCACCATGACCGGCGGCCACGGGCACTGGATGGGCGTCGAGTGCGACGGCCCGGACGCCGTGCGCAAGGCGGTCCGGGGCCAGATCAAGGCGGGCGCCACGACCATCAAGGTGATGGCGACCGGCGGCATGATGACCCCCGGCCAGCGCGCTGGGGCGCCCCAGTTCACCGTGGACGAGATGGCCGCGGCCGTCGAGGAGGCGCACAAGGCGGACCGCATCGTGGCCGCCCACGTGGAGAGCGACGAGGGTGGGCGGAACGCGATCCTCGCCGGCGTCGACTCCGTGGAGCACGGCCACGGCATGACCGCCGACACGATCTCGCTGATGCTCGATCGGGGAACCGCGCTGGACCCCACGATCCTGTCCGACAAGGCGATCATCGAGGCGCCGCCGGAGGCGGGCATCCCCGCATTCGTGGTCGACAAGTGCCGGCCGCTGCACCAGTCGCTGCTGGACACGCTGGAGATCGCGTTCGCGCGGGGCGTGACCATCGCCGCGGGCAACGACGGCGGCGCGCCGCTGGTCCACGTCGGGGACATGGCGGACGAGCTCGCCTGGTACGTGACCCTGGGCATGCACCCGCGGGACGCGCTGGCGTCCGCGACCATCAACACCGGGCGGCTGTTCCGCCTCGCGGATGTGGGCTACGTGGAGACCGGCTGGGTCGCGGATCTCATCGCCGTGCACGGTGACCCGCTGACGGACATCCGGGCGCTCAAGGCGCCCGCCTTCGTGATGGCCCGGGGCGGAGTGGTCGTGGCGCCCGCCTGACCGCGCGTCACGGTCGCAGGCGCGCCCAGCGGATGTCGACCGCGGCCGGATCGCCGGCGTAGTGGACGACCAGCACGTCACCGTCCGGCAGCACCTCGGCATAGGGCAGGCCGTAGGTCCACGTGCCCATCTCCACGAGGTCATCGCCTGTGGTGCGCTCGTCCGGTCGACGCGGCGCCCGGTCCTGGTGGATGACGACCTCCGTCACGGCCGGGAATGGCGCGTCCGGTGCCGCCGAGACGCGGGCCTTGATGGCGCCCGAGCCGAAGCGATCCACCCAGGCAAGCACGACCCGGCCGTCCGGCAGCATGGCCGGGTGGGCCGCCTGGTCGCTGAAGCCCAGCGCCTCGGGGTCCGTCCAGGTCGCGCCGCCGTCCGACGACAGCCGCCGGTGGATGTCCAGGTAGGCCGTGTCCGTGAAGTCGTAGGTCCACGTGAAGGAAACGAGGCGGCCGTCCGGCGCCACGCCCGTGCGCTGGTCCCAGTTGGCGATGCGCCCGGTGGGGTCCTCCACCACGGTCCGCGGCAAGGTCCACGTCGCGCCGTCGTCGGATGACCAGCAGTAGGCCACGCGCTGGAACCAGGGGCTCGTGTCCAGGTACGGCTTGTTGCTCTCGATGGAGAGTGCCAGGCGGCCATCCGGGAGGCGCAGGATCGCGTTGGTGAGCGACGGCGGCCCGATATCGGGCGTCATGGGCACCACGCGCCAGGGCGACCACGTGTGCCCGGCATCGCTGGAATCGGCGACCAGGATGGCCATCGGCAGGCAGCCCTCGGTCGTTGGGTGGAACAGGGGAGCGCCAGGGTGCGCCTCGCGATCGACCCACAGCGCGGCCATGATCAGCCGGTCACCGCCGAGGCGCGTGATGGGGCAGCCCTTGAATGAGCCACGCACGCCGTTCACGACGCTCGAGAAGGGCGTCCCGGGCTCGCTCCAGGTCCGGCCACCGTCACCCGAGCGGCGCAGCTCGATGACCTGGTCGTCGGTGTCCTTGCCGCTGCCCACGACGTAGCTCGCGAGGAGCGTGCCGTCACGCAGGGGGGTGATGGCCGGCCACGCGCCCCATCGCCGCGACGTGCCGGGGATGGCGGCGTTGAGGACGCCCCGCTCGATGACCTCCATCAGTGGCTGACCAGCGGGCCGATGGCGTCCGCCGCCGCCGCGATGTCATCCGCGGTGGTCCACACGTGGGGCGCGAACCGGATGCCGGTACCGCGGTGGGCTGCCTTGACGCCCGCTTCCGCCAGCGCGCGGCTGGCCGCGGCCCCGTCCGTGATGGGCGCCGACACGAGGGTCGAGCCCGCCCACGGCACCCCCAGCCGCCGGGCCAGCTCCTGCGCGTGACCCACGACCCCCTCCAGGATTCCCGCGCGCTTCCAGTCGACCAGCAGCCGAAGGCTCGCCAGCGCGCCCGACCACGCGATCCAGCCCATCGACACATCGAACCGTGCAGCATCCGGCGCGAGCGTCAGGGGCCCGCCGAAGTAGCGCCCGAACGGCTGGTCCGCCGCACGCCAGTTGGCGTTGAGCGGCTGGAGCGTGTCCCAGCGGTCCTCGCGGACCACCAGGAACGACACGCCGCGGGGGCACAGGATGTGCTTGTAGCCGGAGCACACGAAGTAGTCCACGCGGTCGATGAGCCCCTCGAGGGGCACGAACGGGACCCCCTGGGTGCCGTCGATGAGGAGACGTGCGCCGACCTGATCCGCGGCGTCCGCGACCGCCCCGAGATCCAGCGTGCGACCGGTCTGCATCTGTACGAGGCTCGCGGCGACCAGCGTGGTGGATGGCCGGATGGCGTCCATGAGGTCCGCGAGCGGTACCTGTCGGATGACCGCGCCGCGCTGCTCCGCGACGAGCAGCGGGAAGAGGGTGGAGGTGAACTCATCATCGGGCACCACGACCTCATCCCCCGGGCCCAGGGACGCCGCCACGAGGCCGGTGCCGATGCTCGCCTGCGGGATGCGCGCGACCCGCGCCTCCGAGACGCCGATGAGCGCTCCGAACAGGCCGCGCGTCTCGTCCGAGGGTGCGTCCCAGTCGTCGATCCAGTGGGCGGTGCCGGCCTGCCAGATGGCCAGGGAGCGGCTCATCGCATCCACGGTGGGCTGTGGCGGCAGCCCGTACGTGGCGGTGTCGAGGTAGATCGAGCCAGGCGCGGGATGGAACAGCGAGCGTGCGTCGTTCACGCCCAGCCCATCGAGCCGGCGTCGAAGTTGATGCAGTGGGTCTTGAGGTGCGTGAACGTGTTGAGCGCCTCGACGCCCAGGTCCTCGCCCAGGCCGGAGAGCTTGTGGCCCTCGTAGGGCACGTTGACCGGCAGGTAGTGCGGGCAGTTGGTCCAGATGATGCCCGCGTCCAGCCGCTCCGCGACCCGGAAGGCGCGTCGCAGGTCCGTGGTCCAGACCGTGGCCGCGAGGCCGTACATCGTGTCGTTGGCGATGCGGATGGCGTCCGCCTCATCCTCGAACGTGAGCACGGACAGAACCGGCCCGAAGATCTCCTCGCGCGCGATGCGCATCTCGGGCGTCACGTCCACGAAGATCGTGGGCTCCACGTAGTAGCCGCCGGCCACAGGCACGCTCGCCCGGCCGCCGCCGAGGGCCAGACGTGCACCGCCCCGGATGCCCTCCGCGATGTAGCCCGTGACGCGCGCCTCCTGCTCCGCTGAGACCAGGGGACCCAGCTGGACGCCGGCGCTGCCCGGGTCGCCGACGCTGATGCGTGACGCGCGCTCCACGAACCGCTCGATGACCGCGTCCGCGCTCGAGCGCTGGACCAGCAGCCGCGAGCCGGAGGTGCAGATCTGGCCCGTGTTGTAGAACGCGGTGAACAGCGAGCCCGCGATGGCCTGGTCGATGTCCGCGTCGCTGAAGATGATGTTCGGGGTCTTGCCGCCCAGCTCCAGGTGGACGCTCTTCACGTGGTCCGCCGCGGAGCGCAGGATCGCCTGGCCCACCGCCGTGGAGCCCGTGAACGTCAGCTTGGGCACGTCCGGGTGCGCCACCAGCGACGCGCCCGTGACGGGTCCGTCGCCGTGGACCACGTTGAACGTGCCCGCGGGGAGCCCGGCCTCGAGCGTCAGCTTCGCCAGCTCGGACGTGGACAGCGGCGTCTGCTCCGCCATCTTGAGCACGACCGAGTTGCCCACCGCGAGCGCCGGGGCGGTCTTCCAGCAGGCCAGCAGGAACGGGTAGTTCCAGGGGCTGATGGCGCCCACCACGCCGTACGGCTCGCGCTTGCTGTAGACGAAGTAGCCCGCGTCGGCGGGGTGGGTCCGGCCGTCCGGCAGTTCCGCGTGGCCCGCGAAGTAGGTGATGAAGTCGGCGCCCACATGGACCTCGGCGATGGCCTGGCCCAGCGGCTTGCCGGTGTCGCGCGACTCGATGGCGCCGATGCGCTCCGCGTCGTCATGGATGAGGTCCGCGAGCTTGCGCATCCGCTTCGCGCGTTCGCTCGGCGCGAGCTTCGCCCAGGCGCCGCTCTGGTGGTTCCGCCGGGCCGCGGCCACCGCAGCGTCCACGTCCGCGGGTTCCCCGAACGCCACCTGCGCCAGCTCGCTGCCGGTCGCGGGATCGATGGACGCGAAGGTCCGCCCGGACAGGGATGGGACCTCCTTGCCCTCGATGAAGTGCTGGGCATTCGCGACGCTGACGGCGGTGCTCACGATGGACCTCCGGGGATTGCGGGTGGACGTCCGGCCAGTCTACCGACCGGCTCGGGGGGCTTGCGTGACGGCGCTCATCAGAACCGCCACTGCCAGCGCACCGGCCGGACCCGGATGAGCACGCGGTCGGCCCGGATGCCTTCCCAGTGGGCGAGCGTGGTCTCGTCGTCCGGCTCGTACTTGCGGATGAGCGGCAGGGTGCCCCCGCGGACATCGCCCTCGATCACCTCCGCGAGCCCGCTGACCTGGGCATAGTCCGCGCTCCGGACGCCCGGGTCGATGCACAAGGTCACCCGCGGGTCGCGGCGGACGTTGCGCACCTTCACGGTCCAGTCGAGGGTGCTGATCCAGAACGCCTCGCCGTCCCACAGGTACCAGTTGGGCGTGACCTGAGGCGCGCCGTCCGCACCGATCGTGGCCACGATCGCGTGATGGGTCGTGAGCAACAGGTGCTCGCGTTCGGGGGTGATCTCGCCGCTCGCGGGCATCGCGCTCAGCCCTCCACCAGCCACTCGGGGAAGCGGCTGCGCAGGAGCGCCAGGCAGGCCTCGTAGTCGGCCTGGGTGTAACTCTCGTAGGGGGAGAGGAGGCGCAGCGGGAAGTCCGGCAGCATGCCCAGCTTGACCAGCATCTTGTCGTATGCGCCGTCCATGTGGACGGACGACATCGGCGCCGCCCAGAGCGCGGACTGCATCACCTGGAACTCATGCTGGAGCGTGAACAGGCGCTCCACGTCGCGCGTCCGCCCGGCCTCGAACAGCGCGCGCGTCTTGTGCGGCGAGAGCTCCGCGTAGGACGCCAGCAGCGAGCACTCCCCGAACATGGAGCCGTGCGGGAAGTTGCCCTCGCCCATGAAGTGCTGGAGCTCCCCCGCGTTCCGGATGAGCTCCTCGGCGGCCGCCAGCCCGCCGCCCGTGGTCTTGGTCGCGACCAGGTTGGGCACGACCGGGATCACGTTCGCATAGTCGGCGCCGGTCAGGACGCGCTTCGTGCGCGGCAGGTTGTAGTTCAGGAAGCGCGCATCGGGGAATGCGCCGCAGACGTCCGTGAAGAACCGCAGCAGCTCGGTGTCATTGACGGGTCCCCATGCGGGGAGCGAGATCTGGAACGTGCGGAAGCCGAGGGCGTGGGCGATCGCGATGCGCTCGACGACGATCGCGGTCGACAGGCCGATGACGCCCACCATTGGCCGGATGCCCTCGTGGCCCAGCACCTCCTCCCCGAACACGGACGCGACGAGGGTGAAGCGCGCGGTGTCCACCGCGTACCCCTCGCCGCCCGTGCCGAAGATGTACAGGTCCGTGTAGCCGGCGGCCAGAACGGCGCGGACCTCGGTGCGGAACGTGGCCTCATCCAGTTGGAAGCCGGCGTCCCACGGAGTGGGGCAGGCGACGAGGATGGTCTGTGGATAGCGGGTCATGCGTTCACTCCGTGGCTGTTTCCCAGTCGAAGACGACGCCCACGAGCCGGGTCTCCCCGTTCGCGAGCCGCTCGAGTGCATCGCCGATCGCGGCAGGCGGAAGGACCTCCGTCACGAGGCGGCCGAGCGGCAGTCGCCCGCGTGCCGCCTGCTCCAGCACCCATCGGTGGTTGGTGCGCGTCGTGGCCAGGGACGGATTGGGCGCCACGACCTCGTCGGGGTCGCTGCCGACACCGATGAACGAGAGGCGCCCGTGGTGGAACTTCGCGGGATACGTGGACAGCATCCCGTACAACGTCATACCCAGCTCTGCGGGCGGCGGCGTGCGGTAGATGCCCATGATGGCGACGCGCGTGAACTCGCGCGAACGGCGGATCGCCTCGCCCAGGCCGGCCCATGCACCCGTCGTCTCCAGCACCAGGTCCGGCCCAGCGCTGCCCAGGTAGGCGGCCGCGACCCTGTCTCCCTCGTCGGTGCCCACCTGGGCGACGGCACCCAGGCCCAACGCACGCCCGAACGCGACCCGCGCCGGATCGATGTCCAGCGCCAGGACCCGCGCGCCCATGGCATCCGCGACCAGCGCGGCGGAGGCGCCAACGAGGCCAAGCCCGGTGACGACGACGGTCTCCGCCGCGGCGTAGCGCCCGAGATGGAGCGCGCTCACGGACCAGCTGGGCAGATACGACAGCGCCGCATCTCGCAGAAGGAGACCGTCGGGCAGCCGCAGGACCGCGGACTGCTGTACCACGATGGCCGACTGGTGGCCGGTGCCGCGGATGACCACGCGATCGCCAACGGCGATCCCGGTCACGTCCGGCCCCAGCGCCTCGATGCTGCCGCTGCCCATGTACAGGAGCTCCTGCGGCACGCCCTCGCCCGACGGTCCGTAGGCGCCCGCACGGTAGACGTGGACGTTGCTGCCAGGGCTGATCGCCGTGTACGCCAGGCGCACCCGGACCTCGCCGGGGCCCGGGTCTGGGATGGTTTCCGTCTGTCGGGTGACGGTCCGGGGGGACGCCAGCCACCAGTGCTCGATGGGCGTCGTCACGACGGGGTCCCCACCGTCACGTCCTCCTCCACGCTCCATCGGTCGGACAGGGCGAATCGCCTTGCCAACAGCCGTAGGATTGTCGAC
>Ga0335397_10010135_pt1 | contig 11677 bp, 9 predicted proteins | sample MAT04_FD_205740 | JGI IMG/M metagenome (GOLD analysis project Ga0335397, IMG submission 205740) | Freshwater microbial communities from Lake Fryxell liftoff mats and glacier meltwater in Antarctica - MAT-04 (spades assembly) (version 2) ...
ATCCCGAGAACGAATGGGCAACCGCCTTCTGCTGAATCTTCGTCCAACAGCGACTTCGCGCCGCGTCACGATGCAGCGTGGACTGGCGTATGCTGTGATCGATGAGGCCGATAGTGTGCTGATCGATGATGCAGGATCTCCTCTGGTGCTGAGTTTCGGATCGAATGATCGTGCGCCTGATGCGGAGGCTCATCTGACAGCGAAAGCTCTTGCCGATTTGTTGAAGCACGATACAGAGTTTGTAGTTGAACCGTCGAATGGTCGAGTGGCATTGACCGAAGCAGGTGTTGCACGATGTCATGCTGAGGATGTTGCCATTCCCGTGCTTCAGCTTGTCAGGCCGTGGACAGAATACGTGCATCAGGCGTTGCGAGCTCAACATCTTTTCCGCCGCGGCGTGCATTATGTGATTCAGAAAGACGAAGTTCGGATTGTTGATGAAACCACAGGGCGAATTTTTGAGGATCGTTCGTGGCAGGATGGTTTGCATCAGGCAATCGAAGCTTCGCAGGGACTACCGATTACCGCTGAGAAGCAGGCAGTCGCCCAGGTGACTCGGCAGAGATTCTTTCGTTTGTATGAAAATCTTTCCGGGATGACCGGGACGGCAACCGGCTGTGCACGGGAACTGAGCGACGTGTATTCGCTGAGTGTGGAAGAAATTTCGCTGCACCTCCCTTCACAGCGAGTCGTCCTTCCAACAAGATTCTTCGTGAGCAATTCAGCAAAATACCATGCGATTGCTGCGGACGTCGTGCTGGTCCAACAACTTGGTCGAGCGGTCCTGATCGGGACTCGATCCATTTCAGACAGTGAAACGCTGGCGGGAAAACTTGCGTCACTGTCCATCGAATGCCAGTTGCTCAACGGGCTGCAGGATGCCGCTGAAGCCGAAATTGTGAGTCGTGCAGGGAATCCTCGCCAGGTGACGATCGCCACGAATCTGGCAGGACGCGGGACGGATATTCATTTACATCCGGATGTGAAGGCCAACGGTGGTCTGCATGTGATTGTTGCTGAGTGTCAGACGTCGTCTCGCATGGATCGGCAATTGATCGGCCGCTGTGCGCGGCAAGGCGATCCAGGTTCCGCGCAGGCTTACGTATCGGCGGAGGACAGCCTCATAGCAGTTCATGGTCCGTGGCTGGTGGAAGCCATGCTGCGTGAAGCCGATGCCAACGGAGAAATCGACGCAGATTTCGCTCCACAACTGAAGCGAATTCAGACCTCCGCCGAACGCCAGCAATACGCTTCCCGCATCAACATGCTCCACCGCGACATCGCGCGAGATTCGCTGTTGAAGAATGTCAGATAGGCGACCCTTGTCTTCACGAGCATAGGACAGTCTAACTACTGTTGAAGATCAATGCTGTCAGTTTCCTCCAGTGTGACACCATCAGGCGTGATGGCCCTTTCTGACGCGCGTGATTCACCTTCTGGCGACACAAGCATTCGTTTATCAGTCACAGAACTCGTCCCCGGTGCGTCGTTGACTCCATTCACAGCCGTGCCATTTTTCACGACCGAAGAATTGTTTCCCATGATCGCAATCAGCAGCGCTAGAGCCATCGCGGCGACTGATGTGGCGACGGCGACCATGCGAACCGATCGAGGTTGATGCTTAGATTCCGGGCGACTTTGATTGGCTTGCAATGCGTCTACGATGGCCAGCGTCGGTGACTGACCGCGACGCAGCGGTTGGCTGAGTCCAGTTGGAACTTCCAGGCGAAAGAACTCATGCAACAACGATTCCACCTGCTCATCAGACGGCATCGTGCTCGGAATTCGATTGGTGTTCGAATCATTTTTCACGGTCAAACCCTTGTTCCACAAGAATCTCGGCGAGACGGCGTCTTGCCCTCGACATTCGCATATCAATCGCAGCCGGGCTGCAATCCATGACAGTCGCTATCTGAGCGGCTGACCAGTCCATTGAATACTTCATCACCAGAACCTTTCGGTCGTCTTCATTCAGTGTACTCAAAGCCTTGCGGACTTGTTGTTGTTTCTCCGCCAACGATTCGATCTCTTCTGCGGAGATTCGCTGAATCGAAAACTCATCCATGCCTGGCAGAAAATGGCAGGAATTACTCTTCTTTCGAGAAACATCCCGCAGCCAGTTTTGTCCGACTCGCAGAAGCCAGGCCCGTAAGTCGCGAACCGGTTCTCCCTTGTAGTCGTAATATCGCAGGAAAGACTCCTGCACAGCATCGTACGCTCGTTCCGGATCACTGCACATCGAATAAAATAACGCCCACAATTCGCGCGAATGCTCGCGATAGAATTGCTCGATGGCCGCATCCCGAGTTGGCTCAGAACCATCGACTTGTTCTGGATTCGGATTCGTCATGCACTAGTCCTGCTGACGAAATTTGAATCCAATATTTGACAAATTGCTGGCATTTTAACTGCCCTGCTGGGAATAGGGACGAGTCCAAACAGAATATCTAACGAGGAAAATTGCCTGTTTAGACCTCCAATCGGAAGTCTCTCGACTTCCGCCATCAAGTTCAAGCAACGCCCGCCCTCTGGAAAATACCAGTTTCACGGTCACAGAATTACCGCCCACCGTCAGCAGCGGTTAGAATTCAGCCATCCTGCCCACTGTAGCCCGACCTGTCCTCAGGTCGGGAACCAATCAACTTTGCCACGAGAGTACTCTTCGCCTTTCTGACGCATGGTTGGTTTGGATTTGCAACGTTGCAGGGATGCAGATCTGAGGATAGATCTGCCTACAATGGCCCCGCTTGGCCTCTAGTCGGGTTCCCAGCAACTTCGTATCGCCTTTCCTCCCTCCCGCATTACAAACTCTGGTTCCTGAATGAAGTCAACTCCCAGGCGACCATTGCTCGCTGACAAGCATTTTTCCAGCATGCATCGCTGGCTCGACATGGAAGGCGAAGCAGAGCGTGAACGTTTGTCTCAACGGCGAAAAGCCCAGTCGTCCGACACAGCCGAACGTACGGGCGAAACACTGCTGGATCTCGTTGTTCGTACTCATACGACCGGGCTTGGCGGGCGATATCTGATTACGCTGGCAAAACGCCGTTCGCCCGATCGATTGCCCTGGAATCGCTTCAAGGTCGGCAGTCCGATTCTGTTGTCTGACAATCGCGACGAAGACGCCGAATCGCTGCAAGGAGTTGTGAGTGCTCGAAGTGTCGATTGCCTTGAAGTCGCTGTTGACGACTGGCCTTCCAGCGACCGCCTTCGGATCGATCTGTCGCCCGATGAGGTCACTCGCAAACGCCAGGCCGCCGCGCTGCACATCGCCGCAAAAGCGAAGGGGCGTCATGCTCAGCTTCGCGACATTCTGTTGGGGGAACGTGAACCGACGTTTCATCGAAACATGAAGCCACTGACGGACGTGTCTCCGCGATTGAATCAGTCGCAGCACAACGCAATTCAACATGCGTTGTCGGCAAACGATCTGGCTATTATTCATGGCCCGCCGGGAACCGGTAAGACGACAACGGTAGTGGAAGTCATTCGCCTGCTGGTGGCGCGGGGACTGAAAGTGCTGGCGTGTGCTCCAAGCAATACCGCCGTTGACAATTTGCTTGAACGATTATTGGTGGTCGGCGAAAACCCGGTACGGCTGGGCCACCCTGCGCGCGTTTCCGAGGACCTGCGACAACATTCACTCGACGCGCTGGCTGGTCGCCACGAGGCGATGATGGTGGTTCACCAGATGATGCGTGAAGCCGAACAGATCGAACGCCAGTCCGCTCGGTACACGCGAGGCCGACCGGCTCCAGGGCAGCGCGGCCAGCAGCGTCAGGAAGCGCGCGAGCTCAAACGCCACGCCAGAATTCTGGAGAAGCAGGCGATTGCTGATCTGCTGAAAGACGCCCGAGTTATCTGCGCGACAACAACTTTTGATGATTCTGTATTGGATGACATGCGATTCGATGTGCTGGTGATTGATGAAGCCTGTCAAAGCGTCGAACCAGGCTGCTGGGTTCCATTGCGCCGTGCTGACCGACTGATACTTGCAGGCGATCATCTGCAGTTGCCTCCTACGATTCTGTCTGATGCTGCTAAAAAAGATGGCTTCGCCGTCAGCTTGATGGAACGCCTTGTCAATCACTATGGCGATCTGGTGACACAACAATTGACCGTGCAATACCGAATGCACGAATCGATCATGGGATTTTCGTCGCAACACTTCTACGACAACTCACTGATCGCCGATGAATCCGTGCGTCAACACGTGCTTTCAGATCTGCCCAGAGTGCAGCGTGATCTTGTCTCGGATGATCCAGTGACGTTCATCGATACTGCGGGAACCGGATGGCAGGAAGAACTGGAACCTGAAGGTCTGAGCAAACGTAATCCGGAAGAGGGCCGTCTTGTCCTTAAGCAGGTCAATGCACTGTGTGAAGCTGGCCTGGCTCCATCAGACATTGCCGTGATCGCACCGTATGCGGCTCAGGTACGCTGGCTGCGAGAAAATGCGATTTACGACAAGCTCGAAATCGATACTGTCGATGGATTTCAAGGGCGTGAAAAAGAAGCGGTCGTGATTTCGCTGGTACGTTCAAATTCCATCGGTGAAATCGGCTTTTTGTCCGACGCGCGCCGCATGAATGTCGCTCTAACTCGGGCAAAACGAAAAATGATCATCGTCGGTGACAGTGCCACGCTGGCGTCCGATCCATTTTTTCAGTCGCTTCTGACGTGGATCGAAGAAACGGGAAACTATCGGACGGCGTGGGAGTTTGTTGATTGATGATTTCTGATTGACGATTTTTGATTTGGCGAGTGCTCAATCCAGCTTGCTTTGCGGAACAGGGTGGTCGGCCACCCGTCAATCAATGACAGACTCCAGGGCCGATTCAAAACGGAGCCGATTCGTCATCAGGACCAAAATCCGGTTCGTGGTTCGCTGTCGCGTTCGCGCCGCCGCCACCCTCGCCAGCCTTGATCAGTTCGTATTCTGTCGCTTCTGCGCTAAGAAAAAACTTGACTTCACTCTGTTCATCTCGCTGCCATTTGCGTCCGGTCAAACGGTAGCTGACTTTGATGGTGTCGCCTACGCTGAGATTGTCCACCATGTCGCAACTGTCGGCAATGAACTCCAACGGCAGATAATTTGTAAACCGCCCGGTAGCCTGTTCGAGGACAACCGTGCGTTTGCGGAACCCCTTCTGGCCAAAACTCTTCGTCGGTTCGATCAGATGAACCTGCCCAGTTACAGTTGCTTCGCTCATTACATCACAGCTTTCGATGGATCTCAGGACAGCGCGTCACTCCCGCGAACCACAGTCGTGGTCCGGAAGTCCAGAATCGCATCGTACCGGGAAGTCGTAGCCTTTGGCAACGGTCTCGCTGGTTTCACTTCGTGACAGCGGACATTGGTGTGCCGACGCAGCCCTGCATGACCTTCATCGTTTAACGGCAAGCCGCAGGCGTAGATTTTTGGGGAATTTTCCCGCGCCTCGCCGTTAAACGAACCCGGCCCGATGCTTAGGATCTCGCTGGAAATATGCTCCGCGCGGTCAAGAGTCAGAGAATTGGCGAGCGGCATGCGTCAGCTTGCCGGTACAAGAACGAAGTACCGGAGGGCTCACGCCGCTCCGCTCGCCGGTCTCATTTCTGGCCGCGCAATCCCTGGCGACACTCGCGACCACTTATTTCGCGGCAGCAGCTTTTACGATAATCGCCTTCTTGATGTAGTCGAGACCTGGAAAGCTCTTGTTCAAGTAAGCGTTGCCGCTGCTCTGGACGCGGCCTTGATCTGGTCGTTCACCGTACTGAGAGCTGATCGCATCAACAACGTCCATTCCATCCACAACCTGGCCGAATGGTGCAAAACCATCGCGGTCCAGACGAGAATTGTCGCCAAAGTTGATGAAGACCTGGCTGGTTCGCGAATTCGGTCTCCCCGACTTCGCATACGTGATGAATCCGCGCAAGTTGGACTTTCGCACGGGATCGTCTTTGATCATGGCATCGACCCAGTTTTTCTGAATGTCGGGGTCGCCGTTGATGCCCCACTGCACCATGAATCCCGGCAGAACGCGAAAGAATCGAGTGTCGTCGTAGAATCCACTTTCCACCAGTTGTTGAAACCGATCAGCACCGTTCGGAGCCCATTCTCGGTGAATTTCAACGGTAAAATTCCCTTTCGATGTTTCGAACAGCACCTGATAGGTCGCAGGGGCTGGATCCGCTGCTGCTGGTTCAGCACCCGCCAACAAAATACCGGACAAAACGAGAACACTCAGCGACAGCACTAATCTAGTAACAGTCTTCACGTAAACCTCCATTGTTTGAAACTAAAAACGCAACGGGCGGATTCTAGCAACGGACAAATCGATTCGTAGTGCAAAAGCCACGAAATCCACCGAGGTAAGGATCGCTCGCAAATCGCCTATTGAACTGGATTGCAATCGATCAGCCGAAATGCCGCTCGAAGGGTGCCGTCAGCCGATTCAATTCGAACCAGCCGGATCCCTGGAGCACCTGCTACGATCGTCGAAACGTCGAATTCTTTTGGCAGTGTTGCGGCAGGGATTTGTGTCAACAGTGACTTTGTTGCGTTCCGGACGATCGACATCCACACGGTGCCCGATTCCACAGTTGTGACTTGTGGCTCAACTGCTTCAAGCTCCGCATCCGGTACGGGGGCCGATAATTCATCGTCGAGTTCGAACGTTGTGTCGGAAGGAATCCTGAGGTCAGGCCGATCCGATGGTGCCGACACGGGATTTTCGGTGCCCGCCACTGGAATGGAATCTTGCGCGTCACCAACATCGATCTGCTGCAATGCCACGGCCCATTGATTTTCAGAAACGCCACGTCCTCGCAGACGCCATGTCGTCTTCATCCAGCCACTGGGCGTTCCAATTTTGGGGAGAATCTGAAATGATGATTCGACACACACATCGCCGCGATCGAAGCGAATCGCCAGCGGTTGCACTTTGGCAAGCTGGATCGAAAAAATTGTCGCTTCTGCCGACGCATGGTTTTCGATTTCCTGATACAAACGCTTCAGCGATGTGACAGACCATCGTTCATCCCCCAATTGATTCCAGACCTTCGACGCTTGTTCAACTTGAGTGTCCGTGAGCATCAGGCCACCAGGGACGAATGTTTCGAGTAACGCGGTGGCCATTTCATCGGAAATGGCGAATGCGATTTCCTCGCCGTCGGCAAGTTGCGGCACAGTCACGGGCAAGGAATTAAAACCGCTCTCCAGAATGCCGAGATTCTGCGGAACAGCGACGATCGAAAACGACGCTTCCGACGATCGAGCCACCCAACTGACTGGCGCGAATGCAACATTCGATTCAACCTGCGCCTGAATGTCGGCCAGTTGCCGCCCCAGTTGTGCAAACTCTTCATCAACGATCCGATCAACCTTTGGCAACACGGTACGCGACACATCCGCCGCAACGGCCTGATTGATCTCGGCCTGTCTTCGATTCACCTGCTCCCATGCGATCCGGTCTGACAGAGGTCGCAGTAACGGCATCGCCGCTCCGACCGCACTGACAACTCGCTGAGGGGCCTGAGATGCCTGGATCGTGCCGTGCCCCGGCTGGGTCAAGAATGTTCTGCCGTCGAACCAGAACGGTTTCGTGATTTCAAAATGATGCCGCCCGGTGCTGTCGATCATCGTCTGACGGTTGACACCCGTCGTCTGGCTGCTGACGTCACCGATACTGACGACGTCAAAACGCCAACTGCCCTGATCGGGCAGAACCTTCAGCCGGGTTTCAGTAGTAGTCGTCTGCTGACCCTGCACATCGCTGTTCAGAATAATGGTCGCAACGGCTTCCTGTTCGGTTCGCGTACGGACGAGCCTTTGCTCCACGGTGGTGTTGCGGATTGTAATTCCGAACAGCGATTCTTCCGCCGTCAGCCCATCCGCCGGAGACAGCAGGAGCAACAACGCCGTCAACAGAGTGCATGTTCTTGTCATGTTAATAACGCACATGGGTGGGCCTAAACGATCGCCAATTCGACGTGACACGGCGAGAATTGCGAATCTGCTGGCGGAGCAGCGTAAGCCCCCCAAACCACCTGCTTGCAGCTCGCTGGGGGGCTGACACCCCACCTCTCGCCAAGACACCTCACCGCGTGTCGCATGACGAACGACGAATTGTCGCGGTTAAGTATGAGTATTTCTACTTCCGACTGGTATTTTTTGTTTCCTCACACGGGATTGCCTCCTTGTTGCACTCGAATTTCCGGCTATGCCGTGGAAAGATTGTGATTCTGGGTCGTGGAATTCGCGAAAATTCCCCGCATCTGCCGGAATTCTCCGAAATCCCCCGTATTCGCCGGATTTCTTGCAAAATCCATGACAGTTTTTCGAATCCAGTGTCTGGTACGTGACGTTGGCATGATCCTTCAAGTTGGCAGCGAATTACTCGCCGCTTTGATTCTTGTTACATAAAGTATACTGTCGTCGGTAACTTCGTTTTGCCGCTGAGATTCATTATGAACTACATTTCTGCAACTCGAGCGACGTTAGTCGCCATCGCAATCCTCGCGATAACAGTCGTGCTGGCGCAGGTGAACGCCGACACAGTTGCCGCAGAAACTGGCACCGAGAATCCCGAGACCACCAAAAGACCATTCGGGAAGTTTGTCACAGTCGGAAGTCAGGTCGATGATGATCTCGTGAGCCGCCTGACAAATCTTACCCGGGAAATGCAGACCAAAGCTGTTCGCGAAAAACGACAGGCGATTTTGGTTCTGGAAATCTCACCAGGCTCAAGCCGTCAGGGTCAGATTCATGATCTGGCGAAAGTTCTGGTGTCCCCGGAACTCAGCAATGTTCGCACCGTGGCCTGGATTCCGAAGACTCTCGACGGAAATCACGTCATCCTTGCACTGGCATGTCACGACATTCTGATGCACCCTGACGCTGCAATGGGTGATATCGGTCGAGGCAAGACATTGTCAAATGTTGAGCAGAATTTCGTGCTGGACATCATCGATCGCGGGCGCAACCTCCATATGTCACGGGCGATCGCAAAAGTGATGATGGACCCAGCCAGCACTCTCATGCGAGTGACCCTCGACGATCGCGACGGGAAGACTCGACAACAATTCCTGACAGCGGAAGAAGTTCGCGAGCTGCAAAATCAAAACGTGGAGATCACCAGGTCAGAAACGATCAAAGATCCCGGTCAGCCGGGACTGTTCAGCAGTAACGAAGCCGCGCGGGCCGGTTTTCTGGTCGCAGGCACGGCAGTCAATCGAAACGAAGTAATCGAAAAACTCAACCTGCCACTTGAAGCCATGCGGGAAACGGGAAGCGAGCAATCAAAAATTGTCCCGCGCGTCATCGCCATCAACAGTGTGATCGGAAAATTGCTGGCGGATTTTATCGCACGCGAAACTCAACGCGCCATTGCTGACGGTGCGAACATGATCATCTACGACATCGACTCGCCCACCGGAGACAAGGACTCCGCTCAGCAGGTTGCGACACTCATCGCGGAAGTTGATGCGTCGAAAGTGACAACCGTTGCCTGGGTCCGCAAAGAGGCAACTCTGGCAGGTGCATTGGTGGCACTGAGTTGCGATCGCATTTTTCTGGCCGATGACGCGACGATCGGAAATATCGACCTGAAAGCCATGCGACTGAATCACGGAGAACTCATGGCACCTGCCGACGAAGTGAATCCGGACGATCTTCAGCGACTCTTGACAGTGATCAAGTCGATCGCCAAGCTTAGAAACCGCTCCGCGTCGTTGATTCAGGCAATGGCCGATCCTTCGCAGCAGGTGTTTAAGGTGACGCACAGAGAGTCCGGGCGAGTCACCTGGATGAACGACCAGGAACTTGCGGCTCAGCCGGAAGAATGGACCAAAGGTCCCGTGATTCCAGAAACCGCAGGCGGGAGTCTGCTAGTGCTGAATGCAAAACGTGCCCACGAACTGGGGCTGACGGAACCGCCCTGCCATGATTTTGAAGCTTTGCGAACACGGTTGGGAATTGTCACAACGCAGGACTTGCGTCCCGTGCAAAAGACGTGGGTGGACAATCTGGTGAGCGTCCTGAATTCCAGTCTGGCCGGTTTTCTGCTGATCACGATCGGGATTATCTGCATTTATCTGGAGCTGCATCTGCCTTCCGGATTATTTGTAATCGGAGCCGTAGTGAGTTTTTCGTTATTTTTCTGGAGTCGATTTTTAGGCGGGTCGGCAGGCAGCCTGGAACTGATGTTGTTTGTTTTGGGGATGGTGCTGCTGGCGGTCGAAGTGTTCGTGATCCCAGGTTTCGGAGTGTTTGGTGTCTCCGGCATATTGCTGACTATGGTGTCGTTGGTGATGGCCAGCAACACGTTTTCCGGCATGTCCGCGACTGAAGGTTTCAACCAGTCAATGAGTAGTCTAGGCTCTCTTGCTGCGGCGTTAATTGTCGTGATCACGGTCGCTGCCGTGCTGAATCGATTTCTGCCGTCGATCCCGTTCATCAATCGCCTGATACTGACGCCGCCCGGTTATGCGGCCAACGAAAGCGATGGTCCAAAACTGCGACCATCGTTGTTTACGGGCAGGAAATCGGCTGCCGCCGTCAGCGTCGGAATGGTCGGTACAACAGCGTCGTCACTTCGACCGACAGGCAAAGCGATGTTCGAGGACAAGTACGTCGATGTGGTTAGTGACGGTGCGTACATTGATCACGGAAAGAAAATCGAAATCATTCGTCTTGCGGGCAACCGCATTGTCGTACGCGAAGTTCGGTCGGATCAATGATTCACTGTCCGGCAGCAACGGCTGATCGACAGGAAGCCTTTTGAAGATGTCGAGGAAACCGGATGAGAAAAATCGTCGCAGTGATTGTTGCCTTCGGATTCCATCTGCAGGGTCTCGTGTTCGCGCAGGATGTCGTTAACGAAAATGACATCACGTACGGAAGAACGGGAGACGCCGAACTCAAACTGAATTTGGCTCGCCCAGCAGGTGATGGGCCGTTTCCCGCCGTTGTCTTTATTCACGGCGGCGGCTGGTATCTCGGCAATCGGCATGGCTACAAGGCCGAGACTGAAGAGGCGATCAACCGAGGCTACGCGGCAGTGTCGATCAGTTACCGATTGATGAAGTTTGACGAATCGAAGAAAGAATCAACGACTGCTGAGACAATTTTCCCGGCGCAGATCCACGACGCCAAAGCGGCCATTCGCTGGTTGCGAGCAAACTCAGACACTTACCATATTGATCCGGATCGTATCGGCGCAACCGGCAGGTCGGCGGGTGGCCACCTTTCACTGTTGCTGGCGCTGACAGACTCAAACTCGGGATTGGAAGGAGACTGCGGAAATCCTGAACAGTCGAGTCGCGTGCAGGCGGTCGTCAATGTTTTCGGACCAACGGACCTGAAGGGCTGCTACGAGTCGAGTTCCGTTCCCTGGATCTTTCGATTGTTTGCAGGTGGAAGCCCGGATGAAACTCCGGAAACATATAGAATCGCAAGTCCTGTGAACTATGTCAGCGCAGATGATCCTCCGGTGCTGACATTACACGGCAGTCTGGACAAGGCGGTACCAATTGCTCAGGCGATGCTGCTGGACGAAAAAATGAAATCCGTGGGAGCGGCGCATACGTTGATTGTGTTTGAAGGACAGGGGCATGGATTTGGCGGTGAGTACCGTCGGAAAGAACTGGACGCTATGTGGACGTTCTTTGACGAGCACTTGAATCCCTGAAGTTG
>Ga0335397_10010141_pt1 | contig 11675 bp, 10 predicted proteins | sample MAT04_FD_205740 | JGI IMG/M metagenome (GOLD analysis project Ga0335397, IMG submission 205740) | Freshwater microbial communities from Lake Fryxell liftoff mats and glacier meltwater in Antarctica - MAT-04 (spades assembly) (version 2) ...
GCCTCATGGCCGGGCTGCGGGCAGATGAAGTCGTAGGCGCCTGCAGCGAGCGGCTCGAGCGTCCATTCGATGGTCTGGCCACCCTGAACGACCGGGCTGGTGAGCCCGAGGGACTTGATCTCCATGTTGTGGGCCTGGCTGCCGTCGTTGATGAGCGTGATGACCGCGCCGGACGTGGGGATGGTGACGGTGGCAGGCAAGAAGCTGAGATTGTCGTACATGGTGACGGTCACCGCCGCTGGGCCAGCGCCAGCACCTCCGGCGCTCTCGGAACTGCCCGAATCTCCGACGCCGACGATTGCCACGACTAGCGCGGCAATGGCGGCGACAAACGCGAACCAACTGACTATTGACCGGTCATCCTTGCTCATGCCCGCCATCGTGCTGGGTAGCCCGTGGGGCCAGTAGGGCAGGAAGCACACCGGAACAGGGACCAAAGTCCCGGGTGGTGGTGGCCAGCTACCGGTTCGCCAGCTTCTCGACCACCGTCAGCAGGCGGTTCACGTCGTCGAGTTCGAGGTAGCGCGAGACGCCGGCCCGCACGACGCCGCCGGTCTCGGCGAGCCCCAGCTGGCCGACGACCTCCACCGCGTAGTTGTGGCCGTCCCACACGGCGATGCGGTGGGCGGCGAGCTCGCGCGACACTTCGGCCGGAGTGTGCCCGGCGACAGTGAACGCAGCGGTGGGCGTGCGGTCGTCGAGGCCGTGCACGCCGTAGACGGTGACGCCGGGCATCGCGAGTAGGCCGGAGAGCAGCGGTTCGAACACCTCGTTCTCAGCCTCGCGGATGCCAGCCATGCCTTCTTCGAGCAGGAACCGGGCGGCAGCCTCGACACCGGCGATGCCCTCGAAGTTGGGCATCCCGGTTTCGAACCGGCCGGGGCCGTGCGCAGGAGAAGGGCGCACTTTGAAAGCCGGCAGCGAGTCGAGCAGGTCGGGCTGGAGGAACAACATGCCCGAGTGAGGCGCATACCACTTGTACGGTGAGGTGACCATGGCATCGCAGCCGAGCGCGGTGATGTCGATGGGGTGATGCGGCGCCAGCGCCACGGCGTCGATGAACACGCGTGCGCCGGCGGCGTGCGCGGCGTCGATGATGGGCTGCAGGTCGGGTGCCGTGCCCAACAGGTTGCTGGCGCCCGGCAGCGTGACCCACTTCGTGCGTTCGTCGATGAGCGAGATGACGTGCTCGGGGGGGAGTGTGCCGGTGGCCGGGTCGAACGGTGCCAAAACGTGGGTGGCACCGGCCTGGTCGGCGGCCAGCTTCCAGGGGGTGACGTTCGCGTCGTGGTCGAGACGCGTCCCCACGATGCGATCGCCCGGCTGCAACGTGGCGCCAATGGCCCGTGACACTGCGAACGTGAGCGAGGTCATGTTGGGCCCGAACACGATGCCAGCCGGGTCGGCGTTGAACAGCTGCCCTACCGTGGCACGGGTGCGTTCGACCATCTCGTCGGCGCGAATGGCGGCTGCGAAGTAGCCGCCGCCGCATCCGTTCGAACCGTCGGAGAGCCAGGTGCTCATCGCTGTGATGGCGGTGTCGACCACCTGGGTGCCGGCAGGGCCGTCGAAGCGCGACCACCCGTCGGCGACGCCCGGAAAGCGGTGGCGAAGTGAGCTCATCGGGGCCTACCTGCGCTTTGCGGACTTCAGCAGTCGCTTGGCCGTGCGGCCACTGGGCTCGATGTTGCGCTGGTCGAGGTCGCCCATCTCCACACCGTTGGCGAAGAGCACGCGGTAGCGCTGCCAGTTGAAGCCGTTGGCCAGGATGACCTTGCCCTCGCTGCCGGTGGGAACGCCATGCAACTCGATGGTGCTGATCACTCGGTCGCCGATACGCAGGTCGAGTTGATTGGCGTGCGGCTTGGCGAGGGCGTGCGGCTTCCAGAACGTCATGGCAAACATTCTGCCCGAAACCTGTAGCGGTCGACGCATTTCACCGTGGGCTCCGCGGCCGGGAGGAAATGAGGCCGTCACGGTAGAGTCGTCGCTCTGTGAAAAGCACGATCGAACCCGCTGAAGACACCCGCGAAGCCCCTGCCGAAGGCGAGGGTGCTGCTCCGACGCCACGTCAGTTGGTGAAGCTGTCCGTCACCGTCGACGAGGCGGATTTCGGCCGCGACATCGACCAGGCGTTCCGCAAGATCGGGCGCGAGGTGTCGCTGCCCGGCTTCCGTGCCGGCAAGGTGCCGCGCAAGGTGCTCGAAGCACGCATCGGCATCGCCGCTGCTCGCGACGAGGCGCTGCGCGACGCGGTTCCTACGTATCTGGCCCAGGCTGTGCGCGAACACGACGTCGACCTCATCGCCACCCCTGAGGTGGCTATCACCGGCGGGGCCGACGAAGGCCCCGTGTCGTTCGACGCTGTGTGCGAGGTACGCCCCGTCATCACGGTGCCCGGCTACGGCGGCCTTCGCGTCGAGCTGCCCAGCCCGGCGGCCACCGAGGAAGAGATCACCGAAGCCATCGACGCCGAGCGCCGCCGTCAGGGCTCGCTCGTCGACATCGGTCGCCCCGTCCAGACGGGCGACCACGTCACGCTCACCCTCGCCGGCACTCGCGAGGGCGAGCCGGTGGCTGGCCTCAACACCGAGGACTGGCTCTACGAAGTGGGCAAGGGTTGGGTCGCCGAAGGCTTCGACGACCGGCTCATCGGCGCCTCCATCAGCGACGAGTTGTCCTTCAGCGCCAACCCGTCTGGCATGACCGAACCGGCCGATTTCGAAGTCACCATCACCAACGCACAAGAGCTCGTGCTGCCCGAGGTCACCGACGAATGGGTCAGCGACAACCTCGGCGAGTTCGACACGGTCGACGCCTGGCGCGCCTCCATCGCCGAGCGGCTCGGCACCCAGAAGCTCAACCAGGCGCGCAACTTGCTGGTCGAGCGTGCCACCTCGGCGCTCGCCGGTCTGGTCGACGAGCCGGCACCCGACAGCATGGTCAGCGGCGACCTGCAGGCGCGTGTTCAGAACACGGTGAAGCAGTTCCAGTCACAAGGCATCAGCATCGATCAGTGGCTGTCCGCTACCGGACAGTCGCCCGACTCCTTCATCGAGGCGTTGCGTGAGCAGTCGGTGAAGGCAGTGAAGGTCGACCTCGCCCTGCGGGCCGTTGCCACGGCCGAGGCCATCGAAGTCGGCCCCGACGACCTCGACGCCGAGTACGCACGCATCGCCGTGCAGGTGCGCCAGAAGGCCAGCGAGGTGCGCAAGGCCTACGAGAAGAACGATGCGGTCACCGACCTGCTGGCGCAGATGCGCAAGAGCAAGGCGCTCGACTGGTTGCTCGAGCATGCCGAAGTGGTCGACGCGGCGGGCGACGCCATCGACACCAACGTGCTGCTGGGCAAAGACCACGACAACGATCACGATCACGATCACGATCACGACCACGACCACGAAAGCGACAAGGGGCACTGAGCATGGAGAATCGTTTCCAAATGTCGGGCTACACCATCCCCAGCGTCGTCGAGCAGACCGCGCGAGGTGAGCGCGGGTACGACCTGTACAGCCGCCTGTTGCGCGACAACATCATTTGGCTCGACACGCCCATCGACGACAGCTCGGCCAGTCTCACCTGCGCCAAGTTGGTGTATCTCGAGAGCGAGAACCCCGACAAGGACATCAGCATCTACATCAACAGCCCCGGTGGCGACATCACCGCGCTGTTCGCCATCTACGACACGATGCAGTTCATCAAGAACGACGTGGCCACGATCTGTCTCGGTCAGGCGGCCTCGGCCGCGGCCGTGTTGCTTGCCGCCGGCACCAAGGGCAAGCGCATGGCGCTGCCGCACAGCCGCATCATGCTGCACCAGCCGTCGGGCCAGACCGGCTACGGCCAGGTCACCGATCTCGAGTTGGCCGCCAAGGAAATCCTGCGCATGCGCGACCTGCTCGAGGAACTGTTGGCCCAACACACGGGCCAAACCGTCGAGCGCATCCACATCGATACCGACCGCGATTTCGTGATGGAAGCAAATGAGGCGCTCGCGTATGGCATCATCGACGATGTCATCACGTCGCGTGATGTGGTGGACCGCACCGGTCCCATCCGCTGATCGCGCTGCGACGACATTCGTTGACGAGAGGGGACTACCACTGTGGCGAAATTCGGTGATACCGGTGAGCTGCTGAAGTGCTCGTTCTGCGGCAAGTCGCAGAAGCAGGTGAAGAAGCTCATTGCCGGGCCTGGCGTGTACATCTGCGACGAGTGCATCGACCTGTGCAACGAGATCATCGAAGAGGAGCTCACCGATACCGGCGAGCTGCACTTCGACCAGCTTCCCACGCCGCGAGAGATCCGTACGTTCCTCGACGACTACGTGGTCGGCCAGGACGAAGCGAAGAAGATCCTGTCCGTCGCCGTGTACAACCATTACCGGCGCATCCAGTACCAGCAGAACGCCGGCGTCGGTCGCCGCGACGAGGTGGAACTGCAGAAGAGCAACATCTTGCTGCTCGGCCCCACAGGCTGCGGCAAGACCCACCTTGCGCAAACGCTGGCGCGCATGCTCAACGTGCCGTTTGCCGTCGCCGACGCGACTGCGCTCACCGAAGCCGGCTACGTGGGCGAGGACGTCGAGAACATCCTCCTCAAGCTCATCCAGGCCGCCGACTTCGATGTCAAGAAGGCCGAGACCGGCATCATCTACATCGACGAGATCGACAAGGTGGCCCGCAAGAGCGAGAACCCTTCCATCACCCGCGACGTCAGTGGTGAAGGCGTGCAGCAGGCGCTGTTGAAGATCCTCGAGGGCACCGTGGCCTCCGTGCCGCCGCAGGGCGGGCGCAAGCACCCGCACCAAGAGTTCATCCAGATCGACACCACCAACGTGCTGTTCATCGTCGGTGGCGCGTTTGCCGGGCTCGACCAGATCATCGAGAACCGCGTCGGTCAGCGCGGTATGGGCTTCAACGCCACGGTGCGCAGCAAGGCCGACCGCGACCCGGGCGCGCTGTTCGCGCAGGTGCAACCGGAAGACCTGATGAAGTTCGGCATGATTCCCGAGTTCATCGGCCGTCTGCCGATGGTGGGTGCGGTGCGCAGCCTCGACCGCGATGCGCTCATCAAGATCCTTTCCGAACCGAAGAACTCCCTGCTCAAGCAGTACCGCAAGATGTTCGAGTTCGAAGAGGTCGAACTCGACTTCACGCGTGAGGCCATGGAGGCCATCGCCGACCTTGCTCTGCTGCGTGGCACCGGTGCCCGTGGGTTGCGCGCCATCCTCGAAGAGGTACTGCTCAACACGATGTACGAGCTGCCCGGTCGTAGCGACGTGGGCAGCGTGGTCATCGACGCCGACACCGTGCGCACGAAGGTGAACCCCACGCTGGTGCCGCGTGAGCCGGTCACCAAGCGGCCCCGCCGTCAGGCCAGCTGACTTGTCGGCATGACCTCCTACGACGACGCGCTCGCGTACCTCGAGACTCACTCCAACTACGACACCACTGGGCGCATCACCTCACCCACGCTCGATCGCATGACAACTCTGATGGCGGCAATGGGCGACCCGCAGTTGGCGCACCCGGTCATCCATGTCACCGGCACCAACGGCAAGGGCTCGACCACGCAGATGATCACGCGTCTGTTGATGGCGCACGGCCTGACAGTGGGCACGTACACCAGCCCGCACCTCGAACGTCTCAACGAGCGCATCAGTCGCAACTGCGAGCCCATCTGCGACGACGAGTTCGCAGAGCAGATCGCCGCTGTCGCCGACCTCGAGGGTCTCACGGGCGTGCGTCCGAGCTACTTCGAGGCGGTCACCGCTGCAGCCTTCCGGTGGTTTGCCGACATCGCAGTCGACGTAGCGGTCGTGGAGGTGGGCCTGCTCGGTCGCTGGGATGCCACCAACGTGGTCGACGCACAGGTTGCCGTCGTCACCAACATCGGTGTCGACCACACCGAGTACGCCGGCCCCACCACGCTGCACATCGCCACCGAGAAGGCAGGCATCGTCAAGCCGGGGAGTGCGGTGGTGGTGGGCGAGACCGACCCCCAACTGGCGCAGTGTTTCATCGATGCGGGTGGTGCTACCAGCTTCTTGCGCGGGCCCGACTTCGACGTGCTCGAGAACCGGCTTGCCATCGGGGGCCGCATGACCGACCTGCGCACTCCCACCACCGTCTACCCCGACGTGTTCGTGCCGCTGCACGGCCGCCATCAGGCCGACAACGCGGTGGTGGCGCTCACCGCTGTCGAGGCGTTCTTCGCCGCCCCGATCTCGGGCGAACTGGTCACCGAAGGGTTCAGCCAGGTGGTCATGCCAGGTCGCTTCGAGGTGATGGGGCATCAGCCGCTGGTCATCATCGACGGTGCGCACAACCCCGCCGGCGCCGACACGTGCGCGTCGGTGTTCTTCGACGACTTCGACCCGGCCGGCAGCCGCATCCTCATCGTGGGTTGCCTGCATGGGCGCGACCCCCGCGAGATGCTCGGCGCGTTGCGTGCCGACGAGTTCCACGTGGTCATCACCTGCACGGCCCCGTCGTCGCGCGGCATGGCCGCCGCCGAGTTGACGGCCGCGGCCAAGGCGATGGGCTGTGATCAGGTCATCGAACTCGCCACGGTGGAGCAATCCATCGACCGTGCGCTGGCGATGGCCGAGGGTGACGACGCGGTGCTCATCACTGGCTCGCTGTATGTCGTCGGCGGCGCCCGCCCCCACCTCCGCAAAGTCCTCTGACCTCCTCCAACCCACCACCGACTGCCTTTACGTAAACGTGGTTCTGGTCGGTAACGTTGGGGACCATGTCTGATCGCACGCTCGTCCTCCTCAAGCCCGACGCTGTCCGCCGCAAGGTCGCCGGTGAGATCATCCGTCGTATCGAGGCCAAGGATCTCACCATCGTCGCCATGGACCTTCGCCTGCTCGACGAGGCCACGCTCGAGCAGCACTACGCCGAGCATGTGGGCAAGGGCTTCTATGCCGACCTGGTGTCGTTCATGTCCAGCGGCCCGGTAGTGGCCATGGTCGTCGAGGGCCCGGAAGACACGTGGGAAGTCATGCGCACGCTCATGGGCGCCACCAACAGCCGCAAGGCGGCGGGCGGCACCATCCGCGGCGACCTGAGCGCATCGTTCACCGAGAACCTCGTGCACGGCAGCGACTCGCTGGAGTCAGCGCAACGCGAGATTGGCATTTTCTTCCCGAATCTGTAACAAACCGCACAGCCGCTACACTGCGGCACGTCCGTCGGCACACAGAAAAGAGGAAGGTGATGGCGAGAAGCAATCCACTCGCGCTCGGGCGCGACCTTGCCATCGACCTCGGCACGGCGAACACCCTCATCTACGCACGCGGCCAGGGAATCGTGCTCAACGAGCCCTCCGTGGTGGCTATCGACATCACTGATGGTCGCCCGGTGGCCGTGGGCATGGAGGCCAAGCGCATGATGGGCCGCACTCCCGGCCGCATCAAGACCATCCGGCCCCTCAAGGACGGCGTCATCGCCGACTTCGAAGTGTGCGAGAAGATGCTGCGCTTCTTCATTCAGAAGGTGCACGCCAGTCGCTGGAGCAAGCCGCGAATGGTGATCTGCGTGCCGTCGGGCATCACCGGTGTCGAGCAGCGCGCAGTGCAGGACGCGGCCGAATACGCCGGCGCCCGCAAGCCGGTGCACATCATCGAAGAACCCATGGCAGCCGCCATCGGCGCCGACATGCCGGTGCACGAGCCCAGCGGCAACATGATCGTCGACATCGGAGGTGGCACCACCGAGGTGGCCGTCATCTCGCTCGGCGGCATAGTCACCGCTCAGTCGGTGCGCGTCGCCGGCGACGAGCTCGACGACGCAGTGATGCAGTACGTGAAGAAGGAGTTCTCGATGGCCATCGGCGACCGCACAGCCGAGGAGATCAAGATCCACATGGGTTCCGCATGGCCCCTCGACGAAGAGCTCACCGCCGACATCCGTGGTCGCGACCTCATCAGCGGCCTGCCGCGTACCATCCCGATGACGACCGAGCAGGTGCGCGAAGCACTCGCCGAGCCGGTGTCTGCCATTGTCGATGCGGTGAAAGCCACCCTCGATCGCACCCCGCCAGAACTGGCCGCCGACATCATGGAGCAAGGCATCATGATCACCGGCGGCGGGGCATTGCTGGCCGGGCTCGATCGGCGCCTGTCACACGAGACCGGCATGCCCATCAACATCGCTCGCGATCCGCTGTTCAGCGTGGTCATCGGCTCCGGCCGAGCGTTGGAGAACATCGATGCGATGCGGGGGCTGATGTCGCTCGGTGGCGACGACTAGCCACGCGCCGGTCCCTTCATGTTCTCGTCCCTCAGTCGTCGCCGTGTGGGTGTGCTCGTCGTGCTCACGTGCCTGCTCCTCATAACGCTCGACCGCAACGGCAACCCTGTGGTCGACCGTCTACGAAGTGTCGTGGCCACCGTGCTGCGACCACTCGACACCGCCACTGAGGCCATTGCGTTGCCTATCGAACGGGCGTGGAACGGCATCACTTCCTACGACGATCTCGAACGCGAGAACGACGCGCTGAGGAATCAGATCGCGCAGATGCAGGGCACCGATGTCGAGGCGCAGTCCGCCATCATCGAGTACCGCCAGCTGCTCAATGTGTTGCAGCTCACTTCCAAGTTCGACTACCCAACGGTCACCGCTCAGGTGGTGGGCGAGTCGCCTAGCAACTTCCAGAACACCGTCGAGATCAGTGTCGGTTCGAACGCTGGGGTGCAGGTCGGCATGCCGGTGACCGACGGGGCCGGACTCATCGGCAAGATCAGTCAGGTGTTTCCCGACCGCAGCATTGTGCGCCTGATCACCGATCCGGAGTACGCGATCACCGCTCAGGTTCTCTCGGTGGAGGATGCCTCGCCCGTGGTCGAGCAACCCACTACCGACCCCACGCCGGATGGCGGTACGACCACGTCGTCGGCGAGCACCACCAGTACGACCACCACCACCCTGCCGCCCGAGCAGGTCACCGTGGCCACCGACCCGATCACCGGTGAGCCCGTGCCCGGCAGTTCCACCACCACGACTGCGCTAGTCACCACCACGACGTTGCTCGAAGTGGTGCGCGAGACCGGCGCGCTGGAGGGGCAGGGCGGCGGAAAGCCGCTGCTGCTGCGCTTCACCGACAGCACGTCGTCGGTCACCAGTGTGAAGGTGGGCGCGGTGGTCGACACGGCTGGCGGCAACAGCAGCCTTGCGCCGCAGGGCATCCCCATCGGGGTCATCACGCGCGTGTTCTCGAACAGTGGCGACAGCAGCCAACTCGTCGAGGTCACACCCACCGCCAACCTGCGCCGTCTCAACTTCGTCACTGTGGTGCTGTTCATCCCCAACCCCGACGCCGTCGGTCGCTGACCGTGGAGCGTTTCCTCGCGGGGCCCTTCCTGCGGCTGCTCCCGGTTGGTCTGTTGGCGCTGTCCATTCAGCGAGTCGTGTTCTCCAATCATCCCGTTCACGACGTGAAGCTGCAGTTGGTGCTGGCACTGGTGGTCGCAGCTGGCGCCGGTGGCGGTGCCGACCGCGGTGCGGTGGCGGGGTTCGTGCTCGGCCTGCTGTACGACGCCGCCGGCGACACTCCCATGGGTCTGATGGCGCTCGCCTACGGCGTAGGCGGGATGACCGCCGGCTCGCTGCATCGCTTCACGCCCGACCCGCAATGGTGGCTCGCTGCGCTGTTTGCCACCGTGGGCGCGGCGGTGGGCGAGGCTTCGATTCCGCTGCTGGAAGCCATCACCGGCGAGAGCGGTTGGGTCACCGATCAAATCCTGTGGACGGTTCCCATCGTGGCGCTGTCGGCCGGGGCGATGTGTCCGGCGCTGATGCCCGTGGGGCGCTGGATGATGGGCGTGAAACGCAAGAAGTGGAAGGCGATCGCCGAGTGATCGCGCGCGCGACATTCCCCGACGCGACCGACAAGACTGTGCGCCATGGCTGTTGACAAGCGCACCGCTCGCCTCGGCGTGCTCGCCACCGTGTCGCTGCTGCTCATCGGTCTGCTCGGTGCGCGGCTGTGGTTCTTGCAGGGTGTCGAGTCCGGCGAGTACCAGGCGCAGGTCACCGCCGCGAAGACCCGCGCGGTGTACATCGCTCCCGAGCGTGGCCGAATCTTCGACGCCGACGGCCGCATCGTGGCCGACAATCGGCGCATCCTCACGGTCACCGTGGAATGGTCCGTCATCCGCAAGGAATCCAACCGGCTGGCATTGTTCGAGCGCCTGTCGGGGCCGTTGGAAACGCCCGTCGACGACCTGATGCGTCGCTACAACCCGTGCTATCCGCAGAAACCCGGCACCTGCGACAAGGGTCAGTTGTACGACACGCTGCTGCCGCTCCCGTTGAAGGAGGACGTCTCGGAGGAGATCGTCAACTTCATCATGGAGCGCCAGGAGGACTACCCAGGGGTTGATGTGGTGCCGGCCTACAAGCGCGTGTACCCGTACGCGCCACTGGCTTCGCACGTGGTGGGTTACATGGGCGCCATCAGTGCGGAGAACCTCGACACGTACCTGGCGCAGGGCTACAAGCGCAACGAACGTGTTGGCCAGTTCGGGGTCGAGCTGAGCCTGGAGCGTGAATTGCACGGTCGCTGGGGCAAGCGGGTGTACGAGGTCGATGCCAGCGGCAGCATCGTGCGCGAGTTGCTCGAAGAGCGCGTCGAGCCGGTGGCCGGCTTCGACGTGCAGCTCAGCGTCGACCTCGACATCCAGCAGTATGCCGAGCAGGCGCTGGAGACCGAGTTGCGGAACCGTCGCGACCTGCCGCAGGAGGAACGGGCCCCCGATCGGGCGCCGTACAACGGGCTCGACCCGAAGACCAACTTCGATACTCGCATCTTCCGCCAGAAGCTGCCCGACGGCTCGCTCATCGACTACCCGCAGTGGGTACAGCACAAGGCGCCTGCGGGGGCGGTGGTGGTGCTCGACCACACCAATGGCCAGGTCATTGCGATGGCCAGTTACCCCACGTTCGACAATCGCTGGATGGAATCCGGCATCACCGGCACCAAGTACAAGGAGCTGTTTCCCAGTACCAAAGCCGACGGCGTGACGCCCATCGACCCGGATGAATCCATCCTGGTGAATCGAGCGGTGCAGGGCAACTACAACCTTGGCTCCACCATCAAACCATTCATCTCGTGGGCGGCGCTGCACGCCGGCATCATCACCGCCAACACCACGTACTTCGACGAGGGCACCTACGAGCTGCAGACAATCCCGCCCGAGAACTGCCAGAACAACGGCGGCTTGGTGCGCTGCATCTTCAAGAACGCCACCAACCGGTTGGGTAGACCCAGCTCCTACGGCGAGGTCACCGTGGAAGACGCGCTGGCCGTCTCGAGCGATGCGTTCTTCTACAAGATCGGCGAGGAGATGTGGCTCGCCAGCGAGAACATCCCAGGTCAGGCCGAGCAGGAGAACCCCGAGAACCTGCTGAAGACCAACCTCGAGCGGTTTGGCTTCGGCAACAAGAGCGGCATCCAGCTGCCATTCGAATGGAAGGGCCGCATTCCCGACGATCAGGTGAAGCGCGACCTCGTCGAGCGGGGCGTGCTACTGCCCGGCGAAACACCGCGGCTGCTGGTGGGCGACAACGTACAGGTGGCGATCGGCCAGGGCCTGATGGCCGCAACACCCCTGCAGAGCGCCAATGCTTACGCGACGCTGGCCAACGGCGGCCTGCTGCTACAGC
>Ga0335397_10010142_pt1 | contig 11671 bp, 7 predicted proteins | sample MAT04_FD_205740 | JGI IMG/M metagenome (GOLD analysis project Ga0335397, IMG submission 205740) | Freshwater microbial communities from Lake Fryxell liftoff mats and glacier meltwater in Antarctica - MAT-04 (spades assembly) (version 2) ...
ATAAGATAGGGGAAATCGCAGCAGAAGGATTGGTTGTTCAATGGCATTGGTTGAGGAATTGAGGGAAGAGTGGCGATCGCGCATTCAAACAGAGAGTCCGCAACTCTCATCGATTGACCGGGAGAGCGTGGTTGCCTGGTTAATCGGTGAGAACGAGGAACGATATGTCGAGATGCCGCCTGCTCATGCAACCATTGCCCGACAGGCAATGGACTACCGCTACCGCATTTTGCAGCAGCGCTATTTGGGCGTTTCGCAAGAATCGGCTTACCGTCAGCTGATTCAGCGACTTAGCAGCTTATTCCTCATTCGTAGCAAGATTCGGACTTGGGTGGCACTCTCCCGCGATCGCCGTCGCACGGTGATGGATGTGCTGCAAGAAGTCATTCAAGAAATGATGCAAAGCGATACCTACATTCGCCAGCAAGTTGCCTGGATTGCCAAATGTACCCCCAACCCGCGCGTCCGCAACGCCCTCATGCTGGCAAGCCTGGAAGAATATTGCCTGCGCCCCATCCGCAACCAGCCGCTTTTAGTCTTCCGCTTTGTCAACTATCTCCGGCGCAGCCAGCGGGGCGGCATGACCCATGTGCCCACCGGAGAACTGATTCGACTCGTTTCCGACGAAATTGCCCCCGACGATGCCGAAAATCCCGTTAACCTGCTAGATGGACAGGCAATGATGCAGCATCAGGAAACTCAAGTTTTTGAGGAACAGCAAGCCCTGCGCACCAACGTCACGCAAGAGTTTCAAGACTATTTGTCAGAACAGGTCGAGCCAGTGGCAGCGCAGTGGTTACAACTGCATCTGCAAGGCGAGTCACAGGAAGCGATCGCCCAAGCCCTCAACTTACCGATTAAGCAGGTGTATCGACTACGCGAAAAAATTAGTTACCACGCCATTCGGGTCTTCGGCTTTAAGCATAAGCCTGAACTGGTGGCGGTTTGGCTGGGTACATCTTTGCAAGACCATAGCCTGGGATTAACCCCCGATCTGTGGCAGCAGTACTGGGCAACCCTCAGCACCTTTCAACAAGAGCTTTTAGATAACCTGAAAGCCGGACAAACCCTGGAAGCGATCGCCAAGAATCATAATCTGAAAGCAAATCAGGTCATGGGCGAATGGAGCAAACTTTACTTAGCAGCCCAAGAGTTACGCACTACCTCCTAAGTTTTGGGGCAATATTGGGAACTCTATTTGTACATTTGCGTTGATTTCGGGCTGTGTTCATTTCGGGTTTTGCCATGTCGTCCTCTAATACTCCTACTGATTCGATATTTTCTGTGCCTGCTCGGCAACGCTTGCTAGATCAACTGCGGAGCGGCTCCTCGCCCAGTTTTTCTTGGGGAAAGTTGGGCGATCGCATCAATATTGAGCAAATGTTTGTATTGATCGACGGCATCTTGCCCTTTGAGGCTTGCCTTTACTACCAAGTGCTGCCGCTTTTCGTTGAAGGCAATCAGCTTAACCTGGGCATGGTTAGCCCCAAAGATGAGGTGGCATTTGAATACATCCGCCGCATTATTTCGTATCTCAATTACTCTCTGGTGCCTCGCCCCATCACTTCAGAAGCGCACCAGTCTGTACTGACAAGCTACCTCAGCCACACCGCCAAAAAACCCCGCCGCACGCCAAACCCTTATCGTTCTGTGACTCGCTCTAAAAAAGAAAAGGCTCTTGATTCGGGCGATCGCCTCACGTTTCTACTCGACGATTCCCATCATTCTAAAGCCGGAACGCTCGATCTGCCTATCCCCGTGCCTCATCAGCCGATGCCCCAAAACACTGCGACCCCAGCACTGATTTCGCCTTTGCCAACGCTTAATATCAGATCCCGCTATGGTGATAGTTCTCTGGCTACGCTGGCGAACCTTCCAGCTCATGAATTGCTGCAAGAACTCTTTGCCCGCGTCCTCGAAAGCGGTATTGGGCGGCTGTATTTTGAATCTGGCTCCTTACAAGGGCGCATCTTGCAGAGTCAAGATGGCGTATTGCAATCTGTGATCGAAAATCTAGCGATCGCAGGGTTGCAAGCCGTGGTCGATCAACTCAAAGCAATGGCGCGGCTATCGCTTCAGCCGCTTCAAAAAACAGAGCAAGTCGAAGTTGAGTATCTCTATCAACAGGGCAGAGTCTTGCTCCGGTTTCAGTTTATGCTCAGCCCCCAAGGAGAATCGGCAACCGTGCAGATTTTGCGGGGCGCTGCCCTTAAATTTTATCAACAGCAGCAGATTTCTAAGCTAGAACGAGACGCCCTAGGTATTGCTAAGCAGCTCCAGGTCAAGCTCAGCGAAATCCGCGATCGCGCTCAAGCGGAGTCGGGATTAGCAGGGGCAAGATTTGATGTGCTGCCCAACCTCAACCAACTTTTGCAAAACATGGGGCAAGATTTAAATGATTGGGTCAACCCGTCTTGATTGCTCCTTCATTGAAGATCAAGAATTTAGCAAAAGGAATGAGCTGATATTGATCCACTAGCAGCATCGTCAGCTATCTTTAAGGCACTTTGCGTTAAAGAAATTTGGGGTGGTTGAGGAATGGCAAATTACTGGGCGATCGCAATTGGCATTAATCAGTATCAATCGTTCCAACCGCTGATATATGCCCAGCGGGACGCACAGATGTTCCGCGACTTTTTGGTCACAGACGGTGGATTTGCAGCAGACCATTGCCTGCTAATGACCGATGGTGCTTCTGCTCCTGACCATGTTGCCTACCCTAGCCGAGGCAATATTCAGGCTCGCATCGTGCAAATTTGCCAGCAAATTCTGCGTCCCGGCGACTTGCTCTGGTGTTTCTTCAGCGGCTATGGCGTGCGGTTCCAAGGCAAAGACTATTTGATGCCCGTGGATAGCGATCCCCTACAAGTAGAAGCGACGGGCATTCCCCTAGAGTCGATTTACCGCCTCCTCAATGCCGCTCCCACCGACAACATCATTATGGTGCTAGACATCAACCGCAGCCAAAGCGCCCTCTCTGGCGAAGGCGTAGGAGCAGAAACCGCAGCATTAGCGAAACAGTACGGCATTGCGACCCTCTTGTCTTGCTTGCCCGAACAGTTTTCCCATGAAACCCTGGCACTGCGGCAGGGGTTGTTCACTTCAGCGCTGGTGGAAGCCATTCGCTACCGGGGTTGTGTCACGTTGGCACAAGTGGTGGAGTACTTGGGCGATCGCCTTCCCCAACTCAGCGAACACCACTGGCGACCTCGGCAAGAGCCGCTGACCGTCATTCCCCCTGAAAAAGAATATTTGCTGATTGTGCCTGAAGAGGCAGCAGTCACGCTAGGAACTGCCGCCCCGCTGTTAGTGCCCAATTTTGTTAATTTGAGTGAACCCGCCCAGTTGCCAATTCTGCCCCGTAGCAGTACCGCTTTGCTAGAGCGATCGCCGAATAGTCCGCCCTATGCTGATCCCGCCTCTTTTGGGACTGCTGAGGGGCGATCGCCCACTTTTCCCAATCCCGTCGCGTCTACCTTAGAGCCAGAAGTTTCTACCAATGATCCCTTCATCCAAAAGCTTCTGTCTTGGGGTGGTATCCTCGCTTCGGCGTTACTGATTGGCGTTTTACTGCGCAACTGTGGTGCCCTAACTCAGCCGCTTGCCCCATCTACGCCCGTAGCGCCCCAGAAAACCAGCGCCCTCCCCCCAGGCTTTTTAGATGTAACAAATCAACCTGACATCAAAGTAGACGCGGGTTCACCCTTGGCGGCGATCGTGACGGCGATCGATGCGCAGCAGTTTGAAGCGGCAAAGCAACAAATTGAGCTAATCCCAGCGGCACAACGCCAGGGTAGCTACAACCAGGCTTTGGAGCAAATTCACCGAGGTTTGCTCAGCGAAGCCCGCAGCATGATTAATCGAATCCGAGACACTTCTCAGCAAAACCAGGCTTCTGATTTTGTGGAAGGGATTAAGAAAGTTCGTCAAATTAAAGCAGGTCAGCCGTTTTACCAAGAAGCTCAGCAAGATATCGATCGCTGGAGTCACGTCATGTTAGACATGGCGCAGGGACGAGCCGGACGCAATAATGGCAAGCTGTCAGTCCGGGCAAAAGCTGAAAATTTTAACGGGGCGATCGCTTCTGCCCGTCTCATTCCTACCGATCGCCCTGAGCTTTACAATCAAGCGCAGCAAGCTGTCAACAAATGGAGTCAAGCCATTTTAGATGTCGCTTTAGCAAGCGCGGCAGAAGGTAACTTAGATGAAGCGATCGCCGCTGCCGAGATGGTGCCGCCCAATACGCCCGTTTACCCCGATGCCCAAGAGGCGATCGCCGGTTGGCGCAACCAAACCTTGCCAGAGCTAACACCAGAGAATAACGGCTCTGGTGCGATCGAACCGATCCCGTCACCCCCTGATGCAGTTAACTCACAACCCATTCCCCTGGCACAACCTTAGCCACGCAGGGAGATCCTGAGTCTCAGATCCCTGAAATCTTTGAGACTCCGGGGATCTGAGACTCCGGGGATCTGGGCTTTTGAAAATCGGTTACTTTTCCAACCGCACCACATACCACTGCAAATACTGCCCCGGCTCAACGTCCAGTTCGCAGGAAGTTTCCATCAGATACTTCGCTTGAACCTCCAAGTCAGAGAACTTTTGTAAGTCTCTCGGTAAGTCATCTTGGCGGGTTGCCAAAATTGCCTTCAGTCGCTCCAATAGCTCCACAGGCGTGAGAAACTGCTCCGGCTGGTTAGGTTCCAGCAAAACGTAGGCATCTTCGGAGTACATGATGGAATTGGGCATTATTCGTCTTCCGCAAATACAAAACGATATAGCTCACTAGGATCAGGTTCAGGGCTGTCTAGGGCAAACTTGACTGCTTCTTCAATGTCTTGCTGAATGCGGCGATCGATCGCCTTCAGTTCAGCAGCATCGGCAAGCTGATGCTCCACCATGTGAGCATTCAGCTTCTTGATCGGGTCACGAGCAAACCATAGTTCCTTCTCCTCCTTCGATCGCATCTCATCAGGGTCAGCCAATGAATGCCCCCGGAAGCGGTAGGTTAAACACTCAATCAACGTCGGACCTTCACCCGCCCGTGCCCTCGCTACAGCCTCTTGTGCCACCGTCCGCACTGCCAGTACATCCATCCCATCGACCTCCACCCCAGCCATGCCAAAGACACTGGCTTTCTTGTAAATTTCGGGCTGTGAAGTTGCCCGCTCATGAGACATCCCGATCGCCCACTTGTTATTTTCTACTACAAATAAAATCGGCAGCTTCCACAAAGCCGCCATATTTAGGCACTCAAAAAACTGACCATTATTAGTCGTACCATCTCCAAAAAATGCCGCTGTGACATGATCCGAACTCGCATCGCCCAACGCCTCCCGCCGATACTTCGACTGGAACGCCGCCCCCAACGCCACCGGAATCCCTTCACCAATAAAGGCATAGCCCCCCAAAAGACGATGCTCGGCGGAAAACAAGTGCATTGAGCCACCCCGCCCCTTGCTGCACCCGGTCGCCTTACCAAATAACTCTGCCATGACATTTCGAGCCGGAACCCCTGCACTCAGAGCATGAACGTGATCACGATAAGTACTGCACACATAGTCTTGACCGGGGCGCATGGCTTGAACAACGCCCGTTGAAACCGCTTCTTGACCATTGTAGAGATGGACAAACCCGAACATTTTGCCGCGATAATACATCTCAGCACATTTATCTTCAAAAGTACGACCCAGCACCATGTCTTCGTACAAGACCAGTCCCTCTTCTCGGGTAATGGCGTTAATAGAGGGCAAAACTGGGATTATCCGTTCCTGAATCATGGGTGTCTAGTATCCTTGGGCTTCAAAGTAATGGGTATGCGTGAACTTTTACTGAGGGCTAAGTCGGACAATTCTAGGGTCTGCCCTCTATGAGCATAAAGGTAGGCTAGCCAGGGTTCAAGTGACTGGTTTTCCGGGTGATGCCGGAATGAAGATGTAAAAGTAAAAAATCAATACTGAGTATTGTCTTTTTTAACTTGTTAATGGGCTTGAACCACTGAGCTAGGTCACGTTTTAGAGGATGTTTGAAAAGTTGTCGAGGTAACACCAGGGTGCAAGAGGATGTTTGAAAAGTCTGATCAAGCACCTCAATTCTGGAGATCCCCCTAAATCCCCCTTAAGAAAGGGGGATTTAGGGGGATCGAGCGTAAAAGTCTCGTGATTTGCTACTTTTCAAACATCCTCTAAGGGCGCGGCATTAGGACGACTACTTTTTGGTGAATTCGAGAACTTTTGTGCCGAATGCCACGCCCCTAACGATGATTGGCGATACTTTTCAAACATCCTTTTAGGGTATCTAGTTAAGTGCACTATAAATGACAAATTAATTCTCACTTCTTGATCTCTCTAATGTTCGAGGCAATTCTTAAAGAATCAGTTTAATCTTTTAAAAGAGGATGACATGCAATAGAGTTCTATGATGTCAAAAGTAAACACCGTTCGGAAGAAACAGGCATTAAAATAGATTGAAAATAGGTAAAGTAGGTATCAGTATTCTGTCAAACGCCCCCAAACGCCTGCGAATTAGTGAGATGCCTCATCAGTCGGCTGCTGTTGATGTCGGGTCGATCGCCCAATTTGGCACATTTAGCTTAGCGGAAGAGCTGCATTTTGGGAGAATTCAGCTCAGGTAAAAGTAAGCTTGAGTGGATATGGATCAGGGGTTCATGCCAGTTAGTAAAACTTAAATATGATTTCCACCGGTTTTTTGTCTGTGCTGAATAGTCAATGTTGAACCGTGAGGTTTCTCAGGTTTTTCTAGGTTGGCAACCACTACCGTCAAAGCTTGCTCGCGATAGTTGGGAAGGTTAATTTTTTATTTTTTATTGTTGCGGGGGATGGGGATTGTGCGAATTCCGCTAGACTACTACCGAATTCTTGGTTTACCAATTCAGGCGACAGATGAACAGTTGCAGCAAGCTCACCGCGATCGCACGTTGCAGTTGCCCAGGCGTGAATTTTCTGAGGCAGCGATCGCCGCTCGGCGGGAACTGATTGACGAAGCCTTTGCGGTTCTGGCTGATCCGACTCAGCGCCAAGCTTACGATGCAAGCTTTTTAGCCAAATCCTACGATCTGTCTAACGAGCAAGCAAAGGTAGACCTAGAAGACGGCTTAGAAAACGGCGCTCGCACTCTCTCTACCCTTCCAGACCCTGCCGATCACTACACCTCCAGCATTGAAATTCAAGATCATCAATGGGTCGGCGCTCTGCTGATTTCGTTGGAGATGGGAGAGTATGAACTCGTCATTAAGCTGGGTCACCCTTATTTGGGCAGCACCCCGCACGAATCAGGCAATTCTGAAATTATTGCCGCCGATATTACCTTAACGGTTGCCCTTGCTTGTTTGGAACTTGGAAGAGAGCAATGGCAGCAAGGGCGGTATGAAAATGCCGCCGAGTCTTTGGAAACTGGCAAAGATGTTCTCTTGCAAGCAGGGCTATTTGCCAACATTCGCGGCGAGATGTACTCTGACCTGTCGAAGTTGCGTCCTTACCGAATTCTAGAGTTAGTAGCCCTGCCCGAAGACCATAAGGCAGAGCGTGAAAGGGGGTTAATTCTCCTCTCTGAGATGCTAGAAGAACGGGAGGGAATGGATGGCAATGGCGATGATCAGTCTGGGCTGAGCATGGATGATTTTCTACGATTCATTCAGCAATTACGAAGTTATCTCACCTCGGCAGAACAGCACGCTTTATTTGAAAAAGAATCCCGTCGTCCTTCAGCAGTGGCAACTTATTTAGCTGTTTACGCGCTGTTAGCCCGTGGCTTTGCCCAACGCCAACCTGGGCTAGTGCGTCGCGCCAAGCAAATGCTGACCCGGTTAGGCAGCCGTCAAGATGTCCATCTTGAGCAAGCCGTTTGTGCCCTGCTGTTAGGACAAACCGAAGAAGCGAGCCTTGCCCTCGATTTAAGTCAAGAATTTGAGTCGATCGCTTTCATTCGAGAGCATTCTCAAGGTGCCCCTGACCTGTTGCCAGGGCTGTGTCTCTACAGCGAACGGTGGCTGCAAAATGAAGTCTTTCCCCACTTCCGCGACCTAGTTCAGAAAAAAGCGTCTCTCAAAGAATACTTTGCCGACGAAGATGTTCAGGCTTATTTAGAAGAACTGCCCGGTGAGCCTCAGCCTGCCCTCATGACTGGCTCAACCTCGATTCATGCTGGGATAGCCCATACTGCAACCGCCTATCGCCAGTCTGCTCGATCGGATGTGGCAGCGCTTTCTGAGCCGCGAATACAACCCATAGAGCAGGGTCGAGAGTACGCAGGATATCCTTCTAATGGTGCTGGCAATGCTTTAGTCGAGCCGCTACAGGTGGCTGACAGCGCAGGGTTGGCGATCGCTCCTTCGTCTAGCACTAGCGAACCGTTAACTCGTGAGGGGAATAGCGACTCACCACAGCGACTGAACGGACGGGGTGAGGATGCTGACCACTCAAGACGCACGCCACCCGTGATTCCGGTTGAGCGGACAAGACGCCCCCACATGAATTCGCCTCGCCTCGATCGCCTCCTGTTTTTAGCAGCCCTGAGTATGGTCGGGATTTTGCTGGTAGCGTTTTTAACAAATTGGTTATTGAATGGGCGATCGGCTCAACCCGCAGTGGCAGCCCCTAGTCCAGCGGCTCCTGCTGCGATCCCCCAGTTGAAGAAGCTCCAACCCGTTCTGAATAATAAAGTATCGCAGCCTGCTACGCCGACCTTGGGAACGCTTAACACTGAGAGCGCCCTAACCGTGGTTGAAAATTGGTTGACGGTCAAGACGGCGGCAATGGGCGAAACTCATGCCGCAGATCAACTGCCTAAGGTTTTGGTCGGTTCGGCACTCAGCCAATGGCAGACTTGGGCAGACCAGGAAAAGGTAGGCAACTCTTACTTAAAGTACGAACATTCTGATGTGGCGGTGGATTCGGTGGCGTTGAGTCCCGATAATCCGGATCAGGCGATCGTGGAGGCAAGGGTCGTCGAGAAGAAAGAAGTTTATGTCAATGGCAAGCTCGATCCAGCAACTTCCAGCCCAGCTAACTTGCAGATTCGCTATACCTTAGTTCGGCAGAACGGACAGTGGTTGATTCAAGCGATCGAACCAATGTAATATTCATTATATTGTAGGACTTACGCATTGACAGAAAAGCTAAAATAGCAGTCATGATTTTCAGCCCTTTGAGCTTGATTTTCCTATTCCCTACTCAGCGATCTCAACCCAAAAAGGGGGATTTATGAAAGGCTGAAACGACGTATTTGCGTTGGCACACAACATGGCTCATTTGTACAGTGCGTAAGTCCTAATATTGGTTCAAAATCTCGTCTTCGGGTCGCAGATACTTTGAGTAGATCCAACACCTGATCACTGGAAGCTGTCTCAAATCATCAGGTCTGCGATTTCTCTAGAGAAACCGCAGAGGGTTTTACTAAAAGCGCATAAAACTCTCAGGGAAGTTACAGATCCCATGAAGAGATAAGTGATGCTTCCCTCTAGAATAGTTTTGTAAACATCTAACTATCCCTTTAGCTAGGCATTCCTCTTTGGCTCGTTCTATTTGAGTAAAGTATTCCGTAAACTATTAAGCCGATAGTGTTTCACTAGCAAACCCCGTTACCAGGAGTACCGCCCCATGTGTGGAATCGTCGGCTACGTTGGCACCCAAGCAGCCAGCAGAATTTTACTAGAGGGTTTACGCAAGTTGGAGTATCGGGGCTACGACTCTGCCGGCATTGCCACGTTGCTAGAAGGCGAGGTTCATTGCGTCCGAGCTAAAGGCAAACTGCAAAACCTAGAAGACAAAATGGCGGGTTGGGAAAATCCTGCCACTATTGGCGTTGGACATACTCGCTGGGCAACCCACGGCAAACCCGAAGAATATAACGCTCATCCTCACATGGACACTGCCAAACGAATTGCAGTGGTGCTGAATGGGATTATTGAAAATTACCGAGACTTGCGCGAAGCGTTGAAAGCCAAAGGGCATGAGTTTCGATCGGATACTGATGCCGAAGTCATCCCCCATTTAATTGCTGAGTGTTTAAAGAATTTATCCCCCGATCAACCTCTGCTCTTTTTAGAGGCAACTCGGTTGGCGGTGAATGAGCTAAAGGGCGCGTTTGCCTTGGCAATGATTAATGCTGATTACCCTGATGAAATTATTGTGGTGCGGCAGCAGGCTCCTTTGGCGATCGGGTATGGAGACGGGGAGTATTTCTGTGCATCGGATACACCAGCATTGGTGGCACACACGCGGACGGTGCTGACGTTGCAAAATGGCGAATTGGCAAGGCTGACTGCTGAAGGTGTAACGGTGTATAACTTTGCGGGCGATCGCCTCAAAAAAACGCCGCGCACCCTCAATTGGAACCCCATTCTGGTTGAAAAACAGGGCTTCAAACACTTCATGCTGAAGGAAATCTTCGAGCAGCCTGGAGTGGTTCGCGCCTGCCTGGAAGCCTTTGCGAATCCCGATTGGACTGCCGCCTCTGCCGATGCCCCGATCAATCTCAATCTGCCCGCTGAGTTTTACGAAAACCTGGATCAAATTCAAATTGTGGCTTGTGGCACCAGTTGGCACGCCAGCCTGGTCGGTAAGTACTTGCTAGAGCAATTGGCGGAAATTCCGACCCAAGTTCAATACGCCTCAGAATTTAAATATGCTCCCCCTCCGTTGACCGCTAACACCCTGATCATAGGAGTGACTCAATCGGGTGAAACGGCTGATACATTGGCAGCGCTGGAAATGGAGAAGAAGCGCCGAATTGCCAAAGGCGATCGCTTTTTACCTAAGCTACTTGGCATCACGAACCGCACTGATAGCACGTTGAGTAACCTGGTTGATTACTTGATTGATACCCATGCAGGTATGGAAATAGGAGTAGCAGCAACCAAAACATTTACTGCTCAGCTAATGGCATTCTATTTTCTGGCGATCGATTTAGCCTATCGCCGCCAAACGATCGCCCCCGATCGCCTGGAAGAAATTTTGACTGGGCTGCGACAACTCCCGGCACAAATTGAATCGATTCTAGAAATTCAAGAACGCTACGTCGAACAGCTTGCCCATCATTTTTCTGATACTCAGGACTTCATCTTTTTGGGACGGGGAATTAATTTTCCGATCGCCTTGGAGGGCGCGCTCAAGCTTAAGGAAATTAGCTACATTCATGCAGAGGGTTATCCTGCGGGAGAAATGAAGCATGGCCCGATCGCTCTGTTAGATGAAAAAGTGCCTGTAGTGGCGATCGCCATGCCCGGCACCGTCTACGAAAAATGTCTTTCCAATGCTCAAGAAGCAAAAGCCAGAGATGCTCGCTTGATTGGGGTGACTCCTATGGGTGATCCGGAAGCGATCGAGGTGTTCGATGATGTGCTGCCCGTGCCTGCGGTGGAGGAGATTCTGTCGCCTATTTTAACCGTCATTCCTTTACAGTTTTTGGCGTATCACATTGCAGCGCGTCGTGGCTTAGATGTTGACCAGCCGAGGAATTTGGCGAAGAGTGTCACGGTGGAGTAAGTAACAGTAGAAAATCCTGTTACGTGGTTTATTACAACTAGACTTCTTCAAGAATAAGTAAAGATGGGAGAATGGGAAAGCCGAGGTCACTAGTACAAATCATGGATCAAAACTTCTTCAATCGAATTTTGCATCTGGTTCATGCCCGTCCTCAAGAGGGCAGACGC
>Ga0335397_10010143_pt1 | contig 11671 bp, 6 predicted proteins | sample MAT04_FD_205740 | JGI IMG/M metagenome (GOLD analysis project Ga0335397, IMG submission 205740) | Freshwater microbial communities from Lake Fryxell liftoff mats and glacier meltwater in Antarctica - MAT-04 (spades assembly) (version 2) ...
GTATTCTTCTTCGCTGGTGATGTCGGATCGCCCGATTCGATCATAGATTGATCCACCGGGACGCCGCACGGTACACGTCACATAGTCGCCGACTTTGACTCGACGCACATTTGGCCCGACTTCCTCCACGATGCCGAAACATTCATGGCCGATGACCAGAAAGTCGTATCCCGGCGGAGCATTGCCGTAGAGTGCATCATTGATTTCGCGATCGGTCGCGTCAACACCCACTTTCAACACGCGAACCAATACGCCACGACCGTCGGCAATATCCGTGACCGACGGCTTTGGCAGTTCTGCCAGATGGACACTGTTGGGAGTTCCGGGCCGGACTGCGATTGCTTTCATGACTTGTATCTTTGCTGATTGCGCAGGAATTGACCTGAAATGATTTCAGGATTTGCTCGCAGCCGAATTTGCCACGATTTTAGTGTCCACTGCTGTTTAGAAACAGTTCTGAACTAAGATGGGTAGGCCGGACCAAGGTCGCACGGTGCCGGAACATCGCTCGCTGAACAATTCATTGTCGAAAACCATATCATTCACTATGTCAGTAGACAGCGACCGCAGTTCCGGAGATGCGGCGAGCTTTCGGCCTACTCGATACAGGAACTTATTTCAGAACAATTGCCTTGGTCATTGCTATTGTTGCGATTTCATCACTGCTGCCGATTTCTCAGCAGCGGCTTTCTCCGCGACGGCTTTCACGTCAGCAATTTTGACAGGGACAAAGCCCTGGCGTTTGCTTTCGTCCGCCGCTTCCATAAAAGCATACAGGTCGATGGTTTCTTCTGCAGACACAGGTGGTATCCCTGTGCGAAAGAATTTTACAATCTCCACCACCAGCGGACGATAACCACCGGATTCGCCAAGTGAAGCAATTCCCTTACTGCCAAACGCAGTACCGCCGTATCCGGAACTTCCCGCTCGAATGCCGCGAAATGTCCCGATACGACCGCCCGACCAAATCCCGGTCACTTGATCAAAATCCTTTGTGGATGTTCGTACCACCGATTCACAACCGGCACCCATCACGGTAAACAGTGTTTCGCAGCCGTGAATTCCGTACCAGAAAAGATCGGGATGAGTTGCCTCAAGTGAACAGGGAGAATACGCATCACAACCCATGACTTCTCCAATCGATCCATTGCGAATTTCCTGGACCGATTTTGAAAATCGAAGCGAGGATGAACTGAAGACTGGCGTGTCATAGTGCTTCGCCAGTTCATAGATCGCAATCGCATCGGCCAGCGACCCGGCAACTGGTTTGTCGATGAAGACCGGTTTCCGTGCCTTCAGCACCGGAATCACTTGCTCCAGATGAGGTCGTCCGTCATTGGTTTCCAGCAGAACGGCATCAACCTGTGAAATCATCACATCAAGATCTTCGCAGATTTCAACGCCCAGAGCCTTGATCTTCACCGTGTAATCCGGCACGCGCGTGACACTGCTCTCAATATCGGGGCTGCCCTTGGGATACACGAGCACGACGCGAAAGCCTGCGACTTCCGGATCAGGTTCTTGTTTGTTCAGCAGTTCAGCAAAAGCCAGGCAGTGAGACGTATCCAGTCCGATCATGCCAATTTTTATGGGCTTCACGGGTTCATTTGCCGGATCGTCCGCCACCGCGAAGTTCGCAACAGATAACGCACAGAGCAACGATGCACACGACAGGAAGTTTGGTTGCATGAGACGCATTCCTTAGTTGGTAAAGATGTTTTGCCACGGATTGTAGAGTTACCCGGCGGCACTGAACAGGCTGCCGATCCTTATGGGCAATTTCGTCGCTCGTTGCATGGATACCAACAATGACGCAGCAGAAGCAATGCTGCAACGCTTTCAGAGTATGCAATGCATGTGTGGTGAGTTTCAAAGCTTATTCAGTGTTACGGCAGAGAGCGTTTGATTGTGTCACCCAGCCGGGCAAATTGCGACTGGCGTAGCCTTGCCGCTCACTAAGGCATTGGGGTAAATTGCCGTAGCGGCACGATTGTTGAAGCATGTGAAACGTATGAGGAATCCCGATGGTCGATTCAAAATTTCAGCGGCGAACGATGTTCCATGCAGCGGCGTTCATGGCTGGCAGCACGTTCGCAGCGCGTTCGCCCGCTGAATTGGCGCAACAGGCGACACCGTCCGTCATTCGCGAACAAAAAATTGCATCGGTCAAAACCTTCCTGCTGCGGCACAGGCTGGAACGACCTTTCGGAGTGTCCGTATCAGTCCCGCTCGATACGACCAGAGAAGCACTGCTTGTCAGAATTAAAACAGATTCCGGACTGGTGGGCTGGGGCGAAACATCGCCGATCAACGGGACTCGGGCAACGATCGATTCACAACTCGGCCCAAATTTGATTGGACAGAACCCCATTGAACATAGACGACTCTGGCGAAGCATGTGGGGAGCGAACTTTGGAAACGCACTTGCTGTCGGCGCAGTTGATATCGCGCTCAATGATTTGCGAGGCAAGATATTGAATGTTTCGGTCGCCGAACTCTTCGGCGGGCGACTCCGAGATCGTGTCCCAGTTTATGCGTCAGGTATGAATTATCTCGACGGAAAGGAGCCAGAAGATCATTTTCCGGAAGAAGCAGCAGCCTTCGCCAGGCAGGGATTTCGCGCGATGAAAATGCGACTTGGCCGATATGCGGTTTCTCGCGAGAAGAAAATTGCAGCGGCAGTCCGAGCTGCTGTGGGGCCAGACGTGATGCTTATGGTGGATGGAAACGCGGGGTACACAATGGAATCTGCCGTCAGAATGGGGCACGTGCTCAAAGATCTGGATTTCGAAATGTTTGAAGAGCCAATGCCACAATCTCCGAAATACGCCGCGTATGAAGAACTGCGCCGTCGGCTTCCCCTGTCACTGGCCGCAGGTGAAGCCGTCGATTCACGCGCTTCTGCGAAGGAATTGATTGATCGAAGGGTGATGGACATCATTCAGCCGGATGTAAGCCTTTGTGGCGGAATTGGCGAGGCCCTCTTTATTGCAGAGATGGCTGCATTGTCCGGTATTCGCTGTTTTCCTCACTGCTGGGGCAGCGACATTCTCATCGCTGCGACCGTCCATCTGGTTTCGCTATTACCAGATCCGCACTGGGGTTACCCGACCGATACTCCACTGCTGGAACTTGATCAATCCGAAAACCCATGGAGAAACGGACTGGCTAAAGGCACATTTCCGCTTGAAGACGGAATGATCCGTGTCCCGACCGGCCCGGGGCTGGGAATTGAAGTGGACGAAGACACCGTCAGAAAGTACGCCGTTTAATGGGTCAGTGCTTTGGTACCTGCAAGACGAGCGACAGAAATGTGGCCCAATCTGTCCTCTGATCGGGAGCCGGACACCGGGCCACGTCCAGAGATTCCGACCTGAGCACAGGTCGGACTGCGTTTGGCGAATTTTTTTGCCGCACGCGATTGACGACCACTATTGTTCACGTCAGACTGTTCGCTGCAAGAAAGACCGATCGGTCGGTCGGTTAGTTTGGCATTTTCAGGAAGTGTATGCAGTTATGAAGAAAAATGCATGGTGGTTGGCGATTTTATGCTGTTTCCAATTTGCATTGTTTTCTGCCGCCATGGCAGAAGACAAAACGGTTGTCACCCCGGTGCCGACCGAGATCTATCGCTACATCGAACGCCCTGAACCGGATTTCGCATGGAAGCTGGAAGACACTCGCCAACTTGGACCAAACCGGGTTCATCACCTGGTGCTGACATCACAGAAATGGCAGGACATTGTTTGGAAACACAATCTGATCGTTTACGAACCAGCAAAGTTAGTTCACAAAGATCATGTGTTGTTGTTCGTCAATGGAGGTGGCATTGACAGTGTTGGCAAGCCGCTGGAAATTAAAGACATGGCCATGGGGATTGCCATTGCAAATAGTTGCGGCGCACGAGTTGCTACTTTGCATCAGGTTCCGAATCAGCCGCTGATGGGAAATAGAAAAGAAGACGATCTGATCACTGAAACGTGGCTGAAATATCTGGAGACAGGCGATTCCACCTGGCCGCTGCTGTTTCCGATGGCCAAAAGTGCAGTGAAGGCAATGGATGCGCTGGAACAATTTTCGGAACAGGAATTTAAGCAGCCGGTAAAAGGTTTCGTCATCACCGGCGCATCAAAGCGTGGCTGGACAAGCTGGCTGACTTCAGTTGTCGATAAACGTATCATCGCGACGGCACCGATCGTCATTGATACTCTCAATTTCCCAGTACAGATGAACCATCAGAAGAAGACGTGGGGCTATTACAGCGAACAGATTGCGGACTACACCAGCAAAGGTCTTGTCAACGAAGACGGAATTCCAAAAGGTGGCCGTGAAGAGGAACTCTGGAAAATGATGGATCCGTACACCTATCGCGCTCAACTGACTTTGCCAAAACTACTTGTCGTAGGAGCGAATGACCGCTATTGGTCCGTGGATGCGATGAATCTTTACTGGGACGATCTTGTTGGGCAAAAACACATCCATCGCGCTCCGAACGGCGGCCACGGCCTGGATGACGGCAAAGACAATGCTCTCCGAACGATTGCTGTTTTCTTTCAACATGCGGCGACCGGGAAGACCCTGCCGGAATTCAACTGGAAACCGCAAGTGACAGATTCGGAAGTTGGTCTGACCATGACACCATCCGAAAATCCGCACGCGGTCCGAATGTGGGTCGCTCGATCTGCTTCCAATGACTTCCGCGATTCAGAATGGAAATCCCAGGAACTGTCGGCAACGGACGGCAGCTTCAGCGGTGCGGCACAGCGGACAGGCGAACAGCGCGTTGCGGTCTTTGGCGAAGCAGAATACGAATACGAGGGCTTGACGTACCTGCTGTCAACACTTGTGTTCTGGAAATAGTCGTGTTGTTCGACGAGCGGTCGGCGTCAGCTCACTGAGTCTTGCGAATGCTCGCAGGTCTGACGCCGTTCCACTCGCTCATCGTACCCACCAACACTGTAGATTCGAGATTTCCCGGAACCAATACCCTTCGGCGTTTCCTGCCACAACATCGGACTTTTTCAACTGCAGACCCTCTCCCCATGGACGCTTCGAAAGTGGCGGGAACCTTAACGTTTGGGTGATTTGGACTTAAGGTATCGATCACACCGACTCTCGCGGTCTTGTCCTGACAATTGAATCGACTGTCCGGCCCGAGAAATCCGTAGATTGCAATCCACCGCTTCCCGTGTTGCATGTCGTTTCAGTCCTGTTGGAACAACAGTCGATTCAACCGTTATGACTGAACGTTGCCACATCCGCTGAGAACATGACTTTGCAACCACATATTGCAAAGTCAATTAGTGAGCGAATCACCAGCATCATTTAGATCTGCAGGATGTCAGAAAGTGCGGCAACGTCGACACCCGGCTTTGATTCAGGATGCATGACCGCAATAAACACGGATTTCAAAATGCCTATTCGCATTGCCTTCACGTTAATGTTTGGCGCGACAAGTCTGCTGCTTGTTGCCGGCTGTCAGTCAACACAGCAGTGCTGTACAGGCTGGTTCGCTGGTCGAGCAGCCAGCGTTGCTGACACGACAGAGCTACCTGAGCGTGTTTCGCCGATTCGTCCAACATCGTTGACGGACGAGACCACCATTCATCGCACCGATGAAACATTGGATGACCATCCTCCGGTCAGGAAACGATTTAAGATTCCGGAGGATCTTCCGGGGGCTGACGCGGCGCCGCTGACACTGCCTCCAATGGACGCGACGGAATCTGCCGCCGACCGTCGGTCAATTGTGGAGTCACTGTTTCCGGAGGTTATGGCTGCTGCTGATGTCGCACCCTATACGGTCGATGCCACTGCACTGCCCCTGGCCAGCCTGCAGCAAATGGCGCTCGACAATAGTCCGATTGTGCGACAAGCGGCTGCCAATGTGGAACAAGCCCGGGGTGCCGCAGTCCAGGCGCGTCTGTATCCAAACCCGGTTATTGGTTACGAAGGTGACACAATCGGGACAGCAGCTACGGATGGTTATAACGGTGTGTTTATGACACAGGAGTTCGTCACGGCTGGAAAACTGACGCTCGCTCAGAATTCTGCGATGTACACAATGCGAGCGGCAGAGGCGGACTTGCGGAAAGCCAGAATTCGCCTTGCCAGCAACGTTCGTCGGAATTACTTCAACGTCCTGATCGCACAGGAGCGTTTACGATTCAGTAAGTCCATCGCGAAGCTCAGCAACGAAGTCTATCAGGCGCAGGTGGAATTGGTGGCCGGAGGCGAAGCGGCAGCGCACGAACCGTTACAATTGCGTGTGTTTGCGGTACAGGCAAGGAACAATGTGATCCTCGCGACAAATGGTCTGGATGCATCGTGGCGGCAGTTGGCAGCGGCAATCGGTCTGCCTCGCATGGAAAGTCAGCCAGTTGCCGGGTCAGTGGAAGCGCTTTCACCTGATATCGAATACAGGACACTGGTAGAGCGTTTGCAGCATCACACCGACCTGATGGCGGCACAGGCGAGAATTGTTGCAGCTCGATTCGATCTGCAGCTTCAGGAAGTCACACCGATTCCGAATATCCAGGTGTATGCGGCGTTTCAGAAAGATGATACGACACCGTTAAACGACTACTCCACCAACGTGCAGATCTCTGCCCCCGTTCCCGTACTGAATCGCAATCAGGGCAATATCGCCACGGCCCATGCAACGCTTGTCCGCGCACAACAGGATTTCACAGATGCCAACAACGGTTTGATGTCCAGCCTGGCAGACAATTTTGCGAGGTATGCATCCAATCGCACGATCTCGGAAAGCTACCGCACGGATCTGCTTCCCGACCAGGTTCGCGTCTACCGGGGAGTTTACAATCGTTTTCTGCTCGATGGACAATCCATCGATTTTGCTCAGGTCGTCGTCGTTCAGCAAACCCTGGCCACGGTCGTGACAAGCTATCTGCAATCGTTGACCGATTCATGGAACGCCACTGTCGATCTTGCCGAACTCGTGCAAATCAACGATTTGATGACGATGGACGGACTGGCGAATGACGTGAATGACGTGAATGACGTGAATGACGTGAATGACGAACCGCAATAGAAAGATTCTTGCATCGGGGTGGCCGCTGCTGCTTCGGAATTGTCCTGAATTGAGATCCGTAGGCCGGACCAAGGTCGCACGTTGCCGGAACATCGCTCGCTGAATGATTCGTCATGGAAAACCAAATGATTCGCATCGTCAGTAGACTGCGACCGAATTTCCGGCAGTGCGGCGAGCTCGATCCGCCTACTTCAGACAGAATATTATTTCAGGACAATTCCTAAGCGTCCTGAACATATCGCAGGAAGATTAGTGTGACTTACTGGTACCTTTTGGTGGTTCGCGATGCCCGTAAAATGAATACAGCAGTGGCACCAGATTGAACAGCAACAGCGTCATCATCATGCCGCCAACCACGACAATTGCCAGCGGTCGCTGCGATTGTGACCCGACTTTGGTGGCGACAGCAGCAGGAAGCAATCCCAGAATCGCTGCCAGCGCGGTCATGGTGATTGGCCGTACCAGATGGGCAGTGCCCTGCACGATCGAGGACTTCAGATCATGGCCAGCATGGCGCAGGTCGTTGAACGAGCTGACCATCAGCAATCCGTTCATCACAGCGACCCCCAAAATGGAAATGAATCCGACTGCTGCGCTGATATTGAAATTCAATCCAACGATTAACAGTGCCCAGACACCGCCCAGACACATCGCCAGGACGTTCATATAGACGACTGCGGCGTCCAGCAGGGAGAAGAACGCGAGGTACAACATCACCAGAATCAGTGCAAAGGCGACCAGAACCGTACCCAGCATTCTATGTTCGGCTTCCTGCATCTGCTGAAACTCACCGCTCCATGTCGTTGAATACGGTGCATTGATTAACGGCTCCACGACCTTCTGAGCCTCGGCGACTGTACTGGCAAGATCTCGCTCGCGCACGGAGAATTTGATGGCGATTAGTCGTCGCCCTTGTTCGCGATTGATGATCGAAGCACCTGAATTCGCAAAAGATCCCCCTGGATCCGGCTGACCATTCTTGTCCCTTGGCGTGACAAGTTCACCAAGGCGTCGCCGAGGAGTTTGCGCCAGCAGGCCCGTCATATCATTGAGGACGGTGCCTGTTACTGAAGGTTGCGGAATGGCCGCACCTGAGGCATCTGGCGGACGTGAGACAGACGACCCCGATTCAGAAGCATTTTCGTCATGGGCCACATCCACCATGATATTCAGAATGTCATCCACGGTACTCCGCAGGTGCTCCGGCCAGCGAAGTGACAGATCAAAACGTTTTTCGCCTTCGATCATCTCAGAAAACGCGTTGCCGCCGACAGCCGTCGCAATGACATCATCGATGTCGGCTACGCGGACGCCCCAGACCGCACACTTTTGGCGGTCGATTGGAAACGTCAGGTTGGTTTGCCCCTGAATGCGAAAGATTCCTGTGTCAGCGATTCCGGGAATATCGCTGATTTCCCGTTGGATCGTATGCGCGATTGATTCCAGTTCGACCAGATCCGGACCGAAGACTTTGATGGAGTTCTCGCCTTTGACGCCGGAAAGGGACTCCATGACATTATCACGAATGATCTGAGAAAAGTCCCAGCTTGCCCCACGGACAATGGCCTCTACAGAGTCGCTCATTTCCTGAACTAGTTCCCGTTTTGTCCGCGGACGCCCCAATTCCGGAATGGCAGGCCAGGCATCCATTTTTCGCAGCGGCACAAAGCACTGCAATTCGTTGCTGCCGGTAGGGTCCGTCCCATCATCAGGGCGACCGACTTGTGACGCAACCAGTTGGACTTCCGGGAATGCCATAATCAATTTGCGGAGGCGAGTGGCGTTGGCGGCGACGGAATCCAGTCCCACATTTGCGGGAAAGGTTCCGCGAATCACCAGATTGCCTTCTTCCAGTTCGGGCATAAATTCTCGACCGAGCCAGGGCAATGCAGCGAGCGTTGCCATCAGAATGGCCAGCAGGATGGACGAGGCAAGGACGCGGTGCGACAGAATCCAGTTCAGTTGCCCGAGGAAGAACCAATCGACAAGCCGTACGAGAAAATTATCACGAGCGGGTTTAAGTTTCTTAAACAGCAGCGAGCACAACACCGGAGAAATTGTCACTGCCAGCAGCAGAGCACCGCCGAGAGCAAAGGCGTACGTATCCGCCATCGGGCCAAAAATCTGTCCTTCGGGGCCTCGCAGGGTAAACAACGGCAGGAGCGCGCAGACCATGATCAGGGTCGAGAAGAAAAGACTGCGTTGAACTTCCTGAGCCGCTGTCAGCACCCGTCTTTGAGTGTCATCCGTTTCGTGGTATCCGTCATCAACGTGCTCGTCCTTTTCGTCGCCAGGGGCAGACACCGGATTTGGCTGTGTCATGCGGCGATAAATATGTTCTACCATGATCACAGTGGAATCGACAATGATCCCAAAATCCACAGCACCAATCGACAAAAGATTTGCTGATTTGCCTCGCAGCATCAATGCGCCAAAGGCAAACATTAACGCGAGTGGAATGTTGATCGCGACGATGATTGCCGTCCTGACATTCCCCAGAAACACCAGTAATATTGTGGTCACGAGAACCAGACCGACCAGCAGGTTTTCATGGACCGTCTCGGTAGTGACGCCAATCAAACTCGTCCGGTCGTAGTACGGTTGCAACTGCACGCCGGGCAGGAGTTTACCCGGCTCGTTTAACTCGTCAATTTTTGTCTTTACGAGATCAAGAACAGGCAAAGACTTTTCGCCCTTTCGGAGCAACACGATTCCCTGAATTACGTCGCTTTCATCCAAAACAGACGTGTGCTCGATCGAATCTTTATCTTCTTCTTTGTCAGTAGCGGTATCCGGGGAAGGTGGGTCTGTTTTATTTATAAGCACTCGTCTGGAGATTCCGACTTGTCCCTGCCGAATCTGACTGGATATCACAACGCCCCTTAAGCCGGACGGATCGTCCAGTGCGAGCGGACCGCCGTCAACGACCATTCCAACACGAACTGGCACGTTGCGGACCGCGGTGATGATGATGTTCCGAATCTCACGTAACCGCTGTTCATCTTCTGTACGGAGGTACGCGGCAGCCTCCGCAGGTGACGACATCGTCACGGCCTTTTCCATGGGGTCATCGCCGCCACCGATCAGCCCAATCGCCCGGATGACTTCGACGTTGTCGCCCTGAGTAATGAAGCTTCCTCCGACGTTCGCATTGCTTTCGCGAATCGCGCTTTCAAGCTGCTGCAGCGTGATGTTGTACTGTCGCATCCGGTTTGGATCCGGCTGAATCTCGTAGCGTTTGACGGTTCCGCCACATCCCACCACTCCGGCCACCCCAGGTATGCGTTGAATCGCACGCGCCACCATCCAGTCCTGCAGCGTCTTGAGATCATTCAGGGTGTAGACGGGTTTTCCGAATTTGTCGATGGGATTCGACAATGTGTAGCGAAAGATTTCGCCGATTGGCGAAGCGGGCGAAATCTCCGGATGCACCCCTTCAGGCAGCTTCACCGTTGCCAGGCGATTCAGCACTTCCTGTCGCGCGTCAGCAAATTCAATCCCATACACAAATTGATTGCGAAGATGCGCCAATCCAAACATCGACTTGGTGCGTGTGTACTGCAATCCCGGCATTCCGGCGAGCGCAATTTCCAGAGGCACTGTGACCTGCCGTTCGACTTCTTCAGCCGAAGCGCCTGGGTACTGCGCGACAACTTCAATGATCGCAGGCGCTGGGTCTGGATAAGCTTCAACGTTGACATGCACGAATGCATAGCCGCCGACGAGCGCGAGCACGCAGGACATGAGAATGACAACAAGTCGACTGTGAATCGCCCATCGCAAGAGTGCCGCAATCACAGCGTGCCTCGCTCAGCAAACTGCACGTTCTGTTCGTCGACTGTGGTATGCGGAGAATGCAAATCTGCAGGCTCATTCGGGAAAGACGCGAAATCTGATGCAAGGTGTTTCGCAGACTTCATTGACAACGCCGCGTCATCCACTGCATGTCCGCCATCCTGGCTACGGGATTTTCGGTGCAGTTGATATTCTGCAAGGATTTCGACGGCACCCCGGATCACCACCGCTGAAGAGACTGTCAGTCCCGGGCTGTCCGTTCCTGGCTCCGACAGGCGAACGCAGGCCATGCCATCCTGAATCCTCGCTACGTCAACTTTTGTCGGGATAAACTGTTCAGGCTGCTTTGGATCCTGGACAAGCACAAAAGACTGGGCATCCAGATCTACGACCGCAGCGGCAGGCATGGACACCATCGCGGAGTTTTCAGGAAGCGAAACTGTCACTGTCACGAACTGCCCCGGACGGAGATTGCGTTCCGAGTTATCGACCCAGCCCATTACCAGTCCGGTATGCTGTACCGGATCAATCAGGCTGCCAATGCGATCAAAGCTTCCCCGAATAGACTTTGACTTGATATCTCCCTTCAAATGGATCGTCCATTCACGTTGATCCGCCGGAAGTCGCTGCAATGTCGCCAGATCTTCTTCATAAGCAAACGCACGTGCATCCAGATGTGAAAGATTCGCCACTCGAAACAGAATATCGTTCTGGTCCACCAGTGAGCCCACGGTGACATTTTTTTCGACGATCGTGCCGTCAATGGGCGATCGAATTTCGACGCGAGCCCATTGATCCACACTATTGTCGGAGATCGGTTGTTTT
>Ga0335397_10010145_pt1 | contig 11670 bp, 4 predicted proteins | sample MAT04_FD_205740 | JGI IMG/M metagenome (GOLD analysis project Ga0335397, IMG submission 205740) | Freshwater microbial communities from Lake Fryxell liftoff mats and glacier meltwater in Antarctica - MAT-04 (spades assembly) (version 2) ...
AAGTTGCCGTTGCTTATCCCTGTTCCGCCCAACGGGTTTTGTTGGAAATCCTTGATGGAGTCGTCATCGAGTACATCCAGACGCAGGGTGCCATTGCCACTGCCGGTATTGACCGAAACAGTATATTGCTTCCCGTAACCGCTCACACTAGTTATCGTTGCGCCAGTGATGTCACCAGTCGTTGTCAGCGAAAAATCGGATGGGTCTACACCGGTCACACTTTCGGAAAAATTGACGGTGAAATATACAACTGGGTCGGCGGGTCCACATCCCTCAGGACATGAATTACCTACCGAACTGACCGTTGGATTGAGCTCTGGCGGATATGTCACCTGCTTTACGAACACATCATCCACTCCATTCGTATCGTCGGGCACCAGGCTAGGGGATTTAGAGTTATAAGAAAGATAGAGACCATCAGCAGAAAGCGATGGAAGAACAGGCGCATTTGTATCTCCACCGGATGTGGGCAGAACAGTGATATCGGATACACGGTCGTGGATATAGATCCAACGCACTGCCTCTCCATCTCCTTTATCATCATACGAGAAGGCTATATAGCGTCCATCAGCAGATATGACCGACCCTTCCGCCCAGCCGTACATCAGATATCCATCATGGAGAACGACTGAGGTTGTGCCGCTTTGGAGGTCATGCACATACACATACTCAAATCCCTGCGTATCCACGCTCATCAAATTATAGGCAGAGGATGAGAAGGTCACATAACGCCCATCACCCGAGATGGAGGGATCTGTGGCGCCTTTATCTGCCTGCACTCCGCTCGAATTGACCGAGACGAGGGTCGTTTGGCCTGTTTGGAGATCATGTACAAAGACATCCTGGGCGGAATTTGTATCCCCGCTAACAAGGTTGGTGGACTGTGAGGAAAATACCACATACCGCCCATTTGCAGAAATTGTCGGGGCATAGGAGGAATTATTTCCCTGCACTCCAACCGAGTCAACTGAAACAAGCGTAGTCGCACCCGTCTGGAGGTCATGCACTAAGATATCCTGTGCTGCATTCGTATCGCCGCTAACAAGGTTGGTGGCTTTGGAAGTGAACGCGATAAAATGCCCATCACCCGATATTGAAATATTTTCTGAAATGTCATTTGCTTGAATACCTGCAGAGTCAACCGAAACAAGGGTAGTTACACCCGTCTCACGGTCCCGCACGAAGACGTCACTCTGCCCGTTTGTATCCACGCTGACCAGATTTGCAGCTCCTGATTCAAACGCAACATAGCGCCCATCATTTGAAATGGCAACACCTCCCGAGTCGCTATTCGCTTGCGCCCCGGTCAAAGAAGCAATTGAAACACGGGTTGTTGCGCCGGTCTGGCGGTCTTTTACAAAGATATCCTGTACATTGTTCGTGTCATCGGGGACCAGGTTTGTTGCAGCGGATTCAAAGGCAACATAACGCCCATTGCCAGATATCTGACTGTCCCGGGAAGCGCCATTTGCCTGTGCCCCGCTCGAGTCAACGGAGACGCGCATAAGACTATCAACGGGGGCGGGGATTTTATTGATCGTATACACTTCACCAGTTGTGAAGTTGCCATTGCCTGCACCCAGTCCGCCCAGTGGCTGGTTAACAGAGTTCAGGATGCTGTCATTGTCAACCAGGTCAAGGCGCAGCGTGCCACTGCCGCTGCCGGTAACGACGGTAACTGTATAAGTATTGGCAGATCCGCTCAGATCATTGATGATTGTGTCGGAGATGTTCCCAGTGGTGGCAATCATAAAATCACCCGGGTCCACACCGCTGACGGCTTCTGAGAAGATCACGGTGAAGTTGACACTCGCCGCATCTGTGGGATTGGCATCAGCGCGCAGGCTGCTGGTGACGCTCGGTACGCTCGGTAAGTTTTTGTCGATGGTATAAGCCTCTCCTGTGGTGAAGTTCCCGTTACCTATGCCCGTGCCTCCAAGAGGAGGAGGGCTATCCCAATCATAAATGGTGTCATCGTCGATTAGGTCCAGACGCAGGGTGCCATTTCCAGAGCCTGTGTTCACCGTGACAGTGTACGTGGCTGAGCCTATGTACTCATCTTCCCTGGGAGAAATTGCTGTAACGCTTGCACCTGATATGCTGCCTGTTGTGGACAACACAAAGTCGTCTGGTCTGACCGGCCAGACCATTTCAGAGAAAGTCACCGTGAAGCGTACCTCCGCGGCGGCAGTGGGGCTGGGATCCGCGCGGACGATGCTCGTGACTACAGGAAGATTTTTATCGATCAAATACAAAAAACGAGAAAAATTCGTGAAATCCCCGTTGCCAGCACCGACACCACCCAGCGGATTGAGGGCTGTATCCTTGATGCTGTCATTATCAATGACATTCAGCCGCAGTTTACCATCGCCTGTACCGGTGTCGACGGTGACGAAATATTCAATACCGTACCCGCTTACCCCTGTTATGGAAGCACCGGTTATACCTTCGATCATGTCCAGGGAAAAATCATCCACGCCAACGCCGGTAACCGGCTCTGAGAAGATCACGATGAACGAAACACTGGCGTGGGAAGGAAACGGACATATCGGTGTAGAAAACCCACAATCAGGAGTGACCGAAGCGACGGTTGGGCTGCGCTCGGGACCATAGACGACCTCACGGACGAAGATATCTGCGGCTTCATTGGTGTCTCCGCTGACCAAGTTGCTGGCGGAGGACCAGAAGGCAACAATCTTTCCGTCAGCAGAGAGCGATGAGCCGAAGGACGAGGCATTGCCACCTTCAACCGACTTGGATTCGCCCGTCTGGAGATCTCGGACCCAAATATGCATGATCCCATTATTGTCGCCTTTATCGTAGAAAGAGAATGCCACGTATCGCCCATTACTGGAAATGGTTGGCTGGTCGAACAGACCTACTGTCAGGATCACCCCATCTGAAGAGACCGAGGCGAGCGTGGTCTGTCCAATCTGGCGGTCATGCACGTAGACAAGGTCTTTGTTTATATATTCATCGGCTCTGGGGTCAAGATTACCTGAAGCAGACAGGAATACAACGTAGCGCCCATCCCCTGAGATGGCCGGGCTGCCTCCGCCCCCGTCCGCCTGCTCTCCGCTCGTATTGACCGAGATGCGGGTTATACCTCCTGTCTGGAGATCGTACACGAAGGTATCCCTTTTGCCATTTGTATCCCCCGCGACCAGGTTCGTGGCGCTGGAGGAAAATACCACGCAGCGTCCATCATCGGATATGTCCACCGCGCTAGAGTTCCCATTCGCTTCGGCTCCGTTCGAAGCAACCGAGACACGCCTGGTTTGGCCGGTCTGGCGGTCGTGTACGAAAATATCTCCCCCATTGTTCGTATCCCCATTGATCAGATTGGTTGCTTCAGAGGAAAAGGCTACATAGCGCCCGTCGCCGGAGATCGCCATATAGCGATCAGAGTTTTCACCATTCGCTTCGTTTCCGCTCGAGTCCACGGATACGCGTGTTGTCAGACCGGTCTGGCGGTCATGCACGAAGATATCGCCAACCCCATTGGTATCCCCACTCACCAGGTTGCTGGCATCTGAGTAAAATGCCACATAACGCCCATCACCGGAGATGGCGGCAGCTCCTGAGCCATTGTTCGCCTCTGCACCGGTTAGGGATGCTACTGAAACGCGAGTCGTCGCGCCAGTCTGACGATCCTTTACAAAGACATCCTCCGCGTTGTTCGTATCATCGGGGATAAGATTAGTGGCGTCGGATACGAAGGCCACATACCGCCCATCAGCGGAGATTTGACTTCTAAAAGAGCCAGCATTCGCCTGCGTCCCACTCGAATCAACAGAGACGCGTGTGATATCGCCTGGGGCCGCATAGGCTGGGGTTATTGCGCCCGGAGTTAATCCTGCCAGCAAGGCAAGCAGCATAATTACGGAAATAACCCACGCTATGGATTTTATGTGTTTGGGATTCATTATTTTCTCCTTCTGGAGAACCGCTTGGACATCTATTTGCAGACGTCTAACAAACAAGGGTTCCGGATTCCATCTGGAGACCGCTCATAATTTTGAGCAGTGAATATCTGCTTGAAAAAGCGCAAAACTTCAGGTTTTACTTCCCCACTGCTCGGCTAAACTCGTGCGCTGACTGCGCCATGAAGAAAAGAGCGGCCTCACATAATTATTAAAGCACAAAGTTGGAAGGTAAAGTAGTCCACGCCCTGTTTTGGGATTATATTGCAACTAATATTTGGATTGAAAATCCTATCCGGATATTGGTTAAAAAAATGAGGCGCAGGTCAGACCTGCGCCTCATTTTTGCTTATTGCGGAACGTAATACTCGATCTGCAATACGGGGCGATAATCAAGTATGGTGGTATCTCCGCTGTAGAATTTGATGGTATCCGCTCCCAGATCGTCATTATCATCAACCTGGAATTTAAGGCGGAATTGTGTCGAGCCTGTCGCGTTGATATATTGCAATGCAGTTTTTTCCAAATCCGCAGAGAACCAGTTGTCTACAGGCGCATTGAGAATAGTACCTGCCCAATTCATACTGGCGGCGGCTTGAAAATCTGTCTCCTGGAGAGCGCTGACTCCAAATGGACCGCTGTTGATATCCACCAGAACATTCTGGTGGGTGATGAATGGGTCGGTGCCAGTCACACTCAGTTTTTTTATTTTGAGTATTGCGCCAGTAATCACCGCATTATCAGGCAGGGAGGATGTGTTGAAATCAAGAATGGTCAGGAACTGGCGGTCTTCGGCATTGTCACCGAGATAAAACGTGGCAGAGATTGAATTTACCCCGCCGCCCTGATTGCTGTATTCGTTCGATTCAATTATCCAGCCATCATTTATTTTATTGGAAGCGAAGGTGACAGTGTTGATGTTAATGGGCGTGGATTTAATCACGGTATATATCTCGCCTGCGGTGAAATTCCCATTATCAGGTCCAGTCCCCCCAAATGGATCGCCAGCAGCGCCAACGATACTGTCATCATCCTTGACATTCAAGCTGACGGTACCATCCTGACTGCCGGTGTCTACGGAAACAATGTACATATTGCCCGATCCGCTGACATTCGTCACAGATGCGCCGCCAAGACTACCGCCTGTGGTCAAAGTAAAGTCACTTGCATCCACACCGCTCACGGACTCGGAAAAGCTGACCTTGAAATTTACACTGGCGGCATTGGTGGGATTTGCGTCAGCGCGTACCACCGAGACAATCACGGGGAATAGATCAAACTCAGATTCGTAAGCGCCAACATCAGGCGCGTTGCCTTTGAAATCGTCATTGATACCAGGGATCAAGACACCGCGATCCACGTTCGGGCTTGATGGAAGAAGCGCGAAATCCCCGCCGTCCGGATTAACCAACCCTGGAAGATCTTCATAGCCCTTACATTCAAGGCTGGTGGCTGTACATAATGCCGCGATGGTGTTGTAGGATTTATTCTCCCATTTGAAGTGCGGAACGCCCGCTCCACGCGTGGTATGCCAGTTGTCGTTGTTCCAGTCATGCCCTGAAGAACCAGTGAAAGGTTCTTCAAACGCAAAACCGTTCCCCTGAAAAATGTTGTTACGCATCACCGAGTTGTAAACGGGATGGATCACACTCATCGCATTAAGGTCTTTCACGTTTGTCCAACTGGTGTTGTGATAGATCAGTACAACACCATCGGAATGCAAGTCCCATTTGATGCTTGTGCCAGTGAAATTTGTAAACGATGAGCGCAATACCCAGGTGGGACCTTGAGTGACCGGCGCCAGGGATATGCCGACCAGCATTGTATCAACAGTGTTGTTCCGGAAACGATGGTTGATGCAGGCGCCCTCAGGCTCAAGAGCATCGTCGCCAATATGATGGATATGATTATTGTAGATATCGGCATCAAACGCAATCCCGGAATTCTCCAGGGCAGCCGATGAGCCTGTATAAATACCATTGAAGAAATTATGCAGTTCGTTGCCGCGCACAATCGCCCCGATATGGCCTCTGACGACGATTGCAGTGCCTTCCATCGAGGTGGCTTTGACTGCCTTCCAGGGCCATTCATTCACCGGCGGATCATAAATCTCGTTATATTCGATGCGGGTGTCATTGCCCTGATCCTCACTGCCAGTCCAATTGACGAAGATGCCCAGTTGCAAGTTGTGAATCTTGTTCTTGCGGATCACCACATGAGATGAGTTCGTTGCACACACACCACAGCCATATGCCGTGCCATAATATCGAATTTCAAATCCTTCGACCCAAATCCAATTGCGCCCAGCTATATTAATAGCATTGTTGAGACGGGGTACCTGCCATGTATGATTGGAAGGATTGTCCAGGCTGCGCACATAGAGCTTGTTGCTGTTTGGCGCAATATACCAGCCCTCGTTCATTACTGCCCTGTTATGTCCGCGCCCTTCCACCAGCCCGGTAAGATTGTCGTACATGTAATAGCGCTGTCCGTCACGCGCCAGATATTTGATGGATGACGGAATACGAGTAAACCATATACCCTTCTTATAAAGTGTCCAGATATTATTCCCGCTAAGAGTTTGTGACCCGTCAAGGATTGCGCCGCTGCCCTCCGCCTTGACCTGTATCCAGTTGTTTGCGGTGCCCGATGCAGGAAATGAGACTGCCTCGCGATAAACGCCATCGGCGACCAGCACCTGAGTCCCCGCAGCGGCGTGATTTACCCCGTCCTGTATGGTCTTGAAAGGCTTGGACTTTGTACCGTCGCCGCCAGTTGATGCGTCATCATCCACGTATAAAACAGTTGTGGGCATGAATTGAAGCTCGTCTGGCTGTGTAGTGACCGAGCCGCTGATTTCAGTGGCCCCGTCAAGAACCTTAATGTTGTACGATGTGGCTGGAGAAAGCCCAAACAAACTGCCGGCAAGACGCCCATTATCAATTCGCATGAGCGGGTGACCTGAATGCCAGTCGGACTCACCATCCTTTTGATACTTCAGTTCAGCGATCTTCGACAGGTTGGTACCGCTCACGACCACGCCAACAGTCTCGATGTTGGCATATAGATCTATTTTGTTAAAGACAGAAGATCCAGCCAATAATAATTGCGAGTTCAAGTCATCTTTGGACGAAAAAGTCGGTGACTTTAAGTTAAATGCCATCAGGGAAAGAGCAAGCGCCAAGAGTAAGGGAAGTTTTTTCATGTTGGCTCCTTTTCAATAAATTCTACTCCCTTAATGAAAATTGGCACATAAAATGTTGATGGAAAGTTAAGTGCTGCTAGTGCTTTCGTCAAATAGGCAAAGAAAAGGAGGTCACGCCAAAAGCGTGACCTCCTTGATTAACCGTACAATTCTCTCTTGAAAAACTCCGGCAATGCGAAAGCTGCCTTGTGGACTTCAGGATTGATGTAATTGTTCACACCAGGTGGCAGCGGATTCTTCAAGCCATTCTCCCATGGTGTATCTGAGACATACATGAAGCCGATGCCACCGCCAGGATAAGTAGGGACGTTGGTATAGTAGTATGCAGGATTCTTCGTCAGCGACCTGGCAGATTTATAAATCTGCTTGATCAACTCTGTATCGAAGAAAGGCTGTTCGCATTGTGTGGATGCAGCGCCGCCGGGAACAAGCGCGCACACCATGAGTTTATAGAACTCATCTGAGAACAAGCGCTCTGCCATGCCGATCGGATCGGTGGTATCTGAGATGATGACATCAAACTGACCTGGGTTTTCTTCGAGAAAACCAAAAGCGTCGCGCACAAGCAGGGTGGCACGAGGATCAGCCCATGGGTCGCCGAAGGATGCGAAGTGTTCGCGTGACAAATCCACGACACGCTGATCCAACTCACAGACGACGACCTGCTCGACGGAGGGATATCGCAATACCTGTTGAAGCGAACCGCCGTCTCCGCCGCCAACGATCAAAACCCGTTTGGGGTTTCCAACCGCCAGCATGGGCACATTGACAATCATTTCGTGATAGCCAATGTTATCGCGCTCAGTGAGTTGGATGATGCCGTCGAGGATCAGCGCGTTGCCAAAAAATTCAGTCTCGACAACTTGAAGATGCTGGTATTCGGTTTGTTCATCGGCAAGGATTTTCTTAACACGAATTCCCTTGCGATAGTATGGATGTAATTCTTCGGTAAACCAGATGCTCATTGATATTCTCCTATACTGCAATCGCCATTCGGGTTTCGATCTCGGCATCACGATCCATCTTACGAAGCGTGAAATTATCTGCACCCAATGCATTTTTTATATCTTGAATAAGCGGCAAAAGGTCCTTACCAAGATTACAGGTAAATAAATCTATGGCACAGTAGCCATATTCAGGCCAGGCATGCAAACTTGCATGAGACTCGGAGAGAAGCAAAAAACAAGTAAATCCATGCGGACTAAACTTGTAAAAGCCCTCATCCACAACCGTTAATCCGCTGGAACGGACGGCATTCGCAAACAGGCCGTAAGCCCGTTCACTATCCATAAGCACCTCTCGGTCACAGTTGGAGAGATCAAAAATATAATGTTCTCCCAGTTTCAAAATCGCGTTCACTCGCACCTCCGTAGTTAAAAAATGAAAGAACCCGCTCGGAAACATCATCTTTTCATTTCAAAACGATCCACAGGATGTTTTCCCTGTGTAACGTGTGAAACGGTTCCCGAACAGACTCTATGCAACATTTATACTATGCTACGGCGGAGCGTCAATCCTTTTAGGCAGTGAATATTATTTATCACAACGCCACTTTGAAATCAAAATCATCATCGCTGAAAGTATACGGGTCATAATCATTATTCAAAGGGGTTTTTCACCAATGATTTGAAGCGGGCATAAAAGGGCCTCATTTTTTTCGACATTTCACCCCACCCATGTCTTGTTGCCAGACCCGCTTGCCCTTATGATTAAGCCTCAGCCATGGCAAACCCTGACACATCCATCTACCTCCACATTCCCTTTTGCAAACACCGCTGCGCCTACTGCGACTTTAACACCTACGCAGGCCAGGAAGATTCGATTCCAGCCTACGTGGATGCCCTCATCAAAGAGATTAACTTTATCGGGCATCAAATTACCGATTACCAGTTACCAATTACCATCCACACAATTTTCTTTGGAGGAGGAACCCCCTCGCTTCTTTCCGCCCCTCAATTTGATTCCATTCTCCGGGCATTGCGCGCCGCCTTTACATTTACCGCTGACGCGGAGATCAGCATCGAAGCCAACCCAGGCACGATCTCACCCGAAAAGTTAAACGCCATCCGCGAAGCGGGTATTAACCGCATCAGCTTCGGCGTGCAATCAGCCAACACCGAAGAACTGCGCATGCTCGAACGCATCCATGATTTTTTCACAGTCATCGAATCTGTATCCAGCGCAAGAAAAGCCGGCTTCGACAATCTCAACTTGGATTTGATCTACGGTCTCCCCGAACAGACATTATCCACCTGGCAGACCACCCTCGCGCGCACCGTTGAACTTAACCCCGAACACATCTCAGCCTACGCGCTCACCCTCGAACATGGCACACCCTTCGGACGCTGGTCATCGAAAGGCTTGCTGCCCCTCCCCGACCCCGATCTCGCCGCCGAAATGTACGAATACGCCGAAGAATTTTTGGAAAGCAAGGGGTATGTGCATTACGAAATTTCCAATTGGGCGAAGATAAATTCAGAATTCAGAATTCTGAATTCTGAATTTATGTGCCGCCACAACCTCCAATACTGGCACTCCCTGCCCTACCTTGCCTTCGGCGCAGGCGCGCACGGATATGCCAACGGCTACCGCTATTCAAATGCGTTGCGAATCAAGACTTATATTGAGCGAATGAGTAACGAGTTGCGAGTGATGAGTTGTGAGTTCCCGTTATCTCCGGCAGTTGTGAACCAACACAAACAGACTTTGCAAGACGACATTTCCGATTACATGATTAACAACTTGCGGCTCACTCAGGTTGGGGTCGTCGAGTCAGATTTTCAGGCAAGGTTTGGGGTTGGGCTTTTGGATGTATTTGGGAAGGAAGTCGAAGAATTAATCCGCGTGGGATTGCTGGAATCAAAAACCTCCGAGGTCTTAAAGACCTCGGAGGTTTACAGACTCACCAAGCGCGGCAGGCTATTGGGAAACCAAGTCTTTGTAAAATTTGTATAGCACAATCAAAAAGACCTCCGAGTCGGTGACTTGGAGGTCTTCCTTATTACTCGTTACTTCTCACTTATTAATCATTACCGCCCTACTTCTTCTTCGCAACTTTCTTAACTACTTTCTTGACAACTTTCTTGGCAACAGGTTTCTTGGCAATGACTTTCTTCGCCGCAACGGGGCGATGAGTCAGCGCAGCTTGAGCCGCCGCAAGACGCGCAATCGGCACACGGAACGGGGAGCATGACACGTAGTTGTTGCCGATCATGTGGCACCATTCCACTGAGTTGGGGTCGCCACCGTGTTCACCACAGATACCCACTTCGAGATTCGGGCGGGTGATGCGACCTTCATTGATCGCCCATTGCATGAGCTTGCCTACGCCGTCGCGGTCAATAGTCTGGAAGGGATTTGTTCCGAGAATACCCTGTTCCTGATAGGTAATGAGGAAGTTGCGCTCGGCATCGTCGCGGGAATAGCCGTAGGTCATCTGCGTGAGATCGTTCGTGCCGAAGGAGAAGAACTCGGCTTGTTTCGCAATTTCGCGGGCAGTCACTGCGGCACGCGGAATTTCGATCATCGTTCCGAATTTATATTCAAACTTGATCTTCTTTTCAGCCATCACCGCAGAGGCGATGCGCACGAGGCGCGGCTGAATCCACTCGAGTTCCTTGACCGTACCCGTGAGCGGGATCATCACTTCGGGCTTGACCACGATTCCGCGCAGGGTGCAATCCGCAGCGGCTTCGAAGATCGCGCGTACCTGCATCTCAACGATTTCAGGCATCACGATGCTCAAGCGAACACCGCGCAGGCCCATCATCGGGTTGGATTCGTGCATTCCCTTAATCGACTCAAGCAGGCTTTCCTTGGCGGCAAAACCATCAGTCTCACCTTTGATGCGCATCTCGATCACTTCTTCGAGAAGTTTTTCTTCGTCGGGCATGAACTCATGCAGCGGCGGATCGATCAAGCGGATGATAACGGGGTAACCATCCATCGCTTCAAAGAGACCGTCAAAGTCCTTGCGCTGGGTCGGCAGAAGTTTATTGAGCGCGGCGGTGCGTCCGTCGCTGGTATCGGAGAGAATCATCTCCTGCACGATGGGCAGGCGTTCGGGTTCAAAGAACATGTGCTCAGTACGGCACAGACCGATGCCGACAGCGCCGTAAGAGCGGGCGCGTTGGGCATCCTTCGGATAATCGGCGTTCGCCCAAACCTGCAAACCACGCATCGGCTTGCCGTTCGCGTCCACGCGAATTCCCTTGCGGGCGGAAATTTCATCAGCCCATTGGAGCAGGGTCATTAATTCAGTTTGTTGTTCGAGTGAAGGGGTGGTCATGGGGATTTGCCCAACAAAGACCTTGCCCGTTGTGCCGTCCACCGAAATCCACTCGCCTTCCTTGACGATCATTTCACCGACTTGCATCTCGCGTTTTTCGAGATCGATCTTGATGACAGAAGCGCCCACCACGCACGGGATACCGAACTGACGCGCCACGACTGCGGCGTGAGAAGTCGCTCCGCCTTCGCTGGTCAGCACGCCTTGAGAGGCGATCATGCCATGAACATCATCGGGCTTGGTGAAGGGACGAA
>Ga0335397_10010146_pt1 | contig 11670 bp, 7 predicted proteins | sample MAT04_FD_205740 | JGI IMG/M metagenome (GOLD analysis project Ga0335397, IMG submission 205740) | Freshwater microbial communities from Lake Fryxell liftoff mats and glacier meltwater in Antarctica - MAT-04 (spades assembly) (version 2) ...
TCGCTGGACTGGGCCTTTTCACAATGACCGAAGCCCGGATTTCAGCGAGCCAATCCCGATGAGGAAAACCACTGACTGGAGAGCCGTGTGCGGGAGAACCGCACGCACGGTTCGGAGGGAGGGGAGGGACTATATGCCCTTCTCTACCCCTATCCAAAGCCGGCTCCTACAATGATGTTTAATACCCACCACGACGTCGCCCAACGCCTACGCCGCCTGGGTCTTGAGCCGTTCGTCCCTTGTTGGGCAATGCGTAATCGTGTTATCCTCTTCGCGCTGCGGGTGTTACCGCTTGGTGTTACAATGCCTCGCTACATTTTCATCAGGATGATGTTTTTAAAGGGACTTTTTCTTCCCGCAAGAGCATTCCGTCCACTCCGCCACTACCGGAAGGCGAACGCAAGTTCGCTTTTTTTGTTTCAATCATTCAATTGAACTAACGGACCATCGACATGTTTGACGCCGTACGCAACAACAAGAGAATCGTCCAGGTATTTCTCGGGCTGATTACCTTGCCCTTCGCTTTCTGGGGTGTTGATTCCTATGTCCGGAACTCGGGAGCCGGCAGCGATCTGGCGAGCGTCGGCGACAGCAAGATCAGCGTCCAGCAGTTCGAGCAAGCGTGGCGTGAGCGTCAGGATCAGTTGCGGCAGCAACTCGGCGCCAATTTCCAGCCCGAGAAAATGAACACCCCTGAAGTCAAGCTCGGCGTACTCAATTCGCTCGTCGATCAGCGTTTGTTGCTGCTGGAGGCGAACAAGAATCGTCTGCAGACGAGCGATGCAGCCTTGCGCGACGTGATCAGCAAGATTCCGGCGCTCCAGGAGAACGGGCAGTTTTCGCTCGCTCGCTATGAATCGGCGTTGCGCGCGCAAGGTCTTTCGCAGCCGCAGTTCGAGGCCAAGCTGCGGCAGGATCTGACGCTTCAGCAACTGCTCGCAGCGGTCGGCGACACGGCTTTTGTTTCCGATACGCAGGCCGAAGCGATGTTGCGGCTGCAATCCGAAGAGCGTCAATTCGCTGAGTTCCGGATCGCGCCCGATCAATTTGCCGACAAGGTCAAAATCGAGCCCTCGGCAGTCGAGAAGTACTATGCCGACAACAAGGCGCGGTTCGAAGTGCCTGAACAGGTCAAGGCCGAGTACGTCGTCCTGTCGCTCGACGCGCTGCTCGCGCAGACCGCGGTGTCCGACGCCGAAGTCAAGGCCTGGTACGCCAGTCACCAGGACCGCTATCTGCAGCCCGAGGAGCGGCGCGCCAGTCATATTCTCGTTCTCACCAAGCCGGGTGAGGACAAGGTGAAAGCCAAGGCCAAGGCTGAGGAAATCGTCAAGGAGGTGCACCAGGCGCCGACCAAGTTTGGCGAACTGGCAAAACAGTATTCTCAGGATCCGGGCTCGGCGCAGAAGGGCGGCGATCTCGGCTACTTTGCTCGCGGCATGATGGTCAAAGCCTTCGAGGACACCGTCTTCAAGCAAAAGGAAGGCGAAGTGTCCGGCATCGTCGAGTCGGAATTCGGTTACCACATCATCAAGCTGACCGGCGTCAAGCCCGGCAAGCTGCGTTCGCTCGACGAAGCGCGTCCGGAGATCGAAGCCGAACTTAAGCAGCAAAACGCGTCGCGCAAATTTGCGGAAGCGGCCGAGGGCTTCAATAATGCGGTCTATGAGCAGTCGGACAGCCTGCAACCGGTGGCCGAAAAATTCAAGATCAAGGTGCAGCAGTCAGAGTGGGTTCCGCGAAATCGGTCGGCCAAAGAACTTGCGGCGCTCGGACCGCTGGCCAACGAAAAAATCCTGACCGCGCTCTTTGCCGACGAGGCGGTCAAGAACAAGCGCAATACCGAAGCCGTCGAGGTCGCGCCCAACACGCTACTTGCCGCGCGCGTCCTCGAGCATGCGCCGGCAGCGAGCAAACCTTTCGCGACGGTGAAAGCCGACATCGAAAAGTTCTTGAGGGCACAGGAAGCGGCGGCGCTGGCCAAAAGTTCGGGTGAGGCGAAGCTCGTCGAACTGCAGAAGGAAGGCAGCGACAAAATCGCCTGGGCGCCGGCCAAAACCATTTCGCGCCTGCAGGGACGGCAGTTCCCGCCGGCCATGATGCAAGCGATCTTCAAGACCGACGTCGACAAGCTGCCGGCCTACGTCGGCGCCGAAGCGGACGGTAGCTATATGCTCTACAAGATCGTCAAGGTGAGCGAGCCGGACAAGATCGACGCCGATCAACGCCGAGCCCTGCAGCGCGAGTATGGCGCCATCGTCGCACAGGAAGATCTCGCCGCTTATCTCGCCGGTCTGCGCACACGCTATAAGGTCGTCATCAACAAGTCGGCGCTCGAAGCGAAGGACCGGCAGTAAGCCGCTGCCGCGGCGCGCAAACAACCCGCCGACGTCAGGTGGGCTGTCAGGTCTTATTGAGCGGGCGACACGAAGTATGAACTGGCCGTCATTCCGGCGAAAGCGAGCGAAGGAAGTGCTGAGCCCGGCATCCAGTATGCGCAGAGGTTTCTCACTTGGACCCCGGCTTTCGCCGGGGTGACGAACTCAAACATCATGTCGCCGAACCAATAGCGCTTCACCGCCTGAGCAGAAATTCGGCCAAAAGCGGGTCTTCGATCGTCGTGCCGGTGGCCGTTCTCGTCAGGATGCCGTTGCGCTTGAGTTTCTCGATCGACGAGCGAATCTTTGAGATGGTCGGCGTCGCACCGGGAATCGCCTGCAGTGCCTTTAAGGTCGCCTGGCTCAGGGGTGGCTGGCCGTTGGCGATCGCCGTGAGCACGCCCTGATCAAACGCTTCGACCGAGTTGAGCAGCGCGTTCCAGATCGCCAGCTGTGGTCCACTCGTCATGTAATTGTCGAGGCCGCGGCTGATCTCGGTGATGCCCTCGGCCGACATCGCCTTGACGACGTCACGCATCAGGGCCGGCTTGTAGCCGATTTTCCGGAAGCCCTCGCGCAATTCGTCGAGGTCAAGCTGCTTGCCCGGATGGACGCTTTGAAAGTGCTCGGCGAGTAGACGCATGAAGTCGTCGCCAAGAACGGGAAAATCGATGATCTGGGCAAACTGATACATCGGTGCGCCGGCCGTATTCATCAGCCGCGCCAGCCCTTCCTGCGACGAACCGGTGAACACCGCAGAGAGTTCCTTGCGGCGTTTGTGCAGGACGGCGCGCAAGGCGCCCACCAGGCCAATCCCGTCGCTGGCGTCGCCAAGCGTCTGCACCTCGTCGAGCATGAGCAGAACGGGCGCGCCGTGTTCCCGCGCAAGGCGTGTAACGAGCGCGTCCAGACGCAGCCCTGCATCATGCGGAAGATCGCGGCGCTGCGGTTCATCGCCAAGGTCCACGCTGGCGCCGAGCAGACCGATCTTCTTCACCGGTGTTTTGGCGAGCTTGCCGGCCGCGCTAGCCGGCACCCGGAGATCGTCGAGCGCCTCTTCTAGCGCGTGGTTGATCGCCTCGAGCGGTGCTGACTTGTGCAACCAGAGGTCGGCATAGACCGGCAACATCTCGGCGTTCTTGGCCTGCGGGGCAAGGTCGTGATCGAGAAAAAAAGTCTTGCCGACGCGCCGCGGCGCGAAGAGCGCCAGTGGCCGGCCCGGTTGCGCGGTAAGCAGCGCCAGGTAACCCTTGGCTAGCGCCAGACGGCGGACTTCGATGGCGTCGAAGGTCTTCATCGGTCGATTGTCGTGCATTGTCGTAAAAACGACAATTGCTGATTAAATCGCAACGAGCGGCAATGCCGGCGCCTTCCGCCGCATTGCCTTGGCGCAGGCGCTACGGTAGCGGGTCGGCGTTGCCGAGCGCCGTGGTATTGAGACCGCCATCGACGTACATGATTTCGCCGGTAATGCCGCTCGCCAGATCGGAGAGCAGAAAAGCGACGGCATTGCCGACCTCGTCGATGGTGATGTTGCGGCGCAACGGCGCGTTGTGCGCGTTGTAGGCCAGCAGCTTGCCGAAATTGCCGATCCCCGAGGCCGCCAGCGTCTTGATCGGGCCGGCCGAAACGGCATTGGCGCGAATGCCTTGCGGGCCAAGACAAAAGGCGAGATAACGCGTCGCTGCTTCAAGGCTCGCCTTGGCCAGACCCATGGTGTTGTAGTTGGGCATCGTGCGCTCGGCGCCAAGATAGGTGAGCGCGAGAACAGCCGGATTGTTGCCCTTGAGCAGCAGCGGGCGCGCCGCCTTGACCAGCGCCGGATAGCTGTACGAGGAGACGTCGTGAGCGATGCGAAAAGACTCGCGCGAAATGCCGTCGAGAAAGTCGCCTTCGATCGCTTCGGTTGGCGCGTAGGCAATCGAATGCACGAGACCGTCGAGTCCGTCCCAATGCGTTGCCAGAGCGGAAAAGAGCGCGTCAATCTGTGCGTCTTCCGAGACGTCGCACGGCAAGACGAGCGTGCTGTCAAACTCCGCCGCGAACTTGTTGATACGGTCCAGGAAACGCTCGTTCTGGTAGGTAAAGGCCAGATGCGCGCCTTCGCGGTGGCAGGCCTTGGCGATGCCATAAGCAATCGAGTGCTTCGACAATACGCCGGTGATGAGAATGCGCTTATCGGCAAGAAATCCCATGGGTTCTCCGGAAGGGTTGTGACAGCTTGGGTGTCGTAAAGGGCTCGGCGTGGCCTGCATTATAGGGGATTCGGGTGACAAACTGAGCCGCAGTCTGCGTCATCGTCCGCCGCGGCCGCAAAAAACCGACGCTTCGCGCTACACTTGCCGCATGCCGCTCATCCGCCTGGTCTGCCTGTCGTTGCTGTTGCTGGTCGCCGCGTGCAGCAGCGAGCAGAACGACCCCTACCCGGCGAGCGAGCGCGGTCAGAACATCCTCTATTCGGCGTTTACCGAACGGCCCAAGCACCTTGACCCGGTGCAGTCCTACACCGAGGACGAGAATACCTTCACCGCGCAGATCTACGAGCCGCCGCTGCAATACCATTACCTTAAGCGACCCTATACGCTGATCGCCGGGTCTGCCGAGGCGGTTCCGACGCCCCGCTATTACGACGCTGCCGGCCGGGAACTGGCACCCGACGCGCCGGCCGCAGCGATCGCCCGCAGCGTCTATGAGATCCGCATACGTCCGGGGATCCGCTATCAGCCGCACCCGGCTTTTGCGCTCGATCCCGGCGGCCAGCCGGTCTACGCGGTGCTCGATCGAGACGCGCTGCGCGGCGTCGAGACGATCGCCGACTTTACGCACAGCGGGACGCGCGAACTCATCGCCGATGACTACATTTACGAGATCAAGCGGCTGGCCCACCCGCGCCTGCACTCGCCGATCTTCGGCATGATGGCCGGGCGCATCGTCGGCCTCAAAGAACTCGGTGCAGCTTTGCAGCGCGAAGCCAAGGCGCTGCCGCAGGCGAGTTGGATTGACCTTGACCGCTTTGACCTCGAGGGCGTGACGCGCGTCGATCGCTACACGCTGCGCATTGCGCTCAACGGCAAATACCCGCAGTTCGTCTATTGGCTGGCCATGCCTTTTTTCGCGCCGGTGGCGCGCGAAGTCGACCGTTTCTATAGTCAGCCGGGTATGGCCGAAAAGAACCTGACGCTCGACTGGTATCCGGTCGGCAGCGGTCCCTACATGCTGCTTGAGAACAACCCGAACAGTCGCATGGTGCTGGCGCGCAATCCGAACTATCACGGCGAAACCTACCCCTGCGAAGGCCAGCCCGAAGATCGTGACGCCGGCCTGCTCGCCGACTGCGGCCAGCCGCTGCCGATCATCGACAAGGCTGTTTTCTCGCGCGAAAAGGAGAGCATCCCCTACTGGACTAAATTCCTGCAGGGTTACTATGATGCCTCGGGCATTTCGTCGGACAGCTTCGACCAGGCGGTGCGGCTCAACGTGTCGGGCGACGTCCAGCTCTCCGACGAAATGCGCGAGAAGGGCATACGCCTGCTGACCAGCGTTCGTCCGTCGACCTTCTACATGGGCTTTAACCTGCTCGATCCGATAGTAGGCGAGGGTGGCAACAGCAGCGACGGCGTCGGCGCCGAGCGCAGCCGGCTCTTGCGCCAGGCGCTGTCGATGGCCATCGATCAGGAAGAATTCATTTCGATCTTCATGAACGGGCGCGGCGTCGCCGCGATGAGTCCGCTGCCGCCCGGCATCTTCGGTTACCGCGACGGCGAAGCCGGAATGAATCCGGTCGTCTATGACTGGGTCGACGGCAAGGCGCGGCGAAAATCCGTCGCAGCGGCGCGCCAGCGCTTGGCCGACGCCGGCTGGCCCAACGGGCGCGACGCGAAGACCGGCGAGCCGCTCGTCCTCTACCTTGATACGACGAGCGGCGGCATGGGCGACAAATCGCGCCTCGACTGGCTGACGCGCCAGTTCGCCAAACTCGACATCCAGCTCGTCGTGCGCTCGACCGACTTCAACCGCTTTCAGGAAAAGGTGCGCAAGGGCGCGGTGCAACTCTATTACCTCGGCTGGAACGCCGACTACCCCGATCCGGAGAATTTCTTTTTCCTGCTCGCCGGCTCCGAAGGCAAGGTGGCGACCGGCGGCGAAAACGCGTCGAACTACGCAAGCCCCGAGTTCGACCGCCTGTACGCGCAAATGAAGGACATGGAGAACGACGGGGCGAGCGGCGAGAAACGGCTGGCGCTGATCGCCCGTATGAACCGCATCCTGCAGGACGATGCGCCGTGGATTTTCGGCTTTCATCCGACGAGTTACACGCTGGGCCACGCCTGGCTGCACAACCGCAAGCCGATCGATGTCGGCAACAACACGCTCAAGTACCAGCGCGTTGACGTCGCGCTGCGCGAGAAGCAACGTCATGCATGGAACGAACCGGTGCTCTGGCCGCTGGCCGGCGGAGCGCTCCTCCTGCTCGCCGTGCTGGTTCCGGCTTTTGTCAGCTACCGCCGCCGCGAACGCGGAACGGCGCGGGGTATCCCGTGAGCAGAACCTTTTTTTGCCCTTAAACCCTCATGCTCGCCTACCTCGTCCGCCGGCTGCTTTATGCGATTCCGATCCTGATTGGCGTCAATCTGATTACCTTCGCGCTGTTCTTCGTCGTCAATACGCCCGACGATATGGCGCGCATGCAGCTCGGCGTCAAGCGCGTCACCGCCGAGGCGATCGCGCGCTGGAAGGTCGAGCGCGGCTATGACAAGCCGCTCTTCGTGAATACCCAGGCGAGCGGCGTCGCGACGCTGACCGAAACGATTTTCTTCGCCAAGTCGGCGCGCATGTTCGTCGGCGACTTTGGCCGCGCCGAAGACGGCCGCGACATCGCGCGCGAGATCACCTCGCGCATGGGCCCGTCGCTGGCCATTGCCTTGCCGACCTTCGTTCTCGGCCTGTTCGTGACCGTCAGTTTCGCGCTCGTCCTCGTTTTCTTCCGCGCCAGCCGCCTCGATTTCTGGGGCGTCGTCCTGTGCGTGGCGATGATGTCGATCTCGGGCCTGTTTTACATCATCGGCGGCCAGTATTTGATCAGCAAGCTGTGGCGGCTGGTGCCGATCTCCGGCTTCGGCAGCGAACTGGCTGCCTGGAAATTCCTGATCCTGCCGGTGCTGATCGGCATCGTTTCGGGGCTCGGCTCGTCGGCCCGCTGGTACCGGACGATCTTTCTCGAGGAGATCGGCAAGGACTATGTGCGCACTGCCCGCGCCAAGGGCCTGTCCGAAGTGACGGTGCTTTTCCGCCACGTCTTGCGCAACGCGATGATCCCGATTCTGACCGGCGTCGTCGTCGTCATCCCATTGCTCTTCATGGGCTCGCTGCTCACCGAATCGTTCTTTGGCATCCCCGGTCTTGGCAGCTACACCATCGACGCGATCAACGCGCAGGACTTTGCCGTCGTCCGCGCCATGGTCTTCATCGGCTCGGTGCTCTACATCGTCGGCCTGATGCTGACCGATATTTCCTACACCTTCGTCGATCCGCGGATCCGCTTTGCGTGAGTTCATGACCGTCAACACCCACCGCAGAGGCGCAGAGGCGCAGAGGGGCCGCAGAGAACCGCGAAAAAGATTTCTCGGCGTTTTCTCTGCGTCTCTGCGCCTGTGCGGTAGATTTTTCTTTTGCCGCAGATGACTTTTCTCCCCGTCCTGCTGTGGTCCGACTTGCTCATCTGGCTGCTTGTTCTCGCGGCCATCGTTCTCGTCCGGCTGTCGCTGCGTAACCCGCCCTTGCGCGCGGCCTGGCGGCGGGTCGGTCGCAGCCGTCCGGGGATGGCGGCAGCGACCGTGCTGATCGTTTTCCTCGTCGTCGGCCTGCTCGATTCGGTCCATTATCGGCCACGGCTCGAGAACCGCGAAAACAGCAAGGAAGCGCCCGTCGTCTACGCCATCGAAGTGCTCTCGCTGCTCGACGTGCTGGCCAGCCCGCTCCGTTTACGCAACGAGAAAACATACTCCGAGCCGCTCGCGACGCACGCCTACGCCAAGGAGGCGATCGAAGTTACTGACGCCGACGGCAGCATCCGCCAGCACCGCGACTTTCCCCGCTTGAAATTCGGCGGCGCGCATCTGGCGGGTGATGTGGCGCAGCGCGAGGCCGATATTGCCCGGCGCGTGCTCGTCGCGGCGGCCAGCGCGCTGGCGCTGTGGGCGGCTGCCGCGCTGGCCTGCACTGCTTTCCTCGCGCGCCGCAGCGGGCGTTCGCTGCCTGCAGCGTGGCGCGCGCTGATCGGCGGAGAAACCGATTTCGCCTGGTGCGCCGTCCTCGGCGCGCTCGGTGCCCTCTTGCTGGTGCTGCTGCCGATCGCCGCACTGGCCGGCGACTATCACGTTTTCGGCACCGACAAGGTCGGCCAGGACGTGCTCTACCAGATATTGAAAAGCGTGCGCACGGCCCTCGTCATCGGCCTCGTGACGACGCTCGTCACGCTGCCTCTGGCGATCTTTCTCGGACTTCTGGCCGGTTACTTTCGCGGCTGGGTCGACGACCTGATTCAGTATCTGTACACGACGCTCAGCTCGATTCCCGGCGTGCTGCTGATCGCCGCCGCGGTGCTCATGATGCAGGTCGTCATCGACACCCACCCGCAATGGTTTGAGACCGCCGCCGAGCGCGCCGACCTGCGCCTGCTGGCGCTCTGCCTGATCCTCGGCATGACCAGCTGGACCGGGCTCTGCCGGCTGCTGCGCGGCGAGACGCTCAAGCTGCGCGAACTCGAGTACATCCAGGCGGCGCAGGCCTTTGGCGTCTCCGACCTGCGCATCATCGGGCGCCACATCCTGCCCAATCTGATGCACATCGTGATCATCGCACTGGTCATGGATTTCTCCAGCCTGGTGCTCGCCGAAGCGGTCCTCTCCTACGTCGGCATCGGCGTCGACCCGACGATGATCAGTTTCGGCACGATGATCAACAACGCGCGCATGGAGCTGGCGCGCGAGCCGATGGTCTGGTGGTCGCTGGCCGCCGCCTTCGTCTTCATGTTCGCCCTCGTGCTCGCCGCCAACCTGCTCGCCGACGCCGTGCGCGACGCCTTCGATCCGCGCCTGGCGGGGGCGGCATGAGCGATACACCGATCCTCCGTGTGCGTGACCTGCGCATGGGCTTTGTCAGCGGCTATGCGGCGACGCGGACGGTGCTCGTGGCCGTCGACGGCGTGAGTTTCGACGTGAGCGCCGGCGAGAGCCTCGCGCTGCTCGGCGAATCGGGCTGCGGCAAGTCGGCGAGCGCGCTTTCCGTGCTGCGCCTGTTGCCGGCGGCCGGGCGGATTCTCGGCGGCGAGGTCGTTTTCGACGGGCAGGACCTGCTGCAGCTGCCCGAAGCCGAAATGCGCGCCGTGCGTGGTGGTGGCATGGCGATGATTTTCCAGGAGCCGGCGACCAGCCTTAACCCGGTGATGACTGTCGCCCGGCAGATCGGCGAAGTCCTCGTCCGCCATGCCGACCTCAGCGGGCAGGCGGCGCGCCGGCGCGCTCTGGAGCTCCTCGACGCGGTCGGCATTGCCGACGCCGAACGCCGCCTCGACGAGTACCCGTTCCAACTTTCTGGCGGCATGAAGCAGCGCGTGATGATCGCCGTTGCGCTCGCCGGCGACCCGCGCCTTCTGATCGCCGACGAGCCGACAACGGCGCTCGACGTCACCATCCAGGCGCAAATTCTCGATCTCCTGCGCGGCCTGCAGGCCGAGCGGGCGATGGGCATGCTGCTGATCACGCACGACTTGGGCGTCGTCGCCCGGATGGCGCATCGCGTCGCCGTCATGTACGCCGGGCAGATCGTCGAGGAAGCACCGCGCGAGGCCTTTTTCTCGGCGCCGCGCCATCCCTACACGCAAAAGCTTTTTGCCGCCTTGCCCGACCCGGCCCGCCGCGGCGCCCGGCTCGAGACGATAGCCGGGCAGTTGCCGGCGCTCTCAATGATGCCCGCCGGCTGCCGCTTTGCCGAGCGTTGTCCGCACGCCTGGCAGCGCTGTCGCGACGAGGCGCCGCCGTGGTACGAGACCGGCGTTGCCGGCCATCGCGCGCGTTGCCACCTGCTCGACGAGCCGCAGCGGGCGGTGGCCGACGCGGCGCGCGCCGAGAGCCCGGTGCCGACGCCCGGCACCGGCGATTCGGTGCTGCTCACGGTCGCCGATCTGCGTGTTCATTTCCCGATCCGGCGCGGCGTCCTGCAGCGCACGGTCGGCCACGTCAAGGCGGTCGACGGGCTCTCCTTCGCTCTCGAGCGCGGCCGTACGCTGGCGCTCGTCGGCGAGTCGGGCTGCGGCAAGACGACGGTCGGCAAGGCGATCCTCCAACTGATCAAGCCGACCGGCGGCCGCGTCGTGCTCGACGGTCGCGAGCTGACGACGCTTTCTTCCGGTCAATTGAGACCGCTGCGCCGCCGCATGCAGATGATTTTCCAGGACCCCTTTGCCTCGCTGAATCCGCGCATGGCGGTCGGCGAGATCATCGCCGAGGGCATGAACGCTTTCGCTATGGCCAGAACCGGTAACGACAAGGGCCGGCCCGATGCCGGCGGGCAGGTAGCGGGAGGGCTCGACGCGGCGATCGCTGCCTTGCTGCACCAGGTCGGCCTCGACGCTGCCGCGGCGCTGCGTTACCCGCACGAATTTTCCGGCGGCCAGCGCCAGCGCATTGCGATCGCCCGGGCACTCGCCGTGCAGCCCGAGCTGATTGTTTGCGACGAGCCGACTTCAGCCCTCGACGTTTCGGTTCAGGCGCAAATCCTCAATTTGCTCAGAGCCTTGCAAGAAGAGCTTGGACTTGCTTACCTCTTCATCACGCACAATTTTGCCGTCGTCGAATATCTCGCGCACGACGTCGCGGTGATGTACCTCGGGCGTATCGTCGAGCGCGGCAGCGTCGACGAGGTTTTGCGCTCGCCGCAGCACCCGTACACGCGGACGCTGCTCTCGGCGGTGCTCAGTCCGCATCTCGATCGCCAGCCCAATGTCGTCCGCCTCGCTGGTGAAACGCCGTCGCCGGCGAAGCCGCCGTCCGGTTGTCATTTCCACCCGCGCTGCCCCTACGCCGCTGACGAGTGCCGCGCGAACTACCCTGGGCCGAGCGCGGTCAGCGACACACATACGGTTCATTGCCACTTCGCCGGGCGATTGGATAGCGCGCGTTAGCAAGCAGCGCTTGAAACCGGACTCCGGCTTGCGCCGGAATGAGCGTCGCGCTCAGGGGTTTTGCGCGAGCTCGATGGTCAACGTTTTTCCCGCGACCAAGGTATTGCTCGA
>Ga0335397_10010150_pt1 | contig 11668 bp, 5 predicted proteins | sample MAT04_FD_205740 | JGI IMG/M metagenome (GOLD analysis project Ga0335397, IMG submission 205740) | Freshwater microbial communities from Lake Fryxell liftoff mats and glacier meltwater in Antarctica - MAT-04 (spades assembly) (version 2) ...
AAGAGAACTTGCAGCAGCATACTGCCAACTGCCAAAATAATTATACACTCTGCGTCTCGCCGGGGTCTTCATAGCCCGGCTAATGAGTGTTGGCATGAGACCCCGGCGCTTAAGAGAACTTGCAGCAGCATACTGCCACTGCCAAAATAATTATACACTCATGCCATGTGTTTAATTTTGGATGCAGTGGGTGTCTGTAAATTTAAGCATCTTTTCTGCGCCGGGGTCTCGCCCTGCTCACATTGGCACTACTGCGAAGACCCAGGCGAGACACAGAAGGATGTGTCATATGAGGACATCAGGCACTGGACCAAAAACAGAAATTATGTTATACTAAAATATCCAATTCCCGGATTTTCAAGAGTCCCGATAATTGTTGCTCTGTCTAATAAATTATTAAATTCCTCACAACTTGTTTCAGGCACAATACAACAGTTATGGCAAGCGGATCCATTTACATTATCTGGACCTTGCCCACTTGACTGACCAATATCTGAACAAACAGGATCAGCAGAGCACCATCTTGAATCTTCTATAGAATCCTTAATTAATTTTCCTAAAAAATTCCCTTTCCCCTGACGAACTAATCCCCCAAGCGACCCTTCAGAATCACCAGAGGATGTATATATTAAAAAACCATTCATAGGGTTACCAGAGTTACTATTAAAATAGATTCTTTCTCGCAATGAAGAAGATCCATAACCACAGTTAAAACAAAGTCTTTTAATAAGTAAGTGTGCCAATGTGTGCATCATTATGAAAGCACAATCAATATCTCTTCTTTCGTAATCTGCTTTTCTGCGTCTCATTGCAAGATGATACCTTTCAATTAAATTATTAAAATATGCTTCATTCTTCTTTTGCCATTGCTCAATTTTTTCATCTTTAAATTTTATAAAAATGCCTTCCCCATATACTTCATATGCTGGAAGCCATTTAATCGGCTCCATTGAAAGTTGCTGCATCTTAGCATCTCGATCTGAATTATCTGGAATAATTCTTGAAAACCCAGTGAAAACTTTTGTTTCTTTTAGCTTTTCAATTAACACGACACAGTCAAAGTTTTCTTCCAACACTTCAATTTCATTATAATTTTCGAATGTCTTTTTTAATGCTTTAAAATCAGCGTTTTCGGAATTTCTACCTTTTAGTATGTACTTATATTCCTCTTGTCTTAAATCAGATACATTTTTTATTTGTGTTTGTTCAATATTCCTATTCAATTCGATGAGGATTCCTGTAACTAAATCCTCCTTTGTAATCAGTTTGCTTCTTACTACTGAAGTATTTTCAAGTACTATACCCAATAGCATGTTACTATTATCTTGATTGTGGTATTGGCGAAGTTTTTCGATACCTCCTTCAATTTCCTTAATTGCTTTTTCGATGTATTCATCGGCACCCTCTGAAATTATTGGGAGAAAAAGAGCAGAGATAATATTTGAATAATGGATGTTTGAACCGCCTCGAATTAATACTTGTAAGTGGACTTTATGCGGTTGGGCATTTTGCACCCCTTCTAAACCAAGCCATGGCTGATGTCCTTTGCAATATTGTCCCGAAGGGTTGTTGTCGTTTTTATTTGTTTCGGAGAACTCTTGTTTATCGTCCTTATCTAAACCTATCCTAGCAAGAGCGCTGTCAAAAATTGCATTTTCTGTTTTTCTGACATTCATTATGCCAGCCAAAGATTTTATTGAACCACATGAACACTTAATGAATATGCTTCCTAAATCACCAGATCCAGAACCTGTATTATAAGTTAATTCATGTGTCTTTCCATCTTGGGGAACTGGCCCGTTGTGAACCCATTCTTTAAAAGGTACATCCTGAATATGGCCTTGCTGACATGCTGCAACAAAACGGACTGGAATCATTTTAGAATTACAGGAAGGACACTCTACCTTTTTGTCAACTAAGGTCAATTCAATCTCTCTCATTCGACCACACTTAATACTCGTGCAATAATGCCAACTAGGGAAACGAACTCCGGGAATTTGAAGATGTTTATTATTTAATCCCTTTGTCTTATAAGGAAATGGTTTTCTAAAATAATCCACTCCCAAAAACTTTTGCAGTCTTGGTTCAATAATTCTTAGCGAGGTTTCATCAATTGCATCGATTCCTCCAGAAACTTTTCTTTGTTCAATTTCATCATCCCATAAGTTGAGACCACAGACCATCAATGAAAGTTCCTCAGGAAAATTTACAATTTGTCCTATTCCAAATGGAGAAAGCAATTGACCGCTTCTTATGTTATTCTTCGCCATCAGTTTCGTAGTTTGAATATAAGTTAATTACAGATTCGGTATCTACTCCACGCATTGATGTTGGGGTAGCCAAAGACCTGCTTTCATTGATAATTTCCTGTCTAACTTCTGCACTGTTCGAATAAAGCAAAGGCACAAAGTCTTCATTCTTCAGTATGCTAAAATTACCGGCATCTCCATAATACTGAAATCCCTTTTTCCAGAATTTAATTCTCTTATCAATTAAGGCATCAGTATTTTTTATTTCATCAATATCAACTATCTCACATCGTTTTAATATTAGTGTTTTTATCACTTGTGTTAATTGATCAAACTCAGGGTTGTCAGTTATTGGATTGTTTCTTAAATCACCTTGTGAAAAATGACGAACTAACCCAACCAAAATTGCATGAAGAGCTTTTTCTCTTGAATTTATTGAAAAAGGTGTAACGGATGTGGGTTCGACATTTGAATAAATCCGACTATGATATCCTTGGAATTGCTCATATTGAGACTTGTCCCTTGGTTTAGATGGACTGTAAAGTGCGAAAATAATTCCTGGACCATCAGGCAATTTTCTTCCAACCCTGGAACTAGCCTGAATGTATTCTGCCGTTGTTTTTGGTTGTCCATGAATAAACATAAGACCAAGACGAGAAATATCAACCCCGGTAGCCACCATATTGGTTGCTAAACAAATATCGATTGCTTTATTACCAGTATTAGTAAATTGCTCCTCCAATTTCTTAAGAACCTCAGGGATTTCTCCAGAAGAAATTCTACTTGTCAGCTCTTCCATTCTATTGACATATCTTTTATTGTCTTTATTTAGCAATTCCCGGTTCTGAATCTGACCTAATCGTTCTTTTACATCCCCTTGAACTAATGAAGACGCTCCTCCCAATTCCCGAATGCTATTAAAATATCCAAGTAATGTCCAGTAATAGTCGATGGCTTTTTCTTTATCAAGTTCTTTAATTTTTTGCAGAACAGTTGAATAAGTTCTAACAATCGATGTTTGAGCGGATGGATAGCCAGAAGTAAGAATTCCAACATATCGTCTACCAGGATATTTTATATTGCCTTTTTCATCTTTCTCATTAATTGATTTTTCTTCAGAAAACCATGTATACCCAAATTCAAGACCTTGCGACGGAAAAATGTGTAATTTTTCTTTTCTATCTATCCCATAAAGGCCTTTCACTTGTTCATAAGCTCTGCTAATTGTAGCTGATGAAGCTATAATTTTAGGAGGGAAAAAACTATTATTGAAAGATGTTATGAATGGCGGTTGTGTAAGGCTATAGTTATTACAAAGGGTTTGCACCATCGTCTCGTATAGCCCTACCATTGTTCCCAAAGGGCCAGCAATTAGATGTAGTTCATCTTGTATAATTAGTTCAGGAGGAGTTATTCTATTCCATTTCCCATCTTTTTCTCTGAAACCAAACAATTTCCCAGCCTCTGGTTTCCAGGTAATCATTGCAAATTTATCTACAGTACCCAATAAAAGTGTTGGTGGACTATCATAGATATGTTCATCGACGACATTTAGTGGAAGATGTACTGAAAAATATTCACAATTAGTGTTTTCGCACTGAAAAACTATTTTACCATTAGTTCCATCTTCCTTTTTTAACCCTTTAACTTTTACATGACGGCTTTGAGCTTGATTGTCCAGTTTCCCTATTTGTGCCCCGCAACAAGGACACTTCATTACGATAAAATTATAAGGAGCATATAAAGCGTTTACTGGGTTGTTAAGCTGACTAAATTGTGATCTTGCATTTTGGTTGTCATTTGGAGTGGAAGATCCTCCAACCCACAATCCAATTGAAATAGATTCATCGCCTAAATCAATCATATTTTCCTTTCTAATTAAATCGCAAGCGCAAATAAGAGAAGATGCTCTTTCATATTGCTGAGTAGTAAGCAGCCTTAATGTATATCTCATTAAAACGGTTGTGCCCCCATAGAATTCCCAATTATAATTCTCTCTTCCTTTAATGCGCCTGTAAAATATTGAAAATGCGGTTAGTCCTAAATATGCTTCAGTTTTACCGCCGCCAGTTGGGAACCATATCAAATCAACTATTTCTCTTTCATTTGACGCAGGATCAATGACAGATTCAATATTCATTAGTATAAAAGCAAGTTGAAATGGCCTCCAACGACCATTATATTTACTTTCGTTATGAAAATCTTCGAGCGATAAAAACTTTTGATTTTCTGAATCATCGATACCGTTAAGATTATAATTTATATTTTTATTTACACCAGTTTTTTTCCATTTACGTTGCTTCGTTTTGGATCGTTGCTGTTGCCACAGCATTGCCCTATTCATCCATAAAAAACATTTAAGAATATCAGAATCTTTATTGGAATTACAAATTATCTCTATCCCTTTCTTAATTCTTTGAAGTGTAATTTTACATTTGGCTACATTGGATATTGCTGCGTTTCTATAATCTTTAAGTTCTGGCAAATTAGATGCGTCAATTTCAATTTGAGTTATCCATTTTTCATATTCGTAAGCCAGATTTCTAAGACTTAGTTGGGCCTGATCCCAATCTCCTATATCGGACAGCTCAAGCATGCTTAATTCTACGTTTCCTGCTGGAGCAACTTGCGGTATATCATAAACTGGTAAAATTGCAGTTTTGATTTCCTTGACTTTCTCAGAAATTTCATCTTCACCAGACTCCCAGTTTACTGCCGTCCCATGACCAATAGCAAAAATTCTCTTTTTCCGATAAAGAAGTTGTAACTCCCTTTCTTCATCAGTGTCTGTAGAGGCATTCCTTTCAACATAAGGCGCAATGAGGTTTAGATTTTTTGTAACAATTTTCAATTCGTTTTGGTACAATATATAATTACTATTTACAGAATCATCAGTCCCGGATACTCCTTTTGCATTTATCAAAACGAATGTGTATGTTAAAAAATCATCTTCTTTGTCTTTTTTTGTTGACCTGTTAAATATTTGGAGCTTGAGCCAATCTTCTCCCTCAGAATACTGTTTCAATATCTTAGTGTAGGAAACTTTATCTGATTCAAAAAGACTATTAATTTCTAGTTCAACGGGTTCAATAATTAAAGGAACCCGTATCCAATAGTCTGATAAAAAATCCCCATCCTTTGTTGTAACAGCTTCAATTTTGCAATCGGCTGACACCCGCTTTACAGCTTTCTTATCTTTACCTTTTACGTAATGTGCTGAACAGAAATGAAGAACAATCTTATTATCGGTTTCGTTACTTTTAAACCGAACTGTAAAGCCCATAGCAGATGGTAAATATTGATTTGCAAGACTAACAGGTTCCTCAAACTCTAAATCCTCATGGGGTGTTTTTTTATTCGTCTCATCAGGAGATTCAATTTTTATTTCACTCTCTGGAACAAACGCATCATATTCATTATTTTCACCAGAATCTGTTTCTCCTATATTTAAAGTAGCCTGTGGGTATAACATTCCGGCGCCATATCTTGATTTCGGTGAACCGTGAACTTTTGCTAAAAGCATTTCCTGGTTGGAAGCTGTATCTAAGTAATTCGGGTTAGGGCTTGGTCCAATTATTTCTTTAAATACGGCATTAACAATTTCATCTCTGATGTCCATATTAAATGATTTTAGTTAGATTTTTGGCAATTAATTTTTGATATTCTTCCTGAAGATTATTGTTCAAAATAATATATAGTTTTTGCTTTGCCCTTGAAATACCGACATAAAGAAGCCTTTGTGATTCAATTGAAGAAATTTCATCAAAGTCGAATAGTAAAATATAAGTATTTTCTAATCCTTTGAAAGAGTGTATAGTACTAAATGTTAATCCAATTGATAGCCATTGTTTAATTTTATCTGAATTATAAACTATCGAATTTTCTAGCTTCTTCGGAGAAAGTAAAGTGATCTTTTTAAACGGAATATTTTTAATTAATAGGGTTTCAATAATTTCCTCGATAGATTCCATTTGATTTATTTTTGAAGGGAATTTGTTTACTATTTCCTCCCCTTCTATACTTCTGCTGGTAAATTCGGCCTTTTCAATACCAGTTAGCAAAGTATTTTGTGTAGCTATTTTTTGAGTGTTCCTGCAATTAATTTTTAAGGGAGGAAACTTGGTAAAGTTTGTTCTGGAATTTAACTGATCGAGAGTATGGGCCGGATCATTTAAATAAATTGCTTGATTTGAAAAGTCTCCTAAAAAAATCCAATTGCCATGATTTATTCCGCCCTTTAAAATAGAATCAAATACTTCAATATAGTTCGAAGTAATGAGGTCCTGGGCTTCATCTACAATGAGAATGTCAAATTTTTCGCCTTCAGAAACGGAATCGTTGCGTAATAGAAAATCAAAGGGTAATATTTCCGTATAAAAATTATTGATTTCATTTTCACTACTGGGAATTTTTAGTTCACTTCCCTGAAATAAAAAACTGTGTAAATTCCCTGCACAAAGCCCTTCGGTATTTTTTTCAAGTAATCTATTAATTGATTCGTTTAATTTTTTTCCTAGGTTACTATTAAAGCAAAAAAGTCCAACTTTTTTGTTAAGTAATTTGTTCCTTCTGGTAAGTTCTAAAGCCATAATCGTCTTGCCTGTTCCAGCCCCACCCGTTATTAAACATCGTTCATTATAATTCACAAAATCTAAAAGACTAAATTGTTCCTTTGTATACTCTTCTATTAATTGTTCGTTATCATTTATCCTATTAATTTCAGAATAGTTAATTTCGAAATCACCTCTTAAAATCTTAATTATTCTTTTACAATCTTGATCTGTTGGTCTCGATAAATTGACATCATAAAAATGCTTTTTGGAATATACTTCATGCCAGCCTTTTGAAAGTGAATCAAGGTAATAACCAATTGGAAGATTTCGAGCAGGTTTTGTAAATAATTGCCAGGAATACCCTTCTGTACCAAAGTCTATAAATTCCTCCATGCTTGTGAATGCTACACCCGTTCCGAACAAAATCTTTGAAAATCTTGCGTATTCGTTTTTGTCATTTTCTATTTTTTCTAGAAGGAACTTTCTAATAGAGTTCATTGTAACATTAACCTGCGCAAAAGGGCCGATACTTTTTTTAGTAACCTTGCCTTCCTTGTTTTCAAAATTCCAGGTTCCACCATCACGCCAAACATGACCATGTTTAACTTCAATCGCAAAGATTCCATGACCAGGAGCAAGTACTAAAAAATCAAGTTCACCTGAAAGGTTTTTTATATGATAGTTTGTGAAAAGTGAGTGCAAAATATAGCAAGCCCTTATAGAATTATCAGTTTTGAATTTCAGGTAAAGGATTCTTTCACCTTCTGAATTGAATTTATTTATGTTATCAGGTATTAGCATAATTAGCTTAATATTCTGCGTGTATTATGATAATCGATTTCCATATCGCTTTTCTCAAGACCTGTAATTATTCTGCTTTCTATATCAATTTCAACTTTGTCTAAATTTATCTTGAATGACTGTTCAAAGTCATCTAATTTTTTAGCAAGCTTTGTAGCTATCCCTTTCTTTATTTTTGAACTGAGGCTTATTCTATAACTAACAACCGTACCATATGCCTCCCGGAGATTTTTAATTACTTTGTCTATTTCTGGCATCTCAGTTGCGAAAAATATTATTTTAATATTGTCAATGTCAGGGGCAATTATTTCTTCATTAAAAAGCCATCTCTGAATATTTGTCTTCACTGGATTACCATTCAGAGATCTTTGAAATTTAACCTCAAAAAGTTTCCTTTCTAGTTGATCCAAATTGAAATTGTTTATTTGAAATAAGTAAAGAAGTGAGTTTTTCCACAATTCCAGTTCAGAAAAAGCCTTTCTAACTATTAAGTTATCTTTTGCCAATTCTTTAAAATCATCTCTGTCTTTTTGGTGCTTGAACACTTTAAATCCTACTTCAAGCTCCGAAAAAAACGATTCTTTAAATTTAACTGTCCCGTCTTCGGTTTCAATCTGTGCTAGCACTTTACTATTTTTTGGCAAGAACATAAATGTCCCATCGCTAAAGCTTAATATATCGCATTTTACCAGATAGGAGTGTGTACTATTATCTGTTTGACTAAACCCTTTATACCTAAAGTTTTTGATATTTTGGAGATCTATTTCCTGATCAATATTTTCTTTGTAATCTTCTTTTAAAGTCTCTTTTTTATATTCCACAAAAGTCGAAAATTCACTTTCGAAATCTTGTTCATTATTAAGCAAAATATTGACAGGAAGGCCCCAATCAATCTTAAGGTAATCTGTGAAATACCCAGCAATAATTCTTCTTTTTAGATAATTATATGTCAACTGTGATTCTATTGGCCAGCAGGAAATATTGATTTCAGGAACGAAATCAGCACAAACAGCATTATTAAGATATTTGCCAGAAAATTCATCATAAGGATAACCCGAGAAAAATACTCTTTCAGAATTCTCATCTGGAATATTTATCCTAGTTGCATTGAAAGGGATGAAAACTTGTTTCCCGAGACTTACTGGTAGTAAATTAGAAAATGTCTCATTAATGTTCTTTATTTGTTTGCTGTTGTTTTCTACTTCTTTTAGAGATTCTAATGTGTCTTTCATTAAAGAGTAAATATCTCTACCTATGAAAAATTTGTTTTTTTGTAGCTCCTTATCAAAAAGTTCTGCAAGTTCAACAACAACAGCATTTGAGTTAATTGAGTTTTTAAAAAGATATGCAGCGGGATACAAATACTTATAATATGCTTGCTGAATCATTTCGTTTTCTACCAATGATTTAACTACCTTTTGAGTTTCATAGAAAAGAGTATCTAACTTTCTCGTTTCGCACACATCAACTTTAATTTTTTGATTTGAGTATCGAAGGCAATTGCTCCAAAGTTTTTTATCTAGAAAATACGCTTTACTAACACTTAATTCATTTAGAATTTTGATCTTATTTCGATTCCAATTTATTCTAAATGCTGTTGGATTACTTCTAAAATAATCTGTAAAAAAAGTAAAATCACCTGACTTTTGAATATATCTATCTCCTATTACAAAAACAGGTATCCCGGCATTTAAAAATCCATTGATTGTTTCAGCATATAGATGAACTTGTTCAATTTCATTTATTACTACTGCTTTTAAATTAATAGGAATTTCATCTTTTATGCCTGGGTATAGATTATCGATTTTTTCAAGCTCGGCAAAACTATCCTTATAAAAATCAACAAGATTGTCAAACTCTTCTTTAAATTTTAGAGTTAAAAATTGACCAGATTCCAATGATGATATTAGAGAACTTTTAATAAGAGAATCTAACTCATTTGTATTTTTTAAGAATTTCAAAAGCAGTTCTTTAAATAACTTTTCTTTGTCAGAAACTGAGCGATTAAAAAACTCTTTATATGATTCCAAATCTTTTTTTATTAGAAGATTTCCGTTCTTAATAAATATATTTTCTAGTGACTCTTCATATATTACAGAAGCTTTAAGTATTGAACCCAGTTTTTTTACATTTCCCCTTCCTGTTATTATCAATACTTTCGATGTTAAACAACTTTCATTTATTATGACAGATTCATCATTAGGTTCAAGTATTTTCGAAATAGGGTTTCGATTTTTTTTAGATTGTATTAAATTATTAGCAAAGTGACTATACTTATTTATTAAGTTTCTTCTTGCTTTATTAATGTGAGGTCTTATATTCTTCGTTACTTCAATAGTCACACCATCTGAAAATCCGATAATTATTTTGTTGTTAAAAGCTGATACTATTTCTGCGACTGCATTAAATATTTCTACTTTATTTCCTTTTTTAAAAGAGCCTAAATCTAACTCGCCGGATTGATTTACATAATCTTCAAGAAAAAAATTAACTAACAATGATACTGAGAGCCATACTGAAGCAAAATTTTTATCAGGAAAACTAAGAAAAAAGGGTAGGGTTTGATTGTTCTTAATATGTAAATTTCTGTAAGACAAGGAAAGTGCTATAGAAGCCTCCATAATAGGACTAAATCTATATTCACCTAGACTTAAATAGTATTTTTCTCTGTACTTATCTAGAAAATCTTTCACAGGATATCTTTAATTACTTTGGATATTATTGCGGCCATTAATGGTGGCACAGCGTTTCCAATTTGTTTAAATGAGGCAGTTCGGTTTGCATTTTCTTTAACTCCTTCAAAATAGAAATCATCAGGAAAAGATTGCAACCTTGCTGCTTCTCTTACAGAAATAGATCGATTCTGTTTTATGTCAGGGTGTATATAATAGTGACCATCTTTTGCAATATGAGCTACTATTGTTTGAGTATAGAAAGCTTTATCATTCACTACTTTAAACCGGTCAAAAAAAGAGTGTTGATTTTTATGTGTCTTTAATCTTTCCGGCAAGGTTTTATAATCAAGCCTTGCTCCCGTTTTCAATTGCGCAACTGCAATACGATATATTTCTTTATCCTGTTCTGTATGGGGTCTGCTTATATGTTGTGTTAAAACGTCAATGCCATTTCGAATATGGGCATGATCTAAATATTCATTGGATTCATTTGCATACTTACCTCCTTTATCTTCACCTTCACCGGCTTTGAGTTTTGGTAAATCGCTAAATATTGACCTTACTTCGAATTGTTTCTTATTATCAGGTTTTAGCTCTGGTATTGTAATATCAAGCCCTTTCCTGTAGCCTATAATTATTATTCTTCGTCTACTTTGCAATACACCAAAATCATTTGCATTGAGTAAAAATTCCTTTACTTCATAACCAACCTTATCAAACTTCTCTTTCATTTTTTTAAAGTACTCACCACCCCCTGCAGAGCGCAAGCCTAGTACATTTTCAAATACAAACATTTTAGGATTGTACTTCTTTAAAAATTTTGCATATTGTAAATAGAGATGGTTACGGGGATCAGTTTCCATTCCATTTTCACTTCTTGCCCTGCCTACCAATGAATATGCCTGGCATGGCGGACCACCAATAATCAAGTCGACTTCTTCTTCGCAAAGCAGTTTATCTATCCGCTTAAAAATAGCAGCGTTATTTTCATCACCCAATGCAAGATTGATTACACTGTCTTTCTCATGCTGTGGTATCATTGCATACAAAGTATCTCTGTCTATTTCACCTTTCAAATATTTTACATATTCGTTGTATTTCTTATTGCTCTTCAGGTAATGATACGCTGTTCTTGTTTGCAATGTATAGCAGGCAGCCTTATCCATCTCCACATGTGCAATGGGTTTGTATCCTGCTCTTATAAAACCTTCCGATAATCCCCCGGCACCTGCAAACAGGTCAATAAAATTCAATTGCTTTGTGCTCATGGTTTTGAAAATTCTTTAGCGTCAAAAAACTCCTTTAGTGTTACTTCAAGAGCGCTGGTAATTTTAAGTAGTGTATTTAATGAAATATTTTTTCTTCCTTTTTCGACATGGGTGAGGTACGA
>Ga0335397_10010153_pt1 | contig 11666 bp, 7 predicted proteins | sample MAT04_FD_205740 | JGI IMG/M metagenome (GOLD analysis project Ga0335397, IMG submission 205740) | Freshwater microbial communities from Lake Fryxell liftoff mats and glacier meltwater in Antarctica - MAT-04 (spades assembly) (version 2) ...
CCGTCGTAGCAAAGGCCCGTCTGGTCCCCGCCGTTCACGTACCCGCACACCCCGTCGCCGCCGCAGGTTCCCCCTTTGCGGCACAGCCCCTGGCAGTAGCCCCCGTTGCCGCTGCCCTTGAGGCAGTAGCCCGTCTCACAGTCGGTGTTGTTGCTGCAGGCGCTGCCGAGCTTCGGTTTGCCCTTGTCCTTCGCCTCGCAGAGCTTGCTCCACGGGTTGCAGCCGTAGTTGCTGCCCGCGATGCCACAGTCGGCGTCCGAGTCGCACAGCGGGACGCACGAGTCAGGCGCGTCGATGTCGTCGTCGTGGCACGCGTAGCCCTGGCGGCAGCCGCCCGCGCACGTCTTCCGGCAGAACTTGCCGAATTGGTCGGTGACGCACGTGCTGGTCGTGTTGTTCGAGCAGCCCGTCGAGACGCCCGTGTCGACATCGCGGGTACACCCGGTGCCCGAGACGCAGGCGCCCGACGGCCAGCCGGTGGTGGCTTCAGTGCGGCAGATGGCGCCGACACACTGCGCGCCCGCGCTGCACGGCTTTCCATCGGCGAGGCTCACGCAGGCGGCGTTTCCGCTGCAAGCCGCGTCGGCGCAGTCGACCTGTCGGTCGCAGTTGTTGTCGATGCCGTCGCTGCAGTTCTCGACGCCGGTGGCGAAGCAGTCGAGGTCTGCGCAGTCTTTGAGGCCGTCGCCGTCGTTGTCGAGGCCGTCGGTGCAGGCCGTCTCTTTCTTGATGCTCGCCTGGCAAACGCAGCCGACGCCGCAGCTGCCGCCGTTGCAGTCGGAGTCCTGGCAGTCGCGGAAGCCGTCGTTGTCGTTGTCGATGTTGTCGCCGCAGTTGCCGGCTTCGGGGCCCGCGGGGTTTCCGCAGCCGGCCGCGCCGGTGCAGTCGGGCATGTCGGCGCAGTCTTTCGTGCCGTCGTTGTCGTTGTCGATGCCGTCGCCGCAGAGGACTTCGCGCTTCGCTCCGCCCGAGCAGGTGCAGCCGGCGCCGCAAGAGGTGCCGTCGCAGTCGGGGTTGTCGAGGCAGTCGATTTTCGTGTCGCCGTCGTTGTCGACGCCGTCGGTGCAGTTGGTCTCTTTCTTCTTCAGGCTCTCGCAGGTGCAGCCGGCGCCGCACGAGACGGCGACGCACTCGGTGTCGGCGCAGTCGATGGCGGTGTCGCCGTCGTTGTCGACGCCGTCGGTGCAGTTCACTTCTTTCTTGAGCCCGCCGTTGCACACGCAGCCTGCGCCGCACATCGCGGTCATGCAGTCGCTGTCCATGCAGTCGATTTTGGTGTCGCCGTCGTTGTCGAGGCCGTCGGCGCAGTTCGCCTCGGTCTTCGTCGCGTTGGTGCAGAGGCAGCCGACGCCGCAGCCAAGGCCCGTGCAGTCGGAGTCCGCGCAGTCCGTCTTCGTGTCGTTGTCGTTGTCGAGGTTGTCGGTGCAGTCGGCCTCGCCCTTCGTGCCGCCGTCGGTGCACGCGCAGCCGGCGCCGCACGCCTGGCCGAGACAGGTGCGGTCTTTGCAATCGGCGAAGCCGCTGTTGTCGTTGTCGAGCGTGTCGTCGCAGTTGCCGAGCTCAGGGCCGCCATCACCGCAGCCCATCATGCCCGCGCACTCGAGGTCCGCGCAGTCGACCTTGCCGTTGCGGTTGTCATCGACGCCGTTGCCGCAGGTCTCGACCTTGATGCAGAACGGGTCGGCGAGGCAGTCGAGGTCGTCGCAGTCGACTTTGCCGTCGCGGTTGTCGTCGATGGTGTTGCGGCAGTCTTCGATGATGCGCTCGCACACGGGCGACGAGAAGCACGTCGGATCCGCGCAGTCGGTTTTCCCGTCGTCGTTGTCGTCGACCCCGTTCCCACAGACTTCCTGCTTCGGCTTGGGAGTGACGGGCGCAGAGCAGGCGCCGAGGACGACGAGAAAAATCAGGAGCAGGGCGCGCGGAAACACCGGCGCGTTTCTATCCCGAAATCAGCTGGCCTGCTTGGGTGGGTCTCTTATAGAGCCGCCCAATGAAAACCATTTTGTCGGGGTGTCTACTCGTCGCGACGTCGGCCTTCGCCCAGCTGCAGCTTCCCGCTCCGAGCCCGGCGGCCGGGGTGAAGCAGACCGTCGGTCTGACCGACATCAGCATCGAGTACTCGAGCCCGTCGGTGAAGGGCCGCAAGGTCTGGGGAGACCTCGTGCCGTTCGAGAAGCCGTGGCGCGCGGGCGCGAACGCCGCGACGAAAATCACCTTCAGCAAGGACGTGACGTTCGGCGGCAAGCCGGTTCCCGCGGGCACGTACAGCATCGTCGCGCACCCGACCGCGAAGGCCTGGCAGATTGCCTTGAGCAAGGACCTCGGCCTCTGGGCCGGTGGGAAGCAGTACGACGCGAAGGATGACCTCGTGCGCGTGCCGGCCACCACCGCCGCGATTCCGAGCCGCGACCGCCTCGCCTACCTGTTCTCGAACACCACCGACACCGACACGTCGCTGGACCTCGAGTGGGAAAAGATGCGCATCTCGGTTCCCATCAAGACGGGCACCGCCGAGCAGGCCGCGCAGAACATCAAGGACGCGATCGAGAACGCGTGGCGCCCGCACGCGAACGCCGCTCGCTACCTCAACGACAACTCGAAGGACCAGGCGACGGCGCTGAAGTACGTCGACGCGTCGATCGCGATCGACAACAACTGGTTCAACAACTGGGTGAAGGCCGAGATTCTCAACAAGCAGGGCAACGTCGCCGAGGCGCGCAAGCACGCTCAGGTGGCGATGGACCTCGGCACCAAGGACCCGAACTTCTTCTTCAAGGACGCGGTCGCGAAGGCGCTGGCGACCTGGAAGGCGAAGTAACCGCCCGGTAGAGCGCCTCGTAGCGGTCAATCGCAGGACCCAGCTGGAACCGCGCGAGCACATTCGCGCGGGCCCGCTGGGAGTACGCCTTCAAATCGCCGAGCAGGGTGAGCGCGTGCGCGGCCATCGCCGCCACGTCCCCTGGTGGCGCGAGCAGCCCCGTTTCCCCTTCCACCACCAGCTCGGGAATTCCGCCGATGCGGCTGCCCACCACGGGCACGCCACAGCTGAGCGCTTCGAGCGCCGCGAGGCCGAAGCTCTCGAGCTCACTGGGAAGCAGGAAGACGTCACACGCCGCGAGCACCGCCTCGAAGTCGTCGCGCTCGCCGAGGAAGGCGACCCGGTCTTCCAGCCCCAGCGCCTTCACCTGCGCCTCGGCTGCCGCGCGCTCGGGCCCATCGCCCACCAGCACCATATGCGCGGGGCGCTTGAGGTTAACCGCGGCGAAAATCGAGACGACATCGGCGATGCGTTTGACCGGGCGGAAGTTCGAGACGTGGACGAGCGTCGGTGCGTCGTCGTTGAACAGCGCCCTGAGCGGAGACTTGTCGCCCGTGGGAACAAACCGCGTGGTGTCGACGAAGTTCGGAATCACTTCGATGGGCAGCGAGTCGGGCAGCTCGAGCTTCTGCCAGGTGGCGCGGCGCAGAAACTCAGAGGGCGTGGTGACGGCGTCGCTGCGCTGCACCGAGTAGCGGGTGATGGGCAGGTGGCTCGGGTCAGAGCCGACGAGCGTGATGTCGGTGCCGTGCAGGGTGGTGACGATGCGGGGGGCCTTGCTGCCCATCACCTCGGCAGCCATCCACGCCGCGGTCGCGTGGGGCACTGCGTAGTGCACGTGCAGCAGGTCGAGCCGCTGCGCGGTGGCGACTTCAATCATCTTCGACGCCAGCGCGATGGGGTACGCGCTCGAGTCGACCAGCGAGGGGTACTGGCTCTGCGCGACTTCGTGGAAGGAGACGTTGGTCGCCCGCTGCAGTCGCACCGGAAGTGCGCGGGCGATGAAGTGCACCTGGTGGCCGCGGGCGGCCATCGCCAGGCCAATCTCGCTCGCAATCAGGCCGCTGCCGCCGAAGGTGGGAAAGCAGGTGATGCCGAGGTTCATGGAAAGAAGAGCGGTCTGCTGAAGGTGTTTCGCCGGTAGTGGTCCAGTGGGTCGGCGAGCCCTGGAGTTTCACGGCACACGTACGGTTCTCCGAAAGCGACGCCGATTTGCGCGCCGTACAGCTGGTCTCGGGCGATGAGCGCCGGCAGCGACAGCGGTGAGCCGACCAGCGTCGCGGGGCCGGGCGTCGCGGGGTCGACCTGGCTGCCGTAGCAGCGCACCGCAGCCATCTTCTTTGGGTGTGAGGCGCTGACGTCGATGACGACCGTCGGCTGCCCGAGGTGGCGCATCGGGTAGTAGAGGACCTGGCGAGGGGTGAAGGCGGGGCCGTCGGCTGCCTTCTGCACTCCGGCGAAGAAGAGGGCGCGGGTCAGCAGCACCGACGCGGCGCTGTGGTCAGGGTGGCGCTCTTCTTCCCAGGGCACGGCGACCAGCTCTGGGCGGAGGCGCCGCAGCAGCGCGACGAGCGCAGTGAGGTCTCCGTTCGGGTCGATGCCCGCGTCGGGGAGCCCGAGGTTCTCGCGCAAGGTCAGCCCGAGGGTCTTCGAAGCGGCGGCCGTTTCGGCGGCGCGGCCCTCAGGGGTGCCGCGCGAGCTCTTTTCTCCGCGGGTGAGGTCGATGATTCCCGTGCGGTGGCCGGCGTCGGCGAGCTTCGCGAGCAGGCCTCCGCAGAAGAGCTCGGCGTCATCTGGGTGGGGTGCGAAGGCGAGCAGCTCGAGGCCGTACGTCATGGGGTGAGGTCCTCCTGCTGCCCTTCGAAAGGGACGACCGTCTTCATCACCAGGGAAATGAACGCCCGGGTACCGTACTTCGCGGCGTAGTACGGCAGGCCGTAGACGCGCTCTTGCGGCTCGCCGTTGGGCAGCAGCTGCACGCGCAGCGCAGCGAGGCGATCGATCGCAGGCTTGTCTTTCGCGGCCAGGGTGCGGCCGACCTTCGAGGCCAGCTTGCCGATCGCGAACCGGATGGTCGCCGAGGTCTGCTCGAGGTTCTTCTTCAGCGTGGGGTCGATCTTCAGCAGCGACGCGCGCTCGTTCGACAGCTCGGCCTCGAGGGCTTTAATCAGCCGCGCCTCGAGTGAAGCGGCGGCCGGGTGGGTGACCGGCTTGTCCAACGCGTCCGCGGTCAGGCCTGCTTCCTTCAAAAGCGTGCGCGTCCGCTCTTCGAGGATTCGGAACCGCGAGCGCAAGACCAGCATCGGCATTGGCAGGTTCAGCAGCTCGTACACACCCGAGAGCTGCGAGAAGTACGCGAGCTCGCCGGGGCCTCCGACGTATGCGGCCGTCGGGAGCAACGTGTCCTGGAGGATGGGCCGGAGCAGCGCCGAGGTCGTGAAGCGGCGCGGATCCGCGTTCATCAGCTCCTCGGTGCTCAGCGTCGCCTCGTGCCCGAACAGCGCCCACTCGGTGGCGGGAGAGGGAGCGGAGGGAGAAGAGGGAGAAGAGGGAGAAGAGGGAGAAGAGGGAGAAGAGGGAGAAGAGGGAGAAGAGGGAGTTCCGTTCATCCCGAGAGAAGTCGAGGGATGAGCCTCCGCAGTGCCCCGTGCCGAGTGAGCGGGCTGTTCGTGTGGAGCTGAAGGAGGACTCGCAGAAGCTGGTACCGGGGCACCCAGGTGGCTCATCCCTCGACTTCTCTCGGGATGAACGGATCTCCTTCTCCCTGCTCCTTCCACTCCTCCTGCTCCTTCCACTCCTCCTGTCCCTTCCACTCCTCCTGTCCCTTCCACTCCTCCTGTCCCTTCCACTCCTCCTGCTCCTTCCACTCCTCCTGCTCCTTCCACTCCTCCTGCTCCTTCCACTCCTCCTGCTCCTTCCACTCCTCCTGTCCCTGTCCCCATCCGTTGACCCAGAACCTCGAGAGGATCCACGCGGTACCGCGGGCCGTCGATGGCGTCGGGAGAGAAGAAGCTCAGCGGCGCGCCGGGGCGAACGTGCACCTGCTCGCTGAAGCCGAAGCGGGTCAGCGCGGCGCCGCGCACCGTGAGGACGTCGCAAATCGCCTTTGCCTTCTCGAGCGCGAGGCGATGAACCGGTGCTGCGTGCTCAGCGAGTCCGCGCGGGTCCAACAACACCAACCCTTCTTCGGCGAAGAGCTCCGCGACGACCTCGGCGAACGCGTCGGGCATCGTGCGCCCGGGCCGATACGCGCGCTCGAACAAGCCGAGCAGCTCTTCCGCGTGTGGCAGGGCGCCCAGCTGGTCTCGCAGCGTCTTCAGCGCACCCTCGACGCCTTCGTCCATCGTCACGTGCGCCAGCGGCACGCGCGACTTCTCGGGCTCGGCGAAAGGCAACTGCACCTTCACCGGGCCGGGCAGGAAACAATGATCAACCTCCGGCAAGTCGTGGTCCTCGTTCTGAACCCAGAACACCGGCACCACCGGCCGCCCCGTCTGAATCGACAGCTGCCGCGCCGCAGCAATCGCCGTCGCCGCCTTGTAGACGGTGAACAGCGGCCCCAGGAAAAGCCCGACCTGCTGACCTGTGACGACCACCGCCGCTCCGGGCATCGCGAGCAGCCGCAGGTTTTCATCGCGCGCGGCGCTGGGCGCGTACGCCGCGTTCTGCCGAACCAACGCCGCGGCGAGCGATGGAGGAACGCAACGGGTCACCGCGTTCTCGACGGCCGTCTTTCGGTCTTCCGAACGACGGAACGAGTCGGGGAGGAACCGCAGCGCGCGCTGTTCGCCGCCGAGCCACGCAGCAAAGAACGAAGAAGTCACCGTGCGACTGTTAGCAGGTAGGTTCCGCCGCCTCGATGCCCATCTTGCTCGTGACCGCCCTGATGCTTTCCGCCTCGTCTGCGCCCACGTCCGGAGAAATCGCCGCCCGCATCCAGCGGCTCGGCACCACCAGCAGCGTGCTCTACGTCGCCGCGCACCCCGACGACGAGAACACCCGCTTCCTCGCCTGGCTCGTCGGCGCCAAAGGCGTCCGCGCCGGCTACCTCTCGATGACCCGCGGAGATGGCGGGCAGAACCTCATCGGCACCGAACAGGACTCGCTGCTCGGCCTCATTCGCACCAACGAGCTGCTCGCCGCCCGCCGCATCGATGGCGCCGAACAGTTCTTCACCCGCGCCCGCGACTTCGGCTTCTCGAAGACCGCCGACGAGACGCTGCGGCTGTGGGGCAAAGACGAAGTGCTCGCCGACGTCGTGCTCGCGATTCGCCGGTTCCGCCCCGACCTCATCGTCACCCGCTTCACCACCCTGCCGCCGAACCACGGCCACCACACCGCGTCCGCCCTGCTCGCCGCCGAAGCCTTCGAGGCCGCCGCCGACCCGAAGCGCTTCCCCGAGCAGCTGAAGGAAGTCTCGGTCTGGAAGGCCGACCGCCTCATCAACAACGTCTCGACCTGGAACCTGCCCCCGAAGGCCGACCTCTCGATGCACCTCAAGCTCGACGTCGGCGCGTACGAGCCGCTGCTGGGCAAGTCATACGGAGAGCTCGCCGCCGAGAGCCGCAGCCAGCACAAGAGCCAGGGCTTCGGGGTCGCCGCCGAGCGCGGCCCGCTGCTCGAGTACTTCTCTCCACTCGCCGGCACGAAGCCGAAGGCCGACATCTTCGAAGGGCTCGAGCTCGGCTGGAAGCGGTTCAAAGGCACCGAGGCCGTCGTGAAGGCCGCCGCCGAAGTCGCCGCGAAGTTCGACGCGCGCGCGCCGCACAAGAGCCTCCCCGGACTCGCTGCCCTGCACACCGCGCTCTCTGCGCTGCCTGACGACAACGGTTACAAGGCGCTGAAGCTTCGCGAGACCGAAGGCCTGATGGCCGCGTGCGCCGGGCTGTTTCTCGAAGTGCGCGCCGCTGAGCCGGTGGCCGCTCCCTCGGCCGCAGTGAAGCTCGACGTCACCGCGCTGAACCGTTCGCCCGCCGCGCTGAAGCTCGTCAGCGTCACCGTGCCCGGCGCAGAAGTGCTGACCGTCAACTTAGCGCTCGCCGAGCAGGTGCTCTTCAAACAGTCTGCGACCGCCACGCTTCCCGCGACTGCGCGGATAACCACCCCCTACTGGCTGCGGCTTCCGGGCACACCGGGGCTCTTTGCGCTCGAGCCGGAAGACGCGCCGATGACGGGCTTCCCCGAAGCGGGCCCGGCGCTGGCGGCGACTTTCGTGGTCGAGGTCGCGGGCCGGAAGCTGAGCCTCGTGCGTCCCGTCGTGTACGGGTGGACGGACCCTGTGAAGGGCGAGCTGTCTCGCGCGTTCGAGGTCGCTCCGGAAGTGACGGCGACCCTCGAGCGCGACGTGCTGATGTTCGCCAATGGCAAATCACAGAAGGTCGGCCTGACGGTCGCGGCGGGCCGCGCGAAGGTGGCGGGCCAGGTGAAGCTCGAGCTCGAAGCGGGGTGGACGTCGAAGCCCGCGTTCGTCGCCTTCGACCTCGCCGCCCGTGGTGACGAGCAGGCGGTGAGCTTCGAGGTGACGCCGCCGAAGAACGCGACCGCCAGGGCGAAGCTCAAGGTCCTCGTCGAGCACGACGGAAAGTCCGAGTCGTGGCGGGTGAAGAACATCAACCACGACCACCTGCCGCTGCTGACCGTGCGCCAGCCTTCGGAAGCGACGCTGGTGCCCGTCACGCTCGCGACCGGCGTGAAGAAGCTCGCGTACATCCCCGGGCCTGGCGACAAGGTGGCCGAGAGCCTGGCCGCGGTTGGCTACGACGTGACGCTGCTTCCCGAAGCGCGGCTCGCGACCGAGAAGCTCGAGGCCTACGACGTGATTCTCGTCGGGGTGCGCGCCTTCAACGCAGACCCACGCCTCGCCCTGCACCGCGACCGCTTGCTCGACTACGTCGCCAAGGGCGGCAACCTCGTCGTTCAGTACAACACCAACAGCCGCGTCGGCCCGCTCAACGCGTCGCTCGGCCCGTACCCACTCGAGCTTGGCCGCGACCGCGTCACCGACGAGACGGCCGCGATGAACACAGTGACGAAGAACGAGGCGCTGCTGAACGCTCCGAACAAGCTGACGCCGGCCGATATGGAAGGCTGGGTGCAGGAACGCGGCCTCTACTTCGCGACGAAGTGGGACGAGAAGTATCGCCCCGTCTTCGAGCTCAAAGACCCCAACGAAGAGCCGCTGCGCGGAAGCCTGCTGGTCGCGAAGCACGGCAAGGGCACCTTCAGCTACACGGGCCTCTCGTTCTTCCGGCAGCTGCCCGCGGGCGTCCCCGGCGCGTACCGCCTGCTCGCCAACCTGCTTGCCCAATGAGCGCACCCGAAGAGAAGCGCCCCGAGCTCGATGACGCGCCGCCGCTGCTCGGCACGTGGCGCAACATCTACCTCGCCGTCGTCGGCGCGCTGGCCCTCTACATCCTCGGGCTCTGGCTCTTCGGCAAGGTCTACGCGTGACGCTGCTCGACTGGGTGGTGCTCGCGGGCACGACGCTCTTCATCGTCTTTTGGGGGCTGTGGCGCACGAAGGTGAGCACCAGCGAGAACTTCTTCCGCGGCGACTACGCGCTGAAGTGGCCGACCATCGGCCTGTCGGTGATGGCGACCCAGGCGAGCGCAATCACCTTCCTCTCGGTTCCGGGGCAGGCGTACGAAGACGGGCTTCGGTTCATCCAGTTCTATTTCGGGATGCCACTGGCGATGGTGGTCATCAGCGCCGTCTTCATTCCCATCTACTACCGGCTCAAGCTCGTCACCGCGTACCAGTACCTCGAGGCCCGCTTCGACCTGAAGACGCGGCTCTTCGGCGCGTTTCTGTTTCTGATTCAGCGCGGCCTCGCGTCGGGCATCACGCTCTATGCGCCGGCAATCATCCTCTCGGCAGTGCTCGGCTGGCAGCTGGAGCTGACCATTCTCGTCATCGGCGTCGTCGTCATCATCTACACGGTTACCGGCGGCTCGAACGCGGTGAGCCAGACGCAGAAGCAGCAGATGGTGGTGATGATGGGCGGGATGGTGGTCGCAGGCATCGTCATCCTCTGGCGGCTGCCGCCCGAAGTGTCGGTGGGTGAGGCGATGAACATCGCGGGAGCGTTCGGCCGCATCAACCCCGTCAGCGTCTCCTTCGACTTCGAAGACCGCTACAACCTCTGGTCCGGCCTCGCGGGCGGCTTCTTCCTCGCGCTCTCGTACTTCGGCACCGACCAATCGCAGGTCGGCCGCTACCTCGCGGGCAAGTCGATTACCGAGAGCCGGCTCGGGCTGCTCTTCAACGGCGTCCTCAAAATCCCGATGCAGCTGCTCATTCTCGGCGTCGGCATTCTGGTCTTCGTCTTCTACCAATTCACGCCGCCGCCGCTGCTGTTCAACGCGGCGCTCGAAGCGAAGGTGCGTGCGTCGTCGCAGGCCGCGGCGCTGTTGGAAATCGAGACGCGGTGGGTGGCGCTGCAGGCCGAGAAGAAGACGCAGGTCGAAGCGTTTCTGGCCGCCGAGAGAGCGAATGATGCGCCCACCGCTGACGGCCTGCGCGCGTCTTTGAAGGCCAGCGCACTGAAGGCCAACGCGCTGCGCACCGAAGTGAAGGCAGTCGTGGCGAAGGCGGTGCCGGGCGCCGAGGTGAAGGACTCCGACTACATCTTCATCACCTTCGTGAAGCGCTGGCTGCCCAGCGGCCTGTTCGGCCTGCTCATCGCCGTCATCCTCGCCGCCGCGATGAGCAGCATCGCCAGCGAGCTCACCGCACTCGGAGCGACCACCACCGTCGACTTCTATCGCCGCGTCTTCAAGCGCGAGGCGACCGAGAAGCACGCGCTGATGGCGTCGAAGGGCTTCACGATTCTCTGGGGCGTGGTGGCGATCTGCTTCGCCACCTTCGCGTCGCTGCTCGACAACCTCATCCAGGCCGTCAACATCCTCGGCTCCATCTTTTATGGCACGGTGCTCGGGCTCTTCCTGGTCGCGTTCTTCGTGAAGCGGGTGCAAGGCAACGCGGTCTTCGTCGCCGGCGTGCTGTCGCAGGGCACCGTGCTCGCGCTCTTCGCTTTCACGAAGATTGGCTACCTCTGGTTCAACGTCATCGGCTGCACGCTGGTGGTGACGCTGGGCCTGCTGCTGCAGCGGGTGCTGCCCACTAACGCAGCCAACCGTCCCCTTCCCCAGTGACGAGGAAACCGCCGAAGGGCTCGGGCGCCCCGTCGGCGGTGAAGCGGTAGCGAAGGGCGAAGGTCTTCGAAGCGAACCGGCCGCGCTCGCTCACCTGCGCGAACGCCGCGTCCGACTTCTCGCCGTCGACGACCAGCATGCCGTCTGTCGTCCAGGCGCAGAGCTTCACGTCGTCGAGCAGCTGCCCTGCCTGCGCGCGGCCTGCCGCATCGGCGGCGGCGTCGTTGATTCGCAGCAGGTCCATCTTCGTCGCGCCCTGCGTCATCAAGAAGGGCGTGAAGGGCGCGGCCGCGACGGCGTGACGAAGCGCGGTGCCCGCGAGCGCGAACAGCCGAGCGTCTGGGTCGAGGCAGAACCTGGCGTCGTCGTCGCGCACGTACCGCGACGCCTCCACGCCTTCGCCGAGCATCAGCTGGCCCCCTGGAAGAACGCTGACGGCCTGGCGTTCGACCTTCGAGGCCGAGGCCTGGTCGGTGACGAGCACGTCGCCCTCGAGTCGCCACGTCAGCAGCACCCGGGTGAGGCCAGCAGGCGTGACGGTCGACTGCACCAGGTCGCCATGCGACGTCAGCTCGAGCGCGTGCTCTCCGTAGCGACGACGCGCGGCGAGGTCATCGACCGCGAGCCGCCACCTTCCGACCAGCGCGTCGCGGTTCAGACGCGGATGCCCAGCGATTGCGTCGTGCTCGCGC
>Ga0335397_10010162_pt1 | contig 11659 bp, 8 predicted proteins | sample MAT04_FD_205740 | JGI IMG/M metagenome (GOLD analysis project Ga0335397, IMG submission 205740) | Freshwater microbial communities from Lake Fryxell liftoff mats and glacier meltwater in Antarctica - MAT-04 (spades assembly) (version 2) ...
CCGCGCGCGCGCACGTTGAGCAGCTTCAAGCGAATCAGCTGCCGGCGCACATCGTCGCGATACTGCGCCTCAGTGAAGCCCTGCCCAGCGACGGCCTGCCAGAAGTCGCGCTCCGAGAGCTCGCTCTGCCGCTGCACGTTGCGGATCGCGCGGTCGACGTCGTCCGCGGTGACGCGCACCTGCTCTTTGCGCGCGGCCTGCAGAAACAGCGCCTCGTCGACGAGATGGTCGAGCAGCTCGGTGTAGAGCTGGCTCACCGCAGCTTCCCGCTGCAGCTCCGGCACGCGATCGACCTGCGCGAGAAAAGGCACCGCGCGGCGACGCAGCTCCGAGAGGAAGATCGCCTCGTCGTCGACGATCGCAATCACGCGCTCGATGACGTCGGCGCGCACCGGCTGCGCGCGCATCGCGAGCAGCACCGCGCACAGCGCGAAGATCGTCAGCGCAGCGACGGTGCGTCGAGCGGGTGGGCGCACGTCACGGGCTCCGCGGAGCAGGCGGCGCGACGCGCGGCGCGGCAGGCGTCGGGCGGGCCGGCGTGGCGGGGCGCGCCGGCGCTGCGCCAGCGGGAGGAGCCGCGCCGGGCGCTACGCCGGCGGGTGCGGCCGCGCCACCTTGGCCAGCGGACGGCTGAATTTCCGGCGAGTCGCCTGCAGGAATATCGACGCGCAGTGTGCCGAGCGCGGCCTCGTTGATGGTGACGTGCGCATCGCGCCGCAGCCCGGCGATGAAGTCCGTCACACGCTGCTCACGACGCTCGCGCCATAGCCGATTGCGAATCGGGCGGCTCGCCTCTTCGAGCGTGCGGTGCAGCGCGGCGCGCTTGCCGGTCAGCTTGATGATGTGAAAGCCAGCGGGCGACTGCACCAGCGTCGGGTGGATGTCGCCGATCTGCGCGATCGAGAACGCGGCCTCGACGACGCTCGCGGACACGACCGGCTCGTCGTCGCGGCGATCTGCGGTGCGCGAGAAGAAGCGCAGATCGCCGAAGCGATCTTTGGTCTCCGCGTCCTCGTTGTGCTGCTGCGCCATCTCGCGCCAGAACGCGATGTCCGCGCGCTTGGTCAGCACCTGCGTGAGGATCCGCTGCGCGTCCGCGCGGTTGGCGATCACGATGTGGCTCGCGCGGATCTGCTCGGGCTTGTCGAACTCTTCGCGGTGCGCCTCGAAGTAGGTCTGCACCTCGGCGTCGGTGATGTCGGTGAGCTGAACGCGGTCTTCGAACTCCGCCTTCATCATCGCCTGGATCATCATCTGCTTGCGAGTGCGCTCGACCTCGTCGCTGCGGTCGTAGCCCTTGGTGTGGGCCTCCGCCGCGAGCAGCTCGAAGCGCACCATGTTGTCGAGGAATTCGCGGCGGCGCTCGGGGCTGCTGTAGCGCGCGCGCAGATACGGCGACTGCTCCGACAAGCGCTCGGCGAACTCACCGACGGTGATGGTCTCGTTGCCGACCTTGACCAGCGTCTCTGCTTGTTGCGCCTTGGTCAGGCCGTGAACGCGATCGCCGCCGGTCGCCGCCGGGCCGGCGTCTTCCTTCGCCGCGCCACCCGAGCAGCCCGTCGACAAAACGCCAGCGACGAGCAGCGACGCGAGCGCCGAGCCGAGCGTCAGCAACGCGAGCACACGCGCGTTCCGCGCGGGGCGGGCCGAGGTTGCGACGGCTGCGAAGGTCGCTGCGGCGGAGCGCGATGCGGCGGAAGGCGGTGCGGCGAAAGGCATAGGCGAGAGCCTGCTAGCACGGTGGTTTCGCAGCATCAAGCGTGACGTCTCGCGCAACGCCCGTGCAAAGAAGGAGATTCCTTGTGGCGCTCCCAGGCGTCCGCTAGGCTCGCAAGTCAAGAACGGGTATATGTCGACCGCGAGCAAGCCACAGAGCGCCGCACTGGCCGGGGACGCCTTCGAGCGATTCGAAGATGGCGATCTGCCGGGTGAAGTCACACGACTCGAGCCGAGCGCGCTGCTCGCCGAGCAGCCAACGAGCTTGCTCGACGAAGAGCCGGCCAAGCCGTTCTTGCTGTGCGAGTCCGGCAAAGACGTCGGCAAGGAGTATGTCGTCGCGGTCGGCGAGAACGGCATCGGCCGCTCGATCGACAACGAGGTCATCCTCACCGACATCTCGGTCTCGCGTAAGCACTTGAAAGTGCTGCGAGATGCAGCGGGCGAGCTGCGCCTCCGCGATCTCGGCAGCGGCAACGGAACGCTCCTCAACGGCACGCGCGTGCACGACGCGCCGCTGAAGGATGGCGACCGCATCGAGCTCGGCGAGACCGTGCTCATCGTGCGCGTCCCACCAGTGAAGGTGCTGGGCCGGGTCTCGGCTAAGCCGCTCGCGTTGGCGCCCTGTGCGCCGCAGCAGGGGGTGCCCGACGGCGCGATCACCGACGAGAGCGCCTCGCCGCCGGGTAGCAATCAGCCGAGCTTTGCGCCGCCTGCGCCCGGGCAGCCGTCGCCGTTTGGCCAGCCTGCGCCGTACGGGCAGCCGCCACAGCAGCAGGCGCCGCCGGCCTTCGGTCAGCCGGGCTTCGGTCAGCCGGCCTTCGGTCAGCCGGCCTTCGGTCAGCCGGGCTTCGGTCAGCCGGGCTTCGGTCAGCCCGGCCTGGCTCAGACGGGCCCAGCGCCGCAGCCGTACGCCCAGCCTGGTCCCGCGCCGTATGGGCAGGTCGCACCACAGCCGTACGGCGCTCCGGGTGCGCCTACGTACGGGCACCCGACACCGACCGCCGTCGCCACGCCGACTCCGCGCAGTGGCGGCAAGGGCCCGATGGTCTTCCTCGCGTTCCTTGGCGGGCTCGTGCTCGTCGGCGCGGGCGCCGCGCTCGCGGTGGCGCTCATGCGGCCTGCGGCACCAGCGGTCGCAGCGGTCGATCCGGCGCTCTACGCGCGCGGCGCCGAGGCCTACACCGCGCGCCGCTGGGACGAAGCCGACACCGCGTTCCGCGCGATCCTCGCCGCGCAGCCGACAGACGCTCGCGCCGCGACATATCTGCAGCGCATTCAGGAAGCACGCGCGCACGACTTGCAGCTGACCGCTGCGCGCGCTGCGTACGAAGCGAACGATGGTCGCACCGCGCTCGCGCAGCTCGCGTCGGTGCCGCCGACGAGCCCGCTCGCCGCCGACGTGACGAATCTGCGCGCCGCCGCGAGCGAGCGTGTCGCAGTCGCGCTCGTCGCCGATGCGCGCGCCGCGTCCGCTGCGGGGCGCCGCGACGAGGCGATCGCGCGGCTCGGTGAGGCCGCCGGCTATGCGCCCGCGAGCCCAGTGGTCGCCGCGGCGCGCGCCGAGCTAGGCATCACGACCGTCGCCGTGATTGCGCCGCCGACGCAGCCGATTCCGCTGCCGCCGGGCGCGCTGGTGAGTCCGACGCCGACGATCGCGCCGACGCCGCCTGCCGTCGCGGTCGCGCCGACGAATCCTGTCGTCGCCATCGCGCCGACGAATCCCGTCGCTCCGCCGTCTGTCGGCCCCGCGCCGACGAGCCCGCGCGCGACGCCGCGTCCCACAGTTCGCGTCGCGCCGGCGCCCCGCCCCACGCCGACGCCGACGCCCGTCGCGGCCGCTGGTCGCGGCGTTGCCAGCAACGAGCGCGTCCTCGCCGCTTACCGCGCCGGTGACTTCGCCGGTGCAGCGCGGATGGCACGCGAAGCGGGCCGCGGCGCCAGCTCCGCGGATGGTCGCCGCCTGACGACGATGGCCGATCAGATCGATCGCTTCGCGCGCGACTACACCCGCGTGCGTGCTGCCGGCGCGAACCTCGGCGGCGTGCTGCGCCAGGTGCAAAACGTGATCTCGCTCGACGAGCAGATCAGCGGCGGGCAGGCCTACGCGCGCACGCTCAAGCCACGGCTCGTCGACGCGCTCGTCGGCAGCGCCAACGAAGCGTGGGCGCGTGGTCGCGTGCCCGATGCGTGCCTCAAGGTGCGCCAGGCGATCGATCTCGACAGTCGCAACACACGTGCGCGCGATCTCGTCCGGCGCTGCGAGACGAAGGCGACCGAGATGCTCACGCAGGCGCAGGGCGTCGAGCGCACCAACCGGGTTCAGGCGCAGGCGCTCTATCGCGACGTGCTCGCGCTCGTGCCGCAGTCGAGCTCGACGTACCAGCGCGCCTACACGCGGATGCAGGCGCTCAACCGCGCGCCGACGGCGACGCCCGCGGGCGGCACCGGACCGCGCCGCGTCCCGATCATCGTCGACGAAGACGAGTGAAGAGCGGCGCGCGCGTCGAGGAAGAGTCACACGCCGCCGTCGGATTTGGCGCCTCGACGAAGACGGCGACTGAGCTCGCGCCGCGGCGCTACTTTTTGCGCGCCGCGAGGACCTTGCGGACCTTCGTGTCGAGCTCGCCAAGCTCGAACGGCTTGTCGATGAACTCGTCCGCGCCGTAGAGCGGCGAGGTCATCTCGTTCAGCCGCTCGCCGATGCCGGTGAGCATGATGACGCCGGTGTCGGCGAGGCTCTCGTCGTCGCGGATCGCGCGACAGACTTCCCAGCCGCTCATGCCCGGCATCATCACGTCGAGGATGACGAGGTTCGGCTTCTCGCGCTTGGCGATACGCAGCGCGTCTTCGCCGTCCGAGGCCTCGAGCAGTTTCACGCTCATCGTGCGCAGGTGTCGCGTTACGAGCGCCAGAATGTCGATGTCGTCATCTGCGACGAGGATCGTGGGGGTGGCCGTCATCCGTTCGGGGTCCTTTCGCCGTTCGTGCGGGGGAGCACGCGGGCGTTCGCGCCGAATCCTCGCTAGCTCGGTGCCTCGCTGTCAACGTTCGTCGTCGTCCGACGTGGCACTATTGCACCTCAGCGCCGCTCCAGTTCGCCGACGACGTCACCGCGCAGCCACCCTTCGCGGCCGCCAGCGAGCCGAATTCGCGACCAGCCGCGATCGCGGAGCACCACGCGTGCGCGCTCGCCTTCGCGCACCTCGCCGCGCGCGGTAGCACGCGGGTCGGGCGCCTCGCGCAGCTCCGCCTCGTCGAGGACGATCGCCGCGGCGCCATCGTCGAACGCGCCGACCTTCTGGCCGAGCGCGAGCGACGCCACGATGAAGGCAACGCCGAGCAGCGGCGCGGCGATCCACAGCGCGAGACGCTGGGTCTCTCCGCGCACGAAACGCAGCGCGCCGAGCACGCCAAAGAAGCAGGCGCTCAGCGCCAGCACGAGCACGGCGAGCGTGTTCGTCGCGACGGAGCGCACCGCCGCCTCGCGGAACGGCGGACGCGTCCGCATCGTCGTGTCGCCGCTCGCATCGGCGCGCGCGCGGCCGAGCGCGGCGGTGCTTGCGGCGATGCCCGCTTCTGCCTCCGCGTCGCCGGGTGCGCGGAGCAGCGCGCGCTCGAACCACAGCACCGCGCGGCCGTGAGCGCCGTGTTTCGCGTAAGCGAGTCCGAGATCGAAGCTGACGTCCGGATCGTCGACGCCCGACTCGGCGAGCCGCTCGTAGGTGCGGATCGCCGTCGGGTAGTCGCCGCGCGCGTACGCCGCATTGGCGCGCGCGAAGAGTTCGCGCTGCGTGTCGGCGCGCGCGGCTGATGGCGCGAGCCACACACCGAGCAATACGACTGTGAGCACGGCAGCGAACAGCGCGCGAAGAATCATGCGGGCTCCGCGGCGATGAGAATCATGCGGGCTCCGCGGCGATGAGAATCATGCGGGCTCCGCGGCGATGAGAATCATGCGGGCTCCGCGGCGATGAGCATCATGCGGGCTCCGCGGCAACGGGCGCGAAGCGATCGATGCGCTCAGTCAGCGCTTGCACGCGATCGCTGGTGCGGCTCATCTCCTCGGGGCTCGAGCCAGTCGCGCTGAAGCGCGCGAACTCTGCGCCTTCGAGCTCTTCGGCGATGCGCGTCGCGAGCTCGTCCGGCATGCCGCGCTCGATCAGTCGGGTGCGCAACCGGGCGAGCGTGAGTCCTCCGACTGGCTCACCGAGACGCGCCTCGATCACCGCCTTCAGCGCGCTCGTGACCTCGCCGTAATAGCCGCGCGCGTCGCCGGCGCTGGCGAACGACTCAGCGTGCGCGAGGCGCTTGCGCGCGCCTTTGACCGCGCGCTCCGGCGCCTTCGTGCCCGCGCGAGCGGCCGCGCGCCGGCGCAGCGCGGACGCGAGGAGCGTCGCCAGCAAGAACAGCGGCGACGTGGCCACGGCCCAGGGGAACCAGCGCTCGGACGATAGCGCGGTCGTTGGTCGCAGCAGCGCGCTCTCGGTGCGCAGCGGGCCGTAGCCCGCGCCGCGTTCGTCGGCGAGCTCGCCGGGCTCCGCGCCTGGTGCAGGCTCCGCCGGCTCGGGGGGGGGCGCGGGCGTCGCGGCGCCGGCCGCGGTCAGCGTGAGCGCAGCGGAGTCGGCGCGCGCGTACGTTCCGCTCGCCGCGTCGAACGTCGCGAAGCCGATCGGCGGGATGGCGAAGGCGCCTGGCCGCTGCGGCACCATCAGCCACTCGAACGTCCGCGTACCGCCGACCAGATCGCCGGGTGCTTCGACCTGATCGCGAATCTGCGGCTCGAGGATCGACAGTCCGTCGATGACCGGCGTGGCGATGTGTACGTCGCGCAGATTGCCGGAGCCGCGGACCCGCGCCGTGAGCGTCACCGCGTCGCCGGTCGCCGCTTGCGGTCGATCGAGCGAGGCCTCCGTGGTGAAGCGGCCGACGTGCACGGCGCCGCTAGGTCGTCCCGCAGCTGGCAGATCGCGCGCGTGAATGGCCACCGGCACGCCATCACGGTGCAGCGCGCGCGCCGGCGAGCCGCCGAAGAGGTCGAAGCCGCCGCCCGACTGGATGTCGATCTTCATCGCGCCGATCGTGAACTCGCCGGCGCGCAGCGGAAACGCCGCGAAGCGCCGCAGCACGTAGACGCGGAACGACGTGCCACCGACGGCCTGCTCGGTCGCCTCGAGCGCGCGCTGCGGCGGCAGGAGGTCGTGCACCCAGAAGCCCTCCGCGGTTGGCTCACGCGTCGCGGCGGGCGCGCTGCGGATCCCGCCGCGCACGTACAGGTAGATCGTGACGGTGACTTGCTCGCCGACGTACGGCTCGCGCTTGTCGACGACGGTGCGGACGAACGCCTGCGAGTCGAACTCCGCGCCATCGAGCGGACCGGTCGGTGGACCAAGCGCGCCGCCCTGTGGCAGCAGCGGCTCGCCGAGCAGATTCGCCGGCAGACCAAGCGGATTCGTCGGTGTGCCGCCCGTCGTCCCGCCCGGCGGCGTGCCGTTCTGCGCCGGTTCCGGCGGCGGCATCTGACCCGCGGGCACGACGACGATCGTCAGCCGATTGCTCTCGAAGCGGCGCCCGCCGACGAGCACGCGGGCCGGCTTGAGCGCGTAGCGACCCGGCCGACGCGCGAGCAGCTCCAGCGTCTGCACGCTCGACGACTGCATCACCTGCGTCTGCCCACCAAAGCCGAACTGAAAGCTCATCGGCGTCGCCACGCGGCGCGAGACCACATCGAAGCCAGAGAGATCCGGCGGCTCGAAGTTCTGCACGCGTCCGCCCGTGGCGTCCGCGCGAATCTCCAGCACGACCACGTCACCCACCGCCACCGAGGTGTGGCTCGCGCTCATGTGCACCGTCGCCGACTGCGCCGCCGCGCGCCCGCGACCGATCAGCGCGCTCACGACGAGCACGGTGATCGCGAGCGTCTGGACAGCGGAGCGCGCCGGCGCGGCCATACTCACCAGTCTTGCGCCGGAGCGCGGTTCTCGCGCAGCGCACGTGCCCGGGCGCGATACCGCTCGAGGTTGTCCTCGCCGTCGCGCAGCGCATCGAGCACGCGCGCGACATCGCCTGGCAGGCCATCACCTTGGGGTGAGTCTTGGCCTTGATCGCGCTGACCGCCTTCGTCGCCGTTCTCTTCGCCCGGCTGCGGCTGCGGCTGGTTGGCGTCGTTCTGCGCCTGCTGATCCTGCGGTGGCTGGTTCTGCGGCGGCTGATCCTGTTGCTGCTGATCGCCCGGCTGCTGCGGCTGATCGCCGTCTTGCCCATCTTGCGGCGGCTGGTCTTGCGGCGGCTGATCTTGCTGCGGCTCGCCGTCTTGGCCATCTTGCGGCGGCTGGTTCGGATCGTTCTGCGCTTGCTGATCTTGCTGCTGCTGATCTTGCTGCTGTTGCTCTTGTTCGGCGCGGCGCTGCTCGTCTTCTTGGCGCTGCTGCTCTTCTTCTTCGCGCAGGCGACGCAGCGCGAGCTCGAGGTTCCACGCGGCGTCGCGGTTCCCCGGCACGATGCGCAGCGAGCGGCGGAAGCCGTCCGCGGCCTCGTGGAACAAGCGCTGCGCTTCGCGATGATCGGCCTGCGGTGCAGGCGCGCCACCACCCGCCACGGCACCGCCTGTCGGGCCGGTCGGCGCGCCGGGTGGCATGAGCCCGCCCGGCGGCATGCCTGGCGGCGCGCCCGGGATCGCACCCGGAATGGCGCCGCCCTGAGCGACGGCGTCGGCGCCTGCAGCCGTGGCCGCGGCGTCCGCTTGCCGATAAAAAGCGAGGCCGAGATCGTAATACGCCGCTGCGCGGATCGGCGCTGAAGCGGGCGGCTCGGTCGCGAGCAAGAACGCCTCGCGCGCCTTGTCGTGCTGATCGAGCGCGAGCAGCGCGAGGCCGCGATTGAGGTGCACGCCGGGGTCCGACGGCAGCTCGCGCGCGGCGAGCTCGTACGCGCGCAGCGCGCCCGCGGCATCGCTCGCGCGGAGGCGCTCGTTGCCCTCGCGCACGTTGCCGTTCTCTGCACGGAACCAGTCCCACGCGTGCGCCTTGGACGCGCCGAGCGCGTGGCCACACGCGAGCACGAAGGCGACCAGCAGCGTCGGTACGACTCGCTCCTTGAACGTCATAGGGCCTTCTTCTTCCTTCGTCGCAGCCGCCCGACCCAGGCGTCGGGCAGCAGCGCTTCGAGCAAGATGAACAAAAAGGCAGGCAAGAGCACGAGCGCATAGCGATCTTCGTGCACGGTGATGCGCCGCGAGCGCTGCTCGTCTTGGCGCAGTCGGCGCATCGCGCGACGGATCTCCTCGACGCCGACGCCGCCGCGCTCGGCGCGAAAGTAGCGCCCATTGCCGAGCCGCGCGATCTCGCGCAGCTGCTGTTCGTTGTCCGCCGTCAGCGAGGTCAGCACCGGCTGGCCATCTTCGCCGCGCATGTAGCCCGTCCACGTTCCGTCAGGCGCGTACGTCGGGATGGGCTCGCCGGTCGACGAGCCGATGCCGACGACGAAGATCAACACGCCATCCGCGGCGAGCGAGCGCGCAGCCTCCAGCGGATCACCCTCGTGATCTTCGCCGTCCGTCATCAAGATGACGACGCGCGAGCGCGTCGACGCGGCCTGCGCTTCCGGCGCATTCGGCGCCTGACGCGGTGCGCTGCGATCGAGCAGGCTCTTCGCCGCAACCAGCGCGCGCCCGATCGCCGTGCCGCCGACGGGCATGTCGTACGGCCCGAGGTCGCGAAAGAAGAGCGTCGCTGCCGACATGTCGATCGTCATCGGGAACTCCATCGTCTCCCCGGCGAACGCGACGATGCCCACGCGATCGCCGTCGAGATCTCCGAGCAGCCGAGTGAGCTCCGCCTTGGCTCGCTCGATGCGGCTCGGGCGCACATCGCGCGCGAGCATGCTCTTCGAGAAGTCGAGCACCACGACGACGTCGACGCCGCGCTTGCGCAAGATGCGCGTACGCGAGCCGTATTGCGGCCGCGCCAGCGCGACGATGACAAGCACGAAGCCAAGCACCAGCAGCACCGCGCGCGCCGCACGGAAGCCCGCGGGCCGACCGATCTGCAGTGCCGCGAGGTTCTCCTCCGTCCCAAAGCGCTCGCGCGCGCGCTTGCGCAGGAACCACGCGAGCAGCGGCAGCCCCGCGACGAACGGCAGGCCGAGCAGCAGCCAAAGAACGGCGGGGGCACCCCAGCTCATGGGAACCTCCGCAGCACGAGCACTCCGAGCAGCAGCTCGAGCAGCAGCAGCAGCAGCGCCGGCGCGACGAACGCAGGGAACAGCTCGCCGTACACGCGCCCGGTGTCTTCGATCACGCTGCGCTCGAGGCGATCGAGGATGCTGTGGAAGCTGCGCTCGAGGCCCTGCCGATCCGTCGCGCGGAACGCCTCGCCGCCCGATCGGTGGGCCATCGACTGCAGCAGGCTCGGGTTGATCGGGAAGTTGCCGCGATCGAAGATCGGTCGGCCGAAGAAGTCGACGCCTTGCTGCACCTGCGTGTCGGCGTCTTGGCCCATCAGCACCGTGTAGACCTTCACGCCCATCGTCTTTGCGAAATCCGCCGCCTGGTCGGGCGAGACGTTGCCGCTGTTCGAGTCGCCGTCGGTCAGCAAGATGATGACCTTGCTCTTCGCGTCGCTCTTGCGCAGGCGGTTGAGCGACACGCCGATCGCGTTGCCGATCGCCGTGCCGCGCCCCTCGATCATGCCGAGCTGCAGCTCGTCGATCATCCCGCGCAGCGCCTCGTGATCGGAGGTAAGCGGCAGCAGCGTGTACGCCTCACGGCCGAAGATCACCGCGCCGATCCGATCGTTCGGGCGACGGCGGATGAAGTCATCGACGACGACCTTGGTCGCGGCGAAGCGATCCGGCTGGATGTCGCTTGCTTGCATCGACAGCGAGCAGTCGAGCGTGAGGATGATGTCGATGCCCTGCACGTCGGTGCGATCGCGCGCGTGGATCGACTGCGGGCCCATCAGCGCGGCGGCAAGCAGCGCGACCGAGACGACGCGCAGCCCCGTCGGCAAGCCGGTGAGCAAAGTGCGGAAGCCAGGCGCAAGACGCGCGAGGTCGAGCCCGCGCGACACCTGCAGCCGCGGCGAGCGTGACTCGGTCAGCCAGCCGCGCGCCGCGAGCACCAGCAGCGCGGCGGGGAGCAGCAGTCCGGCCCACGGCCGCTCGAAGCGAAACTGCCCGGTGAGCAGCGGCACCGCGAACACCGCCTCGACGACGTACGCGACGGCGTAGCCGACCGGCAGTGCGACCGCGAGCGTCCACAGTACCGGCGCGAGCAGCGTCAGCGCGCGCCTCATGCGGCACCGCCATCGCCGCGCCGCGTCGGCATCTCGTAGACCGATTTACGCACTGGGACATCGGGAGTCTGCGGCGTCTCGTGGAGGTGCTCGAGCACCACGCTCACGCGCATCCCGCGCGCCGTGCGCACGTCGCGCAGCGTCGCCGCGAGGCGCCCGAGCGAAGCGACGATCGCCTCGCGCGCGGCGGCATCGTCTGGAAGCTCCTGCGCCAGGAAGACGCGCACTTGTCCGGAGAAGCTGATGTCGGTCGCGTACGACTCGATCGCAGAACGCACGGCCGGCTCGAGCGCACGCGACACCGAGAACGCGGAGCGCGGCACCATCGTGACGACGAGGCTGCCATCGGTCTGCGTGATGACGCGCGCATCGTCTTCGCCATCTGCGCCGCGCGGCGGCTGCGCCGCGCCGGGCGGTGCCGCTTGCCCAGCCGTCGCCGCCGGGTACGGCGCTGCGCCGCTCATCGCCGCGCCGCTCATCGCCGCGCCGCTCATCGCCGCGCCGTGGATTGGTGCCGTCGTGCCGGGTGCGCCGGACGTCCCACGCACCACGCGATATGCGCCCGCGAGGATCGCTTCGCATTGCGCTTCGTCCGGCACCGCCTTGGCGAACTTGACCAGATCGGAGTCGCCGAGCAGCGCCGCGATCTC
>Ga0335397_10010163_pt1 | contig 11659 bp, 11 predicted proteins | sample MAT04_FD_205740 | JGI IMG/M metagenome (GOLD analysis project Ga0335397, IMG submission 205740) | Freshwater microbial communities from Lake Fryxell liftoff mats and glacier meltwater in Antarctica - MAT-04 (spades assembly) (version 2) ...
AACGTAGGCGGCAACCTCGGCGTCCGACGGCGTCCCGAAGCGGACTTCGGTGGCCGCGACGCCCGCGCTGGTCCGCTCCTGGCGGGTGTCGACGACGACGTGCCCGGTGAGCAGGGTGCCGACCTGGCCGCGCATGCGCTTCCATCGCTCCCGGGCGTCGTCGGCGTCGCGGGGCTTGCCGAGCACCTCGCCGCCGAGCACCAGCAGGGAGTCGCAGCCGATGACCAGGCTGTCCGGCTGGCCGGCAGCGACCGCGACGGCCTTGAGGCGGGCCAGCTCCTGGACCAGGGCGCGGGGGTCCTCAGCGGTCACGCCGGACTCGTCGACGCCGCTCACGACGGCCACGGGGTCGAACCCCGCGTCGCGCAGCAGGCGGAGGCGGGCCGGGGACGCGCTGGCGAGCACCAGGCGGACGGGAACGGTCACGCTGGGCAAGGCTACCGGCGCGGCCTACACCACGCTGCTGTACGCGACCACGCCACGGCGGACGGCATCGATCGCCTGGCGGGTCGTGCGCTGCAGCGCCGTGCCGCCCGGTGACAGGTCCTCGGCGACCAGGGCGATCTGGCCGAGCAGGTCCACCAGCTGCTTGCACCAGCGGACGAAGTCGCCGGCGGTGAGGTCGGGGTCGTCGTCCAGGACCTGCTCGAGCCGCGCGCCGCCGGCCCAGCGCCAGGCCGACCAGGCGAAACCCAGGTCGGGCTTGCGCAGGAACTGCACGCCGGCGTCGGACTCCGACCGGGACAGCGAGGACCACAGCGCGGCCATCTCGCTCAGGGCCGTCTGCACCGATCCCGACGGTACGACGGGGTTGGACTCGTCGGCCCGGCGCGACTGGTAGACCAGCGTCGAGACCACCGCAGCCAGCTCGGCCGGGGTCAGGGCGTCCCAGAGGCCACGGCGGATGCTCTCGACGGCAAGGAGGTCGGCCTCGCTGTAGACCCGGGCCAGGGACTGGCCGGCGGGCGTGACCTGACCGCCGTCGAGGTAGCCGAGCTCGTCGAGGACCGCGCAGACCCGGTCGAAGGTGCGGGCGATCGAGCTGGTCTTGCCGGCCACCCGTCGCTCGAGGGCGTCGGTCTCGCTGCGCAGCCGGTGCCACCGCTCAGCCCACCGCATGTGGGGCTCCCGGTCCTCGCACCCGTGGACCGGATGGCGGCGCAGCGCGACGCGCAGCGCGCCGAGCTGCTCGTCGTCGGCGGCGGTCGAGCGCCGGCGCCCGCCCCTCGGGGCGTCCGGGACGTCCAGCGCGCGCAGCGTGGACGCCAGGTCGCGCCGGGCCTGGGGCGACCGGTGGTTGAAGGTCCTGGGGACGCGGACCCGACCGATCGGCTCGACCGCGGCCGGGAAGTCGGCTGAGGAGAGCCGTCCCGCCCAGCGGTCCTCGGTGAGCAACAGCGGGTGGCTCTCGCCGTTGTTGCCCACTCCCGGGTCGAGCACGATCGCCAGGCCCGACCGGCGGCCGGTCGGGACGCGGACGACGTCGCCGGGCTTCAGCTGCTCGAGGGAGGCCGCGGCCGCGGCGCGTCGCTGCGAGGCCCCCTGGCGGGCCAGGTCACCCTCGCGGCGCGTGAGCTCGGCACGGAGCCGACCGTAGTCCGTGGCGTCACCCAGGTGGCAGGTCATCGACGTGGCGTAGCCCTCGAGACCCTCGAGGTTGCGACTGATCTGGCGCGCCAACCCCACGACGGAGGCGTCGGCCTGGAACTGCGCGAACGAGCTCTCGAGCAGCGTGCGGGCCTGCTCCCGTCCGAGTGAGCCGACCAGGTTGACGGCCATGTTGTACGACGGGCGGAAGCTCGACCGGAGCGGGTAGGTGCGGGTCGAGGCGAGCCCGGCGACCATCCGGGGGTCCGTCCCCGGTTGCCACAGCACGACGGCGTGGCCTTCCACGTCGATGCCACGACGCCCTGCCCGGCCGGTGAGCTGGGTGTACTCCCCCGGGGTGACGTCGGCGTGGGTCTCGCCGTTCCACTTGGTGAGCTTCTCCAGCACGACCGAGCGGGCCGGCATGTTGATGCCGAGCGCCAGGGTCTCGGTGGCGAACACGGCTCTGACCAGGCCGAGGGTGAACAGCTCCTCGACGACCTCCTTGAAGGTCGGGAGCATGCCGGCGTGGTGGGCCGCGACGCCGCGCTGCAGGCCCTCGAGCCACTCCCAGTAGCCCAGCACCCGCAGGTCCTCGTGGGGCAGCATCCGGGTGCGGCGCTCGACGATCTCGCGGACCCGCTCGGACTCCTCGACGGTGTTCAGGCGCAGCCCGGCGCGCAGGCACTGCTCGACGGCGGCCTGGCAACCGGCCCGGCTGAAGACGAACGTGATCGCCGGGAGCAGCCCCTGGCTGTCGAGCCGGGCGAGCACGTCGGGCCGGCTGGCGACCGACCGGCGGTAGCCACCACCGGGTGCCGAGCGGCCGGCTCGACCCCGGGACGGCAGCCGTCCCTCGTCGCGGGCGAGCCGTTCGAGCTCGGGGTTGAGCCGGGTGCCCTCCCGGGTGCCGTCCTCGCCGACGAACAGGTCGTACAGCCTGGTCCCGACCAGCACGTGCTGCCAGAGCGGCACCGGGCGGTGCTCCTCGACGACCACCTCGGTGTCGCCGCGGACCGTGACCAGCCACTCGCCGAACTCCTCGGCGTTGCTGACCGTCGCGGACAGCGAGGTGACCTGGACGTCGTCCGGGAGGTGGATGATCACCTCTTCCCAGACTGCACCCCGCTCGCGGTCGGCGAGGTAGTGGACCTCGTCCATGACGACGTGCCGCAGGCCGCGCAGGCGCTGCTCACCGCCGTCGCGCCCTTGGGCGTAGAGCATGTTGCGCAGGACCTCGGTGGTCATGACGACGACGTCGGCGTCGCCGTTCACCGAGTTGTCGCCGGTGAGCAGCCCGACCCGGTCCGCCCCGTGGCGGACGACGAGATCGGCGTACTTCTGGTTCGACAGCGCCTTGATCGGGGTGGTGTAGAAGCACTTCCCCCCGCTGCGGAGCGCCAGGTGGACGGCGAACTCGCCGACAACGGTCTTGCCGGCACCGGTGGGCGCCGCCACCAGGACGCCGCGGCCGGCCTCGAGGGCGCGACAGGCGGTGCGCTGGAAGGCGTCGAGCCCGAACGGGTAGCCCACCTCGAACTCGGCCAGGGCCGCTCCGACCTGGCTGCGGCGGAAGGCGGCGTAGCGCTGGGAGGGTGTTGCCTCGGGTGAGACCGCTTCGCTGCTCACTAGCTCAGGCTACGTGCCTGGGCTACATCGGGCTGGGCCGGTCCTCGACGTAGGAGGTCTCGTCGTCGGAGAGCTGCTCGAGCTGCTGGGCTCCCGGCTCGACCGCGCGGCGGCGGCGTACGGCTCGCTCGCGCAGGCGGGAGATGACGATGCAGGCCTCGTAGAGGCCGTACAACGGCAGCGCCATCGCCATGAACGTGAAGGGGTCCTGCGACGGGGTCAGCAGGGCTGCGGCCACGGCGATCCCGACCACCATGCCCCGGCGCCAGGCCCGCATCCGGCTGCTGGGGAAGACCCCGACCATGTTGAGGAACAGCACGATGACCGGGAACAGGAACGCCACGCCGAAGCCGACCAGCGTCAACGTGACGAAGGAGAGGTAGCTCTGGATCGACGGGAGCGTGACGATGCCGTCGCCGCCGAACGTGAGCAGGAACTGCAGGCCCCGGGAGATCGTGAGGTAGGCGAAGGTGACGCCGATGCCGAACAGCAGCAGCGACCCGCCGAGGAAGGCGGCGGCGTAGCGCTTCTCCTTGCGGTGCATTGCCGGGGTGATGAACGCGCCAAGCTGGTAGAGCCAGACCGGCGCGGAGAAGATGACGCCGGCGATCAGCGAGATCCGCAGCGAGACCGAGAACTGCTCGAAGGTGCCGAAGGCGTAGAGCTCGCACGCCCGACCCGAGGCCACGGCCGCCTCGCGGGCGACGTCGGTGTCGCAGTAGGGGCGCTTGAGGAAGTCGAAGACCGCCTCGCGGAAGACCAGGGCGATGACGACGCAGACCGCGAGCGCCAGCAGCGAGATGCCGAGTCGGTTGCGGAACTCGCGCAGGTGGTCGATCAGCGCCATTCGGCCGTCGGGCGTGCGGTCCGGCTTCTTGCCAGACCCCTTCCTGCCGAAGCCCTTCTTGCCGGGCACGTTCCTACCGTCGCGCCCTCCGGCGCTGCGCGTCGTGGGCGCGTTCACCTACGGCTGGCGCTGCTGCTGCGGCTGCTCGGCATCGGCCGCCGGCGGGACGACCGAGGGAGCCGGGGTCACCGGAGGCGCGGCCGTGGGAGGTGGCGTCGCGGCCGGGGGCGACAAGGGCGCCGGCGCGTACGTCGTGTCGTGGACCGACGAGCTGTCCGTGTCGTCGTCGCGCAGGCCCTTGGTCTCGGCCTTGAAGATCCGCATGGACCGGCCCAGCGAGCGCGAGGCCTCGGGGAGCCGCTTGGCCCCGAACAACACCATGATCACGAGGACGATGAGGACGAGTTCCCAGCCACCGGGCACGTTCACGGGCTTGCTCCTTGACGTGGACGAGATCGAGCGCTTGCCCCTGAGGCTACGCCCCGCGGCTGGGTCCCGCCCCGCTTCGGCCCGGCACGGCGGGTGAACGTCCGGCGACGTCTCGTGATGAGGCGTCTCGTGAGGTGTCCTGCCCGAGCGGGCCCTGGGCCTGGGCGACGACGAGTGCGTCGGTTGCCTGGCCGATGGTGTCCGAGGCCCGGGCGACCGTGGTCGACAGCTCCTTGACCTTGCGCCACAGGCGCAGCAGGAGCAGGCCGAGCCCGGCGATCGCGAGCAGGGCGAGGGCGAGGTCGATCAGGATCCAGCGCACGGGAACCAGGCTAGCCCGGTCCCCCGTCGCCGGTCATGCTCAGGTGCGGACGGTGGCTCCGGCAGCCGCGGCGAGCAGGTCGTCCTGCCCGAGCTGCAGGGCGAAGTCGAGCAGGTCGTCGTAGGACAGCCGCGGGCCCTGCTTGATCTCGAGCACCTCGGCCGGGAGGTCCCAGACGCTCGCCGGCACGCCGCCGGAGACCAGCAGCGACACGACGTGGTCGTCGGCCGGCTTGCGGATCTCGTCGGTGCAGGTCGGGCAGTGGAAGGCGTAGTAGGACAGCGGGGCGTGGCTGCACACCATGAGTGCGACATCAGCCGGGGTCAGCTCGACCTCACCGCAGGTGGGGCAGGACGCCTTGATCGTGGTCATGGACCGGATCTCCTCCATCAGGTGCCGCCGCTGCGGCTTCCCATCTGCCTTCGGCAGCGGCGACGGACTGCTTGACCCATCGGGGGTGATTCGTTCCTCGATCGACCTACGCGACCTCGTACGCCTCCAGTGCGCGCACGGCGTCGGCGCGGACCTGCTCGGCCAGCTCCTCGGGGGCCAGCACCCGGCCCTGCTCGCCCAGCCGCAGCGCCAGCCGGCGCACCCAGCTGGTGTCGCGCGCCCGCAGGCGCACCACCAGGTTGCCGTCCGGGGCCTCCACAACCGACTCGCAGGGGTGGTAGTCCGCGACCCACGCGGCGGCCGGGCGCAGCGCCAGCGTGACCAGCAGGTCGTCGGGCCCGGGCCGGAACAGGCCCTGCGAGATGTCGCGCTGCTCGGCGCCCGGCGGCGGCTCGGCAGGCAGGTCGAGCGGCTGGACGTCCTCGACCCGGTCCAGCCGGAAGGTGCGGACGCCCTCGGCCAGGCGGCACCACGCCTCGAGGTAGGTGTAGCCGTCCTGGATCAGCAGCCGCATCGGGTCGACGTCGCGCTCGGTGGTCTCGTCGCGGGCGGGCACGTGGTAGGTCAGGTGCAGCCGCCGGCGCTGGTCCAGGGCCGCCTGGACCACCGGCAGCACCCGCTGCTCCCCCTCGACCGACACCTCCACCCGACCGGCGGGGCCGGCCGCCGCGCCCGCTGCGCGCTCGACCTTGACCAGCGTGCGGGCGACGGCGTCGTGCTCGGACAGGCCGGGTGTCTGGGCCAGGGCCCGGAGCGCGACGACCAGCGCCAGCGCCTCGTCGACGGTCAGGCGCAGCGGCCGGGTCACCCCGGCCGGCTCCAGCATCGTCACCGTCTCGCCCTCGAACTCGACGTCGATGAGGTCGCCGGGGCCGTGACCGGGCAGGCCGCAGATCCACAGCAGGTTGAGGTCCTTGCGCAGCCGGTCCTCGGTGACCCCGAAGGTCGTGGCCACGTCGGCCAGCCGGACCCCGGGCCGGGCCAGCAGGTAGGGCACGAGCGCGAGCAGGCGGGGCAGCTGGTCGTTGCTGCTCACGACGCGAGGCCCCTCAGGCGGCGGACGACGGCGTCCCGGGCCTGCACCGGGGACAGCACGACGGCGTCGGCGCCGTAGCCGGTGACCCGGTCGGCCAGGCGCTCGGGGTCGGAGAAGCCGACGTCGACCACCTGCCAGCCCGGCCGGTCGGGGTCGTCGGAGGTGACCGTCGCCGCACGGCGCAGGTCCCACCCGGTGCCTGGTCGAAGGCTGACGTGCGCGGTCATGCGCGGCTCCTCGGTGGCCATCCGCGCAGCCATGGCACGCAGGTCCAGGCCCTCGGGCGCGGTGACGGCGCCGGGCTCCCCCACGGCCCTGGCCGCACCGACGATGCGCGACATCCGGAAGACCCGCTCGGCGTCGCGGTCGGCGTCGTGGCCGACGAGGTACCACCGGCCCCGCCAGGACACGACCCCCCACGGCTGGACGTGGCGCTCGGCCGGGGCCCGCCCACCGCCGGTCCGGTAGGTGAAGACGACCGCTTGCCCGTCCCGGACGGCGGACAGGCAGCTCTGGAAGGCCGGCTCGCTCGCGCCGACCCGGGGCTCGAGGGCGGCCGGGGCCGACGGCGCGTCGACGCCGGCCGCACGGAGCTTGAGCAGCGCCGAGCCGGTCGCGCCGGCCAGCGGCGCCGACTGCCACAGGCGGGCCGCCAGGCCCAGCGCCGCGGCCTCGTCGGGCTCGAGGTGGATCTCCGGCAGCTCGTAGTCACGGCGGGCGATCCGGTAGCCGGGCTCGTCGTCGTGGGCCGCGGAGTTCGTCCCGGTCTCCAGCGGGACACCGAGCTCGCGCAGCTCCTCCTTGTCGCGCTCGAACATCCGCCGGAACGCGTCCTCGGCGCCCTGGCCGTAGCCGGGGACGGCCGCGCGGATCTCCTGCACGCTGAGGTAGCGCCGTGTCGCGAGCAGGCAGATGACCAGGTTCAGCAGACGCTCGGTCTTCTTCTCCGACACGCCCGCGACGTTAGCCTCTGCCGGTGCAGGCGAGGCGGTGATCCGGTGGCGGCGGGGCAGCGTGCTGGCGCTCGGGCGGCGCTGGCCCGGGTCGGTCGAGCTCGACGTCGCCCTCGAGGGTGACGCCGTCGGCGTCGTGCGGGCGCTGGCCCACCCGACGCTGGTGGGCGAGCCCGTGGTCGGCGACATCGTGCTGCTCAACGTCGGGGCGCTGGACCTCGGCCTCGGCACTGGCGGGTTCGCGCTGGTCGTCGCCCTCCCCGACCGGCTGCCGCCGGACCGCGAGGGCCCGGGCCACCTGGTCAAGGCCCGCTACACGCCGCTGCAGGCCGTCGTGCTGGGCGCCGACGAGCAGGACGCGCCCACCCATCGGCTGCTGGCCGGCGACGAGCCCCTGACGGCCCCGGGCCCGCCGGTGGTCGTGGCCGACCTGCACTCCTCGCTCCCCGCGGTGCTCGCCGGCGTGCTGGCCGACCGGCCGGCCACGCGCGTCGCGTACGTCATGACCGACGGCGGGGCGCTCCCCCTGTGGTTCTCCCGCACGGTGGCGGCGCTGGCCGACCGGCTGGTCGGCACGGTCACGGTCGGCCAGGCCTTCGGCGGTGACCTGGAGGCCGTCACCCTGCACTCGGGGCTGCTGGCTGCGGTCCGGGTGCTGGACGCCGAGGTCGTCGTCGTCGCGCAGGGCCCCGGCAACCTCGGGACCGGGACCGCGTGGGGCTTCTCGGGCGTCGCCGCCGGTGAGGCGGTCAACGCCGCCGCGGTCGTCGGGGGCCGGCCGGTCGCCGTCCTGCGCATGTCGCAGGCCGACCCGCGTCCCCGTCACCGGGGGGTCAGCCACCACAGCACCACGGCGTACGGCCGCGTCGCGCTCGTGCCCGCGGACGTCGTCGTGCCCGCGTCGTACGCGGGGCTGGTGGACCCCGCCCCCTTCGCGCGGCACCGGCTGGTCGCGGTCGACGACGCGGGGCTGCTCGACGTGCTGCGGGGCTGGAGCCCGCTGCTGTCGTCGATGGGCCGAGGGCTGACCGACGACCCGGTCGCGTTCATCGCCGCGGCGGCGGCAGGGCGGCACGCCGCCGCCCTGCTGCCCCGGGGAGGAGCGGGCGTCGGCTAGCGGACGGCCAGCAGGTCGACGACGAAGACCAGCGTCTCGTTCGGCCCGATGGCGCCACCGGCACCGCGGGCGCCGTAGCCCATCTCCGGCGGGATCGTCAGCCGGCGACGACCCCCGACCTTCATGCCGGCGACGCCCTTGTCCCAGCCCTGGATGACCTGGCCCTCGCCGAGGCGGAACGAGAACGGCTGCCCCCGGTCCCAGGACGCGTCGAACTGCTTGCCCGTGGACCAGCTGTGCCCGACGTACTGCATGCTCGGGCTGGTCCCGGCCTGCGCCTCGGAGCCCTCGCCGACGACGAGGTCCTCGATCACGAGCTCGGTGGGGGGCGGGCCGTCGGGGATCTCGACGGCCGGCTTCTGGGTCAGGTCGGTCATGCCATCTCCTTGGTGCCAGTCACATGCTGGCGATCAGCTTGTCCACCCGGTCGTCGACCGAGCGGAAGGGGTCCTTGCACAACACGGTGCGCTGCGCCTGGTCGTTGAGCTTGAGGTGCACCCAGTCGACGGTGAAGTCCCGCCTCTTCTCCTGGGCCTTCTTGATGAACTCCCCCCTCAGCCTCGCGCGAGTCGTCTGCGGGGGCACGGACTTGGCCTCGAACACCGCAAGGTCGGTGGTGGCCCGCTGCACGGAGCCGTTCTTCTCCAGCAGGTAGTACAGGCCGCGCTTGCGGTTGACGTCGTGATAGGCGAGGTCGAGCTGGGCGACGCGGGGGCTCGACAGCGCCAGGTCGTGCTTGGCGCGGTAGCGCTCGATCAGCTGGTACTTCGTGACCCAGTCGATCTCCCTGTCGACCAGCGACAGGTCGCCGGTCTCGACCGCCTTCAGGGTCCGGCCCCACAGGTCGAGCACGCGCATCACGTTGGCGTCGCCGCCCCGGCGGTCGATGAAGTCCACGGCCTTGGAGTGGTAGTCGCGCTGGATCTCGAGCGCGCTGGCCTCCCGTCCGTTTGCGAGCTTGACCTTGCGCTGGCCGGTGATGTCGTGGCTGATCTCGCGGATGGCCCGGATCGGGTTCTCCAGCGTCAGGTCCCGCATCACGACGCCGGCCTCGATCATCCGCAGCACCAGGTCGGTCGCACCGACCTTGAGCAGCGTCGTCATCTCGTTCATGTTGCTGTCGCCGACGATGACGTGCAGCCGGCGGAACCGCTCGGCGTCGGCGTGCGGCTCGTCGCGGGTGTTGATGATCGGTCGGCTGCGGGTCGTGGCGCTCGAGACGCCCTCCCAGATGTGCTCGGCGCGCTGGCTGACGCAGTAGACGGCGCCCCGGGGCGTCTGCAGCACCTTGCCGGCGCCGACGACGATCTGCCTGCTGACCAGGAACGGGATGAGCACGTCGGCCAGCCGGGAGAACTCGCCCTGCCGTCCGACCAGGTAGTTCTCGTGGCACCCGTAGGAGTTGCCGGCGCTGTCGGTGTTGTTCTTGAACAGGTAGATGTCGCCGGCGATGCCCTCCTCGCGCAACCGCCGCTCGGCGTCGACGAGCAGCCCTTCGAGGATCCGCTCCCCTGCCTTGTCGTGCGTGACGAGGTCGAGGGCCGAGTCGCACTCGGGCGTCGCGTACTCCGGGTGCGAGCCGACGTCGAGGTAGAGCCGGGCGCCGTTGCGCAGGAAGACGTTGGAGCTGCGCCCCCACGAGACGACCCGGCGGAACAGGTAGCGCGCGACCTCGTCGGGTGAGAGGCGGCGCTGACCGCGGAACGTGCACGTCACGCCGTACTCGTTCTCGATCCCCATGATCCGACGTTCCACCGCGTGCACCAGCCCATCCCTAGGAGTCCGCCCTGCACAGCCTTTCACGCACACCGCCTGGTCGCGTGGCCGCCGGGCATCAGCCGCGGCGCGTCAGCCCGCGGACGCGAGCGCCCTTTCCAGCAGGTCGAGGAAGGCCGGGTCGGTGATCGGGAGATCACCGGCCGCCACGGAGCGCTCGACGAGCTCGAGCACGACGGCATCTGCGGCCGGGACCGCCGCCACGAGCGCCTCGGTGTCGTCGGCCGCGAGGGCGGGCTGGACGATGCGGGCGTCGGCGAACAGCGGCGCCAGCTGCGGCAGCGAGGCCTTGGTGAACGAGTCGCCGATGATCAGGGTGGGTGCCGTCCACAGCGGCGCGTCCGTCGTGGTGCTGGTGAGTGCCGTCTCGGCGGCCTGCCGGACGACGACGCCGGGACGCTCGAGCGCCCAGCCCGGCATCTCGTCCTGGCGGGGCGTGCCCAGCAGGACCGCGAGGTCGCCGTCCTGGCGCACCCGGGCGGTGGGCGTGGGGGTGCTGGTCCGCCACAGCGCGGGGTCCAGGGCGTCCGCGACCTGCTCGGCGTACAGCAGCGCCCCTCGGGGTCCCCAGTGCGTGTCCGACGGCCGGTAGAGGTCGTCGCCGGTCTGCTCCTGCACCTGCTCGAGCGGGGCCTTGAGGTCGACGTAGCCGGGCAGCGGCCGGTCCAGCACGCGTTCCCAGAACGCCGCCTTGCTGTCAGGGGCGCAGTCGTCGCCGACGTAGGACCCGGGCAGCCGGTCCGGGCTCGCTGTCGACTTGTCCGGCGCGATGGTGAGGACGTACGTCTTGCCGGCCCCGGTCAGCAGGTTCCCGAAGCGCTCCAGCCCCGCGAGGGTCTGCTCGAGCGGTGCCCGCGGCGCGCACGCCGCCGCCTGGTCGCTGCCCAGGAACAGCCAGTCGTCGCTGCCCGCGAACACGGCGGGGAAGGTGCGGTCCTCGGACGGTCGTCCGCCGGGCACCGGGGCGACCGGCCCCGTCGCCCCGGAGTCCGTGGTCGTGCGCGGGGGCGCCTCGCCGAAGACGTCGCGGGACACGCGGGCGTTCGCCGACACGGCGAGACCCCGCAGCGGCAGGTGGTCGGTGGCCCAGGTCGTCACCGCCGGGAAGAAGTCCCAGCCCTGGGACGGTGACGGGAAGGCGGCCAGCGGGCGGTTCTCGATCTCCGTCGCCCGGACGCCGGACAGGTAGGCGAGGGTCGGCGTGAACAGGAAGACCAGACCGATGACGAGGACCGCGAGCCGGCGGGGACGTCGGCGGGGACGTCGGCGGGCCCGGACGGCAGGGGCTGCCTCCGGGGCGTCGCTCACGACGTCGTGCAGGTCGGGCACGGGTGTGGTCCTCTCAGAACTGGAAGTACAGGAACGGGCTGAAGGTGCCGGCGGCGACGACGACCGCGGCGTACGGCGCGCCGACCGCGGAGTAGGCCAGGCGCGCGGTGCCGGCCAGCCGGGTGCGGCTCTGGTCCACCAGCGTGCCCATCACGAAGTCGCGCGGCAGCAGGACGACGAGCAGTGCCACGGCGAAGACCAGCGTCACCTGGTTGGTGAGCAGCGTGGACACCTCGCTGGG
>Ga0335397_10010167_pt1 | contig 11657 bp, 12 predicted proteins | sample MAT04_FD_205740 | JGI IMG/M metagenome (GOLD analysis project Ga0335397, IMG submission 205740) | Freshwater microbial communities from Lake Fryxell liftoff mats and glacier meltwater in Antarctica - MAT-04 (spades assembly) (version 2) ...
ACACATGCATCAACATCGGCACATCGGCTACGGCTTCGTGGGTTATTTGGAGAGTTGTCATCTCCGCAGTGTACCTGACTAATCTCCGATTTGTTCATTTTTTTAAGCGAAAGACCTGTCAATAGTTCGTAATTGATATAATTCCATTCGAGTTTGGTCGGGAGATGTACGGAATTGATTCCTCAAAAACCCTGCAGCAGTTTTCTCCCTTGGCAATAAGCCAAGGGTATTCGAAATTATATCCTTTTGAAATATCTGTAATGATGAAGTGCTTTGATGTGCAATTACATTGCGAATTTTCATCATATTTTTGATTTCACCCTTATCTTGCTCATCCAGAAAAGTAAAAGGTCTTCCACCCCGAAAATAAATCTTGGCTAGATCTTCTGTTCGTTGATAAGGGAACCAGTCAATATAAGGTTTTTTAGCAAGAACTATATCGCGAGCGATTATGTCTGACTTAAAATCCACTCGCGTTACGACACCTCTTAATGATGGGCGAATCCTTTTCGTAAGTAGTCCCCAAAAGAGTTCTTCAACAAAACCTTCGAAAAAAGTTATTGTCCGAAGATATAGTGCTTCGTACACCTTCTCCACATCTCTTCTTGATAAGCTTTTGTCTTTAAACAATTTCTCCATCTTGATTCTCGTTTTATCTAAAGAATCAAGGTGAGTTATCAAATCACTAACCAAAGCAGAAGACGGTCTAGACATCCCCTAGTTACCTATTTTGCCAATTTCGCCGCTTGCAAGATGTATTTGGTCAATATCTTTCGTTCTTTTGGATTTGTTGTTCTTCGAGAAGCAGCTTCCAAAACATCAGATGGTGCTGTATCTTTTTGAATTCTCTCACCCGCCAATTTAATAGAAGCAACTTGCTCTGGAGAAATTGAAGTGGGTTTAGCCTTATGCAAATTAGAATCTAGCCCATATATCAAGTCGTAAAACACCGCAAAGATGCTGTAAACAATCGTCTTTTTGCTAAACGGCGAATGAAAGAATTCACCTCCAAACTTTTCATCAATGGTATCCATAACATTTCTAAATCTGTTTTCTATTTCAGCTTTTTCAGGAAAACTTTCATCGTATTTTTCGTAAGCTTTATCAATTCTGGGTCTTGATTTACCCTGAACATCTTTATCAATCATCATCAAACAAAACTCAGTAGTCAATTCTACTTCTTGCATTCGCGCTATATCATCAATAGAAAATGTTTTCCATAATCGCCATCTTCCAAGTTGTTCCTCTGCTAAAGAATACATTGAAGACTTAAACTCCCCAAACCATTGAGAGTTTCTTATCTCTTGTGGATTTAGAATATAGTTCGACGAATTCATTCTTCGAAATATCTGCAGGACCTCTCGATCATCTACGTCAGGAGAAAGAACATGCACACTAAATTCATAATCTAAAATCTTTCGTTGGGTTTCTTGAGTCAACTCGGAAAATCTTTTGCCAGCAAGTTCGGCATTATGAGAACGCTTGACAGAAAAATCATCTCGTTCTTGAAAATCAGCAAGAAGGTTTGGGGTCACGTAAGCAATAATTGTTCTGAGCCGTTGCTGTCCATCCACAACTTCACGTTTAGGTTCAAAAGTTTTGAAGTCAGTTAAGCGATCACGCAAAAAAATAATTGGAATAGACAATCCACGCACCATGGTATCAATTAAATATGATTTAGTGCCTGATTTCCACACTGAGTTTCTTTGAAACTGCGGGCTTAATACGAGAGAACCATTTTTTTGCCAAGAAAGAAAATCACTAACTTTAAAGATAGTTTTTTGCGTTGTTATTGGAGCCATTATTATTTCTCCTTCTCAAACTGAACTTATTCAATGATACTGAAATTTTATCAATACGGTAGAGTTCGCGGACGACGGGCTTGTCCGTGCTGGAGTGGCAGAGGAAAACGCGGAGTTTGCGGGTTTCGGTCATGTAGGTTTCCCAAAGACTTAGATAATGGTCAAATTATACGGCAAAAATGTGCCCTGACCGTTTTGGGCAGTTTTCAGAACTTTCGCTCAAAAATGTACTGACATCTTTAAGAAAATATCCTGATGTTTTCCGCCCCTCGGCGAGGAGTCGCTGGCGCGAAGCAGGTCGCGGATATTATCCCCTTGTGGGACGATGGGTTTATCCTGCGAGTCGTACCCTACAGGCATGATATGGCAGAGAAAAACGCGGAGTTTACGGCCAGTCATGGTTGAATGTTGAAAGGTTTGAAAGTTTCCCAGCCTGTTGATTTTATCCTGTAACCTGCCACTTTCCAACCTTTGAACCTATGGCGGCTTCCATGAGAATACGACTAACTGTCACTTGCATTCAACCAGTCAGGCAATTGACGGAACAACTCGCGCATCACAGTCCTTGTCCGCTCGCGGAATAGCTCAATATTGCCGTAGGCTTCGCCCCCGTCACCGCCAACCAGATCGGTGACGGCGCGCAAAATCAACAGGCGCGTGTTGTTCTTTTGCGCCACCCACGCAATCGCGCCTGATTCCCAGTCGGCGGCAACCGCGTCATATTTTTCGATCAGCATGGGAATATCTTCCACGAGGATGTCACGGTCGGCAGAGACGAGGAGTCCGCGTGGGACTGGATAAGGCAAATTAACCGGCAGCCAATTCAGGTCGAGGGAGGTTGCGTAATGCTTAATCGCTTCCGCGCCGTCACCCATCTGCTCGATGATGTCGTAGACCAGAGTCCGCTCCACGAGGATGATCGCCCCCGTCTCAATGCGCCCCGCAAATCCGCCGCAGGTTCCCAGGTTGACCAGCAAGTCAGGTTTGAAATGATTGATCACGTATTGCGTCGTAGCCGCCGCGGAAATTTTTCCCCAGCCGCCGTGGAAGAGAGTCAAAGGTCGAAGGCGTTGCCCTGAGCGTGTCGAAGGGTCAAAGGTCAAAATGGCGAATTCGCCGAAAGGTGAAGTTTGAATTTCGAGGTTTGGATATAGTTCCTTAACCACACGCCACTCGGCGTTGGCTGAAATAATGACGACTGCGTTCATTTAATTTTTCCTTCAAGATAATCCACAACAAACTGGAGCGCGGCTTCTGACGAGTGACGTTTGTTTTGCACACGATCTCCATCCCAAACAAAGTGACGCGCCCATTCGCCGTTTTTTGTTGCCAGCCCAAACCAGGTGGTGCCGACAGGTTTATCCGGCAAGCCGCCCGTCGGTCCCGCGATGCCGCTGACCGATACGCCAATATCCGCGTTAAATATTTTGCGCACGCCGCGTGCCATTTCCAACACGGTCTCTTCGCTCACAGCGCCATGCGCGTTGAGCGTATCCCACGACACGCCCAGTAAATTGACCTTGGCTTCATAAGAATACGCCACCACGCCGCCGGGAAAATATTCCGAAGAACCTGAAACATTCGTGATCCGATCTGAAACCAAACCGCCCGTACAGGATTCTGCTGTGGCAAGTGTCAAGCCGCGCGCGCACAGTATTTCGCGCAGTATTTCTTCAAGCATGATTGTCATTGAAATCTCCTCAAAATTCGTCGAATTATACTATCGGGTATAATTTGCAAATGTCAAATTGGACTGGTAAAACTTTAGGCAAAGTGAAGATCGGGGAATTTATCGCGCGCGGCGGCATGGCAGAGGTTTATCTCGGCGAGCATACCACGCTCAACCGCAAAGTGGCGGTCAAGATCATGCGTGACCATGTTGACGCCGATCCAATTAACCACACACGATTCGAACGGGAGGCGCGCGTGGTCGCAAGCCTGCGTCATCCCAATATTATTCAAGTGTTTGATTACGAGTTGATGGACGATCAACCCTGCCTGATCATGGAATATGTGCCGGGCGCTTCGCTCGGAAATTATTTAAAAGCCCTGCATAAACGTGAAGAAAAACTGCCTCATAGCATGGTCGCGCGCATCCTTTCGCCGATTGCCTCTGCAATTGATTATGCCCACAGCCAAAACATTATTCATCGGGATATAAAACCCGCCAACGTATTATTGCGCTCATTAAGCGGACCTGTCGACACTGACAAGCCCTTGCCTGAAGATGTAGAACCGATCCTGACTGACTTTGGGCTGGTCCGCCTGCTAGATTCATCCTTCCAAACCTCGACAGGGACGGTCTCCGGCACGCCCGCCTACATGAGTCCCGAACAGGCGCGCGGCGACAAGGTAACGCACAAAACCGACATTTACTCGCTCGGCGTGATGTTGTACGAAATGCTGGCGGGCGTGGTTCCCTTTGACGCTGAATCATCGTTCGGCATTCTGATGAAGCATTTGAACGACCCCCCGCCTCCGATCTTTGGCATCTCATCCAACCTGCAATTCATCATTGACCGCGCGCTTGCAAAAGACCCCGAAATCCGCTACTCCACGGCGAAGGAACTGGCCGATGAATTCACGGCGGTTTTCAACGGACAAACTGTGTCTGCCGACACCATAAAATTTTTAAACATTTCCAAAAAACCTGTCGAAAAGCCAAAACAAGCGTCTTCCATTCCCTGGGTGTGGGCTGGCATCGGAGCGCTTCTGGTGATCGGATTAGCCTTTGGCGCAGCTCGTCTTTGGTCTGCGCCTGCTGCAATTGATGAAGACCAACCCATCGGGCGCGTTTCGTATTTAGATGTTTACGGGGTAATGGACAAAGCAACAATCACCGTTTCTGGTCTGCCCGTGCCAAAGGCGGGGACTCATTATGAAGCGTGGTACCTCGCTCAAGGCGGGGAAATTCGGCGCAATGTTGGCACGGTCGAAGTAGATGAAGCAGGTCACGGACAGTTGGCGTTTAGCGATCCAAATCAGAAAAATATTCTGTCGCTGTTTGACCAGCTTGAAGTCACGTTGGAAGCGGATAACGACCCAACTCCGGATGAATCCTCAGGCGAAGTTGTCGCGTCCTCAGTTTTCCCGCCGCTGGCGCTTGTCCACGTGCGGCATCTTGCTGTTGAGTTTCAGACCACGCCAAACGCAACTGCGCTCATCCAGGGATTATGGGCTACAGCAGATACTCTGTACACAAGCACAAGTGAGTTGGATGTAGCATTCTCAAAAAGCGATGAAGAAGTAGTCCGCTTAAAGACCGAGGAGATCATCAACCAGATCGTGGGGAATGCCAACACCAGCCAGTATAAAGACTGGAATGAAGACGGCACGGTCAATGATCCCAGTGACAGGTTTGGACTGCTCCACAATGGAGACCCCGGATACACCGACCAGGGTTATATTCCGCAGACCATTGCCCATGCGAAATTTGCCGCCGAGGCTGCCGACGCGACAGAAAGCATAAAAATGCATAGCGCTGATGTTGTGACGTGCAGTGAAAATATGACAGGCTGGTCTGAGCAGCTGCTTGAAAAAGCCCTGCAATTACAGGAAATGCCTTTCGGTTCGGAGATGGAACCGCTCATCAAGGAAATGGCGCAGCTTTCGGAATACATCATCTCCGGCGTGGACTCAAATGGGAACGAGTTGACCGAACCCATTGTGGGCGAAGGCGGGGCAGAAACGGCTTATGAACATGTCTACTTCATGACAGAGATGCCGCTCCTGCCGGGCGCGCATCGCATCCCGCCGCCGGCAGCAACACAAAGCAAGTAAACCGCACATATAAAAATACGCCTCTCGAATCATTCACGATTCAAGAGGCGTATTTTTATTTTTTGATGGTTGAACTACGGGACATTTTGCAAGCTTTGATTGATTCCGCTGAATACATTTCCGATCATGGGCGCAAAAAGCATCATTCCGCCAATGACCACACAAGCGCAAATAATAAATACGACGCAACCCGGCAGGAACACTGAGCCTGCCGCCTGCCCCCAGCCAAAGCGATTGATTGCCTTGACCGCCATCACCTGCAGCACAAGAGCATAAATGCTCAAGCCAAAAGAGATCACCCCGACGCAAATCCCCACGAGCGGGATCACACTTAACAGCGAAAACAAAGATGAAATAATCGTGAAGGGCACGGTAATTGCCGCGAAAGCATATAACAATTTTTCATACGTTCCCGTGCCGCCGAACAATTTTGCGATCCATTGGATGATCGCTACGAAAAGAGCGAAGAACACAATGGAGAACAAGCCAGCCAGGGGAGATGCACAAAGCCCGCCGATCAGCGAGAAGCCAACGCTCCCGCCGCTTCCGCCAGCAGATTGGGGAAAATATTGTTCCAAGCCTGGTATCTGTTGGAATTGCGAACCAACGCCGGTTGCTGTACGGATCGCAACTGCAAATGCTTGAATGATCCCGGAGATCGTCCCGGCAATGAAGACCCAGATATAGGCTGTCTTTGAACTCATATCGGGATGCTCAGTGATATCCACAAAAGTCTGTTCATTGGGCTGAGTGACAACCTTAATCCAAACAGGAATCCAGCCTGCGGGTCCCGGCGTCTTAGGTGAAGGGGGTGTGATCGGTGTATTATCAAATTGATCCATGGTACATTCTCCTTTTGTAATAGTTTAAGTCCATTGTAAATTCAAAACAAAAAAAGTCAATCAGTAATTAGGGTCATACCGAGTTTTAAAGTTGATTGTTGCCTGCAAATTGTTACGCGACTTTCTAATTTATAATTGCTGCCAATGGACATCTCTGAAAAACTGCTAGGCATCCTTGCCACGCTGCCTGTCAAGCCAGGTTGTTATCTCTACCGCAATGCCGAGGGGACAATTATTTACGTCGGCAAAGCTATCAGCCTGAAAAACCGTGTGCGCTCCTATTTCCATTCAGATTCGAGTCACGATGCAAAGACGCGCCGCCTTGTGCGAGACATCGTGGACATTGAGTGGATCGTGGTCGGCTCGGAGCTTGAGGCGCTCATCCTTGAGATGAACCTGATCAAGAAGCACCGCCCCAAATACAACATCCGCCTCAAGGATGACAAGCGTTACCCGTACATAAAAATCCACTGGAATGAGCCTTTCCCCAAAGTGACGGTCACGCGCCAGATGGTCGAAGACGGCTCGCGTTATTTTGGTCCATACACTTCGGCTTGGGCGGTCTACCAAACTTTGGATGCATTGCGGCGCATCTTCCCCTACCTGACATGTAACCGCGAAATCACCGGACTCGACAAACGCGCCTGCCTTTACTTTGACATCAAGCTCTGCATTGCCCCCTGTGTCGGAGTGGTCGACCAGGCAGGCTACCGTCAAATGATCTCTGACCTGATGGAATTCCTAAGCGGGCACAGTGAAGATATCGTGACCCGCCTAGAAGCCGAGATGCAAAAGGCGGCTGAAGAAATGCGTTTCGAGAAAGCCGCCGCGTTGCGCGACCAACTAAAAGCTGTCAGCTCGATTATCGAAAAACAGAAAATTGTCTTTGCATCCGATTACAAAGACTCGGATGTGCTGGCAATGGCGCGCACAGACGGTGAAGCCTGCGTGCAGATATTCTTTATCCGCGGCGGGAAACTGATCGGACGCGAATACTTTATTCTCGAAGGCACCGAAGACACAGCCGACCAGGAAGTGATGACCGAATTCGTCAAACAGTTCTACACCGAAGCCGCGAATATCCCAGAGCAAGTGATGATGCCGCAGGAAATAGAAATGGAAGAAGCGAAGATCATCGGGCAGTGGCTCAGGTCAAAACGCGGCGGGCAAAAAGTGGAATTATTTGTGCCGAAGGATGGTCAGCCGCATGAGTTGGTGGAAATGGCGGCCGAGAACGCGTCCGAAACTTTGCAGGCTTTGCGCGCCCAATGGCAGGCAGATGCCCACAAACAGGAGCAGGCGCTCGGCGAATTACAGTTCGCGTTGAAATTGTCCGCGCCGCCCAACCGCATCGAGTGTTATGATGTCAGTCACACACAGGGCGTGGCAACCGTGGGCGCAATGATCGTCTTTGAGCAGGGCACGCCCGCCAAAAACCTGTATCGCAAATTCAACATCGACAGCACCAGCATCGGCGCACCCGACGACTTTGCTTCGATGGAAGAAATGCTGACGCGTAGATTCAAAAGGTGGCGCGCTTCCCAAGAAACAGAATCTGGCCCAGGGTCGAAGCCGGATGCGTCTTTTTCCATCCTCCCCGATCTGATCATTATCGACGGTGGCAAAGGTCAACTGGGACGTGTGGTCAAAGTCCTTGAGCAGTTTGACCTGTTCGATAAAGTGCCCGTGGTTGGGCTTGCAAAACAGGAGGAGGAAATTTTCTTCCCGCACAACAGCCAACCGCTGCTCCTGCCGCGTCATTCGCAGGGACTGTATCTTGTGCAGAGGATTCGTGATGAGGCACATCGCTATGGGATCACGGCGCATCGCGCACGCCGCTTGAAACAAGGACTGGCGTCTCAACTGGATTCAATTCCAAATATTGGGCCGGCACGCAGAAAAGCCCTCTTGAAACATTTCGGTTCTATGGATAAGATTAAGGAAGCAAGCGTTGAAGAATTAGCCGCGGTGAAAGGCATGAACATAAACTCGGCAGAAAGCATTAAGGCACACTTGGAATGAAATATGTATGGATCGTCGACGATGATGAAGAGATGGGACGCGCCGTCAGTTTGATGCTCAAACTGCTGGACTGCGAAACCAGGCATTTCTTGAATGCGCGTCTTGCCGCGCAGGCTTTACTCGCAGGCGGCGCGCGACCTGACTTGATGGTGCTCGATATCAACATGCCTGAAGTCAGCGGGCTGGACTTGTTGGAATTCCTGCGCCGCCGCAAAGAGTGGAAGGATCTGCCCGTGATCATGCTTTCCTCCGAAGCCGCAGACATCATGGTCGACAAGGCCCTGCAACTGGGCGCAGATGGTTACGTGATGAAGCCTGTTACAATTGAAGAACTTGAAAAGGTGATGTCTCAAGCCTTTTACAGACATATTATATAAGCGAGTAGAAAATGACTGGAAAAATTTCAAAAACAAAAAAACCAACCAAGACCGTGGATAACAAAAATAAAATTCGGATAAATTCGGCGCAAATCATGTTTGCGGTGTTTGCGATCATTTTGATCCTTTCGATGGTGCTCTCGGCAGTTACAAAATTTTAGCTAAGTCCAGAATGATATAATATCGCCCGCGCGGCACGCTTCGTGTGCCGTGTTTTCTTTCGTATATTTTTAGACCCTACAGGTTTTCCAAGTGGAAAAAACGCTAAATCGCAAAGGAAACCTTTAGGGTCTTAACCTCAATCTCCACAAATGGATTAAGACATGCTCGACAAATTAAAAGCTATTGAAGAACGTTATGAACAACTCGGCGAGGAACTGCTTGATGTGACGATCAACTATCAACGCGCCGGGGAAATCAACAAAGAGCGCGTGGATCTGGAACCGCTCATCACAAAGGCGCGTGAATACCGTCAGGCAATGAAAAGCCGCGAGGAAGCCAAAGCCCTGATCATTTCTGAGAATGATGCGGAGATGATCGCGTTGGCAAAAGCCGATATTGAGGAGCTTAATCCAAAGATCGAAGTCTTGGAAAAAGAGATCAGAGGCATGCTCGTGCCCAAAGACCCGCGTGATGACAGGAACGTCATCTTTGAAATTCGTGCGGGCGCCGGCGGTGACGAAGCCGCCCTCTTTGCGGCGGATTTATTCCGCATGTACACACGCTACACGGAAGGCAAACGCTGGAAGGTCGAGTTAATGTCCGAGAGTTCCATCGGCGTGGGCGGTTACAAGGAAGTCATCTTTGAGGTCAAAGGCAAGGGCGCATATTCAAGGTTGAAATATGAGTCAGGTGTGCATCGTGTGCAGCGTGTGCCAACCACAGAATCACAGGGACGAATCCACACCTCCACGGCAACCGTGACCGTGCTGGCAGAAGTGGACGATGTGGAAGTGAACATTCCCGAATCCGATCTTATTATCGAAGTCTATCGCTCCTCTGGCGCGGGCGGACAGAACGTGCAGAAGAACTCCACCGCAGTGCGCCTGCACCACAAGCCGACCGGCATGATCATCACCTGTCAGGATGAACGCTCGCAGTTGCAAAATAAATTACGCGCCCTGAGCATCCTGCGTGCGCGTTTGTATGAGATCGAAGAAGCGAAGGCACGCGCGGAACTCGAAGCAGACCGTCATTCGCAGGTTGGGACTGGGGATCGTTCGGAAAAAATCCGCACCTATAATTATCCGCAGAACCGCGTTACAGATCATCGCGTTGGATATTCAAGCTACAACCTGCCGGCAGTCATGGACGGCGCGATAGATCAATTCATCGACGAACTCTCCACCCGTGATGAATCGGAACGCCTCGCCGCAACGGGTACGGTTGATGACGATTAATAAAAGAATGTGGCGGCTGGCGAGTCGCCACATTCTTTTTACAGGTTAATATGAACCTTAACTTCCACGAGCAAATAATATTTTGGAATGCAGAATGAACGCGGGAGAACTGCTCAAGCAACTCACCTCACAACTTACCGGTGATGCGACTGACTCCGACGCGCAGGTTATCCTCGCCCATATACTGGGACGTCGGCGGGCATGGCTACTTGCCCATTTGGATGCGCCTCTCACCACACCCCAAATTTCCGCAACAACCCAGGTATTCGACGAATACCAAACAGGCGTCCCTCTGCCCTACATCCTCGGTCACTGGGACTTCTTCGGTCTCGAGTTCGACATCACAAAAGATGTTCTCATCCCGCGCCCAGAAACTGAATTGCTCGTTGAAAAAGCAATTGCCTGGCTTCAAGCTTCACCAGAACGCCGCACCATCGCGGATATTGGCACAGGCTCAGGCGTGATAGCCGCATCCATTGCCATGCACGTACCAGATGCGCGCATCCTTGCCACAGATATTTCATTCGCCGCGCTCAAAGTCGCACAACATAACGCGCGCAAATTTCAAGTCCATCACCTGATAGACTTTTTACAATGCGATCTCCTGCCCCAACACATTGATAATTTATCCACCGACCGTCATTTCGACCTGATCTGCGCCAACCCGCCATATATCCCCACTGAAACATTACACCAGCTTCCCATCTTTGGGCGCGAACCCACCCTCGCCCTCGACGGCGGCGCAGACGGACTCGACGCCTACCGCCGCCTGTTCAAACTTGCCCCCGACTGGCTGGCACCTCAAGGCATGATGCTGATCGAAACCGAAGCCACCCTCGGCGTAAAAGCTCTTGGTCTTGCGTACGACTCATTCGCAGATGTCAGCATCCATTTACATCAAGACCTCGCGGGGCATGATCGTTTGCTGGAAATCATGTTTTTATGAAAACAGAAATCCTCCCTGAAAGTGAAATTTCATCTGCGCTTGAAATTTTACAAAGCGGCGGTATCGTCGCCTTCCCCACCGACACAGTCTACGGTCTCGGCGCGCTTGCGTTCAACAACGCCGCCATCGAAAGTATCTACATCGCCAAGAACCGTCCGATTGAAAAAGCCATTCCCATTTTGATCGGGGACTTGGGTGACCTCGACAAAATAGCAGACGACATCCCAAACATGGCTCTCCGTTTTGCCGCCCGCTTCTGGCCTGGACCTCTAACCTGCATCGTCCCCAAAAAGCAGACTCTACCCCTGGCAGTTTCTGCCACCTCCACCGTCGCAGTCCGCATCCCCGACCATCCCGATGCCCGCACCCTGCTCCGCGTGGCTGGACCCATGGCGGTCACCTCTGCAAATATTTCGGGACAGCCAAGCCCATCCACAGCGCAGGAAGTATACGAACAACTCAACGGCCGCATCCCATTAATCTTGGAT
>Ga0335397_10010168_pt1 | contig 11657 bp, 8 predicted proteins | sample MAT04_FD_205740 | JGI IMG/M metagenome (GOLD analysis project Ga0335397, IMG submission 205740) | Freshwater microbial communities from Lake Fryxell liftoff mats and glacier meltwater in Antarctica - MAT-04 (spades assembly) (version 2) ...
CCCATCCGGCCCGACCGCGGGTCATTGGTGCACACGGAGCGTGCATGCCGGGCGGCCCCAGGAGCCAGCCACCCCATCCGGCCCGACCGCGGGTCATTGGTGCACACGGAGCGTGCATGCCGGGCGGCCCCAGGAGCCAGCCACCCCATCCGGCCCGACCGCGGGTCATTGGTGCACACGGAGCGTGCATGCCCCGCGGCCCCAGGGGCCAGCCACCCCATCCGGCCCGACCGCGCCGCCGCCGCCACCTCGCGCTGCCGCCGCTCCGCTGCCTCGCAACCGCGCCCGCGGAGCCAGCGACGACCCGGCTGCGTGACATAATCGGGCGCAGCCATGGCGACCGATCCCTCCGTGCGGGCGAGGACCCCGCTGTCGTGCGGATCGGCAGCAGCCAGGGCGGCAGGGACCAGGAGTCGGGACCATCGTGACGTCAGCCGTACGTCGGAGCGCCGCATCCATCACCGCAGGGGAGCGGTAGCGACGGACTGCCCGGTTCCGGCATCAGTCATGCGACGAGTCGGTCGATGGTGACCCCTCGCCCGGGACGCGTGCGCCCGGCGCGCCTGACTGACCTTGCCGCCCTGGGTGAGCTATCCCGCTGGTCTCACGCCCTGGGTGACGAGCGCCAGCGCGCGGTGCGCTCGCTGGGCTTGCCCGTGACGGCCAGCCAGATGAGCGTCTTCAGCCTGTTCCGGATGCCCCTCGGTGCGCTCCAGCCACACGACCCGCTGTATGTCTACGAGGAAGACGGTCGTCTCGCGGGACTGGCTCGGGTGGAAACCAATGATCCCCGGGACGAGTGGACCATCGTGGAGCTCGATGCCATCGACCAGGGGCCCGTGGAACAGGGCTCCGCACCCGGCGATATCCGCTTCCGATTGGTGCAGCACCTGCTGCGGGATGGTGCCAAGCGCAGCTGCGCCCGCTTCCACGTCGCGTGTGCGGACGAAGACGGCAACGTGGAGCTGTTCATGCAGTCTGGCTTCGTGCGCTACGGCGAGGAGCTCATCCTCCATCGGCCCGGTGGCCAGGGCTGGCCCAGCGTGCCCAAAGCTGCCTCGGTCCGCCAGCGGATCCGGCCCAGCGTGCCCGCCGATGCCCTCCAGCTGAGTCGCCTGCACGCAGCGGTGACCCCCCAGCCGGTCGCACGCCTCGAGGGTTATCGGCTGGGCGACTGGGAGCGCGGCGCCAGCCACGCGCGCATCCCGCGTTCGTCCCTGACGCCCATCCTGCGGCTCGCCGACACGGAGGGCTTCGTGCAGCTGTGCGAGCCATCGTCAGCGCCGGAGCTGGCGGCCTTCCTGCAGATCGGCGTCGCCAAGGAAGAACAGCCACACTATCTGCGAGTCATGTGTCGCCCCGATCACGACCCGACGCCGCTCATCCGCTACGGCCTCTCCGTCATCGGGGAACGCAGCGGCGAGGCAAGTCGCGATGGGTCTGGGGACGACCACCCGCGGACCCGGGGCGTGCTGGCCGCCGTGCGCACCTATGAGTCACCACTCGACCGACGACTCGAGGAAGCCGGCTTCCGACACGTGGCGCAGGTGTCATTGCTGCTGAAAGAGACGCTCGTCCGAGTGGCCGAGCCGGCGTTGTTGCCGGCAGCCACCCGCTGATGTCCACCCACATGGAACCAGAGGACTGGAGGACCCGTGGCTGAAACGAACAGGCGCGAGACCACCGACGACATGGCCGCCCTGCTGGAGGCCCTGCCGCCCGAGATCGGCGATGCCGTCCGGACATTGCCCAACGTGCTCGATGTCATCGAGATCGTGATGGACCTGGGCCGCCGGCCCGAAGCCCGCTTCGGAGCGGGCGGCGAGAGCGTGCTCCTGGAGCGCGAGATCACCGAGGATGACCTGCAGCACGTGGTCACCAGCATCGGTGACTTCGGTGACGACAACCGGGCGGGCATCGAGCGCACGCTCCACCGCATCTCGGCCATCCGCAACCGCAAGGGCAAGGTCGTGGGCCTGACCTGCCGTGTGGGCAGGGCCGTGTTCGGCACCATCGAGATCATCAGTGACCTCGTGGAGTCGGGCAAGTCGGTGCTCATCATGGGTCGGCCGGGCATCGGCAAGACGACCATGCTGCGTGAGGCGGCGCGTGTCCTCGCGGACGTCCTGGACAAGCGGGTCGTGGTCGTGGACACCTCCAACGAGATCGCGGGTGACGGGGACATCCCGCATCCGGGCATCGGGCGCGCGCGTCGGATGCAGGTGCGCACGCCATCCCATCAGCACGGTGTGATGATCGAGGCGGTGGAGAACCACATGCCGGAGGTCATCGTCATCGACGAGATCGGCACCGAGCAGGAGGCTGCGGCGGCGCGCACCATCGCCGAGCGGGGCGTCCAGCTCATCGGCACGGCGCACGGCAACAGCCTCGATAACCTGATGATCAATCCGACCCTGTCTGATCTCATCGGGGGCATCCAGAGCGTGACCCTGGGCGATGAGGAAGCACGCCGCCGGCGCACCCAGAAGAGCGTCCTGGAGCGGAAGGCGCCGCCGACCTTCGATGTCGTGGTCGAGATCATCGACCGCGAGCGGGTGACGGTCCACGCGGATGTCGCCGATACGGTCGATGGGCTGTTGCGGGGTGACCCGCTGTCACCTGAGCTGCGTTGGCGGGACGAAGGCGGTGTCCATCGGTCCCAGTCACGACCCAAGCCGGGGCCGCAGAGCCAGCTGCCGGGCGAGCGATTCGGTTCCCTCGTCGGGTCCGGGCAGTCCGGTTGGCGGGTGGAGCCCGGTTGGCGGCCAGACGCGCGTCGACCGGAGCCCGGGGGTCGTGATCCAGGATTCCGGGAACCCGATCGCAGCGGGCGCCCGGGCTATCGACCCAACGCCGGCGGCGGCTGGCGTGCGACGCGTGGTCGCCCCGGTGCCCGCGGTGGTGCCGGAGGATCAGGTGGCCCCGGTGGGCCGACGGGAGGTGCCAGCCAGACGCGGGCGGAAGGCGGCTTTGGGCGTGCCGGGGAAGTCCCCCCAGCACCCTGGGAATACGATCGACGACCGGGTCTCGGCGCATCCGGCGCGCTGCCGTTCCGGGCATCCGGAGTCGCCGATCGAGGGCCACTGGAGCGCGGCACACCCGTGCCCGAGCCGCGAGCCCGTGACGCTCGGGAGTTCGAGCGACAGGCCGAGTGGCGCTCGTCTGCTGCCCGCGCCATCGCCACCATGCGCTCCGCCGATGATCTGGACGAGGACGCCGACGAGGTCGATGACACCGACGGCTCCGAGGACGGTGTGGGCATGCCCGGCGTCTTCGCGGGCACGGGCCTTGGACTCATCGATGACGACGAGGCGGAGGGCGAGGACGACGCGCCGGAGCCAGGTGTCATCCGCCTGTCGAACGGGCGCCAGGAAGCGAGTGTGCCGCTCGACACCATCAATGTCCTGGGCTTCGGTGTCAGCCACAAGCGGCTGGAGCAGGCCATCCGGGACCTGCGCCTGCCGGTGGTGCTGGTGCGCGACGCGGAGGATGCGGACGTGGTCATCACGCTCCGCAATCACTTCAAACAGAAGGCCCCCGCCCTCCGGGAAGCGGAGGATCGGGGCCTGCCGGTGTTCGTGCTGAAGGCCAACACCAGCATCCAGATCGAGGCCTGCCTGACATCCTTGTTCGTGCTCAGCGTCGACTCCGACGAGGCGGGCCTGCGCGAAGTGGAGGAGGCCATCAGCCTCGTTCGGAGCGAGGACCGGCCGGTGGAGCTGTCACCCCAGAGCGCGTCTGTCCGTAAGCTCCAGCACCAGGCCGTGGAACGCGCCCGGCTGGTCTCCGTGTCACGCGGCCGGGAGCCGTATCGACGCGTGCGTGTCTATCCAGACAGCGCGCGGGTGTGGCGCTGAACCGGCGATGACCGGCCTTGGGAGCCGCGGTGAACTGACCGGTCGCGTCGCGCTCGTGACCGGTGCCGCCAGCGGTATCGGACGCGCCATCGCCGTCGAGCTGGCCGCGGCGGGCGCCCGGGTCGTGGTCGCAGACCTGGACCCGGCGAAGGCGAGGGCCACGGCCGACGAGCTGCCGGGTGCCTGGGCGGAGACGGTCGATGTGTCGTCCGTGGCGGAGTGCACGGAGCTCGTGGAGGGCATCGTCCGGCGCACCGGCCAGCTGGACATCCTGGTCAACGATGCGGGGCTCCAGCACGTCTCGCCACTCCACGAGTTCCCGCCGGAGCGCTTCGAGTACCTGTTGCGGGTGATGCTCCTGGGCCCCGCGATGCTCATGCGCGCGGCGCTGCCCACGATGTACGCCGCGGGCTGGGGCCGGATCATCAACATGGGCAGCATCAACTCCGTGACCGCGCAGCCCAACAAGTCGGCCTATGTGGCCGCCAAGCACGGCCTGCTGGGATTGACCCGATCGGTGGCGCTGGAGGCGGGCCCGCACGGCGTGACCGTCAACTGCGTCTGCCCGGCCTTCGTGCGCACGCCCCTGGTGGAGGGGCAGCTGGCCGACCTGGCACGTCTCGAGGGCGTGTCAGTTGACGCGGTGCGCACCAAGCTGATGATCGATCCGACGGTCATCGGCCGGCTCATCGAGCCCGAGGAAGTGGCCGGTGTCGTCCGCTTCCTGTGCTCCGATGCTGCCGCCGCCATCACGGGCACGGCCCAGATGATCGACGGCGGCTACACGGCCCGATAGTTCGCGCTCAGCGGATGGTCACGGCTGCCTGGGCCGTGATGACGACGCCTGCGATGAGCACCACGAACGCTGTCGCGGTGGGCAGCATTCTCGTGAGGCGCATGCCCGTGGAGCGAGCCGGCAGCCGGTCGAGCAGGCCGCGAGCGTGGACCAGCAGCACACCCACGCCCACCAGCACGACCGCCATGCCGATGCCGAAGGCCACGGTCAGCGCGATGCCGTATGCCGGGCGGCCGAGGGAGATCGAGCCCAGCAGCAGGATGATCGCGGACACCGAGGGCACCATGCCGCCGGCAAGTCCGAGCGCGAACAGGCCGCGCATGCTGAGCGTGGATCCTGCCGGGGGCAGGTGCGTGTGACGCAGGCCGCCGTGGCTGTGGTACCCATCGTCCACCGGGGCGTGGTCGTGGACCGCGGCCTGGGTATCGACCTCGGCGTGTGGGTGGGCATGCTCGTGCTCGTGGCCGTGCTCATGCCCATGGTCGTGCTCGCCAGCGTGGGCGTCCACGGCTGCATGGACGTGGGCGGATCCGAGTCCCGGCGCCGGCTCGTGCGCATGTTCATGTCCGTGATCATGGGCAGCGCCGGTGGCGTGGGCCAGGTCATGTGCGCGTGCCTCGGCGCGCTCGCCGCGGATGATCCGGACCCGGCCCAGCACGAGCCACGCGCCGATGGCGATGACGATGGTGCCCGAGACCGTGCCCAGGATGGGATACAGCCGTTCGGGGGCGATGACCGATGCCGCGAACAGACTCAAGGCACCCAGTACCAGCACACCCAGGGTGTGCGACAGGGTCACGGTCATGCCCAGGCCGAGGGCCTGTCGGGAGGTCCCCCGTGATCCCACAAGGTACGCCGCCATGACCGTCTTGCCGTGACCCGGTGATGCCGCATGCAAGGCACCGAGGCCGGCCGCCGCGAACATCGAGATGAGGATCGCGATCGGGGTCAGCTCCTTGGCCTGGAAGATGGCCGCGACATCGGCGCTCAGCTCCGAGATCCCATTGGGCACGGCTGCCGTTGAGGTGTCGGGCGTGCCGACTGGGGTCGTGGCACTCCCCGTCAGCTGGGCATCGGGCACTGTGAACGCGGCGAGGGCGGTGCCACCGGCCGTCGCGGACCACGTGGCGCTCGTCTGGGCCGACGGTGTCGTGAGCAGGTCAGTGGGGTAGCTGGTGAGGCGATCGGAGATGCCGGCCGCGGGCGCATCGCTGTCCGTGAGCGTGGTGGCGTCCGCCTGGACCACGATCTCACGCCAGCCGATGCGGTCGCTGTTCGCGGTATCGCGGAAGGTGAACGTGGTGGGGGTCGCGGACAAGGCTACCGGGAGTGTGGCTGCATAGACGCACACGACGCGGGTCGTGAGTGCGCCCTGGCCCATCGGGAAGGAGAGACCTCGCTGGGTGACCTCCAGCGGCAGCGCCGTGCCGTCGACACGCAGGTCCAGCTGGTCGCGGTCCCCGTCGCAGGTCGCGGCCTGGTAGGTGGCGGCCTCGGCATCGCTCACGGTGCCATCGCCGTCGGTGTCCATCGCGGCGCGCTCGCGGAAGGTCGGGATCTCCGCCATGTCCACCACGTGATCGATGAGCAGGCTATCGACGCCCACCCGGATACCGTCGTAGTGGTTGATGGTGAAGTTGCCAAGCGGGTGTGCGGCGGCGATGTTGCCCAGCGACAGGACCGCGAGGCCTGCTGCGGCGGCGGCCATCAGGGAGCGGCGGACACGGTTCATCGGGTCGCCTCCGGGGATGCGGCCGGCAGTCCGTCAAGTGCCGGCAGTCCGGCAAGTGTCTGCTGTGCGATGGGTGATCGCAGCGGCGACCAGCCAGGGTTCCGGGCGAGGCTGGCGGTCAGCCACTCGCGTGCTGCCGGGACGTCCCCCTGTGCGGCGGCGATCATGCCTGCGTGGAATAGGTACGCGGGCTCGAGCGAGCCAAGGCGAAGCGCCTGCTCCGCGACCGGTCGTGCCGCATCGATGTTGCCGTTGCGATACAGCGCCCAGCCGAGTGCGTCGGCGGCACGCACCGTGGGTGCCTCATCGAACGCCGCCTGGGCGCGCGTCAGGGCCACTGCCACGTCGCCGTGATCGGCCTCGAACAGGGCGATGTCCAGGTCAGTGTTGACGCCGTTGGCCGTGAACAGGGCGTCGATGTCTCGCACGAACTGGTAGGTTGCGGCGGACTCGGTCGTGCGCCCATCGGCCTCCTGCGCCTCGCCCAGGGCGATGAGCAGGTCCGGGAACGGCACCCGGTCCGTGGCCTGCTGGTACTGCTCGATGGCGGTGTCCAGGTCGCCCATGGCGCCAGAGACGCGTGCCAGGCCCGCCAGTGCGTAGACATAGCCCGGCGAGCGCGCGAGTGACGCGCTATAGGACGCCTCCGCCTTGCCCAGGTCGCCCGCCAGGAACCACAGGTTGCCCAGCAGGACCCGAACGTATTCCGTGTTCTCGGTGTTGGGGCCGCCGGCAAGGACCGCGCTCTCCATTGCCGTGATGGCACTGTCCAGGCGACCCCGCAGCTCACGCTGGTACGCGACCCGGCTGTAGGAGCTGAGGTCCGGTCGCAGGTCGACCATCGTCTGGACGGCAACCGCGGACTCGTCGTATCGACCGAGCTCCACGAGCGCGTCCCCGATGACCCCCCAGACACGGGCGAGGCCGGGTGCCTGGGCCTGAGCGGTCTGGCCGAGCCGGAGCGCGTCGGCGAACTGATGGCGGGCGAGGGCGATCGTTGCCTTGCCCACGAGGGCTTCGGTGTCCCCGGGCTTGAGGGCCAGCAGGCGGTCGAACGCTTCGTCCGCGCGGCCGTAGTCGGAGGGGTCGGCGGTCTCACGTGCATGCTGGTACCAGGCCAGGCCGAGCGTCAGGAGTGCCTGCGTGTCATTGGCGTTGGTGCGCACGGCCGCGGTCGCCTGGTCGATGATGATCCGGGCGTCGGCGCCGGGGAGCGGCAGCTGCGTCGCGGCCGGGGAAGCGGCTGCGATGGGCGCCACTGAGGCCGGGGCCGGTGCGCCTGTCGGGCCAGCGGCTGCGATGGGCGCCAGTCCGACACACGCGGCGAGCAGCAGGCTGCCGGCCACCAGCGCCACTCGGGCGGTCCTGGTTCGGCGCGGGTCTGGTGCGTTCATGGGATGCGTCCTGTTTGGGTGGGGCAGGTGGGTGGGGTGACCCGGACGAGCGCGCTGCGCGCTCGTCCGGGTCGATGGAGCTGGGAGGACTACTTGCCTTCCAGGCGGTAGGTGCCGCCCTTGTAGCCCTGCCACGGGCCGGCCACGTAGGGGAAGCCGTCAAGGAACGTCTTGTCGTTCTTGTTGACGCCGTCGCCCACCGCGTTGTTCGGCTCGAGGTTCGGCAGCTGGAAGTTTTCGGCCAGGAACGAGCCGTAGCCGTCGGCGACTGCGCGGATCTCGATGTCGATGACATCGTCGGTCAGCCGTCGGCCGTTGGGGAAGCCGCCTGCGTCACCGGCGAGCACGCCCATCCGCTCCGGCTTGGCCGTGGGCGGGATGCCCATGTTCAGCCGCAGCATGTCGTACAGGGTGTCGCCGGTATTGGTCGCGTTCACACCGGGCACGCCCTGGCCCAGGATGAGCACCAGATCGCTGCGCTCGCTGGTGCGGGCATCAGGCAGGCTGGGGTAGACGGTATTGATGATCGCGGCCAGCTCGGGGGCGAGGTAGCGATCGGCGTACTGGGCATCGTCAGCGGGGTTGCCTGCGTTCCAGGCATCCTTCTGGCCGAGCGGGATGATGACCTCGTTGATGAGCGGGTTGCCAAGTCGTGAGACCTGGACCCAGTCGCCATTGCCTTCGCCCGTGGCGTCCATGGACTGGCGAGAAGCGCCGGCCCACACGCCGATGACCGCGTTGGTCGCGTCAGCAGCGGTGACGGCCTGACCATCGTTGGTCAGCTGGGACTGGGGGACCTGGATGGCGATGCTGTTGACGTTGTAGGCCGCCAGGTTGTCCTGGCCCTTGTCCGTCTTGGGAGGTGTGATGAGGTGGGCTTCGTTGAAGGGGCGCAGGCCGCCCAGGTCGAAGATGGCGCCCAGGTCAGCGAAGAACGGATCGTCTCGCTGGCCCGCGAAGACCTGTCCGGCGTCGCCGCTCAGGGTGTTGACACCCTTGCTCGCGTAGTCACCGTAATCGGGGGTCGTGCGGGGTCCGATGTTGGGCGGCGGCACGGCCAGGCCGGTGCCGAGGGACTCGCCGTTGCGGGTGACCTCCAGCGTCTGGCTGACGTTCGATGGCGTGGCCTCGGAGATGGGTCCGTAGCCGCTGTACAGGAAACTGTCGGGATTGGCAACGTTGCTCGTGAACTGGAACGTGTAGGTCACGTCCTCCACGCCGTCGCCGGTGTTGTCGACCTTGATCCAGTACTGGACGGTCGGGTCGAAATCGAAGTAGTTCGGCCCGCCGGCCGGCTCCTGGAAGCCGGTGAAGTTGGCGATGATGGTCGTCGTGTCCGGCTTGTCCGGGCTGACGAACGCATACAGGTCGGTGATGTCCGCGGACGGGTCGCGGGCGATGAGGGGTGCCTCACGGTGGCTCGCCGCAAGCGTCGATCCCCCGATGGAGGTGACCGCCAGCAGGGCGATGGCGCCCGTGCTTGCGATCCGGCTAGTTCGTTTCATCTCGAGTTCATGCCTCCAGTGGTGTCCCGGCCCGGTGCGGTCGCACCAGCGGTGCGGGTCCCGGACGGGATGGCGTCCCTGCTTGTCGGGTCTCGGCCATGGTTCCGAGTGCGACAGTTCGGGTTGATTCGCCTGGCTGTCGGCTCTCATCCCGCCAGGCAGGTCACGATGTGGGTTGCGCGGTACCTGCGGCCGTGGATGACTCGATCCGGCGTTCGTGAGGCAGATACAACAGGTTGCGATACATGGCTCACGAAGCGCCGCGCACAGGCAGCGGTGCAAGGAGCCCACGGATCGTGTCGGTCCTACCCGACCGGTGGTTGTTGCCGCTCAGACCGTTGTCGGCGTGTCGAACCCAGTCGTGCGGTGGGTCGCGCTCCGACGAGTCTCGACCGAGCTGCAGGCAGAGACCTCCGGGTCCCCCGGGTATGCTCGGTGACACCCACGTCGACCCAACGCTCACGTACCCAGGAGACACCCGATGGCCATCGACTTCGCGACGCCCCTTGGTCAGCGGGCGCTCGCACGGCTCGCGTCCGATCCGGTCGCGTGGGTGACGACCGTGAAGCCTGACGGGCAGCCGCAGTCGTCGCCCATCTGGTTCCTGCACCAGGCCGGCGAACTGCTGCTGTACAGCCATCGGACGGCACAGCGGACACGCAACATCGCGGCGCAGCCGTTGGTCTCGGTCCATCTCAACGACGTCGACGGGGAGGACGTCTTCTGCTTCGAGGGGATCGCGGGCGTGGACCAGTTGGTGCCGCCGAGCTCCGGGAACCCGGCATACCAGGCGAAGTACGGCGAGCGGATCCGCAGCTTTGGTTGGGCCGTGGACTATATGGATACCGAATACCCGACGGCGATCCGCATCCGGCTTACCCGACTCAGCGGCTTCTGAGCAGCAAGAGGGCTACTTGCCGGAGCAGGCCTTGCGAGCCTTGCCGCCCGCGTAGCCGTCCCAGGGAGCGGCCACATACGGGAACGATGCCAGTGGCTTGCGGTCGTTGGATCCGCAGCCGTCACCCAGTGACCGGCTGGACTTGAGGTCCGGTACCGCCGTGCCAGCAGCGGCCATGGTCGCGGCAAGGGCCTTGCCATAGCCGTCGCCGACGACGCGCAGCGTGATGTCCACCACGTCGTCGGTCAGCCGACGGCCGTTGGGGTAGCCCCCGAGGTCGCCGCCCATGAGCCCCAGCTTGTTGGGCTTGGCGGTGGGTGGTACGCCCAGGTTCAGGCGGAGCATGTCCGCGACACCTTCGGTCGTGGTCTGGTTGAGGCCCGGCACTCCCTGGCCCAGGAGCTGGACCAGGTCGGTCCGGTCTGCGGTGCGAGCGGGCGCGTTGCCGGGATACGCCTGGTTGAGCAGGCCGGCCAGCTCCGGCGCCGCATAGCGCCCTGCATAGGCACTATCCGCGGCCGGATCGCCGGCCTGCCACGCGGCCTTCTCGCCGTATGGGATGAGCCAGTCCTCGATGAGCGGCGCACCGACCCGCGACACCTGGGTCGTCGACACGCCGTCCGCAGACGTGCGACTGGCACCCGCCCAGACGCCGATGGTCGCGGTCGCAGCCTCCGGCCCGGTCGGCACGGTGCCATCGCTGGTGAGCGTGCTGATGGGCACCTGGATGGCGATGACCTGCGTGTTCTGGGCCGAATGGTCGTCCTGGGCCTTGGCCTTCTTGAGCTTGCGTGCGTGCTTCGCGTTCAGGGGACGCATGCCCAGCAGGTCACCCAACGCGCCCGAGTCGGCGAAGGACGGGTCATCGCGCTGACCGGCGAACAGGCTGCCGGAACGCTCCGGTTCGACGTTGGGATCCAGGGCGTTGAGATAGTTGAGCGACAGCGGCGCGTAGCCGGGCGTGGTGCGCGGGCCGATGTTGGCCGGTGGCACGTTGCCGCTCATCATCGTCTCGCCGTTGCGGGTCACGTTCACCGACTGGAAGACGCCAACGGGGACGCCCGGCACGGACCCGAAGCCCGTCGACAGGATGCTGTCCGGGGCGTCCACATTGGTCAGGAATCGGAAGGTCCAGGTGATGTCCGCGATGGCATCGCCGGTGTTGTCGACCTTGATCCAGTACGTGAGGTCCGGGTCGAACCAGCTCTGTGTCGCCCATTCGCTGGGCCCCTGTGGACCACCCCAGGTGGTGATCATGGTCGCCGTGTCCGGCCGGTCGGGACTGACGAAGGCGTACAGGTCGTCCACCTGTGCTGCACGGTCGTGCGTCAGCCCATCGGGCGCCTGAGCCGCGGCGGGCACCCCCACGGCGCCCACCAGGAGCGACGCGACAAGGGTGGTGGAACCGATGAGGAGCGGTCGGGAAGCCATGGAGCAACGCCTCGAGCGTGATGGACAGTGCGAAGGATGGGCGC
>Ga0335397_10010169_pt1 | contig 11656 bp, 14 predicted proteins | sample MAT04_FD_205740 | JGI IMG/M metagenome (GOLD analysis project Ga0335397, IMG submission 205740) | Freshwater microbial communities from Lake Fryxell liftoff mats and glacier meltwater in Antarctica - MAT-04 (spades assembly) (version 2) ...
ATGATTGACGAAATGATTGCAACCCTTGGCGGACGTGCCGCCGAAGAAATTGTGTTTGGTAAGATATCAACCGGTGCTCTCAACGATCTTGAGAAAGTAACCAAGCAAGCGTATGCAATGGTAGCTTTTTACGGGCTTAATAAAAAAATCGGGAATATAAGCTACTACGATTCTTCAGGTCAAAGCGAATACTCTTTTTCGAAACCTTTCAGTGAGGAAACAGCGCAGATAATTGACCAGGAAATCCATAAAATGGTTGAAGAATCATACGATAAAGCTAAGAAATTGCTCACTGAAAACCGTGAAAAGCTGAATCTCCTGGCTGATATTTTGCTTAAAAAAGAAGTGATTTTCCGCGAGGATCTCGAAAAGATTTTCGGTAAACGCCCTTTCGATGATCATGATCATGTGCTCTTCAACGAAAACGGAGACACCAAAGACATGAATACCACAGAAGCTATAGCCGAAGTACCTGTTACGGAAGTGAGTAATGAAAAACCCGCTGGTCCATCAGGAACCTCTGACCCCACTATTGCTCCATAAGTTTTCAACGGAAGTGTTGGATAAGGATTAATATTGCTTAAATTTACCTTGTCACGAAAGTAATCAGGGTAATTAACTTAGCTTTACATGGAAGAAAGTACATCAAGGGAAAAGGTACTGAAGAAAGTGCGCCATGCATTAATTTACAAAACCGATAATCCCTATCCTCAGGTTGATTTTGAATCACTGGTCTATAAGCCGATGAACGACACCCCTGATGTAAATTTTGCGCAGGAATTTACCAAAGTAGGGGGTGTTTTTATTTATTGCGAAAATGAGTCAGAAGTGATAAGCACTCTTTCTGCATTAAGCAGCGAGTGCGAATGGGAAAATATTTATTGTGCCGAACCTGAATTTCAATACATGCTTACACAGGCCGGCATTCCTTTTGAATCGGATGAAGAAAACCTGCAGGCAATGAAAGTTGGTATTACCGGCTGCGAATTCGTTATTGCCCGCCTGGGAAGTATCATGGTTTCCTCCAAAAACAGCAGAAGACTGAATGTGTATCCCGAAACACATGTAGTGATAGCTTACGTCAATCAACTGGTCGACGATCTTAAAGATGCATTCGAAGCCATACAGGCTAAGTATACGGGTAAACTTCCCTCCATGGTTTCAGTAGTAACTGGTCCAAGCCGGACTGCTGATATTGAAAAAACGCTCGTCATGGGAGCACACGGTCCCAAAAAATTATTTCTCATTCTGGTGGAAACACCGCCTTCGGACGAAGAAACTGAATAAGCAACACCATGTTAGAAAACTGGGAAATAATATATACCACCAATAAGCTTTACGAAGCCGAAATGGTACGTAATATTATGGAAGACAATGAAATTGAGTGTGTGATAATGAATAAACAGGATTCAACATATGGGTTCGGCGACATTGAAGTGTGCGTGCCTGTTGAGAATATCCTGGCGGCTAAACAACTAATTCTGAAATTTGAAAGTGAATAATTTAGCTACACGCTCTCTCACGGCAGTTTTCTTTATAATTGTAATGGTAGGTTCAATCCTGTTGGGCCAGAATGTGTTTTCGGTATTGCTTTTTATTATTACTATCCTCAGTTTGAATGAATTTATTTCTTTAAGTACAAATGATAAGGTTCAGCCGGCATTATGGCCAACGTTAATTACAGGAGGAATTACATACACCTTTCTGGCCGCAAATGCGATGGGTATTACAGAAGCAAAATGGCTGTTTGTTATAATTCCTTTCATCTTCCTGCTTTTTATTATTGAGTTATGGCGGAACAGGAAATACCCGTTTAGCAATATTGCACTGAGCCTCGCCGGGGTATTTTATATCGCCCTGCCATTTGGACTGTTGATGTATTTTTTCGACCCTGTTACGCTTATAGGCCCTGTGCATTATGGAATTGTGCTTGGTTTTCTTCTGATACTCTGGCTAAATGATACAGGCGCATATTTTATTGGTTCACTCTTTGGAAAACACAAACTATTCGAGCGGATTTCACCCGGTAAAACCTGGGAAGGCAGTGCCGGAGGTGCACTATTTGCTTTGCTGACAGCATGGGGACTTTCATTTGTATTTCATCGACTGGATGTTGTACAATGGTTGATTCTCGCGCTTATTACCATAATTGCCGGAACTCTTGGCGATTTAGTTGAGTCGATGCTGAAGCGCAGCCTGGGAATAAAAGATTCGGGAAATATTTTGCCCGGGCATGGAGGAATACTCGATCGTTTTGATGCCGTTCTGCTTTCGGCTCCGTTTGTATTTGTATATTTGGCACTCTTTTGCAGATAATTAATACCATACCGATCAATGAGGATACACAAAGAGGGATATAAGAGTATTGCAGCAGCTACGATTTTTTCAGCAATTGCGGTGGTAGGAATTAATTATTATTTCCCCGTTTATACTCTTTTTCATTATCTGACTTACGCCGCTCTACTGGTATTTTTAGTTATTGTGGTCAGGTTTTTTCGTATGCCTGAGCGAGAGCTTGTGCAGGATGCCGATATTGTGCTTTGTCCTGCCGATGGTACAATCGTTGCTATCGAAAACGTATTTGTCGATGAATTTTTCAACGAGAAACGACTGCAGATTTCTGTTTTCATGTCGCCGAACAATGTACATGTAAACCGTTACCCTGTTTCGGGTAAAATTATATATACCAATTACTGGCCGGGCTCCTTCCTTGTTGCATGGCATCCGAAATCGTCAACGGAAAATGAAAGAAATACTGTTGTAGTTGAGCATCAGCAATACGGTCCGATAATGGTGCGACAGATTGCTGGAGCATTAGCACGTCGTATTGTATGCTATTCGAAGCCTGATGAACGTATTGAACAGGGCCGGGAACTGGGATTTATTAAATTTGGAAGCAGAGTTGATCTTTTTCTGCCTCTTAATGCTGATGTGAAAGTAGCAATTGAGGAGAAAGTGAAAGGTGGAATTACCATAATTGCAAGGCTTGGCAAGTGAAACCAGCAGAATTATTAACATCTTTTTAACAAAATATTTTGTTGTTTGTCTAATATTTGGTCATACTTTTGCGTTATCAAAATCTGTAACCCCAATTAATAAACTATAACTATGAAAAAAGTAGCTCTTGTAATTTCGTTGTTCACACTCATCTTTGCTTTCACTGTAACCACTGTGTCAGCACAAAAAGTGACTTCTGCTGAAAAAGCAAAAACTGAAAAAGTAAGCTCAAGCAAAGAAGCTTCATCTCCTGCAAAATCCTGCTGCTCTTCATCAGCTGCAAAATCAGCAGGCTGCGCTAAAGAAGGCGAAGCTAAATCAAGTTGTGCAAAATCATGTAGCAAATCTGAAGCAAAAGGATGCTGCAACAAAGGCGAAGCTAAAGCTGAAGTAACTCCGGTTCCTAAAAAGAATTAAGGATATTTCTCCTGAAAGATTTACCCGCTTTTACAGCGGGTTTTTTTATGTCTTTTTTATACTAGTTTCATTATCTGATCCAGCGCAAAAACCTCTAGCGTAACCGGTTCGTTATGTTTAATGCTTTCGTGATTAACAAATAACTGATCCATGCCGATCTGCCGGGCTCCTGCCATGTCAATTTCAAGGTCATCGCCAATCATAAGGCTCTCACATGCAAGTGCTCCTGTTTCTTTAAGCGCATACATAAAAATATCAGGGTCGGGTTTCTTCGACCCAGCAGCCTCGCTGGTAATAATCTTCGTAAAGTAAGCCCCCAACCCTGAATTTTTCAGCTTCCCGTATTGTACTTCCTCAAAACCATTGGTGATAATATGCAAAGGATACTTTGGGTGCAGATAGTCAAGAAGCTGGCGGGTAAACGGGAACAGATAGGTTTTTGAGGTTATTCCTTCAATAAATGCTTTGGCCATGGATTCGCCCAAACTCCGGTCAGTGATACCAAATAAAACCAATGTATCGTAAAATCTCCTGAAATTCAGTTCTTCTTTCCCGACTCTGTCTTTACGGTACAAAGCCCATAAAGCCTGGTTAATGCCAATGTATTTCTCCCTGAAAAGCTCATAGCTTTCAATTCCTCTTTCTTTTAGTTTTAATTCCCCAAACATTTCACGCTTTGTTTCCTCGGCATTGCGTTCAAAATCCCATAAGGTATGATCGAGGTCAAAAAAAATATGCTTATATGTTTTTTTCATGATTTCGATTGTAAGGCTGCAAAAATAGTTCTTCCGGTTTAGAAAAAAAATTTTGCTTTTTTGTCGGGAAAGCCAAATCTTGTCGTATTATTGCAATATCAAAATAATATTAAAATAAAATGGAAAAAGAAAAATTAAATTCAACTTCATCGGGCTATATAGGTCTGCTGGTTCTTCTGGCTTTCCTGGCCTCAGGTATCTTTTTGCTGGCAATGTTTAACCAGCAACTGTTCGGTGTAATTCTCGGACCCTTGTTTCTGGTAGGAGCTTTTTTTATGACTGCCGGATTTTTGGTAATCAATCCGAATGAATCTTCTGTGCTTACCTTGTTCGGTGCTTACAAGGGAACGCTGAAACGTAACGGTTTTTATTGGCTTAATCCATTCTATGTTAAAAAGAAAGTATCGTTGCGTGCCCGTAACTTCAACAGCGAATTGCTGAAAGTAAATGACAAGTTGGGGAACCCGATCATGATTGGGATTGTGCTGGTATGGAAAGTGGAAGAAACGTTCAAAGCTGCATTCCAGGTCGACGACTACCTGCGCTTTGTTGAGATTCAGAGTGAGTCGGCAGTGCGCAAACTGGCAGGGCATTATGCGTATGATAATTTTGATGATGAACTGACCGAAATTACTCTTCGGGGCGGAGGTGAAGAAGTGAATCATGTGCTTGAGAAAGAGCTTTCGGAGAGATTACATATTGCTGGAATAAAGGTTATTGAAGCCCGTATTGCGCACCTTGCTTATTCATCCGAAATCGCGCAGGCTATGCTCAAGCGTCAGCAGGCTGCAGCTGTAATTGCAGCCCGTACAAAAATTGTGGAAGGTGCCGTAAGTATGGTCGAAATGGCACTCAACAAGCTTTCGGATAGAAAAATTGTTGAACTGGACGATGAGCGCAAGGCCGTGATGGTAAGTAATCTGCTGGTAGTTTTATGCTCAGATAAAGATGCTTCCCCTATAGTAAATGCCGGCTCAATTTATTAGTTATTTTTGATATGGAAAGGCTTATTTTCAAGGAAGAGCAATCGTTTCGGCAATCGTTTTTTCCATGGATCATGCTGGCTGGTGTGTTAGTGATGATGGGGAGTTTCGGTGTAGCTTTTTACCAGCAATTGTATCTGGGGCAACCCGCAGATGATGGGGCAGGAGACCAGGAACTGATCTGGAGTAGTATTATTTCATTTGTTGTGATGTGTGCTGTCTTCCTGTTTATTCTGAGCCGCATTCTTATAACTGAGATTTGGTCGGATGGGATACGCTACAAGTTTACCCCTTTTGTCAGGAAAATGAAACATATTCCGCTATCCGAAATAGCATCAGTTGAAGTATCGAATTATAATCCTGTTGTGGAATTTGGGGGATGGGGCGTTCGTAAGCGATTTTTATCACGAAAAACTGCCTATAATATTAGTGGCAGAATGGGATTGCGGGTAATAAAGCAAAATGGTAGTCAGATTTTATTTGGGACTTGCAAGGAGAATGAAATGAAACGTGCCATTGATAAAATGCTGCACAACGATAAAGAAAAATACTCAATGTAATGGCTAAGAAAAAAGTATTTGCGCTTCGGGTGGACGAGGATGTATATGCAGCAGTTGAACGGTGGGCAGCTGATGAATTCCGCAGTACCAACGGGCAACTGGAATGGATTATTTCAAAAGCGTTGAGAGACAGCAGGCGGTTGCCGTTAGTTCCTGATGGCGAAACAGAAAGCAAAACTAAAAAATAAAAAAGCGGCGGAATCAAATCCCGCCGCTTTTATAATGTATAATCTTTAAATTGAAATTATTGTTTTTTTGCAATAACAGTGCCTTTTATGATCAACATCACCGGATTAGGATCAGCATTGGTTGTAACAGTAACACTTTTGCTGAACTGCCCCATGGCAGCTGCATTGTAAGTAGCAGCAATTACTGTTGATTTACCGGGAAGAATAGGTTCCTGCGAGTATTTCAGGTTAGTGCATCCACAACCGGCTTTTGCCTGTGATATCAATAATGGTTCTTTTCCTCCATTGGTAAGTGTAAACTGAGCTTCTTTGGGAATACCCTGTTCAATTTCACCGAAATCGTTCACCGTTTTATCATATTTTGCCTTTGGGGCATTTGGGTTAACGACTGCACTGGTTTCATTAGCAACTGCAGGGGCGGCATTTTGGGCATAAACCTGGCTGATACCAAGAGTTAAAATAAAGGTTAGGATAAAAAAGGTTTTCATGGGATGTAAATTTTAAATTTGTTTCCGCAAAGATGAATCGAAATTTCCCGTATTATTTAAAGGAAATGTAAAACAATCCAAATGAACTGTAAAAAAGTGTAAATGAAATGTAAAACACTTATCACTTCTGTAAAATTGAGTTATTTTTATACTCTCGTTTTGTAAATTATTTATGCGTTACAAACATATCAGGTACGTCGTTCTGTTGGGTGCAATTGCTATCATAGGAATTATTGTGATCCAGATGTACTTTATGAAGCGGGAGTGGGGAAATAAGGAAAAGCAGTTTGCACAAACTGTTACCATTGCTCTGCGGAATGTTGCAACTAAAATTTACCAGTTCAACCATTCAATGCCTTCAACACCAAACCCGGTAAGGCAGTTGTCATCGAACTATTTTGTTGTGGATGTTAACAGCGAACTGGATGCAAATATTCTTGAACATTACCTTCGGGCTGAATTTGCAAAATACAATATTCTGACCGACTTTGAATATGGAATCTACAATTGCGAAACGGATGTAATGGAATATGGTAATTACCTGTTCAATAACGGGAGCGTGAAGCAGGATGCCATTTCTGCTGATCTTCCCAAATACAGTGGTTATAACTATTATTTCGGGGTAAATTTTCCACTGCTCGATAATACGATTGCCGGTGAAATGACAATTTGGTTTTTCCTGGTCGGGATATTGGCCATTTCTGTTATTTTCTTTGCATATTCCATATTTGTTATACTGAAACAGAAAAAATTGTCGGAGTTACAGCGTGATTTTATTAATAACATGACACATGAATTTAAAACACCAATAGCAAGTATCAATATTGCTGCCGACGTGATTTCGAATCCTGAGTCCATGAATGAACCGTCAAGGATATTAACTTATGGTTCAGTGATTAAACAGGAAGTTGTAAGACTTAACGACCAGGTTGATAAAGTGTTACAGATTGCAAGGATTGAAAAAAGTGGTATTCATCTTCGTCTCGAAATACTTGATTTGTATTCTGTCATCAATAAAGTAGCAGAAAATTTCCTGGCAAATCATGAAACCAAAGTAAAAATCACAACCGATTTACCCAACGAAGACGTTTATGTGGAAGCTGACCGCAACCACCTGACAAATATTTTCTATAACCTGCTTGACAATGCTGTGAAGTATTCCGGCGATTCGCCTGTGATACTTATCAAAACTACTATAAAGAGAAACAAGGTTTTTGTTCAGGTAAGCGATAATGGCCCGGGAATAACAAGGGCACATCAGAAAAGGGTTTTCCAGAAGTTTTATCGTGTTCCAACAGCCAATGTTCACGATGTAAAAGGATTCGGGTTAGGACTTTTTTATGTAAAAAGTATCTGCGACGCCCATCACTGGAAGATAAGCCTTGATCCTTCGCCTGCAGTTGGAACTACTTTTATACTTGAATTATCACTAAATCAAAGAACAGGATGAGGAATGCACGGATTTTATATGTTGAAGATGATCTGACCTTGTCGTTCTTAACCCGCGACAACCTCGAAAGGGCTGGTTACACAATTGATTCATGCGATGATGGTATTGCGGCGTATGAAAAAATCACTAACGGGAATTACGATTTGTATATTCTGGATGTAATGCTTCCAAAGATTGACGGATACACGCTGGCACGAAAAATACGCGAGAAAAACGAAGCAGTTCCTATTATCTTCCTGTCGGCGAAATCAACACGCGACGATAAGATTTACGGTTTGAAGCTGGGTGCCGACGATTATATTACAAAGCCTTTCAGTATTGAAGAATTGATTTTAAAGATTGAAGTTTTCCTTAAACGCAGCAGTATTGATCCTTCGCGTATGCAAAAGGAATTAGTTTTAAGGATTGGGAGTTTTTCATTCTCACAAGCATCATTACAGCTCAAAAGTGATACCTCTTTACATTCACTTACCCACAGGGAGGCTGAATTGCTTGCATTTCTTTGTACGAACCAGGGAACAATTCTTAAAAGGGATGATATTCTGAATAAGGTTTGGGGAAACGATCATTTTTTCTCAAGCCGAAGCCTCGATGTATTTATTTCGCGCTTACGGAAACTCCTGCAGTCCGATCCAAAAGTTAAAATTGAGAATATTCACAATATTGGGTATAGGTTGGTGGTGGGCAGTAATTAAGGGTTTCAGGTATAAGAGTTTCAGGTTTCAGGCCAATCCATGTAAAGCAGTCGAAATTCAATTTCCAAACTACCATCGAAAATTAACTTTTCCGTCTCAATCCTTCAGAAATCTCAATCTTCAATAATTGAATCACTATTGAGTGACAACTTATCCATCTTAAACCACTCCAAAACTCATTCTACAACCATTGAATGACAACCCGTCCCACTCAAAACACACTATAACTCTTATGAACACAAATAACTCATTCCCTTGTCATCTCAATCATCTTCCCCTGCCAGGTATCCCTTTTCTCCATTTCCTTTTCAATCAAAATCTGTACTTCATCACTCCTTAATCCACCCCATATTGGCCCGGCCTGAAAACGGGGAGGAGCTTCGCCGGTAAAGCGTTCAATAACAAATGCCGGGTTCAGCTTTTCGGTAAAACGCACGATAAAATCAATATACCCATCGAGTGTAAATAAATTGAAATCTGACGGGTTATCCTGGTATTCGCGAGCCATGCGGGTTTCTTTTATGATCTGAAGCTGGTGAAATTTAATGGTATCAAGCGGAAGTTCCGATACCATCGCAGCTTCGGCAAGCATATCTTCTTCTGTTTCACCCTGCAATCCGAAAATAAGATGAGCCCCTGTATGAATTCCGTACGAAGCCGTTTTTCGGATGGCAGTTTCCGATTCCACATAAGTATGACCCCGGTTAATTCGCTCCAATGTGCGGTTGTAACACGATTCAATTCCGTACTCAATTATTACGTAATGTTTTTCAGCCAGACGGGCGAAGTATTCAAGTTTCTGATCGTCAATACAATCGGGGCGGGTTCCTATTACCAGGCCGGTTACGCCGGGAAATGCAAGTGCTTCGTCGTACAGCGATTTCAAATAACCGAGTGATCCGTAAGTGTTGGAATAGGCCTGGAAGTAAGCAAGAAAGTTTTTAGCCCGCCGGTAGCGTTTCCGGTGAAATTCTATCCCTTCGGTAATCTGCTGCGTGATGCTTTTATGCGGCTGGCAGTATGAAGGGCTAAATGCGTCGTTATTACAGTAAGTACAACCTCCCACACCTTTTGACCCATCGCGGTTCGGACAGGTGAATCCTGCATCGATGGTAACCTTTTGTACACGGGTGCCAAAAGTGCGCTTGAAATATTCGGAATAGGAATTATAGCGGCGGTTATGCTGCCAGGGGAAAAGGATCTCTGCCATCAGGCAAAAATAATAAAAAAGGCTGCCCTTTTCTGACAGCCTTTTTCGGTTCGATTCTGAAATGCTTATTTTGCAACCCTCTCAAGCCATTTGAGCATGAAAATCATGGTAAACATCGATAAAAGACATGCAACAACAAATACCGACCAGGTGAGCCAGATAGGAATACTTTCGTAAAAAATTGCGCCAATAAAGAGTAACTGGTTACCAACGGCAGTAGCTCCAAGCCAGCCCCCCTGCATAACTCCCTGGTATTGGGGAGGAGCAACCTTCGAAACAAATGAAATTCCCAAAGGACTGATGAAAAGTTCAGCGACAGTTAAAATGAAGTAGGTGCCTATAAGCAACATTGGAGTAACTCGCTGAGCATCAGTGAGGCCACCCATTGCATCAACGTCTGATTTTAAAGGTACACCCATTGACCCGAGCGACATTACAAAGTATGCAAATGCTGCAATGAACATACCGATAGCAATTTTCTTCGGCGTTGAGGGCTCTTGTCCTCTTGCTCTCAACCAGCCGAATAAGCCCATAATGATTGGTGTAAGTAACACTATAAAGAACGGGTTTATGGATTGAAAAATCTCAGCACCCTGTATAGTAACCAGGCCAAGATTTATCTTAATTCCACTCAGATCCGTGTAATCTTTTGCAAAGTAAGTAAGGGTGAGACCATTCTGATGAAATGAAAACCAGAAGAAGATTACAACCCCAAATACGGCAAACAAAGCATAAAGTCGTTGCTTGATTTCTTTGGCGTCCATAAGGATTTCGCCAGCAACTGCAGCAGAAGCTTTTACTTTTGCGGCAGGGTTTGGGAAAGTCTTTTTATTAACTACATATATTATCAGCGAAATCAACATTGCTACTATGGAAGCACCAAAAGCGTAGTGGAAACCAGTAGTAAAAACATTCAAATAATTATTGGCGAATGTAGTCAGATCGGTTACCGCAGCTCCACGGCTAACCTCAGTGGCAAGAACGGTAAGCTTTTCCTGTGCTTCCGGAGTAATTGTCCCATCAAGGTATGCATGGCAAAGTTGCGGAAGGCTTGCTTTGTATTCAAGGCCTTTACTTGACAACCACCCATTGCGGATACCAACGGCAAATAAGGGGGCGAATAATGCGCCAACATTGATAAACATATAAAATAGAGAGAAACCTGAGTCGCGCATTTTGCTGTATGTGGGATTGTCGTACATCTGGCCTACCATGGCCTGAAGGTTTCCTTTGAAAAGACCGTTACCGAATGCAATGGTAAACAGGCCGATACATGAGATAATCAGAAAAAGTGTTTTGTTAGGGACCGGGGTTGGTGTAGGGAATGCTATCATCACATAGCCAACTGCCATAACAATGAGACCGGTTAGGATAGTGCCTTTGTAATTTCTTGTACGGTCAGCAATAATACCCCCAACAAAAGCGAGGATGTAAATTGAGAAGTAAAAGATTGAATAAATTATTCCCGCATTTGTACCTGATAAACCGAACTTGGCTTGTAAAAAAAGCACAAGGATGGCCATCATGGTATAAAATCCGAAACGCTCGCCCATGTTGGCAAGTGCTGCTGTGAGCAGACCTTTTGGATGGTTTTTAAACATAACTGTTAGATTTGGTTTGTATTAGGTTTAAGTATAATTTCTTTAAGGCAAAAATAAACTAATTTCTCTATTTTCAATGGTCTGTTTGAAAATTGAGAATGATCGATAACCGGAAAAGAAAAAGTGCTAGAATGAGAATTTTAACACCGCCTTCACATCCGTTTTTCTGTTGCCGTCTATTTCATCTAAGCCGCTGCTAATCAGGTTTCTGTCCGAGTACCATGTTTGTGCGAAGCGTAAAATCAAGGAGAGATTCCTATTCAGTTGCGTGTTGAGCAGGATATAGAAACGACTTCCCTGTCCTGAAAATGC
>Ga0335397_10010172_pt1 | contig 11652 bp, 9 predicted proteins | sample MAT04_FD_205740 | JGI IMG/M metagenome (GOLD analysis project Ga0335397, IMG submission 205740) | Freshwater microbial communities from Lake Fryxell liftoff mats and glacier meltwater in Antarctica - MAT-04 (spades assembly) (version 2) ...
GAGAAGGAGAAACCCGCATGAACACGTGGTTGTCACTTACTGCGACTGTGACTACGCTGCTGGCCGCGGCCGCCGGCAGCCTGCTCGCCGTCCCCGTCACCGCGGCGACACCGGTTTGCAGCGCCAAAAGCGGCGCGCATACGGTGGCGCTGGTTGAGCTCTACACCTCGGAGGGCTGCGACAGTTGCCCGCCGGCCGACCGCTGGTTGCGCACGCTGCCCTCGACCGGCATCACGCCGGACAAGGCGGTGGCCTTGTCGCTGCACGTCGATTACTGGGACTACATCGGCTGGAAGGACAGCTTTGCGAACCCGGCCTTTACCAACCGGCAAAAGGCCTACGCCCGTGCCAGCGGATCGCGCACCATTTACACTCCGCAGTTGATCGTGTCGGGGCAGGAGCGGATCGAAGGCTACGACCCGGTCCGCACGAAAGAACAGATTGCCCGAAAGGCCGAATTGGCAAGCGGTGTCACCCTGTCGGTCACGCGGGACGGCGACCGGTTGGTGATCCATGCCGAAGCTGCGGCACCGTTGAGCGAGCCTGCCATCATCCACCTCGTGCGCTATCGCCCATCCGAGACGGTGAAGATCGAACGGGGCGAGAACCGTGGCAAGACGATCACGTACCACAACATCGTGACCAAGTGGGAGCAGCTTGGCACATGGTCAGGGACCGAGCCGCTGGACATGACGGTTCCGGTTCCGGGCGCGGGCCCGAGTGTAGTCCTCATTCAAAAACCGGGCCCGTCCGAAATCCTGGCAGCTGCGCGCACGAAATAGGAGAAGATCAAGAAAGCGGCGCCCGTCAGCGGCGCCCCTTCCAGCGCTTGTGAATCCACAGCCACTGACCCAGATTAAGGCGAACGATCCGCTCGAGGCTGTCGTTCAGGCGCTGCGTCATTTCCTCGGGGCTGCCGTGGGCCACCGGCTCTTCGACAATGATCTCGAAGGCAAGGCCATCCTCTTGCCGCGCCGCGTAGGTCGGAACCACCAGCGCGTCATACTTCAGCGCAAGCTCTGCCGCCGAGAGCGCGGTCAGCGCCTCCCGGCCAAAGAACGTCAGCGGGGCACCATGGCCCATGTGCTGATCCACCAGGATCCCGAGCATGCCGCCGCTGCGCAGATGCCGGATCATGCCGCCGAGCCCGGCGCGGCCGCGCGGAAAGTTCTCGGTTCCGATCACGGTCATCGCGCGAACGTAATGGGCGTTGAAGTAATTGTTCGTCATTGGCTTGTAGAGCACACCAACCCGGTACCCCAACCCGAGCAGCGCCGCACGGCAGGCTTCGTAGTTGCCGAAATGCCCTGTGACCAGAACCACCGGACGACCTGCGCGGTGGGCTTCGTCCAGCGCCGCGAGGCCGGGGCCGGTAAGGGGCAAGCGGCGACACTGAGCCACGAATTCTTTTCCGGAATAAAGCTCGATCAGTGCTCTACCGAAATTGTCCGGCACCGCGAGGACGATCCTCTCGACCTCCGTCTTCGGCAGGTCGGGCAGGATCATCGCAAGGTTGTCGCGAATCCGGCGCCGGTAGCCTGCCAAGGGCGCGACCAACCGGGACACTAAAGCCCCGCAAAGCGGAACGCGCCAGCGATAGGGCAATAGCAACAGCCCCCAGATCGTCGCGCGCGCTGCCCGGTCCACCAGCCAGTCGTTCAGCTTGAAGGGTTCGTTCTCACTCATCTTGTCCGGATCCGGCAATCTTACGTACCGCAAGGGTTTCGCGGTGCCAGACATAAAGTCCTGCGGTGACGATCACAAGCGCCCCGAGGAGGGTCATCGTATCGGGCCATTCCCCATAAAGCACGATTCCCCAGACCGTCGCGAACACGATCCCGAGATAGGCAAAGGGGGCCACGACCGAGGCTTCGGTGATCGAGAAGCTGCGGATGATGCAAAGCTGCGCGGCCGTGCCGAGCGCGCCCACCGCAAGGAACAAGGGCATGTCACCGACCGCCACCGGCACCCAGACCGCTGGCAGCGTCAGTGCGCCTGCAAGGCTGCCAAAAAGCGAGCCGTAAAGCATCGGCGTCCACACGCTTTCTCGCGGACCGAGCAGGCGGGTGATCAGCGCATTGGCGGTGTAGCAGACGGCCGCGCCAAGGGGCAAAAGGGCCCAGGGCGAGAAGACACCAAGACCGGGGCGGATCACGATCAGCGCCCCGATCAGAGACACGATTATTGCAGCCACCCGCCGCGGTCCAAGCTTTTCGCCAAGGAAAACGGCGGCGCCAAGCGCGATCAGCACCGGGTTGATGTCGGTCAGCGCGGTGGCCTCGGCGAGGCCGATATGCGTAAGACTGAGGAAGAACAGCCCCGTTGCGCCAAACTGTGCCGCAGATCGCGCAAGATGCAGCACCGGATGGCGTGTGCGCAGCAGCACCGGCACCCGACCGCGCAAAACGATCAGAACGATGGCGAACATCACGGCAAATCGCGCAAACACCACCTGTGGAGCGGGATAACGCTGGATCAACCCCTTGGCCGCCGCATCCATCGTGGTGAACAGCACGATGGCGAGCACCATGAACAGTATGCCCCGTGTAACCTGCGAGGGGGGAGCAACCGGCATGGAACCCTGACTTTCGGTTTTGCCCGAACCCCGGTCTTGCCAGAACTTCAGGCTTCCGGCGCGTCCGAACCGGGTGCCTGGCGACGCCCTTGTGGCTGATTGGAGCGGGCGATGAGATTCGAACTCACGACCCTAACCTTGGCAAGGTTATGCTCTACCACTGAGCTACGCCCGCACTCCATCGGCCGGGAAATAGCGATGGGGCAGGGCAGACGCAAGCAGATTTTATGCAAAAGCAACGGGCAAACACCATGGCGGTCACACGACCCGGGTGTGCAAAAGTGCACGGGGAAACGCAGGATGCGCTGCCCCTCGGCCCGGGCGCGCCCCGAAACCGGGATATTTGAACCAGCAAGACGGGGCGGTCACCAAGACGGGGCGCTCACCAAGACGGGGCGGTCACCAAGACGGGGCGGTCACCAAGACGGGGCGGGCGCAACGAAAGGGTGGCGAGAGTGGCAGCTTTGCGGTAAACGCGGCGCATCCCAACAGCCGGAGGCCCCGCCATGAAAGCTGCTGTCGTTACTTTTCCGGGTTCGAATTGCGACCGCGATCTGGCCGTGGCTTTCGAGCGGGCTGGGTTTGATGTGGCAAGGGTCTGGCACAAAGAGACCAGCCTCCCGGCGGGTGTCGATGTGGTCGGGGTTCCGGGCGGGTTTTCGTTCGGGGATTATCTGCGCTGCGGGGCAATTGCGGCGCAATCGCCGGTGGCGGGCGCAATCCGGGCGCATGCGGCGCGCGGGGGGCATGTGCTCGGCATCTGCAACGGCTTTCAGGTGCTGACAGAGATGGGATTGCTGCCCGGCGCGCTGATGCGCAATGCGGGGCTTACGTTCATCTGCAGATCGGTGACACTGAAGGTCGCAACCCTTCAGTCCGATTTCACGCGCGGTTACGGCGCAGGCCAGAACATCGCCGTGCCGGTGGCGCATCATGACGGCAACTATACCATCGACGCCTCAGGCCTGACAGAGCTTCAGGATCAGGACCGCATTGCCTTTACCTATGCGCAAAACCCCAATGGGGCGATGGCCGACATCGCAGGCGTTCTGTCGGCCAACCGCCGCGTTCTGGGGATGATGCCGCACCCCGAGCGGGTAGTGGACACCGTGACCGGCGGCACCGATGGCGTGCCCTTGTTTGCCGCGCTGATGCGCGGGATGGCGCTGGCCTGACCCTGCCCGGCTTGAGCCCCCCCGGCCCAGAGCCTAAAGTCGTGACCATGCACACGACTGACCCTTCCACGATTTCCGAAGACGCGTCCGGCCTTCCGTTGCGCGTCAAAGTAGTGGTGGGCCTGCTGGTTGTGCTGGCCGTGGCGGTGGTCTTTGTGACCAATCGCTGGCTTTCTGAACGCTTTGTCGAGGCCACACGCAACCGCGCCGAAGTGCGGCTTGCGCTTTATACCGGCAACATCATCACCGAGCTGCAGCGTACCTCGGTGGTGCCGCTTTTGTTGTCGCGCGACCCCGAACTTGGCGACGCCCTCGACTTGGCGAACTATGCCACGACCTCGGTCAAGCTGATTTCCTTGCAAGACGAGATAGGGGTGGAATCAATCCGTCTGCTGGACGGCTCCGGCCAGGTGCGCGGGGCCACCGACCGCAACGTTCTGGGCGCCGATCACCGGTCAGACCCTTATTTCGTCGACGCCATGCGCAGCAACGAGACGATCTTTACCGCCGTGCAGCGAAACGCGGGGGGGTACGATTTCACCTATTCGCGCGCGATCCTGCGCGACGGTCGGGCGCTCGGGGTGATCGTCGTCTCGGTTGATTTGATGAAATACGAACGCTCCTGGGCAGGGCTGATGGACGCGGTGCTGGTCACCAACAGCGAAGGCCGGGTGATCCTTGCGACGGAACCGCGCTGGCGGGGCCGCATTCTGGATGAGGCGCTGGCGGTGCAGGACCCGCCCTCGGCCGTGTCGCGCGCGCTGCAGGCAACGGCAGATCTGGCCCAGAACCCGCCGGACGCGTATCTGCGCGGCGAGGCAGTGATGAAGACCGAGGCGCGCGTGCCGTTCCGGGGGTGGCGTATCGTGACCTTCACCGCCTATGATTCCGTGCGCGAACGCGTTAACGGGGTTCTGGCGCTGGAAATCATGGGTTTTGCCATCCTGATGGCGCTGACCTTTTATGTCATGTCGCGGCGCGCCCTGTCGCAAAGCGCGGGGTTCCAGCGCGAGTCGGCAGAGCTGCGCGCGCTGAACCTGCGGCTCCAACGCGAAATCGTCGAGCGCGAGAAGGTCCAGAAAGACCTGGAGGTGGCGGAGTTGACGCTTGCACAGTCGTCGAAACTCGCGGCCTTGGGCGAAATGAGCGCGGCTGTCAGCCATGAGCTGAACCAGCCGCTTGCTGCGATGAAGACCTATCTGGCAGGGGCGCGGCTCTTGCTGCAGCGCAAGCGGCCTGAGGAGGCGCTGTCTTCTTTCCAGAGGATTGATGACCTGATCGAGCGGATGGGCGCAATTACCCGCCAGCTGAAGTCTTATGCCCGCAAGGGCGGCGAGGCCTTCGAGCCGGTGGATCTGCGCAGCGCGACCTCTTCGGCGCTTTCGATGATGGAGCCGCAGCTGAAAAGCCGCGTGGTCAAGATCAGCCGCGCCCTGCCGCGCCAGCCGGTGATGGTGATGGCCGACCGCATCCGGCTGGAGCAGGTGATCATCAACCTTCTGCGCAACGCACTGGATGCGACCAAGGACCGGCAGGGCCCGCAGATCGAGATCCTGCTGGCTGCGGGTGAGACAGCGACCCTGACCGTGCGCGACAATGGCACCGGGATCGTGGATCTGGATAACCTTTTCGAGCCTTTCTACACGACGAAAAAGCCGGGGGAGGGGGTCGGGCTCGGCCTTGCAATCTCATCTGGTATTGTGACCGATCTGGGCGGCAGGCTGACCGCACGGAACGCTGAAGGTGGGGGTGCCGTGTTCGAGATGCAGCTTCCGATCCTCGGCAAGGATAGACAAGCAGCAGAATGAGGGCAGCATGGCACGGGCAATGAAAGTGGCGATCGTCGATGACGAGGCCGACATGCGGCAGTCGATCAGCCAGTGGCTGGCGCTTTCGGGGTTTGATACCGAAACCTATAGCAGCGCAGAAGAGGCGCTGAAGGTGATCGGCCCAGAATTTCAGGGTGTTGTCGTGTCAGACATCAAGATGCCGGGCATGGATGGCATGTCGTTTCTGAAGCGGCTGATGGGGCAGGATTCCGGCCTGCCGGTGATCCTGATCACCGGGCATGGCGATGTGCCCATGGCAGTGGAGGCGATGCGGGCAGGGGCGTTCGATTTTCTGGAAAAGCCGTTCAACCCCGACCGGATGACCGAACTCGCCAAGCGCGCGACACAAGCCCGCCGCATGACGCTGGACAGCCGGGCGCTGCGGCGCGAGCTGTCGGACGGCTCGATCCTGATGAAAAAGCTCGTGGGCCAGAGCCCGGCGATGGAGCGGTTGCGTGAAGATATCCTCGATCTGGGGCAGGCCGACAGCCATGTGCTGATCGACGGCGAAACCGGCACCGGCAAGACGCTGGTGGCCCATGCGCTGCATGCCGTGGGCCCGCGTGCGGGGCGCAAGTTCGTGACGATCTCTTGCGCTGCGTGGTCAGAGGATCAGCTCTCGGCCCGCCTGTTTGGTCCCGCCGATGACGGCGCGATCCCGCTGGTGGAGGAAGCCCGCGGCGGTACGCTCTGTCTTGAGGATATCGAGGCGCTGAGCCATCCGTTGCAGGCGCGGCTTCTGACGGTGATCAATGAACAGGGCGCCCCGCCCGAGACGAGGATCATCGCGATCTGCAACGTGCATGCGCCTGACATGACGGTGGAAACCGTGCTGCGGCCCGATCTCTTTTACCGTTTGGGCGCGATGACCATCGTCCTGCCGCCCCTGCGGGCACGGGGTGAGGATATTTTGACCCTCTTCACCCGCCTTTCGGAACAATTCGCTGAAGAATACGGTTGCGAGGCGCCGAAGGTCACCGCACAAGAGGCCGCACAGTTGCTGCAGGCGCCCTGGCCCGGGAACGTGCGCCAGCTGGTGAACATCGCCGAACGCGCGGTCCTGCAGAACCGGCGCGGCTCGGGCTCGATCGCGAGCCTTTTGATGGCCGACAACGAGGCGACCGGTCCGCAGCTGACCACCGAAGGCAAGCCGCTGAAGGACTATGTCGAGGCGTTCGAGCGGATGTTGATCGACAACACCATGCGCCGCCACAAGGGCAGCATCGTTGCGGTAATGGACGAACTTTGTTTGCCGCGCCGCACCCTGAACGAGAAGATGGCGAAGTATGGTCTGACCCGATCGGAATATGTCTGATTGAGCCCTTAAGCCCGAGGCAAGTCCGACCGCACCGGGGTGGGCGGGGATGCGAAGGGGCGACCCAGATTCACCATTGTGTTTCTGCGCAGTTTGCCGATAGGGTTCGCGCAAGCGGGGGCTGCCCCTCGCGCAGTTATTCTCTGCGAAGTCGGTTCCGGCGCCCCCTGCGTGCCGCCCTCGGCGCAGCCGTATCGGCCGCAAGGCTGCAGCATTGCCCGCCAAGTCGTTGATGATGCGGGCCTTAACAGGTGGGTGACCGCAAGGTTGCCCGGATATGAACCGCGATGATGTGTGCGACAACAAGAACTGCAAGCGAAGGATGCCCACCGGGCATGACCCGCAGCAGGCCTGTGCGCGCGTCCGCCAGAACAAGCCGCCTCTTTCTTGTTGATCACCCACCAGGGGCTTTCCCCTGTGGCGCAATCGGCGTGGCCAGGCGCAATGGATTGATATGTCTAAGAAAATGCTTATCGACGCCACCCATGCCGAGGAGACTCGGGTTGTTGTGGTGGACGGAAACAAGGTCGAAGAGTTTGACTTCGAGACCATAAACAAGCGCCAACTTGCGGGGAACATCTACCTCGCCAAGGTGACGCGCGTGGAACCCTCGCTGCAGGCGGCCTTTGTGGATTATGGCGGCAACCGGCACGGCTTCCTCGCCTTTGCAGAAATCCATCCCGATTACTACCAGATCCCGATGGCCGACCGTAAAGCGTTGCTTGATGAAGAGCGCGCGTTGGCACGGGCCGAGGACGACGAAGACAATCGCAGCTCGCGCCGCCGCTCGCCGCGCTCCGCCCCGCGGGCAGAAGCACGGCAAACAGATGAGGTTGTGACAGGCCCTACCGGCATGGATGTGGTTGACCTGGAGAACGAAGAAGAAGGCAACACCGCCCCGCCACCGTCGCACGATCTTCACGAGGACCATCCGGCAGGCGACGACCACGGGAACGGTTCCGCCGAGAACGGCAGTGAAAATGGCGGCGAGGATCGCAGGCCCTACCGGGCCATGGATCATGCGAGCGAGACCGATGACGAGATCGAGTCCATCGCCGAGGAGGACGTGGCCGAGGAAATCCGCGCCCCCCGCCAGCCACGCGCCCGGCGCTACAAGATCCAGGAAGTGATCAAGGTTCGCCAGATAATGCTGGTTCAGGTGGTCAAGGAAGAACGCGGCAACAAGGGTGCGGCTCTGACAACCTACCTCAGCCTTGCGGGCCGGTATTGCGTGCTGATGCCCAACACCGCGCGCGGCGGCGGCATTTCCCGCAAGATCACTGTGGCTGCCGACCGTAAAAAGCTGAAGGAAATCGCGGGTGAGATCGAGGTGCCGGAAGGTGCAGGGCTGATCATCCGCACTGCGGGCGCCAAGCGCACCAAGGCCGAGATCAGGCGCGATTACGAGTATCTCATGCGTCTGTGGGAACAGGTGCGGGAACTTACACTCAAATCCATCGCACCGGCAGCGATCTATGAGGAAGGCAACCTCATCAAGAGGTCGATCCGCGACCTTTACAGCCGAGAGATCGACGAAGTGCTGGTCGAGGGCGAGGCGGGCTACCGCACCGCCAAGGATTTCATGCGGATGATCATGCCGAGCCATGCCAAGCTCGTGCAGCGCTATGCCGAACCGCAGCCGCTGTTTGCGCGCTTTCAGGTGGAAAGCTACCTTGCGGGCATGTTCAATCCGGTCGTGCAGCTGAAATCCGGCGGCTACATCGTCATCGGCGTGACCGAGGCGTTGGTCGCCATCGACGTGAACTCCGGTCGCGCGACGAAGGAAGGCTCCATCGAGGATACCGCGCTCAAAACCAACATCGAGGCCGCCGAAGAAGTTGCGCGTCAGTTGCGCCTGCGTGACCTCGCGGGCCTGATCGTCATCGACTTCATCGACATGGAAGAGCGGCGTAACAACGCCACTGTCGAAAAGCGTCTGAAGGACAAGCTTAAGACCGACCGCGCCCGCATTCAGGTGGGCCGCATCTCGGGCTTTGGTCTTATGGAGATGAGCCGTCAGCGCCTTCGCCCCGGCATGCTGGAATCGACCACCCAGCCCTGCCCGCATTGCCATGGCACCGGCCTGATCCGATCGGACGACAGCCTCGGGCTGCAGGTGCTGCGCGCGCTGGAGGAAGAGGGTACGCGGAAACGCTCGAAGGAAGTGCTGCTGAAAGCGCCGATCGGGATCATCAACTTCCTGATCAACCAGAAGCGAGAGCATATAGCGCTGATCGAGGCTCGCTATGGCATGTCGGTACGTATTGAATGCGATAGTGCGCTGGTATCGCCCGATTACGTGATCGAAAAGTTCAAGACCGCGATCCGCGTGGTTCCCGACAGCGCTGCCATTTCGGGCAACGCTTCGTTGATGGGCGCGCCGGTGGCGGAATATGATGAAGAGGATCCCGATATCATCGAGGATGATATCGAGGAGGCTGAAGTCGTCGAGGCAACCGAGGACAAGGCACCGGAAGAGAAATCAGCCGACCGGGACGATCGTGGCGAGCGGGCCGATGGACCGGGCAAAAAGAAGCGCAGGCGTCGTCGGCGTCGGCGGGGTGGCAAGGATGGTGCTGGAGACGAGGGCAGCGCAGTTGCCGGGGAAGACGGCGACGAGAGTGACGACAGCGAAGACGAGGACGATGCCGTCTTGGCCGTTACGCCAGACGACATGCCGGCCGCGGACCCGATGGGCGACGTTCCTGCCGAAGCGCCGGTCAAGGTGTCTCGCAGCCGTACGCGTAAACCCAAGTCAGCCGCCCCTACTGCCACCGCCGAGCCGGTCGAGGCCACAGCGCCCGTCGTCTTGGCTGAGGCGGACGTGGCCGCCAAACCCAAGCGCACGCGCGCCCCGCGCAAACCAAAGGCCGAGGCGGTGGGCGTCAGTACCGAAGTGACGGCAACCACAGAAACGCCGGTCGTCGCACCGACGCAAGTTGCAGAACCTGCCGCGGTCGCAGTTACCATCCTTGCGCCTGCAGTCGAAGCCACGCCCGAGCCAGCCCCAGTCGCTGAGCCACTGGCTGAAGAGGTGGATGAGGCAGTCCCCGCGCCTGCCCCAGTTCCGGAAAGCGCCGCGCCCGAAACTGCGGCCGACGATCCCGGCGAGGATCCGACCGCTGGTGTCCCGGCCAAGCCGCGGCGCAGGGGTTGGTGGTCCCGCGGTTAACATGTCGCAAGGATCAGGGGCGGTGGGGAAACCCGCCGCCCTTATTCTTTCGCCGCAACGTTCGCGCGGATGCGATAGAGGCTCACCGCCCCGTCCTGTTCTGTCCCAAGAAACTCATGCCCGGCCTCTGCACAGAAATGCGGCAGGTCGATAGCGGCCATAGCGTCAGTTGCCCGCACGCAGATGACGGTGCCCGCAGGCAGGGTCAGCAGCCGCTTCCTTGCGCGCAGCACCGGCAATGGGCACAAGAGCCCCTCGCAATCGACCACGACCTCGTCGTTCAAGCCCGCACCCCCGGTTCCGCTGTGTGGTGTTACATCACGGCCACGCCATTGTGACCCCCTCTTTCGTGCATCCCGGGTGACGCACCGTGCCGGACGGGGTATGTGGGGCAGGACAGGCACGAGGGCACATGTTCGGCATAGATATTCTGGATGCGGCACTTTTGCCTGCGCTGACCGTGGCGTTGCTGGCGGGTGTGCTGTCGTTCCTGTCGCCCTGCGTGTTGCCCATCGTGCCGCCCTACCTCGCCTACATGGGCGGCATCAGCATGGGCGAGATGACGGGCGGCACCACTGCGCGCCGCCGGGTCGTCCTGCCTGCGATGTTCTTCGTGCTGGGGCTGTCGACCGTTTTCCTGCTTCTTGGATTTGCCGCCTCGGCCTTCGGATCGTTCTTCCTGCTCAACCAGGAAATTTTCAGCCAGATATCAGGCGCGGTCGTCATCGTATTTGGCCTGCATTTCCTGGGCGTGTTCCGCATCCCGATCCTGGACCGCGAGGCGCGTCTTGATGTGGGGGACAAGGGCGGTTCTGCCTTTGGGGCCTATGTGCTGGGCCTCGCCTTCGCCTTTGGCTGGACACCCTGCATCGGCCCGCAACTCGGCTCGATCCTCAGCCTTGCCGCGCAGGAAGGCAGCCTGACCCGTGGCACGGCACTGCTGGCGGTCTATGCGCTTGGTCTTGGGCTGCCTTTCCTGCTGGCTGCGACTTTCATCGACCGGGCTATGGGCATGATGCAGCGGCTGAAGCGGCACATGAAAACGATCGAGCGCGCGATGGGCGTGCTCTTGCTGGTCGTCGGGCTGGCGCTGGTCACAGGCGCGTTCACCGATTTCAGCTGGTGGCTGCTGGAGACGTTCGACGCCCTCGGTGTTCCGCTTCTGGGGTGATGGGCAGGCTGGCAGTTTTCCATATTTCTGCCAAACTCCAGTGCCACAGGACAGCACGCAGCGGGCAGGGGCCACATGCAGCTGAACAAGATCACCGACGACCAGGGCACCGCCCCGGCCAGCCGTCCATTCCGGCGGATGGTGTTCTACATTCCCGGCTATGACCCCTTTCACCCCCGTCGTTACCGCGAGCTTTACCGCAAGGAGGCGGCAGAGCAGGCGAAGACCTCGGGCTATTCCCTTGCGCTGAAACCGAAAACCGCCAAAGGCAGTTATGGCTGGCGCGTCGCGGCCGAGATCGACGGCAGGGCCGTCGAGGCAGAAGTTGAGGTGCTGGTTTGGTCCGACCTTGTCCGTTCCTCAATGGGGAAGGGGGTCTGGGCGACCTATGGGCAAATGTGCCGGACAGCGTGGA
>Ga0335397_10010175_pt1 | contig 11650 bp, 11 predicted proteins | sample MAT04_FD_205740 | JGI IMG/M metagenome (GOLD analysis project Ga0335397, IMG submission 205740) | Freshwater microbial communities from Lake Fryxell liftoff mats and glacier meltwater in Antarctica - MAT-04 (spades assembly) (version 2) ...
CGCGAGAGCGCCAGCAAGTGCTCGAGCGCGAAGCGGTCGTGGGTGTCGCGGCGCACCGCCGCGTGGGCGGCCAGCACGGTTTCGAGCGCCGGCGCGCCGAGATCCGCGAGCGCGTCCATGGACGCCTCATGGAGCCGATCGTCGTCGTCGGAGGAGAGGAGCGCCGCGAGGAGCGAGTCGACCGTCGTCTCCAGGAGGCGCTCGTCCGAGAGGGACAACTGACCGAGGACCCACGCGGCATGCGCCGGCGCATCCCCGGCCCTGACGTCGGCGAGCGTGTCGCGCCCATCGTCGGTCAGCATCGCCGTCATCCACCGGACCGCGAGGTCGGGAGCGGCGCGCGCGTCGGCGACGACAAGCTCGAGGTCCGCGAGGCCGACGAGGCCCCGCACCCAGTCCGGCGGGGGCCACGGGGCGCCCTCGGGACGGAGGTCGGCGAGGGCGGCAAGCACGGGGTCGGCGGGAACGGGCGATTCGGCGTCGGCGGGCATCGTGTCCCGAGGATACCGATTCAGGGCGATGCGGCCCCGTCGGGGCACCGGGGCCCGCGTTCGCCATCGCCCGCGTTTGGCGCTCCGCGCGGGCCGAGGCTCCGCCCAGCGTCCCGTGGCCCAGCGTCCCGTGGCCCAGCGTCCCGTGGCCCAGCGTCCCGTGGCCCAGCGTCCCGTGGCCCGAGGCTCCGCGTGCCGGGGTTCGGCCCGAGGGGCCCGACGGCCGCGACGCGAGGCCCGTCGCCGAACGCCGCGAGGAGCTGCCGCTCGAGGCCATCGACCTCCGCGGTGTCGGGCGTCCCGTGGCGCGCCACGTGCCGGATCATCCGCCGCCCGAGGGCGCCGACGAGCGCGTCGATCACGCTGGACGCGGCATGGTCGTCGAAGCGTTCCGGACCGGGCGTCCCCGCCGGGAACGCGGCCGCGAGTCGTCCGCGATGCAGCACGAACTCGACGATCACGGTGGGCTCCATCTGCCACCCGTCGTCGGCGTCTCCGGAGCCCTCCACCTCCTCGACCTCCGTCCAGGCGTCGAGCGGGGCGTCCTCGTCGGACAGCCGCCAGCCCCAGATCGGCACGGCCATGCCGTCGAAGAGCGCGGCGAAGCTGGCTGGGAAGACGAAGACGTCGATCGCGCCGAACGCGATGCGCAGGACGCGGGCGTCGCGGAGGACGTCGCCGGGGGCGCCGACGAGTTCCGGGCACGTGGTCGCGACCGCCGCGACGGCGGCAGCCCAACGGGCGTCGCGGTCGGCGTCGGTCCGCGAGGCGGCGGCGAACATCTCGAAGCGCATCTCGGGCGGACGCATGGGGCCTCCACGACGTCGTCGCGCGAGCGGCCTCGCGGTCACGGTGAATCCGTCCGGGCCCGCGTGAGGCGCGCCGCGGGCCGGGCCTCGCGTCCCGGGCCCCCGTTGCGGTCCGCACGGCAGGGTCAGGGCGGCAGGGTCAGGGCGGAGGGGTCAGGACGGCGGCGTCGGGTGCTCCAGCCATTCCTTCGCCGCCCAGGTCGCGGCCTCGGCGCCGTGAAGGCGGCCGACGACGTGGAGCGCGCCGTCGATTCCTGCGGTGACGCCCGCCGTCGTCACGATGCGGCCCGCGTCGACGAAGCGCTTGCCCGCGACGACGCGGCAAGTGGGCACCGTCGCCTGGAGGTGCTCGTGGCTCCAGTGGTGCGTGGTCACCTCGAGGCCCGCGAGCAGGCCCGCGCGGGCGAGCAGCATCGAGCCCATGCACACCGACATCGTGATGGGGGTGGCGGCGGCGGTGGTCTTCAGCCATGCCATCCCGGCGGTGGAGACCGAGCGCATGTTGCCGCCCGGGACCACGAGGACGCCGAGCGGCGGCGCGTCGGCGTACGTGTGGGACGGCGTGAAGGTGAGGCCGCCCATGGTGGCGAACGGGACCGTCGTTTCCGCGACGGTCACGACCTTGAACATCGAGCCGTGGCCCGCGATCGCGAAGACCTCGGCGGGGCCCGTGAAGTCGAGGAGTTCGACGCCCTCGAAGACCAGGATTCCGACGACCGTAGGCCCCTTGGGCTTCCCGTCGTCGCGGACCTCCGGGGTGACCGGGGCGGTGTCGGCCGCGAAGCGCAGGCGGATCGCGGCGAGCGCGCCGAGGGCCAGCGGGAGGTAGGGGAGGAGGGAACCGGCCATGGGCGTCTCCGGGGGCGGAGCGGATCCTACGGGGGCCGACTGCCGCCCCCCTGCGGGACCCGTATGCTCGGACCCATGAACCCCGCGAGCGGTCCCGCGCCCGACGTCTACGCGCCGCACTGCCCGACGCGGCTGGTCCTCGACCGGATCGGCGACAAGTGGACCGTGCTGCTCGTCGGGCGGCTGTCGGCGGGCGCCCAGCGCTTTACCGCGCTGCGGCGGGTCGTCCCCGGCATCTCACAGAAGGTGCTCACGCAGACGCTGCGCGGCCTCGAGCGCGACGGCGTGGTCTCGCGGACCGAGCATCCGGGGACGCCGCGGCGCGTCGACTACGCGCTCACCGACCTCGGGCGCACGCTCGTGTCGCTGCTCGGCTCGATCCGGACGTGGGCCGAGGCCCACATCGGCGAGGTCCTCGCGGCGCAGACGGCGTTCGACGCACGGCGGCCCGCGGCGACGGACGGCGACGACGATCCCACGAGCGGGCCCGCGGTGGGGCCCGCGGTGGGGCCCGCGGTGGGGCCCGCGGTGGGGCCCGCGGTGGGGCCCGCGGTGGGGCCCGCGGTGAGGCCCGCGGTGGGCCCGAAGGCCGGGGCGAACGGCGCCGCGCCGTCGGGGTCGCCGCCGCCGTCGGCCTCCATCGGCGGGCGGGCCACCGGTCCGCGCCCGCGGACCGACCGCGCGCGCTGACGTTGACGTCGACGTTGACGCGGACGCGGACGCGGACGGGGAGCGCGGGGGCCCGGACCGCGCGCGTGTCGTGTCTTCGGGGCGGATGAGAGCGCTACCCACCACCCGCCCACTGGAGGCCCTCGTCGCCGTCGCGGAGACGCTCAACTTCCACGACGCCGCCCGCAAGCTCGTCGTGTCGCAGTCGACGCTCAGCGTCCAGGTGCGCGACCTCGAGCGCCTCCTCGGGGTTCAGCTCTTCGATCGCGACCGCCGAGCCGGCCGGCCGGCGGATCGGCCTCGCGTGGCGGGCCCACAGCGAGCGCGGCGACGAGCACCGTGCGCTCGCCGCGGCGTGGCGCGCCGAGATCGAGGCGTGGCTCGCCCCGTCGCGCGACGCGTTCGCCGCGCTCACGCACTGACCTTCCGAAGAGATCGCCTCCGCTCGGTTTCCGGTGGGCAAGGCCCCCGGAAACCCGCTGGGCGGCCGGCCCCCGCAGGCCCACGCTTCGCGGCGGTGACGGAATCATCGATCCTTCACCGCCGCTCCGCTGAAAACGCGCGGGCCTCGCGTCCCGGGACGCGAGGCCCGGTCCCTCGCGTACCGCGTCGTCAGGCCGTCCGGAGCGCCGACGCGATCGGCGCCGCCCACCGGTCCACGGCGTCCGGGTCGGTCGTCATCTCGGCGAACGGCGTGAACCTCCGCACGAGGAGGTCGCGCCGGACCTCGAAGCAGAGCGTGCGGCCCGGGAAGCGCGCGGCGAGCGCCGCGGCGGTCGTGCTCGGGTGCAAGCCGTAGGCCTCGTTCTCGGCCACGGCGACGTCGAGCGGCGTGAGCGCCGCACGCAGGCGCGCGACGAGCCCCGCGTCGGCGAGGATCGCGCCCTCGGGCGTGCGGGTGATCAGGTCCAGGGCGGGGCGGAGGGGCCAGCGCTCGACGACCTCGGGGCGGTACGCGTCGTGGAGGCTCGCGACGATGTGCTCGTCCACGGCGACGTCGACGGTGCGGGGCGCGTACGTGTGGACCATGAGGGCGCGGCCCCCGCGGTTCGTGGGGCCGAGGGTCGCGTCGGCGGCGCGCTCGACGAGCGCGACGTAGGCGGCGTGGCGGGCGAGCAGCAGGCCCCGGTCGTGGTCGTCGCGCACCCACGGCATGAGGCCCGGGGTCATCTGCCCGGGGCGGCTCGCCGCGCCGACGGCGTCCGGCGCGATGATGCGGTTGCAGTCGACGAACGTGCGGGGCACGAGGCAGCGCACGACCACCGCCGTGCGCGTCGGCTCGGCCGCGACGAAGCGCTCTGCGATCCGCTGCGCCAGTTCGGGGGCGCCGACGTCGGTGTTGACGAAGAAGAAGTCGCGGAGGTCGTCGGCGTAGGCGCCGACGAGGTCGGCCCGCAGCGCGTCGAAATGGGCCGTTCGCGTGGCCCCGTGGGGGACCTCGAGGAGCAGGTCGGGCGGCGCGTCGGGACGCGAGGCCGCGCCGCGGACGTGGGCGACGTCGGCGACGGACGGGAGCGAGGCGAGGGGGGAGTCCATGGCTCGCGCATGGTAGGGGCCCGCGGGCCTACCGTCGCGTCCCGCGCTCGCCGCGGGCCCGGCGCGGTCAGGTGGGGAGCGCGGCCGCGATCACCTCGGTGGCGAACGTGCGCCACCACGCCGTGTCTGGACGCGGCACCGCGCGCGGCGTCGCGACGATGCCGAGAGTCGCCAACTCGGCGAGCACCGCCGCGCACGCCGCCGGGAGCGCGGCCTCGACCGCGGCGGAGAAGCCGGGGCCGTCGCCGAGGTCCTGTGCCACGACGCCGACCATGCGGACGTGGCGGGGGCCGCGGCCGTCCATGGCGGCGAGGACGAGCGCGTCGTCCACTCCGGCCTCGTGGGACGTCATCCGCGGGCTCGGCGCGATGCTGCCGACGGACCCTCGGAGCGCGGCCGGCGTGAGGACGTGCACCGAGCCGGCCGCGCCCGGGTGAACGATCGCGTCCACGAAGACGACCGCGTCGCGGTGGACGAGCTGGTCGACGAGGTCGAGGCCCGGCGTGCCGAGGTCGAGCACCTCGACGTCGGCGGGCACGTCGTAGCGCGCCTCGAGGTGCGCCACGACGGCGGGGCCGACGCCGTCGTCGCGGCGGAGCACGTTCCCGAGCCCCAGGACCGCGATCCGCACGGCGCCGTCCCGTCTCACAGGACCCTCACCGACGCGACCTCGCGCCCCGACGCGTCGTAGGTGTGGCACGCGCAGGCCATACACGGGTCGAACGAGTGGACGGTGCGCAGCACCTCCAGCGGCTTCTCGGCGTCGGCGACCGGGGTGCCGAGCAGCGCGGCCTCGTAGGGGCCGACGACCCCCTGCTCGTCGCGCGGGCTCGCGTTCCAGGTGGTGGGCACCACCGCCTGGTAGTTCTTGATCTTGCCGCCCTCGAGCACGACCCAGTGGGAGAGTGTGCCGCGCGGGGCCTCGTGCATCCCCACGCCCTGCACCTCGTGGCGCGGCATCGTGAAGGGCTCGAAGGTCTTCGTGTCGCCCTTGAGCACGTTGTCGGCCAACCGCTGCCAGTGCTCGACCGCGAGCTCGGCCAGCATCGCGCAGCGGATCGCACGGGCGAGGTGTCGGCCCATGGTCGACTTCATCATGTCGATCGTCACGGGCTTGCCCGCCAGGGCGGAGACCGTCGCCAAGGCCTTGTCGGTCCACTGCTTCGTGCGGGCGTCGCCCGCCGCGTACCCGATCAGGATGTCGGCGAGCGGGCCGACCTCCATGGGCTGGCCGTCGTAGCGCGGGGCCTTCACCCACGAGTACTTGCCCTCCTCCTGCCAGTCGGTGTACTCGGGCACCGTCTCGCCCTGGTGGGGGTGGAGGGCGCCCTTGCCGCCGCGGTACCAGGCGTGCGAGACGTCCTCGGCGACCGCCTTGCGGAAGGTCTCGTCGTTCCAGTCGGTCATCCTGCGGACGCGGTCGAGCTTGCCGCCGAGGATCGTCCCGCCGGGCAGGTCGAACTTCGTCGCGGCCGCGTCGGTCGGGAGGTCGGGGACCGCGAGGTAGTTGCCGGTCCCGGCGCCGATGGCGAACCAGTCGGCGTAGAACGCCGCCACGGCGCACGCGTCCACGAAGTAGACCTCGTGTACGAACGGGGTGACCTCGTCGAGGAGCACCTTCATGGCGTAGAGGCGGTCCATGTTCAGGGTGGCCAGGCTGTCGAGGTTGATGGCGTTCTGCACGCCGCCCACCGCGAGGTTCTGGATGTGGGGCGTCTTGCCGCCCAGCATGCCCACCACCTGGTTGGCCTTGCGCTGCACGTCGATCGCCTGGAAGTAGTGCGACGTCGCGAGGAGGTTGACCTCCGGCGAGAGCGTCATGGCCGGATGGCCCCAGTAGCCGTGGGCGAAGGGCCCGAGCTGGCCGCTGCCGACGAACGCCGCGATCTTCTGCTTCACAGCGGCGAACTGCTTCGTGGAGTTGCCGGTCCAGCCCGAGACCGACTCCGCGAGCGCCGACGTCTTGGCCGGGTCGGCCTCGAGCACCTTCGTCACGTCCACCCAGTCGAGCGCCGACAGGTGGTAGAAGTGCACGATGTGGTCGTGGAGGCCGTGGGCCGCCAGGATCAGGTTGCGGATGTACTGCGCGTTGGCGGGGATCTGCAGCTTCAGCGCGTCCTCGACGGCCCGCACCGACGCGATGGCGTGGACGGTGGTGCAGACGCCGCAGAAGCGCTGGGTGAAGAGCCACGCCTCGCGCGGGTCGCGTCCGAGCAGGATGTTCTCGATCCCGCGCCACATGGTGCACGACGACCAGGCCTTGCCGACCTTGCCGTCGGCCACCTCGACGTCGATGCGCAGGTGTCCCTCGATCCGGGTGATGGGGTCAATCGTGAACCGCGTGGCCATGGGCGTCGCTCCGGTGCGAGGGGTGGGCGTGCGAGTCGTGCTCGACCGCGTGGTGCCAGGACTCGAGCGGCGCCGGCAGCACGGCGAACCGCTTGACGACGAGGCTGAACGCACCGACCACGGTCGCGACCAGCCCCAGGGTGATGACGATCTCGGGCACCGCGGGGAAGTACGTCGAGCCCGCCCCCGGGGCGTACGCGAGCGTCGTCGGGATGAAGCGGTAGGCGATCCCGCCGAGGCAGGCGAGGAGCGCCATCGTGTACAACGCCCGGGGCGTCTCGCGCAGGTGCGCCGAGCGCAGGACGAGGGCCGGGACGGCGACCGCCGCCGTCTCGGCAAGGAATAGGACGCCGAACGCGTCCATGGCGAGGGCGTCGCCGACGCGGCCGCGGACGACGACGTCGCCGAGCCGCAGGACGAGCCAGCCGAGCGTCGTCCACGACATGAGGTTGGCGAGCTCGCCGAGGACCTTCACGTCGAGGGGGCGCCGCCAGACGAGGCACGACGTCATGAGGACCACGATGACGCTGCCGAACCCGCAGATCAGCGCCTGGACGAGGTAGAGGAGGGGCAGGAGGTCGGTCTGCCACAGCGGGTGGACCTTGTGGCCCGCGAGGACCATCAGCCCGCCGAGGGACGACTGGTGGATGATGGGGAGGACGTAGGCGAAGGGGACGACGAACGGGTAGGTCTTGCGGATGCGGGGGTGCCACGTGCGGACCCAGCCGCGGACGCGGTCGGACCGCGCGTTCCAGAGCTTCTCGACCACCATGGGCCCGTTCTCGTACAGCAGGAACAAGGCGCAGTAGACCGGCATCGCGAGCGCGACCTCCCAGAGCGCCGACTCGGTGTTCCAGCGCCAGGGGAGCAGCAGGTTCCAGAAGTTCCACGGCCGGCCGACGTCGGTGAGCAGGCCGAGCAGGGCGGTGGTGTAGAAGAGGAAGCTCGTGACGAGCGCGGTGCGCATCACGCTGTGGAGGCGGTGGCGTCCGAGCACCCACGCCGCGAGGCCCACGGCGAGGGCGCTGCTGCCGAGCGCGGTGAGCGCCATGACGTTGAACGTCTTCCAGACGCCCCACGCGTAGACGTCGGTCATGGCGGCGAAGGACGCGAGGGAGCCGCCGAAGAGGCGGAAGGCCGCGATCGCCGTGCCGACGACGAAGAAGCCGGCGAACAGGAGGAACCAGGGCGTGACGAGCGGGACCTCGCGGACCGAGACCCCGCGCTGCCAGCGATGGATCACGCTGGCGTGGGGAGGGGCGAGGGGCACGCCGAGCGGCACGCCGAGGGGCACGCCGAGGGGCACGCCGAGGGGCGTTGCGCGGGAGGCGGGGCGGGCCATCAGAGCTGCTCCTCGAGGCCCTTCTCGGCCTTCAGGCGGGCGGCCTCCTCCTCGTGGACCTTCCAGTTGCGCCGGAAGAACCCGAGGAAGACGCCGTAGAGGACGACCGGGAGCGCGATGAGCTTCAAGGCCACGCCGCCGTGGCGCAGCCCCGTGGGGACCGAGCGGTCGGGCAGCGCGGGCAGGCCGAGCTTCTCGAACGGGACGTGGGACAGGTAGAGCACCTGCGTGCCGCCGGCCTCGGTCTCGCCGTACACGTGGTCGAGGTGGTACGTGCCGGGGTGGGCGGCGACCCGGGCCTTCGCGTCGGCGAGCAGGTCGGTGCGCCGGCCGAACACGACCGCGCCGGTGGGGCAGACCCGCGTGCAGCCGGGCTGCCCGTCGCGGTCGAGCACGTGCCGGCACAGCTCGCACTTCACGATCTTCGGGTTGAACTTCTTCCACTCGAACTTCGGGATCTCGAACGGGCACGAGACCTCGCAGTACCGGCAGCCGATGCACCGCGCGCCGTCCCAGCCGACGATCCCCAGCGCGCCCTTCTGGAGGGCGTTGAACGGGCAGCCCGAGACGCACGCGGGATCGACGCAGTGCATGCACTGGCGCTTGACGAACGACGTCTGGCCCGTGGCCGGGTCGGCCCAGAGCTTGATGATGTTCTTCGTCTGGGTGTTGAGGTCGGCCGGCATCTGCCAGAGGCCGCCGGAGAGCTCGGTGTCGGGCACGAGGTCGTTGACCTTCGCGCACTCGGCGACGCAGGCCTTGCAGCCGATGCACTTGGTCGTGTCGTAGAGCATCCCGACCGCGTCGGCCGGGGCCGTGCGGGGGGCCGCGAGCGCGGCCGGCGCGGCGGCGACGGCCGCGGCCCCGCCGACCGCGGCGGTGGAGAGGCCGGTCCCGACGGTCCGGAGGAGGTGGCGGCGCGAGAGCAGGATCACGTCACACCCCCTTTCCACCCTTGCCGCCGTCGCCGGCGGGGGCGCCCGGGACCGCCTCGTCGCCGGCGACCTTCGAGAACCGCTTGCTGGCGACGTAGGCCGCGCCCGCGAGGGCGCCGACCACCGCGCCGACGATGCCCGTGGCCACTGCGCTCACGGTGCCGGTTTCCGGGCGGATCTCCGGGTACTGCGCCGACGGCGTCGGGGCCGGGACAGCCGACGTCTCGAAGATCGGGATCTTGAACGCGACGTTGCGCTCGGTGCAGCCGACGCACGGCGCGCCGATCCCGATGGGCCACACCTCGGGCAACTCGTTGAAGTGGCGCGTGGAACAGCCGGCGTGGGTGATCGGGCCCTTGCAGCCCAACGGGTAGAGGCAGTACCCGTGGCGGTGCCCCTCGTCGCCGAACTGCCGCGCGAACCGGCCCGCGTCGAAGTGGGCGCGGCGCGGGCAGTGGTCGTGGATGTAGCGGTCGAAGGCGAAGAGCGGCCGCTTCTCGGCGTCGAGCGCGGGGAGGGTGCCCGCGGTCGCGTACTGGAGGACGACGCCGAGGAACGTGTACGGGTTCGGCGGGCAGCCGGGCACGTTGACGATGGGCTTGTCCTTCAAGAGCGCGTCGACCCCGACGGCGCCGGTGGGGTTGATCCCGGCCGACGGGACGCCGCCCCACGACGCGCACGAGCCGATGGCGATGACCGCCGCGGCTTTCCCCGCGACGTCGGCCAGCACCTCGAGGGCCGGGCGGCCCGCGAGCTTCATGTAGATCCCCTGGTCCTTCGTGGGGATGGACCCCTCGACGACGCAGATGTACTTGCCGGCGTTCTGCGTCATCGCGTCGCGCAGCGCCGCCTCCGCCTGCTTGCCCGACGCCGCCATCACCGTCTCGTGGTAGTCGAGCGAGATCAGGTTGAGGATCAGGTCGCCGAGGTCGGGCTTGCTCGCCCGCAGGAGGGTCTCGGTGCAGCCGGTGCAGTCCTGGAAGTGCAGCCAGATCACCGAGGGCCGCCGGGCCTTCGCGATTTCCTCGGCCACCGCCTCCGGGCTCCACTGGGCGGCGAGGGCGAGGCCGGCGGGGGCCGCCACCATCAACTTGCCCGCGAACTCGAGCAGGACGCGGCGGCTGACGCCGCTGCGGAGGAGCGCGTCCCCGATCGACCCGGTCTCGGCGTATGTCATGGCGACCTCGCAGAGCGCGCGAGCGCCGACGATCGGCGCCCTCTGCGCACGACGTACCGGGAGGACTGCTGCGAATCTCGGTCCGAGGCAAATCGCAGGGGGCGCCGATCGACATGCAGTTTGCTGCTGATGTGTTGCGCCACGACGGAGACGCGACGGAGACGCTACGGAGACGCTACGGAGACGCTACGAATGCGTCGGATCGCCGGGAACCGCCCCGTTTCACGGGCCGGAAGCCCCGTGGGCCCGTCTTCCCCGGCGGCTCGAGGGGGCCCTCAGGGGCCGTCTTCGGCGCGTTCGACCTCGAGCCGATCCAAGAAGAGGTCGTCGCCCCCGTCGAGCACGGCCCCGATGCCGCAGGCCTCGCATCGCAGGGGGCCGTCGTTTCCCACCGGGGTGCGGCACAGTCCGCACACCCAGCGGGAGGGGACCGCAACGATCTTGAGTTCGGCGCCGTCCGTGAGGCCGCCGGCCCGCACCTGTTCCCAGGCGGTGGCGAGCAGGTTGCGTTCGACGCCTGCAGCGTCGCCGACGCGGATCTCGACGCGCACGACGCGGCGGGCGTGTGCCGCGCGGGCCTCGGCTTCGACCATGCGGCGGAGCGACGAGGCGATGCCGTATTCGTGCATGGGGGCGGGGCTCCGGCGGTGCGGGGAGGGCAAGCCTACCGAGCCGGCCACCCGGGACGCGAGGCCCCGAACGCGAGGTCCGGGGCCTCGCGTCTATCCTGTGGGCTGGAGTGCCTTCCCATGTGTGAGACCTGCGGCTGCGGTGACCCCGAGCTCGTCCCGGTGGAGGTGCGCAAGCACCTGCTAGGGGAGAACGACACGATCGCGCGCCACAACCGCGAGCACTTCGCGGCCCGCGGGATCGTGGCGGTGAACCTCATGGGGTCGCCGGGCTCGGGGAAGACGGCGCTGCTCGAGGCGACGGCGAAGGCGTACGGGGGGCGGCGCCGCCTGGCGGCGATGAGCGGCGACCTCGCGACCGACCACGACGCGGAGCGCCTGCGCAACGCGGGGATCCCGTCGCTCGGGATCACGACGGGGGCGGCGTGCCATCTCGACGCGCGGCTCGTGCACGACGGCCTGCACCAACTCGACACGAAGGGCGCCGACCTCGTGTTCCTGGAGAACGTGGGCAACCTGGTGTGTCCGGCGATCTACGACCTCGGGCAGGCGGCGTGCGTGGTGGCGTTGTCGGTGACGGAGGGCGAGGACAAGCCGCTGAAGTACCCGGTGATGTTCCGGCGGGCCGACCTTGTGGTGCTGACGAAGGTGGACCTGCTGCCGCACCTCGACGTGGACGTGCGCAAGATCGAGGACGCGTTGGCGCGCACGATGCCGAACCCGCGGATGCTGAAGGTCTCCGCCAAGACCGGCGAGGGGCTCGCCGCCTGGACCGCTTGGCTCGACGCGCTGCCCCGCGCGCCCGCGCACCCGCACGATCACGATCACGCGCACGATCACGCGCACGATCACGCGCACGATCAC
>Ga0335397_10010178_pt1 | contig 11646 bp, 12 predicted proteins | sample MAT04_FD_205740 | JGI IMG/M metagenome (GOLD analysis project Ga0335397, IMG submission 205740) | Freshwater microbial communities from Lake Fryxell liftoff mats and glacier meltwater in Antarctica - MAT-04 (spades assembly) (version 2) ...
CGGATCAGCCGCCCGGCGAACACCGGGCACATCCCCGACGCGTCGAGCCGGACCGTGATCGGGCAGGGGAAGGCCCCCCGCACCTTGGCGATATCGAAATGCTTCAGCTGGCCGAGGCCCGCCGCCGCCAGGTCGCGCGCGATGCCGGCGACGCCCAGCCAGTCCGGCCTGTTGGGCGTGACCTCGAAATCGATCACCGGTTCGGCACCGAATACGCCGGCCGCCGGCGTACCGACCGTCAGATCGTCCGCCAATTCCAGAATGCCGTCGCTTTCATCCGCCAGCTCCAGCTCGGAGGCCGAGCACAGCATGCCGTTCGAGACGACACCGCGCACGGGCTTCTCGACCAAGGTCACGCCCAGGCCGGGAACGAAGGCCCCGATGGGCGCATAAATGGTGGTCAGGCCGGCCCGCGCATTGGGCGCGCCGCAGACGATTTCCTTCATCCCGTCGACGGTCTCGACCTGGCAGACCTGCAGCCGGTCGGCGTTGGGATGGCGTTCGGCCGAGACGATGCGGGCGACAGTGAACGGGGCCAGCGCCGCGATCGGATCGTGAACCTCCTCCACCTCCAGCCCTGCCATGGTCATGGCGTCGGCCACGGCGGTGACGTCGGCGTCCGTGTCGAGGTGTTCCTTCAGCCAGGAAAGGGTGAATTTCACGCGAGGGTTCCGGACGGTTTCGCGACGTCAGACACGGATTTGATGCCACCCTGGAGCTGTTCCAGCAGATCGTCCGATCCTGTGAAGCCAACCTGGACGAACTGGCACCGGACAAAGCGGCAGTTCGCCATGCCGATCACGCCGGCCAGCTTGGTGGTGCTCATCGGGCGGTACAGCAGGTTCCTGACATCGGTCGTGGTGCCCATGGCGCAGTTGTCGAACGTGGTCCCGTTCATGACAGCCATCACGGCCGGCCCCTCGATCACGCACTCGGTGAAAGTCTTGCCGTCGATGGCCATCTGGCCGGCGTTCCAGTGCTGGACGGCCAGGGTCGGGAGCCAGACGGCCTCCTTCTCGAAGCTCACGCGCGCCACCAGAGCGCGGCCGGCCGCCTCCTCGGGCGACATGGCCTGGGTCTGGGTCTGGGTCGGGGTCCGGGTCGTGGTCTGGTCGGTCATGCTTGCGGCTCTCGGTTTCAGTTCTGGTCGCTGTCGGCGGTCGCGACCTGTTCGATCAGCGCCTGGAGCAGGGTCTCGTCCCCCGTGATCCCCAGCGTCTGGAAACGGCAGTTCGTGAAGGTGCAGTTGCGCACCGGAATCGCCCCGATCCCGACGTTTCCCATCGGCTGGAACAGCATGTTGCGCATGTCGCCACCGGTCGGGCCGAAATGGGTGCTCTCGAAGTGGACGCCCTCGAGCACCAGCATCAGCGCCGGCCCGTCGATGGAGCAGTTCTTGAAAGCACGGCCCTCGATCATCACGCCACCCCCGGCCTGAACGCTGGCGCGGTAAAGGTCGAACAGGGCGAAACGGCCACCGTCGAACTCGGTCGCGAGCGGGTCCAGCGAGCGGGATGTCGCTGTGGAGGATGATGACTGGTCGGTCATCAGGACAGTCCGCTGGCGGGATTGGGGGCGGCGAAGGCGGAGAAGCCGTAGTGGGCCAGCCACCGGGTGTCGGCGTCGAACATGGGGCGCAGGTCGGGGATGCCGTATTTCAGCATGGCGAGGCGATCCACGCCCATGCCGAAGGCGAAGCCCTGATACTCGTCCGGATCGATGCCGCAATTCCGCAGCACATTGGGATGGACCATGCCGCAGCCGAGGATCTCCATCCAGCTGTCGCCCTGATTGAGCTTCAGCTCGCCGCCGGACCGGTCGCAACGGATATCCATCTCGGCCGAGGGCTCGGTGAAGGGGAAATGGTGTGGCCGGAAGCGGGCGTCGACGTCATCGACCTCGAAGAAGCGCGCGACGAACGTCTCCAAGGTCCATTTCAGATGGCCCATGTGAATGTCGCGGTCGATCACCAGCCCCTCGACCTGATGGAACATCGGCGTGTGGGTGGCGTCCGAATCCTTCCGGAAGGTCCGGCCCGGGGCGATGATCCGGATCGGCGGCTTTTGCGTCAGCATGGTCCGCACCTGCACCGGGCTGGTGTGGGTCCGCAGCACCTTGCGCTCGCCCGTTTCCGGGTCTGGCTTGAGGAAGAAGGTGTCGTGCATCTCCCGCGCCGGGTGTTTGGGCGGGAAGTTCAGGGCGGTGAAATTGTGGAAATCGTCCTCGATGTCGGGACCTTCAGCGACGGCGAACCCCATCTCGGCGAACAGGGCGATCATCTCATCCATCACCTGCATGGTCGGATGAACCGATCCCTTGCGCCGCGGGCGAGCAGGCAGGGTCAGGTCGACGTGTTCGGCGAGGAGGCGGGCGTCGAGTTCAGCGGACTCCAGCCCGGTCTTGCGCGCGGTCAGGGCCGCCGACACCCGGTCGCGCAGGCCGTTGATCATCGGTCCCTGTTCGCGCCGCTCGTCGGGGCTCAGCGCGCCCATGCCCTTTAGCAAACCGGAGATCGAGCCGGACTTGCCCAAGGCCGCGACGCGCACATCCTCGACAGCGGCCGCGGTCCCAGCCGCGCCTATGGCGTTGATCAGGTCGAGTTCAAGTTGGGCGAGGCCCGGATCAGGATTTGGCATGTCGGGTTTCGTCTAGACCATTTTTGCTTCAGGTCGAATCGACCTGAATCCAAAAAACGGTCCAGCATCAATCTGGAGCGAAAAGCAAAAAGCCCCCCGGAGCGAACCGGGGGGCTTTTGCGTCTTCCGTTGCCGGAAAAGCTTAGGCCGTCTTCAGCGCGTCGCGGACCTTGTCGGCGATCGCCTTGAAGACGGTTTCGTCGGCGGCCATCGCGGCCAGGACCTTGCGGTCCAACTCGATGCCGGCTTCACCGAGGCCGTGGATGAACTGCGAATAGGTGAAGCCTTCCAGACGCGCGGCGGCATTGATGCGCTGAATCCACAGGGCGCGGAATGAGCGCTTCTTGTTGCGGCGGTCGCGGTAGGCGTATTGCCCGGCGCGATCGACCGCAGCCTTGGCGGTGCGGATGGTGTTCTTGCGGCGGCCGTAGAAACCCTTGGCCTGCTTGAGAACCTTTTTGTGTCTGGCGTGTGAAACTACGCCGCGTTTGACGCGAGCCATTGTGTCATTCCCTTGGGGAAGCCCCTATCGTTCGCCGCGCGGCGGCTTACTGCTTGAGGGGCTTTGTTCAAATTCAATGCGGTGAAAAGGTTCCGTCCGTCCGCGCCGGTCAGGCGTACGGCATGTAGGACTTGATCTTCTTTGCGTCGGCGTCGGCCATGACCTTGGTGCCGCGGTTCTGGCGGATGTATTTGCTGTTGTGGCTGATCAAGCGGTGCCGCTTGCCCGCCACGCCAGACTTCACCTTGCCGGTCGCCGTGAATTTGAAGCGCTTCTTGGCGCCAGACTTCGTCTTCAGTTTGGGCATTTTCACTCTCTTTTGAGTGGGCTACCGCCCTTCGGGCTACTTGAGCCCGAGGGTGGAAGACCCTTGATTATGAACCGCCCAGGCATGCCTGTTAGCCCGGCGGTTCGGTACGCGAAGGCGCGGCTTCTAGGCGAAGCAGGCCGACAAGGCAAGGAGAAAGGCCCTTGCTTCCTACCTCGGCGGGTTGTGCTGCTCCAGGAAGCGGACGGTTTCGGCCAGCATCCATTGCCGGCTGGCGGCCCGCGACAGCCAGTGATCCTCGCTGGGCAGTTCGACCAGTTCGAACGGCTTGCCCGCGCGGCGCAGGGCCTCGGCGAACACCCGGCTCTGTTCGAACGGCACGACGGTGTCGTCGCGTCCGTGCAGCATCAGGATCGGCGCGTCGGCTCGGGCGGCCTGGGCGGCGGGCGAGACTGTGTCCAGGGTGCGGTCGCCCAGCCGCTCGGCCCCCATGAAACGGTTCCAGTAGCGCACCACAGTCGAGTCGCGCTGGCCGCCTTGATCGGCTTCCCACTGCACCATCAGCCGCAGATCCGAGACCCCCGAGACCGCCACTGCGCATTTGTAAACACCGGGGTCGAGCGTCGGCCCGGCCATGGCCGCATAGCCGCCATAGCTGGCACCGACGATGCAGACCCGGGCCGGATCGATAATCCCCTCGGACGCCAGCCAGCGGACTCCGTCCGACAGGTCGGTCTGCATCTTGCGGCCCCATTCGCCGTAGCCGGCCTCCAGATGGGCTGTGCCAAGGCCGTCCGAGCCGCGGAAATTGGGCTGCAGCACAGCATAGCCGCGCGAAGCCATGGCCTGGGCCCACCAGTCGAACCCGAGATAGTCCCGCGCCGCCGGACCTCCGTGGGGAAATACGACAAGCGGCAACCCCTTCGGATCGGTGACGCCCGGCGGCAGGGTTAGGTAGCCCGGGATGCGCATGCCGTCGGCGGCCAGATAGCTGATCGGCCGAACCTGGCCGACGCGGACCCCGACGATGGCCGGATAGGCCTCGCCCACGATCTCGGCCGAGCGCCGGTCAAGGTCCACAAGTTGATAAGTGCCGGCGTCTCCCTCGCCCTGGGTGAAGACCACGATCTGACGCATATCATCGGACCATGACCGCAGGCTTACCTGCTTGCCTCGAAACGCCGCCTGCACCGACCGCCAGGCTTGATCCGCCCGGGGATCGAGGAACTGCCAGGACACCTGGTCGTCGTCGCCGACCCTCTGGGCCCCGATCAGCAGCCTGGTCTGGGGGTGATGGATCAAGCCGGTCGGGCGGCCCTCGAACGGCAGGTCGGAGATGGCTCCGGTCGTGAGATCGAGGGCGTAGAAACCTTCCTCCCTGCCGTCGATCCGGCCGCTCAGCACGACCGTTCCGGGCGTTTGTCCGAGGCCGGCGATCCCGGGTGTGTCGATGCGCGCGTCGGTGCGCCACATGGTGCGCCAGAAGCCGCCGCGTCGGGCCTGCACCTCATAGGTTTCCCCATCGTATGTAGCGCGCACCACCGGCTGGCCTTCGGCATCCAGCAGGGCCGGTGGACCCTTTTTGTCGGGTTCGACATGTTCTTCGCCGACACCGGTCGACAGGTCGACATTGTATAAACCCACGCCGTCCCGTCCCTGACCGACCACGATCAGCGAGGGTTCTCCATTGATCGTGCGCACGACCGGCGATCCGAACACCTTTGCGAAGACGCCTGGCGTGCGGTTGAGCGCCAGCGCCACGTGCCGCGTCGGAATTTCGTAGATGGACGCATCGGCCAGTTCGGAGCGCCTCAAACCGATGGAGGCACCGACCTGAGTGGCGGTGCTGTAGATGTAGACGTGATCCTCGCCGACCCAGCCGATATCCCGCACCTTGACCGGACCGGCGCGGACGCCGCCGATCAGGCTCATGTCGTTCAGGTCATTGATGACCAGGGCCCGCTCTTCACCGACGACCGTCACATAGGCCATGCGGTCGCCGGTAGGCGAGACCTCGACCAATTCATGAGCCGGCAGGGCACCGTAGGCGCTCAGGGGAGCGACATCCTGGGCACGTCCATCTCCGGCGGTCATGAGCAGGCCCGCTGCGGCGAGCGCATACGCTGTGCGTCGAATGGTCATTGTGCGGGCCCCGCCCCTGGTGTTCGCAACCATAAGGTCGGCGGCGGCTCGGCTGCAAGCTCTACCTTATTAGGTCGGCGCGGGAACCTGCCCGGCCTGCCGCTTGCTGAATGCGCGCCCGGCGTTGATCGCCATGACCGCCGCCGGCACCGTCAGAGCCGCGCCGATCAGGAACGGCCAGTCATGGCCCAGGCCGGAAAAAATCGCGCCTGCAGCCATCGGCCCGAAGATGCGCGCGCTGGAACTGGCGGCCATGTTCAGGCCCAGCATCGCGCCCTGCCGGTCGGGATCGACCGAACGCGAGATCAGGGCCGAAATATTGGGCATGGTGATCGCCATGCCGAAAGCGCCGAACGCCATGACCAACGGTACCAGCAAGTCACCGTGCACAATCACGGATCGGCCCATGACCGCCACGATCCAGGCGGCGTCCGGCGGCATCAGCCGTCCGACGACGATCTGTCCAACCAGCCCTGACCCGAAGATCAGACATCCGACCGCCAGCACGCGAGCCTCGCCGAACCGTCGGGCCAGCCGTCCGGCGATCAGCCCCTGACAGATGGTCGAGACGATACCGACCGCCATGAAGCTGAGACCCACCTCACGCGCGCCCCAGCCATATCGCGCTTCGGTCCAGAATCCGAAGGTCGATTCCATGCCCGAGAAGCCGGCCATATAAATCAGGGTCACCAGCAGGACGCGCGACACGACGGGGTTGGATATCGCGTCCCGCACTCCGCCGAGGAACGGCGGGGGTGGCGTGGCAGGATCAGCCTTGACCCGACTTTCCTTGAGCAGAATGGCGATGCCGGCGGCGGCGGCGACACACAGCCCCGCCGCGACGAAGATCGGCAGCTGATAGCCCAGCGTCCCCATGTCCGGACGCGTGAGCAAGCCGCCCAGACCTGGCCCGACGATGAAGCCCAGACCGAAGGCCGCGCCGATCAGGCCCAAGCGCCCGGCCCGTTGCTCCGGCGGCGTTACATCGGCGACATAGCCCTGAACGGTTGAGATGTTGCCGGCACCCAGGCCGGTGAACAGGCGAATGCCGATGGCCAGCCAGATGTTGGGCGCGAAGGCCAGCATCAGATAGCCCAGCGCATTGGCGATCACGGTGATCAGGAGCACAGGTTTGCGCCCGATGCGGTCCGACAGCCGGCCCCAGAACGGCTCGGCAAAAAATTGGCCCAGCGAATAGGCCGAGAACATCAGTGCCACCTGCCAGGGAGGCGCATCCAGCGTCTGGCCGTAGAACGGCAACAGGGGCACGACGATGCCAAAGCCGACCAGATTGATGAAGACCACGCCGAACAGGACAAACAGGGTCGAGCGGGAAGCGGCGGGGGCAGGGCCGGACGCGGTCATGATCGAGACCTTATCCCGCGTATGGCGGCCGACAAACGAAAACGCCCCGACCGTTTCCGGCCGGAGCGTCTGGAAGTCCTGAAAATCGCATCGACCTATTTGGGCGCGAGGATCATGATCATCTGCCGGCCTTCCATACGCGGCGCGTATTCGACCTTGGCGATCTCGTCGAAGTCGGCCTGGACCTTGTTCAACAGCTTCATCCCCAGCTCGGGGTGGGCCATTTCGCGACCACGGAAGCGCAGCGTCACCTTGACCTTGTCGCCCTCGTCGAAGAAGCGATGCATGGCCTTGGCTTTCACGTCGTAATCGTGGACGTCGATATTCGGACGCAGCTTGATCTCTTTCAGCTCGACGACCTTCTGGCGCTTGCGCGCCTCGGCCTTCTTCTTCTGCTCTTGGAAGCGGAATTTGCCGTAGTCGAGAATCTTGCAGACCGGCGGCTCGGATGTCGAGACGATCTGAACCAGATCCATGCCGGCCTCTTCGGCGGCTTCCAGCGCGGCGGACGTCGGCATCACGCCTTGTTTCTCGCCGTTCTGATCAATCAGCAGAACGCGCGGCGCGCGGATATCCTGGTTCATAGGGGGCCCATCCTTGACGGGCGGCTGGTTCATCGGACGGCGAATGAGCGTCGGTTCCTTGCGTGGAAGAAAAAGCGGAGTTCTGACAGGACAGAGCGCGCGACGGTGCGCCGCGTTCCCCTCCAGTCGCCCCTTATGACCGCGAACGCCCGTCTCTTCAAGGTTTGGCGGGAGCGCCCGAGCCGATGAACGCTGTATGCAGTTTGATCACGGCGTCGAAGACACGGTCTGTCGTCAGCGCCTCGATCGGGGCGAACGCGCCGCGGGTTTCGTTGGAGGCAGCGGTGTGCGTCTTCGGACCCCAAGGCCCGTAGAGCCACCACTCGGTCGGGCCGAACAGGCCCAGGGTCGGACGGCCGGCCGCTGCCGCCACGTGCATCAAGCCGGAATCGTTGCCGACGAACAGCGCGGCGCGCTCAATCGCGGCAGCCGAGGCCAGAATGTCGCCCTTGCCGACGAAATCGATCCCCCGTTCGCCCGCCGCCACCAGAGCCGGCGCCGCCGGCGGATGATCCCCGGGTCCGCCGACCAGCATGAAGCGCCAGCCGTCGAACCGCGCATCGGCTTTCAGCATCCCGACCAGCGCACCCCAGCGATCGGCCGGCCAGCTCTTGCCGGGCTGATGCGCGATGGGTGCCAGGGCGATGATCGGTCCTGGCGCGGACGCCAGCTGGGGGTCGATGACGGCAGCGGCCTCGGCGCGGGCCTGATCATCGAGGAAGATTTCGGGATCCAGCGGCGTCGCCGACCCCATCAGGCGCGACACCATCTCGACCTTTCGCACGCCGGTCTCCCACGACCGGTTGTAGACCACGCGCCGCCTCGCCGGGATCAGATAGCTGAGCGCCGAACCGCGGATGTCGATGACCAGATCCCAGCGCGTTCCGATGACCTGCTTCCACAGGTCGACCCAGTGTCCCGCGAACTTCTTCTTGTCGAGGATGATGACCCGCTCGACACCCGGAGCGGCGCGAAACAACGGTGCCGGGGGCCGGCCGCTGGCGACGGTGATCTTCGCTCCCGGGAGCTGGCGGCCGATCTCGCGGATGACGCCCGACGAAATCACGCAGTCGCCGATGCGGTTCGAGGTGACGAACAGAACCTTCGGGGCGGTCTTGGGATCGGGCACGCGCTTTGGCCTTCGCTTGGTTACGCCGGGTTCGCTATCAGTCCACAACGGTTTTCGCGAGAGGCGGGACATGAGCGACGACATTCAGAGACTCGGACGTCCGGATGACGAAATCCTCGCCTTCAGGCGGGTCCGGGGGAACGGCCCGACCGTCGTCTGGATCGGCGGCTTTCGATCCGACATGGAAGGAACCAAGGCGGTTGCGCTTGACGCTGCGGCGCGCGAACGGGGTTGGAACTATGCCCGCTACGACCATTTCGCCCACGGACAGTCGAGCGGCGACTGGCACCGCGCCACCATCGGCCGCTGGCGCGAGGACGCGATCGCCCTGATCGACAGTCTGGAGGGGCCCGTCATTCCGGTGGGCTCGTCCATGGGCGGCTGGATCGCCCTGCTGCTGGCGCTGGCGCGGCCTGAGCGGATCGCCGGACTGGTGCTGGTCAATCCGGCCCAGGACTTCACCGAACGGCTGATGTGGCCGGGGCTGGCCGATCACGCGCGTCAGGCCATCCTGCGCGACGGAGAGACCCTGATCGTCGAGGACGGACTGGGCGAATACGTTCTGACGCTCGCCATGTTCGAGGAGGCGCGCGACTGGCTGCTGCTGGACGCCACCATTCCCCTGGCTGCGCCGGTGCATATTCTCCAGGGCCGGGCGGATGCCGTGGTGCCTTGGCGACATGCGATGGCTCTGGTCGAACGGCTGAACGGCGGCGACGTCCGGCTGGACGTGATCGAGGGTGGGGACCATCGCCTGTCCAGTCCCGCCGACATCGTGTGGTTGATCGAGGCGGTTGAACGAATGCGCCATTAAGCGTTTAACTGGGTTCCCCCATCGCGAGGAGACCCCCATGCGCATCCTGACCTTCGCCGTGCCCGCCCTGCTCCTTCTGACCGTCGCCGGCTGCGCAGCGACCACGGGTGGCGACCGATACGCCGGAGAACTGCAGATCTTGACCGAGCAGTGCTCAGCCCGGGGCGGAATCCTGGCCCCGACCGGCCAGCTGTCCGGTCGACCCCAGAACGACAACGTCTGCAAGATCACCGGGGGCGCATCGCGGCTGACCAGCGGCGGCTGATTGCCGCCGCTGTAACAGGGCAGTGCGCGCCGGTTCTCGCCAGACCATTTTTGGATTCAGGTCGAATAGACCTGAATCCAAAAAATGGTTCAGACTCAATCTGGAGCGAAATCTGAGCCTGGATGGACTGCGTCCATCAAGACCGATTTCGCTCTAAAGAAGCGCGATTATGGCCGCGCGAGCGGCCTCGCCCAAGTCCGGGCGTTTCAACGCCAGGGCCACATTGGCCCGCAACAGTCCGATCTTGTCGCCGCAATCGTGGGTGACGCCTTCGTATTCGACCGCCGTGAAGGTCTGGTCCTTCATCAGCCTTGCCATGCCGTCTGTCAGCTGGATTTCGCCCCCGGCTCCGCGCGGCTGGTTTTCCAGGATTCCGAAAATCTCCGGCTGCAGGATGTAGCGGCCCGCGATCGACAGGTTCGAGGGTGCCTCTCCGCGTGGCGGCTTCTCGACCATCCCCTTCATGCGGAAATGCCGACCGTCGTGGTCCTCCGGATCGACGATGCCATATTTGTGGGTCTCGGTCTCTGGCACCGCCTCGACGCCGATGACATTGCCGCCGACCCGGGCATAGACCTCGGCCAGCTGTTTCAGCGCGCCCGGCTGTGAATCCACGATCACGTCCGGCAGGAGGACCGCGAACGGTTCGTCGCCGATGATGTCGCGGGCGCACCAGACCGCGTGGCCAAGCCCCAGCGGCTGCATCTGGCGGGTGAAGCTCATCTCGCCCGCCGTGGCCAGTTCGGCGATCATGGCCTCGAGGATGTCGGTCTTGCCCTTGGCCAGCAACTGGGCCTCAAGCTCGATCTGGTGGTCGAAATAGTCCTCGATCGCTCCCTTGGACCGGCCCGTTACGAAGACGATGTGTTCGATCCCGGCTTCGCGCGCCTCCTCGACAATATAGCTCAGGATCGGCCGGTCGACGACGTTCAGCAGTTCCTTGGGCGTGGTCTTTGTGCCGGGCAGGACGCGGGTCCCCAGGCCGGCGACGGGGAGGACGGCCTTGCGGAGGCGGCGGGCGTGAGCGGTCATGCGGATTCCTGATCGGCGGGGTCTGATAACCTAGCGCATTCGCAGCGGGACGCGATCACTCGACGGTGACGGACTTGGCCAGATTGCGCGGCTGGTCCACGTCCGTGCCCTTCTGGACCGCTGTGTAATAGGCCAGCAGCTGGACCGGGATGGCGTAGATCAAGGGCGCGATCAGCGAGTGGCACTCGGGCGCGTCGACGCGGCGGATGCCGGCCCCGTGCAGGTCGGGCGCGGACTTGGGCGCAATCATTATGACCGGACCACCGCGCGCGGCCACCTCCTGCAGGTTGGAGGCAGTCTTTTCGAACACGTCGTCCAGTGGGGCGAGGGCGATGATGGGGGTATTTTCGTCAACAAGGGCGATCGGCCCGTGCTTCAACTCGCCGGCGGCATAGCCCTCGGCGTGGATGTAGCTGATCTCCTTCAGCTTCAGCGCGCCTTCCATGGCCAGCGGGAACATCGCCCCGCGGCCGAGGAACAGGACGTCGGTCGCCTTGGCGATGTCATGGGCGACGGCCTTCAGATCATCCTCCATGCTCATGGCCTCCGCGATCAGGCGCGGTGCCTCGAACAGGGCCTTGACCAGTTCGGCCTCTTTCGCCGCGTCGATCCGGCCGCGCTGGACGCCCGCCGCGACCGCCATGGCCAGCAGGGCGGCGACCTGGGCGGTGAAGGCCTTGGTCGAGGCAACGCCGATCTCCGGTCCGGCATGGGTGGGCCACAGCAAGTCGGCTTCCCGGGCCATCGAAGACGAATGCACATTGACCAGGGCCGCGGTCTTCAGCCCCTTGGCCTTGCACCAGCTCAGGCTGGCCAAGGTGTCGGCCGTCTCGCCCGACTGGCTGACCGCAACGGCGAGGGTGCCCGGTGTCAGGGCCGGATTGCGATAGCGGAACTCCGAAGCGATCT
>Ga0335397_10010183_pt1 | contig 11643 bp, 15 predicted proteins | sample MAT04_FD_205740 | JGI IMG/M metagenome (GOLD analysis project Ga0335397, IMG submission 205740) | Freshwater microbial communities from Lake Fryxell liftoff mats and glacier meltwater in Antarctica - MAT-04 (spades assembly) (version 2) ...
AGTGGTCGATGAGCTAAAAGGTCACTATATTTGGATGAATCTGGGTTGGCAGAATGGGGAGCGGCTGGCTGGCATGACGGTTTACGTTCGTCTCTGTGCAGGGCAGTTTTGGATCGAAGAAGACTGGACTGAAGAAGGAATCGCCACAGATCTAGTCCGGGCTGGAGTTCCTAAAGAAGACATTGTTCTAGCTTTTCATGAGCCTAAAATGCGGCAATATACCGACTTTGCAGTTGCTTCTTAGTCCATCTCACTCTCCGGCGCTACATCCGCTTCCTCAATTCCTTCACCGATCGCTGCTTACTGCAACGAGTCGGCGATCGCGATCGGTTTATTCACCGCGAGTTGTTAGAGCATTTGGCGCGGGGCGATGGATGAAAATCATGGAAGAGAGATTTGACACAGAATATAAGGCTTGCAGAAATTGCAGAACGTATTTTGCTAGATCTTAACTTGGGGTTGCATGGGGCTTACAAAAATAGCAAAAAGTGTTCTGCTAAATCAGAACACTCTACAGCGCATCTCGACCATCAAGCCTTCTGAATCAACCATTCACTATATTTATGGCAAAATCTGTACGCCCTCTAACAGAATTTGCTGAGATTCAATAGATAATGAGGATTCTGTCTTTGCATCGGGTCAACAACTATCGATCGCATCTATAAGGAGAATCTGGGATGAAAGCTACGGAACTAAAAGGTCAAACGATCGCATTTGCAGGTTCTGGCGGTTTGGATAGTTGTACGATCGCTCGGTGGTTGACCGATTTAGGCGTGCAGGTCATTTGTTTTACTGCCGACTTGGGGCAGCCCGATGAAGACGACACCGATGCAATTCGTCAGAGAATGCTTAAGGCTGGAGCCGCCGATTTTGTGCTGTTGCCTGTGCAGGAAGCGATCGCCGAAATTGGTCTACAGGTGATCCACGCCCAAGCCTGTTATGAAGGGCGCTACTGGAACACGACGGGAATTGCTCGCTGCGTTTTGACCCAAGCGATGATTCAAGAAATGCAGAAGCGCGGACTGACTATCTTTAGCCACGGAGCCACCGGACGCGGTAACGACCAGGTGCGGTTCCAATTGATTACTAATATGCTTGCCCCTGACTTTGAGGTGTATGCCCCTTGGCGAGATGACGACTTTTTGGCACGCTTTCCCGGTCGCAGCGAAATGATCGACTTCTGCCAAGAAAAAGGCTTATCGGTCACCGCTACCAAAGAAAAATCTTACTCGACTGACGCTAATTTACTGGGGCTAACCCACGAATCGGGAATGCTGGAAGCCCTGACGACACCCGCCCATTTCGTCAAACCCATCATGGGCTGCTACGCGATCGATGCACCTGATGCGATTGAAGAATTTACCGTTCACTTTGAGCAAGGGCGACCTGTAAAGGTGAATGGTCAAGAGGTCAATTTAGTAGAAGCGTTTAAGCAAGCCAATGCGATCGGAGGAAAAAATGGGATTGGGATTGGCACTCACCTGGTGGAGAATCGATTTGTGGGCATTAAATCACGCGGGGTTTATGAAAGCCCTGGGGTAGAAATTTTGGGAACCTGTTATGGGTTATTGCTGCAACTGGTGCTCGATCGCCGTGCCCGCGAATTTTACGAGCAGCTTTCCCTCCTGATTGCCAAGCAAATCTATCAAGGCTATTGGTTCGACCTCGCCACTCAAATGGCGCTGCAAGCCATTCAGCCCACCGTCAATCTAGCCACTGGAACCATTACCGTTTCCCTTTACAAAGGCAATATTTCCTTTGCCGCCGCCAACCATGCGCCCCACTCCCTCTATTCTGAGGAAGATGCTTCGATGGAAGGCATTGGTAGCTATAATCATGCTGACTCAGAAGGCTTGCTACGGGTGTATGGCGTTAGCGCGAGGGCATTAGCGACAAGTGGGCAAATCAAGACGCTGTAGAAGAGAAAAAACCTATGAGCGATCGCCCTGATACCCGTCAATACGCCCCCGCTACCGAGCGCAACCGAGAACCCATTCTCAAAGTTCTGCTAGAAGTTCTGCCACCCACCGGGACAATTCTAGAAATTTCCAGCGGCACAGGAGAACACGGCAGCTATTTTGCGCCTCGTCTGCATCCTCGCCGCTGGATTCCTTCTGATCCTAATCCTGTAGCGAGAGATAGCATTGCGGCATGGCGACAAGAAGTGCTAGCTGATAACTTGTATCCGCCGATCGCCTTAGATGCGAGTGATCCACGCTGGCTGGTGGAAATGCCGGAAGCCTTGAAAGAATTTGACTTGGAGAATTATCCGATCGGGGCGATCGCCAACATTAACATGATTCACATCGCTCCGTGGTCAGCTTGTTTAGGGCTGATGGCAGGCGCAGGACGAATCCTGCCATCAGGCGGTGTTCTCTACCTTTATGGACCGTTCAAACAAAACGGTCAGCATACTGCGCCTAGCAATGTCGCCTTTGATGAAAGCCTACAGGCGCGCAACCCAGAATGGGGCGTTCGTGATTTAGAGGCAGTCATTGCCGCTGCACAGGCAGAGAATCTGTCACTAAGCAAGATTTATGAAATGCCTGCGAATAATCTCTCGGTGGTTTTTCAAGCTCAGTGACCCAAATCGTTACCCAATCGGATAGCCTGCGGTGGCGATCGCCCTCTTCACAATATCACCCGCAACCTCCGTATCCACGGTCACACCTTTGTCTTTAAATCCGCCGCTACGATCGCCGCTATATCTACCGTTTGAATCGCTTTTGTAATGCTCTGGGCACAACCTGAACAAGCCATACTTGGAACCGTCATTTGTACTTGCATCGATCTTCCTCAACATGATTTTCAATAGGACAGACCCAGAAGTTTTCTAGAAACAACTTAAAAACCCCCGATGAAGAATTTAGGCTCATAGCCGATTTTACCGAGAGCGCACACAACCTATGTTTACAAGATGAATAAGAGATATCCGGACTAAGAGGATGTTTGAAAAGTATTGCCAATTCTCTGTAGGGGCGTGGCATTCGGCACAAAGATTCTCGGACTCACCGCAAAATGGTCGTCCGAATGTCGCGCCCTAGCACTTGATGTCACACCGACAACTTTTCAAACATCCTCTAAGGGATATCAATTTCTATCCACTTATATTTAGAAGACAAGCCCGACTTGATTTGCACGTCAGATTTAGCCACTTTAAATTCTGCTGCCAAAAGTTTGATTAATTCTGCATTCGCCTTGCCCTCTACTGGAGACGACTTGAGCGACACGACTAGGCTGCCGTCCTCTGCGGTTTGGACAGACTGTTGCTTAGCGTTGGGCTTAACTTTAACGTGCAGAATTTTAACCATTAAAATCAAAGCGAGGATGAAAGCGAGGATGCAACAACCGCTCTACGGGTTGATTCAACTGCACATGCTGCACCACAATTTCTGCAACATCTTCAGGCTTAACTCGGCAATACCAAGTGCGATCGGGTGTGATGTAAACTGTTGGCCCTGATGAACATTGTCCCATGCAGTCGCTGGCACTGACCAATACACTCATTGGAGCAGCTGCTTGGAACGCTTCTAGAACTTTAGCAGCTCTATTTCTGGCACAGGAATGATACTGACAAACGGCAATACAGTAGAGGGGTTCGGGGAGGCTCATTTAAACGCCCAGCACCCGATTAACCAAGCTGCTAACCGATTTTTTGAGCTGGCGAGTTTGCCTCCAGCGCTGGAAGGCAATGTCGTAGTCTTCGCCACTAGTTTGGAAGGTTTTCCAAGCGTTGAGCGACATTCCTAAACCCCAAAAAAGCAAGATGTAAAGCGACCAACCAACGCCCCCCCCCGTGAGCAAATCAAAGGCAATGAAGAAGCCATTGATGATGAGAAATTTGGTTAAACCCTGCTGAAATTTGCTTTTGCGAAATAAGTTAAAAGATTCTTGCTCTTTTAAGATGCCTTTGTTGGCAAACCAATCTTGCTCTGCTGCTTGAATATCGGCAGGGGCGATGTTGAGTTCGGCGGCAATTTCAAAGAGCTGGGTACGAGAGAGTTCGCCTTCTTCTGCTTGACGAGCGATCGCCAAATGCAGAATTTGCTGAGCATCTTCTTGACGGTAAATTTCTTCAGGCATCGGAGGCATCGGAGAAGTTGGCTTACTTCTGTTATACGAAACTTTCTAGAATTTTGAAGGCGGAAACCGCTGGAAATAGGGGCGGAAAACCGACAACTGACCTTGAATTAGGGCTTAATCATCAAGAACCTCAATCTCTAAAATTGTCAGTCTTGTACATATTCTGCCCCATTGATTAGCGCAATTTCTGCCCGGACGAACTCACGCCCTAGATATGCCGCATGGTCGGGGAAGGCGATCGGGGCGGGCTTACTTTCTTCAAAGATTTTGATAGCCAGCTCTTTTGCCGTTCTGCCAGCAAATAGCGTTGTGGGGGCGCGATCGGCTTTTGCTTTAGTGGGAATGGGTTCGCCAGTCGTAGGGTCACAGGCTAAGCCTTTTTCGTTGATGACATTGGTAAAATGCTTGGCGCAAATGAGTCCAGCATCACGATCGAGGTAGATTAAAAAATAGCCATCGGGGTCGAGTTCGATGAAGCGCTTGGAGAGTTTGTTATCGAGGACAGCGAGTGCCTCTGCGGTGGGTTGCATGGTGAGGTCGGTAAGGGTTCAGAAATTCTATTTTAGCGCTCAAGCAGTGCGGATTAAGCGCCAAAGTCGGCTGGGGGCAGAGACAGATTGCAGTCTCCAGCCTTTTTGGGCGATCGCCTCTCTCATGGCATTAGAGGGGCGAAACAACAAAACTTCGGGTTCCTGGGCGATCGCCTCAAAATTTGTAGGACGGCTCATCAAAAACAACCGCACATTATCTTTCAAGCGAAAACTTAGAGAAATCAAATCACCCGTATTAGTAAAATCATCGCCAATATCACTAGCTAACACCGGATTTTTTGCCGCTTCGGCATTCACCAAACGAGAAACTGTTGCGTTGTCATAGCTCAAATCTTTATTCCACCAGCTCTCAGCCAAAGCGCTAGTGCCGCAGGAAATAAGGCTGGCAGTCACGACCAACGCCAAGGCGCCGCGCCAGAACGCTTTGCCCGTCGTTAACCCGATCGCCAGCAAATACGCCACCGCCAATTGAATACCGGGGTAGCAAGAAATTAGATAACGACTAACCGCCGATCGCTTACCACCCACTAGTAAATCCGGCAGCGCCAGCAGCAAAAAAGGCACGAACACTGAGGTCAAAATAAATAGCCAGACCCGTCGGGGCGTGCGCCGATAGACGAAATAGAATGCGCCTAAAATCAGCATCACAAAAGGAACACGCAGTAGAAAAGTCCAAGGATTGTCAAAGCCAAGATCAAGATCCACGAACAGCGAGGTAAAACTGAGTGTCCAGAGTTTAGCGAGGTAGGAAAGGGGTTGAGGAATGCGCGCCCAATCCGTGGTGTCGGCAGTGCGCTGGGCGTTGGTAAAGAGAACTTGAATCCAAGGGGCGTAGAGCAGAAGGGCTAGGGCGATCGCGCTACCAAATCCCAGCCAGCGATTGATGCCCTGAACCACGGGCGCAACGATCCAGCGGTCAGTTTGAACGTTGCGCCTGCCCATGAGGACAAATACGCCGTGTCCGATCAGGGTAAGGGCGAAAAAAGGATGCGTGTAGAGTCCTAGGGCGACAGAGATGCCGTAGACCGTCCAGTTTTTCCAGTTGGAGTGGCGCAGCGACCCTTGCGGTATCTGCGAAGCAGCGCGCAGCAAAGATAAGCTGCTGCCAATTACCAAAGTCGTCAGCAAACCATACTGCCGTGCCGTTTGAGCAAACAAAATATCAAACGGAGAAATCGCTAAAAGCGCAGTTGCCATCCACGCCACCCGCTGAGAGCCAAATAGTTCCATTGCAAGCTTGTACATCAGCGGCAAACTGAACAGGCTCAGCAATGCTGGCAACAGACGAGAGGAAATCAACGAGCCACCAAAATTCTGCATCCAAAAGCGCGCCATCAAAAAATACAGTGGCGGATGTTGCGGATCTTCAACTTTGAGTGAATTAATGGTGTCGGCGACGGTGCTGCCTGGTTTAATCTGCTGAAACTTTTGCAGGCTGGGAGCGGGAATGATTTTGTTTTGAAACAATTCCTCATCAATTTCGCCACGGGTAAATCCTGCTGCCCGCATAGAGGTATAGACTTCATCGTGCCAGTAAACTTTGCGATCGAGGTTGATGAATCGAAAGGCGATACCCAGGATGATTACAATGGTAAGCAGTATCTTCAACCCGGCTGAAGCGGTATGATTGGCGTGATTTTTCATACATTGTATCCACTTATCAGAGACGAGTAATCCTATCATCGATCGCCCGCTATGACGACTAACCTCCCCAACCGAATCGATCGCCTCGAAGCTTTAGCAGAAACCACGCTACTAGCCATTCAGCACCAACAGACTCAAATTAATGATCTGCGAACTGGCATTGACGATCTCCGAGCCAGCATCACTGATGTAGTAGGAATGGTTGGTACATTAGCAGAGCAGCAAAACGATATGCAGCAGGAAATTACGGGTTTACGGCTAGAGTCTCGGAGGATTTTAGATTATTTACTCAATCAGCGTGGAGAAGGTGGCAGCAATCCATGAGAGCCAGAGTCGACAATGATGTTTTGTTTCTGCACAAAGACGATGTGCCGCCCTACAAAAAGACGGGTTCTATTGTGCGGAATACTTACTTTTGGACAATGCGAGCGATCGCCGGACACGCCCCCTTCGATCGAGATTGGGAATACGAGTCTGAGGTTTGGATTGCCCTGCAACGAGTGCTAATTTCCTACGGCGAATCGGGCTATTTAGGATTGCGAGAAACGACATTGGAGTTTGTACCAGAGCCAGATTTTTTGATTCCTGAAGTGTTTCGGGCGATCGCCACTTGGGCAGACGAGGAAGATTGAATTTGCCGACTTATCGCTGAATTTGCGGTGATTTAGCCACGTAACACCGCTTGTTTAGATAACTTAAATATAATACTTTCAAAACAAGATAAACTAAAGCCTCAGTAATTGACATTACAAAAGCAGAAGAGTAACAAAACACACAGGATTGATTTCAATACTCTTGTAGATATATTAAGTCTCTGCTTGCTAGATTCGCAGCCTGACACCTGTTCCCTAGAAACTAATATGAAACGATTCAAATTCTTACTATCTGCTCTTTTCAGCATGTTACTAACCCTGTCGGTGGCTACAGCTTGTAACTCATCGGGTAGCAGCAACACCCTAACAATGGCAACTTCAGCCGATTATCCGCCTTACGAATTTATTGACACTTCTAGCGGCAAGGAAGAAATTGTTGGGTTTGATGTTGATATTGCCAAATATATTACTGAAAAAAATGGAAAAACGTTGCAAATTAATAATATTGATTTCAATGGGCTAATTCCTTCACTACAAGCCAAACGAGCAGACTTTGTCATGGCAGGGATGACTCCTACCGAAGAACGAAAAAAGAGTGTAGATTTCTCTGATATTTACTACGAAGCGAAGAACACCATTGTCGCTAAAAAGGGCGCTAACCTGAAGACGTCTGACAGCTTGAAAGGTAAGAAAGTAGGCGTGCAATTGGGGTCAATTCAAGAAGGAATTGCCAAAAAAATGCAGGGTATTATAATGCAGCCCTTAAACAAAATTAATGAGATTGTGCAAGAAATCAAGGTAGGTCGCATTAAGGCTGCCATCATTGAAGATACGGTGGCGAAAGGATATATTGCTGCCAACCCAGATTTAGAGTTCAATATACTGCCCGCTACAGAGGCAGCAGGTTCGGCGATCGCCTTCCCCAAAGGTTCCCCACTCCCTGCTGGGTTCAACCCCGTGCTGCAAGAAATGAAGGCAAGCGGCAAGCTAGAAGAACTGGTGAAAAAGTGGTTTGGAGAAGATAGTCCAGCGCTGAAAAAAGCGAGTTAAGCATGATCCACTCTGTTGCGTGGCTCATCGCTCAAACTGCACCTGGCGGATTTGTTCTAGACTTTTCAAAGATTGTTCCTTCCATTCCCTTCATTCTGGGCGGCATGGGAGAAACTCTACGGTTTACCTTTCTCTCTGCCCTATTGGGCTTTCTTTGGGGCACCGTTCTCTCGCTGTTCAAAATTTCGGGATGGCGTCCGCTGCGAATCTTTGCCGACTTTTATACCTCGGTGTTTCGCGGTACGCCTCTGCTGCTACAGCTTTCTTTGGTGTACTATGCTACGCCCCAACTGACGGGGTACAACATTTCTGCCCTCGAAGCCGGGGTTATTACCTTTGCTCTTAATTCGGCGGCATACACTTCTGAAACCATTCGGGGCGGTATTTTGGCAGTAGATAAAGGGCAAAGCGAGGCGGCAAAATCGTTAGGGGTTCCCTATAAGCTGATGATGGGGGATGTGATTTTGCCCCAAGCGTTCAAGAACATTTTGCCAGCCCTCGTTAACGAAAGTATTGCGTTGCTGAAAGATTCTTCGCTGGTTTCGACCGTGGGTGTGCTGGATTTAATGCGACGTGGGCAAGTTGTAGCCGCCGAAAAATTTGTTTACTTTGAACCGTTGATATTCATTGGCGTGATTTATTACGTTCTGGTGATGGGGTTGGCTTGGGTGGGCAAAACGTTAGAAGTGAGGTTACGGCAAAGTGATTAGAACTGAATTTCTCTGTAAATCATTTGGTCAGTTAAATGTGCTTAAAGAGATTTCTGTAGAAATTTCTAAAGGGCAGGTTGTAGCGATCATTGGGCCCTCGGGTTCTGGTAAATCGACGCTGTTACGATGCATGAACTTGTTAGAGGTGCCGACTAAGGGCAAAGTGTATATCGATAATGTTGATATTACCAATCCTAAAACCGATATTATGCATGTTCGGCAGAATGTGGGTATGGTGTTCCAGCACTTTAATTTGTTTCCTCACATGACCGTGTTAGAAAACGTTATTTACGCGCCCATTAAAGTGAAAAAACTGTCTCAGGCAGCGGCGCATAAGCTGGGGGTGGATCTATTAACACGGGTGGGATTGTCGGAAAAAGCCGATGTTTATCCGTCTCGGCTGTCGGGTGGACAAAAGCAGCGGGTGGCGATCGCCCGTGCCCTGGCAATGGAACCTGAAGTGATGCTGTTTGACGAACCCACTTCTGCCCTTGATCCAGAAATGGTGAAAGAGGTGTTAGAAGTGATGCAACATCTGGCAACGACCGGAATGACCATGGCGATCGTCACTCACGAAATGGGTTTTGCACGGGAGGTTGCCGATCGCATTTTGTTTTTGGATGAAGGACGCTTGGCGGAAGATGCAACGCCAGAGATTTTCTTTTCAACTCCCAAAAGCGATCGCGCCTGTCAGTTTTTAGAAAAAGTTTTGTAAGCCTTTCAAGCTTGCGCTTTGCGACTCATCCGTCGATCTAAAATCTGAGCAATGGCGATCGCAACTGCTACACTCAAAGCCGCCGCGAGCCAAAACCTCACGGCGACCGCCTTGTCATGATCCATCGCCCACCCTCCAATGGCAGGGCCAATGAAATAACCTGCCGCCCAACACAAAGAATTAATCGATAGATAAACGCCCCGCAGCGCCGCAGGTGCCAACCCCGTCACGATCGATGAGGCAGCGGGTGTATAAGAAACCGTGGCGATCGCCATAACACCCAAACCCAACGCAGCCCAAGCAATCTGATTATGGGCAACAGTTCCAGTTAGCCACATCACCCCAAAACCGACTGCCCACAGGAGCGCAGATAGCGTTAATGCTTGGGGATGGCTCCAGCGCTTTAGGAAGCGGGCGATCGGTAGTTGCGTGAATGCCGCCAACGCCACATATCCCGCAAAAAGAGCGCTCAAGACCTTAGAACTAAACTCACCCGTTTCGGCATTGCTGACAAAGTTGGTGAAGTAAATAGGCAAGGTGCTGCTGACCAATGATAGATAGGTAGTGAACAAAATATTGACCAGCACAAAAATTTTGAGGGTGCGATCGCCCAAAGCCTCGCCCCACCCTTGCCATAAACTCCGCTTCTGCAACTCACCCGCCACCACCGGACGAGATTCGCGCAGCGCTACTGCCACTACCACCAAAAACACCAAAAACGAAACCGCATCCACCCAAAACAGCGCCCGATAAGCGCCTGTTGCGGCAATCCAAGCACCCCCAATGACCACGCCCAAACTTAAACCCAAGCTATCCGCTAACCGATTCAACGCAAAAGCTTCATTGCGATATTCCAACGGAGCTAAATCTGCCACCATCGATTCAGCAGAAGGCCAGTACAGCCCAACGCCAACACCCATCAGCAAATTACCCGCCAGAAATGAAGGAAAATCATTGCTGATTGCTAATACGAAGTCAGCGATCGCCGAAAATCCCACCGCCATCATCAGCGTTTTACGTCGTCCCCATTGCGGCGAATCTGCCAAAGAGCCGCCCAAAATTCGACCCATCACGCCCGTAATAGACTCGCTGCCAATCCCTAACCCGACTGCGGCAGCAGAAAGCCCGACTTGATTAACGAAGAAGACGGGTGCAGAAAAAAGAATGAAACCGGTACCAATATTGGAGAGCAAACGACCGACAATCAGAATCCAAACCTGGCGATCGAGCGGGGGCAACCCCATTGGCATTTTTTTGACCATGAATTCAAACGGGTAGAGCCTATCGATCGTAGCGTTAGGATGCGATCGCACAACAGGGTTCATTGTTCATGTCTGTAAAATTTTGGGCGTTGCTGAATTGCAGGATGAATCGCAAAAGCCGCCCTCACCCTAGCCCTCTCCCAGAAGGAGAGGGAACATGAATTCTAGCTCCCTTCTCCCCAAGGAGAAGGGTTGGGGATGAGGGCAAATCATCCCTAGTTTCAGCAACGCCAAATTTTGTTCTATGATTGCATCATCCCAACTTCCAGCTTCATTTCCTGCTTGATATGTTGTCATCCAATCTGAGATCCCAACGCTTATTGAGGTTTTGCAATTACTGATTCCTGTTGAAAGCTGAACCAAAAAGAGAGGCTGTAGGGTAATCCTACAGCCTCTCTCACTTTTTAACTTACAAACTATTCAACTGCCTGGGGCAACAACTCCCGTGTTTGCTCGGTAATGATATGAACCACACCGTCGTCATTGACATCGACCATCGCAGTTGTGCCGCTCTTAACGCGACCCGCCAGCATTTCTTCAGCCAGAGAATCCTCTAGCAGACGCATGATGGCTCTGCGCAACGGACGTGCTCCGTAGCTGGGGTTGTACCCTTCTTCAATTAAACGATCCATGAAGCGATCGCTCACTTCCAAAGTAATTCCCTGCTCTAACAAACGACCAAAGATCTCTTTAAGGAGAATATTGGCAATCAGCTTGATCTCGTCCTTCTTCAGCTGACGGAAGACGATGATCTCATCCAAACGGTTCAAGAACTCAGGACGGAAGTACTGTTTTAGCTCTTCGTTAACCAAAGAACGGATTCGGTTGTAATTTGCTTCATCGACAGTGTCGTCTGAGAACTCAAAGCCAAGACCACCACCACCTTTCTCAATCACCTTAGAACCAACGTTCGAGGTCATGATCAGCATCGTGTTCTTAAAGTCTACGGTGCGTCCCTTGGCATCGGTCAGGCGACCATCTTCCAAGATTTGCAGCAGCATGTTGAACACGTCGGGGTGCGCCTTTTCAATTTCG